>Ga0256830_1000268_pt1 | contig 46043 bp, 41 predicted proteins | sample 128326metaG_FD_190537 | JGI IMG/M metagenome (GOLD analysis project Ga0256830, IMG submission 190537) | Hydrothermal vent microbial communities from Lau Basin, Pacific Ocean - 128-326 | ecosystem: Environmental > Aquatic > Marine > Hydrothermal vents | place: Pacific Ocean: Lau Basin | collected...
CACAAAAGGCGCACGGGGCAACGGGCGCATTACTTCCTTTGCCAGCGCGGTTTCTTTAGGCCGTATGGATGTACTGCCCGTCTTTCCCGAAAAAACCGGGGTATTGGGCGTGGTAACCGATGTCACGGGTCAAAATGAAATAAACGATTCTCAAATATCCTTCTTCGGAAAAACAGAAACGGCGTTCGGAAACAGCGCCGGACTCTTCATTCTCCCGCTTGAAGAAGGACTTGCAACGCAGGGAGAAGTCCTCATTCGTCTTTTGGCACCCGGCTTCGGGCCTTGGGAAACCGTACATCATTTTGAAACACCCATGGACCGCGTCCGGAACAGACAACAAGCCTTTGATCCCTTAACCATTGATAATCTTGTGCTGTATCCTCAAAATCACTTACAGGAATTGGCCGAAACCGCCGGGGTGCCCCTGGATATTTCCGAATCAACCTCCTGGGGCGTCATCACCGGGCGCGTTCGGTCTGTGGACGGAACAGGTCAAGGCCTGGCCACCGTAAATGCACTGGACCAAAATGGAAATCTCTTGAATGAAAACGGCGGAGAACGCCGGCTCTTCTATTTCGAAACAGATGGCGCACTCACCCCCGGCTTGACACAAACGACCGACAATTCAAAATTCATCCTCTTCATCGACGATTGCGATTCAAAACGAAGCGTCTTTTTACACAGTTACTCCAAATCCGTAACCCTTCCCATTGGCGTTTCATCAGGCCGATCCGCTTCCTCCTGCGAAGCGGGAAAGGTCTTTGTTCAGGATATCGTGCAACAATCGGTGTTCATCGACGAACCGCTTTCGGAAGGTGAGGCGCCTTTGGTCACGGTCCGCCTGGAAGGAGATGTAAAAACCGAAACGGGTAATCTTGTACCCGATGCCGAAATACAAATACTCGGATCGACTTCAACCGCCGTCAATGCCTTGGAAGGAGGAACCTACACAATCGCCCCGGGGCCGCCCGGCGAGATATCTCCGCTGCTCGCCAACGGCAACTACACCCTCAGAGTGAGCTTGGATGAAAACTACCTCCCCACTTACCAGGAAGTCCTCATCGGTGCCTCTGAGAGCGTGCAGGACCTGACCATTATAGAAGCCTCGCAGCAAGACACATACTGCCCGGCACCGGGCGCACTGAACATGACGGGCACCGTGCTTGATCTCGGACTCTTGGATGCGTCCCGGCGGGGACGCGCCGTCAGCGGAATCTCGCTCAAGGTTTTGCAAGAAGACGGCACTGAAGTCGGACGCATCGTTTACATGGGGGCAAGCGGCGCAACATCCAATAACGGACAATTTCTCGTCTGTGATCTGCCCGGCCCGGGGCTTTACCAAGTCCGTGTCGTTTCGGATGAAGATTCCGGGGAAAAACTGCTGCGATATTACGGGGACGGCGTCACACGCTTTTCCATGACCGTGAACAAAGCCCTGCCCAAAACAGTGCGTTTAAGCGGGAAAGTCCACAATCTCATAGAATCGGAAAGCACATCCCCGCTTCCCCTTGACGCCGCGCAAATGCGGGTCATGGGCACACAGTTACAATTCAGTTCAGATAGTCAAGGCGCGTTTGATATCGATTTACCCAGTAATAGCCGATTCATCGTGCAAGTCCAAAAGGAGGGCTACCTGCCTGCGGATAACTACCAGGTCGAAAGCCCCGCACAAATCGAAGCCGCGCCGATTTCGCCGCTCTGGACACTTTCAGACGACGCATTGCAAAGCATGCGTACCCAAGCCGGTGTGACCCTATCCCCTGAAACCGGAGTTTTAGCCGGAAAAGTGGTTGCAAGGGGCCTTGAAAAAACCGGCACGCCCGTTGAAACCCTGGAGAATCCTCCCTTTAGTTTTATCTCCGGTTTTATGGATGAAGACAGCCATATCGACGTCCTGTCTATCTCTGAGAACGGTGTATCCACACTCTTTATCGGGGACGGATTCGGGGGACTGCTCAAAAAAACGCCCCCTTGTCCCGGCCTCTCTATTTCACCCGAATCCCTCAAACAAGCGGATTTAAACCTTGACGGCTTCACCGATCTCGTTGCCCTTTCAGGAGGAAGCCTATATGTCTTTACCGGAAACCGCGACGGCTGTTTTGAAGAAACGGAAGCAATCCCGGCTACGACCTTTGTCGGAACCCCAAAAGCATTTGACCTTGTGGATTTGACGGGGGATGACTTTATCGACATCCTCGTCGCAACCGATGCCGCAGCACCCTTGGAACGTTTAAACAACAGAAGAAACGGCTCCTTTATCCCGCCGCCGGAGGAAGGCAATACGGAACCCTCTCCGGCAATCAAAATGGAGGGGAGCTGCGGCACGAGCCCTGTCTCGCTCTTGGCGCGATTGTCCGCAACGGGCGCGCTGATTGACATTGTCATCGCCGATTCGCTTGTCGGCGTTTGCGACATTACCTATAATTCTGACGAAAGTGCCCTGCCCACCCGGATACTCACGCTCCCCGCACCGCTTACGCCCGCAGGGCTCAAAGGATTCCGAACCGCATTTCTCGATGCGGACGCGACACCGGACCTTCTTGTGCTTCATGAGGCGGGCGGGACATTTTTTGTGGGCCTTCCTCCGGCGGATGTGTCAATCACCGAAATTCCCCTTGAAACCTCTTTTCTGCTTTCAGGCAATTTTGATTCCGCAACGACAACCTTTGTTGACCTCAATCGTGACAATCGAAACGACTTGCTCATTGGAGGATCTGACGGTTTAATCCTCTTGCTCGGCAACGGAGACGGCACTTTCGCAGCCGCGGCCCCCCTCTCATCCTCTGCAACACCCGCCTTTGTTTTGGGGGATTTCAACGAAGACGGCAAAGCAGACCTTCTTGGCCTGCAAGGCTCAAATCTCGTCCGATTTTTTGGAGAAGACCGGCCGAGAGAAGGGGTTTCTGTTGAAGTCAAGGACACAGAGGGCACAATCATCGGCAACCTCGCCTATTTCAATGAATCAGGACAAATTCAAGCGGACGCGGAACAAACATCGGCAACAGGTCGCTTCATCGTCTTTAATGTCCCGCCGGGTGAAACATTCACACGCGTCAGCGCAGGAGGATCCGGCAATAGCCGCGTCACCGTTTTTTCCGGCGGCCTTTCTCATTTTCACTTAAACATGAATGACACCTCACCCACAGAAGTAAAACTGGACGGCCAGATTATCAATCCGACTGCCGGAGAGCTCGCAGGTGTCGCCGTCGACGGCATTAAAATTACGCCGCTGGGCACAGGCATTACAGTCGTTTCACGAACGGTTCCAGCCGACCCTGAAGATATGGAAGGGGTTTATGAAATGGTCCTGGGCGCAACAAGTGAATACATTATCAAGCTTGATCCGTAGATCGGGGCAATGGACATTTTTCATTCCAATATAGACGACGAAACCCTTAAAAGAGAAAAATCAAAGGCGCGTTTATTACGGAACAGCCAATGGTGGAAACGTCGAAAAAGCAGCGGTCTGTGCCATTACTGCGGGGCTAAATTCGCACCCGCCGAGTTAACAATGGATCACATCGTCCCCATCAGCCGCGGCGGAAAGAGCAGTAAAGGCAATACCGTACCCGCGTGCAAAACATGCAACAATCAAAAAAAGGATTTGCTGCCCATCGAATGGGAAGAGCGACTGGAAGCACTGAACAAAAAAGATTAGAGTCGTTTTTTTTCAAGATACAAAGATTGAGGCTTCGATTTCCAAACCCGCCAAATCCTTGACAATTACCTGATTTATCTGATTAAATAGGCAGCTTTTATAGGTATTTTCAATTCAAAAAGAGAGACTCGATGTTTGTTAAAATCAACGGCAAAAAAGAAGAAATCCGGGCAGGGACCCTTGGCGCATTGCTCAAGTCAAAAGATATTGAGCCTCAAATGGTTTCGGTTGAACTGAACAATCAAATAATCGCCCGTCCGGACCTGGCCGATACCCCTTTGAAAGAAGGAGATGCGATCGAATTACTTTTTTTTATGGGCGGTGGAGCCAATACGCATGTCTGTTGAGAGCACAAAAACATCGACCGATGTGACCACCCTCATCGGCAATACCCCGCTCGTGCAACTGCGCGACCTTTCGGAAGAAGGTTCGGCCAGGATTTTGGCCAAGGTTGAGTATTTTAACCCCGGCGGCAGCGTAAAAGACCGAATCTGTCTGGGCATGATCGAAGCTGCCGAAGCCGAAGGGCGATTAAAACCCGGCATGACTTTGATTGAGCCGACCAGCGGCAATACCGGCATCGGACTCGCCCTCGTTTCCGCCGTGCGCGGCTACAAACTCATTCTTGTCATGCCGGAATCCATGAGCATGGAGCGTGCGAGCCTGCTTTCCTCCTACGGTGCGCAACTTGTACTGACACCCGCCTGGGAAGGCATGCGGGGTGCGATCATGGAGGCCGAAAGCATTCTGGATCAAAACCCGGACTATTTTATGCCCGGACAATTTTCAAACCCTGCCAATCCCGAAGTCCATCGTAAAACGACCGGGCCTGAAATCCTGGCGGCAGTAACGGGAGAGATTGATGCCTTTGTGACCGGTGTCGGCACCGGTGGCACCATCACCGGTGTTGGAGAGATCCTCAAAGCAAAAAACCCCGAAACAAAAATCATCGCCGTCGAGCCCGCCACCTGCGCCGTGCTTTCGGGAAAGGAACCGGGTCCGCATAAAATTCAAGGCATCGGTGCGGGATTTATTCCCAGCATTTTAAACCGAAAAATCATTGATGAGGTGATGACGGTTACCGATGATAATTCTTATAAAATGGCCAAAACCCTAGCAAAACAAGACGGCCTTCTGGTCGGCATTTCCTCCGGGGCCAATGTATGGGCAGCCCGAAACGTCGCCCGGCAATTAGGAACAGGCAAAACCGTGGTCACGGTTTTGCCTGATACCGGCGAACGCTATATCAGTATCGAGAAATATTTTAATATTTAAAAGGGAAACATGGCCTTTACAGAAGAACAACTGGTGCGCTACAGCAGGCATATCATCCTCTCCGAAGTCGGCGGCAAGGGACAAAAGAAGATCCGTCAAGCCGGTGTTCTGGTGATCGGCGCAGGCGGATTGGGCTCCCCGATTGCCCTTTATTTGGCGGCTGCGGGCATCGGGAAAATCGGACTCATTGACGCCGACAATGTTGATCTCACAAATTTGCAACGGCAAATTATTCACCACACCACCGATGTCGGCCGTCCCAAAGTACTCTCCGCAGCGGAAAAGATCAAAGACCTGAACCCCGATGTCGAGGTCATCACCTACCAAAAACATCTGGATGCGGAAAATGCCCTTAAAATTTTTGCCGACTTTGGCTATGTCATCGACGGCACAGACAATTTCCCCGCAAAATTTTTGATTAACGATGCCGCCTTTTTTGCAAAAAAGCCGCTTATTCACGGCGGCATTCTTCGTTTTGACGGGCAACTGTTTACCATTCTTCCCGGCGAAAGCGCCTGTTACCGCTGTATTTTCCCGGAACTTCCTCCACAAGGGGTTGTCCCCAGTTGTCAGGAAGCCGGTGTTTTAGGCGCCCTTGCCGGCCTCATCGGCACCTTGCAAGCTACGGAAGTCATCAAACTGATTTTAGGCATCGGAAACCCTTTGACGAACCGCATACTTGCGTACCATGCGCTTGAGACACTCTTTCGGGAAATTAAAATCAAAAAAAACCCGCACTGCCCGCTTTGCGGATCAAGCCCTTCAATCACAAAGCTTGAAATGGCAATTCAGGAGGTCTGCGACTTTAATTCCTTGGAAAGCGCGTAAAAGGATTATTGATTCATGAGCAAAATCAAAGGACTCGTCTGTAAAGAGTGTAAAAAAACATATCCGGCGGAGGCCGTTCACGTTTGTGAATTTTGTTTCGGCCCGCTTGAAGTGGCCTATAATTACGATCAGATTCATACAAAAATCTCGAAAGAAAAAATCCTGAACGGCCCCTTAAGTCTCTGGCGTTACGAAGACTTGCTGCCCATTGAAAGCACACCGACCGTTGGGCTTCACACGGGTTTTACCCCGATGGTCCACGCCAAAAACCTGGGACCAAAACTGGGCCTCGACTATCTTTACATTAAGAACGATTCGGTCAATCCGCCCACGCTTTCTTTTAAGGACCGCGTCGTGGCGGTTGCGCTCACCCGCGCCAAAGAACTGGGCTTTGATACGGTCGCCTGCGCCTCAACGGGAAATCTGGCAAACTCCGTCTCTGCCAACGCCGCCGAAGCTAATTTCAAGTGTTTTGTCTTTATTCCCTCCGATTTGGAATCCGGTAAAATTCTGGGGAACTTGGTTTACAACCCTCGTGTGGTTGCCGTTGAGGGAAACTATGACGATGTCAACCGGCTTTGCAGTGAGATTGCAGGGGAATATCCCTGGGCCTTCGTCAACATCAACCTCCGTCCCTATTATTCCGAAGGCTCAAAAACACTGGCTTACGAAACCGCCGAGGCGCTAAACTGGAGAGCGCCCGATCATGTGGTCGTCCCCATCGCCTCCGGCTCATTGCTCACAAAAATCTACAAAGGCTTTCACGAATTTGAGCGTTTAGGATTGATTTCAGACCTAACCACCCAAATTCATGGGGCGCAGGCCTTGGGCTGCTCTCCCGTCGCCACCGCCTTTAAGAAAAAAAGCGACTTCATTCAACCCGTCAAACCCGATACCATTGCAAAATCGCTCGCCATCGGAAATCCGGCGGACGGATTTTATGCGATCAAAATTGCGCAAGAGACGGACGGTATCATCGAATCCGTCACCGATGAAGAAATTATCGGCGGCATCAAACTGCTTGCGGAAAACGAAGGCATTTTCACCGAAACGGCAGGCGGAGTGACCGTTGCCGTGCTGAAAAAATTGGCAACACAGGGCGTCCTAAAAAAAGGTGCATCCGTTGTGGCCTATATTACAGGAAACGGACTTAAAACACAGGAAGCCATCGCACCCGCAGTTGGAGCCCCGAGCCTGATCCAACCCAATTTGGCGAGTTTTCAACAAACCTTAAAAAAGGAACGACAATGATCAAAGTACGGATTCCAACGCCCTTAAGACGCTTAACCGGCGGGCAGGGGGAAGTTGATTTGGAAGGGGAGAGCATCGCAGCCCTCATCAATACCTTAGAGCTTCAGTTTCCGGGTATGAAAGAACGTCTCTGTGATGAAAAAGGCGCGGTTCGCCGCTTTGTGAATATCTACGTCAATGAAGAGGATATTCGATTTCATCAAGGTCTTGAAACGCCTCTAACGGAGGGAGACGAGGTTTCGATTATTCCCGCCATTGCGGGCGGCTAAAAACATCAGGACGCTTTGGCCTTGAAAAAATAATGCATAACTTAATCAGAGCGGCCTAAACAAGAAAAAGGAGTGCTGGATGGCGAATCTAAAAGTACGGATTACATTTCCTGAAGATAAAATTAAGGAACCTATCATTTACAATGCCGGGAAAAATTATAAAGTCGTAACCAATATCCGTCGGGCCGATGTCACCGAAAAAACAGGATGGGTGGATCTCGAATTGGTAGGCGAGGTTGAAGAAATTGAGAATGCCATTGCCGGCATGAAAGATGCCGGAGTGAAAGTCGATCCCATCGAGAGAAATATCATCGAATAAAAGAAGCTCTGATTAAGTCCGGGTTGAACCTTGCGAGAAATAAACTGTTCAGATTCAAGGCGAAAATTACAGGGAATCGCCATGCTATTTACAAAATTTGCAAGGCAAAAGCAGGGGAATTTTTACCTCGAAAAAACAATTCATGACTTAATCAGAACTTCCTAAACAAGACTAAAGCATATCGGATTTATCATGGCACTTAGCGACACACAACTTGAACGATACAGCCGTCAACTCCTGCTTAAAGAAGTCGGAGGAAAAGGACAAAAAAAGATCTCGGAAGCCAAAGTCTTCCTCATCGGCGCAGGAGGGCTGGGCTCCCCTTCCGCCCTGTATTTGGCATCGGCCGGGATCGGCACACTCGGCATTGTCGATGACGATGTGGTGGATCTCTCCAACCTGCAACGCCAAATCCTGCACAGCACCAAAACCCTCAACCGACCCAAGGTTGACTCTGCTGAAGAAACCATCGCAAAGATGAATCCGGACGTGACAGTAAAAAAATACACCGACCGCCTCAATTCCGAAAACATCATGGATGTGATTAAAGATTACGACCTGATTCTGGACGGCTCGGACAACTTTCCCACACGCTTTCTCGTCAATGACGCCTGCTTCTTTTTAAAAAAGACCCTGATTTCAGGCAGCATCTTCCGTTTTGAAGGACAACTGACAACGCTAAGACCACACCAACCCGGCGACGATCCCGCGCCTTGTTACCGCTGTCTCTATCCCGAACCCCCGCCCCCCGGTTTGGTGCCGAGTTGCCAGGAAGCCGGCGTGCTCGGTGTTTTGGCCGGAACAATCGGCATCCTTCAGGCAGCGGAAGCCTTGAAAGAAATACTGAACATCGGAGAATCCCTGGCAGGACGTCTCCTGATTTATGATGCGCTCGACATGGCGTTTCGCAGGGTCAAGGTACCCAAAAATCCGAATTGCCATCTCTGCGGACCCGATCCCACAATCAAGGAATTGCTCGACTACGAAATTTCCTGCACGCTGCCTTCCGCAGGTTAAAACCGGCATACGGTTATAGAGATCGGCAGAACCATGCGACTGAATTATTCCTCCGGACTCATTCTTTTCACCGTACTGATCGGCTTTATCATGTTTCCACTCGGCTGCTCAAAAAACTTCGTTTATTATCCTGAGAAAAAAGTGATCGCGACCCCTGAAAACGCCGGGCTGACTTTTGAAGATCTCACGCTCACCACAGAAGACGGCATCCGGATCAAGGGCTGGTATGTGCCTTTTAAAGGCAGTGAATCGGTCTTACTTTGGTTTCACGGCAATGCGGGCAATATAGGAAACCGGGTCAACTTATTGCAGCGTCTGCATGAAGAACTTCAACTCAATATCTTGATCATCGATTATCGCGGCTACGGCCAAAGCGAAGGTGAAATCTCCGAAGAAGGCACGGCAAAGGATGCGCTCGCGGCCTACGACTATCTGCTCACGCGGCGCGATATCAATCCAAAAAAAATCGTCATTTTCGGGCGATCGCTCGGTGCGGCCGTCGCGGTGAGATTGGCCGCCGAAACCCGGCCTGCGGGACTCATTTTGGAAGCCCCCTTTACCTCTATAAAAGCGATGACGGCTGAAACATTGCCCTGGCTGCCCTTTAAAGGGCTTGTTTCAATCAAGTACGACTCCCTGAGCAAAATAAAGTCCGTAAAAAGCCCCTTGCTCATCATGCATGGCGATCAGGACAAGGTTGTCCCTTATAAACAAGGTGAAACGCTTTTTAAGGCCGCAAATCCCCCTAAATTTTTTTATACGATCACGGGTGCGGATCACAATAATTCCTATATTGTCGGGGGTACAGCTTATTTTGAACGCATCAAAACCTTTATTAAAGGGATTTCTTAAGGAAGTATTTCGCTTCAGAAAATGCAGGGCTTAATCAGAGCGTCCTTAAGCTGAAAATTTCCTGCCCGGAATCATTTTCCCTAAAATCACAGGATGAGCGGCCCCCGTAACCGCCGGAATATTTGCGGGACGCTTGTGTCGACTTTGATAGGCCAAGACAGCAAAAGTCATCGCTTCGATGGCCCTTGAATCATGTCCGAAATTCTCAAAAGTTAAGACAGGAACGGGATAAAGGGCCTGAGTCAAGGCTTGCATTAACACCGGATTTTTTACCCCGCCCCCTCCGGCAATCACCTCATGCAAATCACTTTTTTTAAGAATAAAGGCTTGAATATTTTTCGCAGCGGACGAAACCGTATAAGCCGTGGCCGTCGCAAGTAAATCATGCTGCGTCAGTTTTAATGCCCGTCCCGATTCAATGATTTTTTCGACCATCTTCCCGCCGAAGACTTCCCGGCCCGTGCTTTTTGGGGGATTTTTTTTAATGAAGGGATGACGCATCAATTCAGCCAATAAAATCTCAGAAACCCGTCCTTTTTTCGCCATCGCCCCGTTTCGATCAAAGGATTTTTTTCCCTGATTTAAAGTGGAAACCAGTCCGTCCAGCAACATATTGGCGGGTCCCATATCAAAGGCCACCGTCTCTTCAAGTGAAGCGCCCGCTTTAAGATAAGTAATATTGCTGATGCCGCCCAAATTAATGACGGCACGTGACTTTTTCCGATGATGCAAAAGATGGTAATGCAGATAAGGCGTCAGCGGTGCCCCCTCCCCGCCCGCGGCCATGTCTCTCGGTCTGAAATCGGCAATCGTCGTAACGCCCGTGCGCTCTGCAATCACCGACGGTTCGCCGATTTGCAGTGTGGAACCCGTTCTGTTTTTATTGCGTCCGGATGGTTTGGGAAGATGCTGTACGGTTTGTCCGTGTGAACCGATAAGATCAACTTCAGACAAGGGGATTTTTGCTTGATTGGCCAGTGCAATCACGGCCTCTGAAAATCGCTCACCCAGCTCAAAATTCAAACGACAAAATTGTGCAATGGAAAAAACCGACCCCGAAGCGAGATCAATCAATGTTTTTTGAAGCGACTTGGGATAAGGAGTGATATTAAAGGCCAAGAGTTTAAGCCGAAGACGCTTTCCGTCCCCACGCACATCAACCAGCGCAGCATCAATGCCATCCGCCGAAGTGCCCGACATCAATCCAATGACTTTCATCTTCGCGAGGCTACCCAAAACCGCTTGCAAGGTCAAGCAAGCAGGCAATTTACTTGACAAAAATCAAGTGAGTTCCATAATACGCTTTCACATCGTTTTATTTGGAGAGGTTTAACAATGACACAACTTGCAGAAAAAAGAGACTGGATCAAAAACTTTTTTTCCGAAACCGGTTCAAGTTATGACGAAGTGGTCAACCGCTTCACCTTTGGCATCGACCGCCTTTGGAAGAAAAAAATGCTCTCAAAAATCCCCTCCTGTAAAAAGGTGTTGGACCTCGCCTGCGGCACAGGCATTCTGACTTTTGCGATCAAAAACAAATATCCCGATTGTGAAATCACCGGCGTTGATATCACCGAAAGCTACTTGGCGGTTGCGAAAAAAAAAGCAGAAACCTTAGAAAGCAAAGGCGTGTCTTTTGTTCACGCCCCTGCTGAAGACTACCTTCCAGACAAAGGCTTCGACGTCGTCACTACCTCCTACCTGCCCAAATATGCCGACATTCCCCGTCTCATGCACAATATCAACAAGATGCTTACGCCCAAGGGCATTGTCATTTTTCATGACTTCACCTACCCGACTTCCAAATTGCTACAATATACCTTTGAACTCTACTTCAAATGCGCGCAGCCTGTCGGCGCATTTTATTATCCGGAATGGAAAGACGTGCTGATCGAACTGCCGAAAGTCATTCGAAAATCAGACTGGATTTCAGAGGTTACAAACGCAATGTCGGAAGAAGGACTTAGAAATATCACCGTCGAATCCCTCACTTTGCAAGGGGCTGCGATTGTGAGCGGGGGGAAATTCAAAACGCTCCCCTGATAATTTGAGCACGGCGAAACCCCGCTATTTATGTTGCGCCTGATGTATCAAGACTTTACTGTATTTTACAAAAACGTGCATCAGCGATAATACGGAGGCAAGCAGGCCTGCAAAACCGTCTAAAAACCCTCTTTTCAAAAAATACATCTTAAAAAAAATCCAAAACCCATGCGTGAAGGGAGAAAAAACCGACACTTTTTTACCGCGTTTGATAATCTCCTTCGCAGCAATTTCGGAGAACTTGTCCAAGGTTTGAATGTGTGCGGAAATGCTATCGAATGAATAATGTAAGATATCGCCCCCTAAGCGGCCAATCTTTTCCGAATCGACCCTCACCTTATCATGCGGATTGACGCCTCCCCACTTCGCATGCTGTTTATTAAAAAGCCGCACCTTCATGTCCGGGTACCAGCAATAATTCAACCAGCGGTATATATAAAAGGTCTTACGCGCCATACGATAAGCGTCATATTGCCCGATCTCATCTTTAATCTCCAGAATCGACTTCCTCAAGTCATCGGATAAACGCTCATCACAATCAAGGCTTAAAATCCAGTCATGTTGGGCTTTGCCCACTGCAAGGTTTTTTTGCGCGATATGGCCTAAAAATTTTCGGCTGTAGATAAAATCTGTATATACAGAGGCGATTTCAATCGTCTTATCAGTACTCTCCGAGTCCACAACGACGATTTCATCAACAACATCGAGCAGACTTTTAAGGCAGTCCTCGATCTTTTTTTCTTCATTAAATGAAATGATGCATGCGCTGATTTTTGCCATTGGTTTATCCGATGAGTTTAATCCAGGCCGATCATTTTCATGCAGGCATGATAAACATCATCAACAGGGATTGCCGCAATCCCGATTTTAGAACGCGCTGTCTCTTCTGCGCGAAAAATCCTAACTTGTTCCGCTGGAACAAAAGGGCCGCAATCTTCAGGAGCTCTTCCTGCAAAAAGGGCAATGATTTTGGTCCCGAGGGCGGCAGCAATATGCATGGGTCCGGTATCGGGCGTAAGCAGCAAATCGGCACGTTCAAGGAATGCTTTGTAATTTTGAAAATCAGGCTTCGGACAGAAAATTTCCAAACAATTCCGACCGGCGGAACCAGACTGAAGGATTTTCTCTCCGTAAGCCCGTTCATCCGGCATGAGATTCATGAGAATTCTAAGGTCAAAATCAGTCTGTTTCGCATCGTCCCGTAAACGGCAGGCCAACTCGGCAAAGGCGCTTGGCGGCCACAATTTATTTTTTTTATCTCTATTCGTCCTAAACCACTTTCCCGCACCGCTAAAAGTCGGATGCACTGCAAGCAAGAACGTGTCTTTCGTAATACCAATATCCGCCAGTGCTTTTGCCGTATTTTTTTTTGCCACATCCCTGACGGGAAGGAAAACGTAAAGATCTTCCTTTTGATAGGCTGCGCCATCGCACACCACGTCCAACAGCAAGCGGCAATAATGTTTTCGCCCCGCGTCTTTCCGGAAACCGTGAACTTTTGCCGCTGACCGCTCCAATAAACGCTGATAGCTCGGATTGTGTTCAAAACAATAAATATGGTCGAATACGCCGTCGGCGATCCGTTGTTTGAGTGTCTGCCGCGAAAAAAACGCAAGAAAGTCTTCCCGGTTGTAAATCCAAAACCGTGTAATGCGATCGCTAAAATCCCTCAGTGTTCTTCTGCCGTCCGGACTTGTTAAAAAGGTAAATTCAGCATCGGGATATTTTCTCAAAAGTGCCCTAAGCGCAGGGGTCATCATCACCATATCCCCGGTTCGTCCGGCGCGGATAATCAGTATCTTCATCATCAATAGGGTTGATATGATTTTTCTTCAAAGAGATTCGAGTTTAATGCAAGATTGATCTTATTTTTTAACAGGGCACGTTTATCATTTTCTTTGTAAACACTGCGCGCAAGTTCAATGAATGTGTGTCCAAAATCCTGATTGCGCTCACAATCGCGAATACGGTCTTCAACGACCCACAATTTTTGATTAACTTGCTTCAGTTCATCAAGCAGGCCAAACAAGGCATCCGACATGGTGACATGTTCATCACGAATGCCGAGCAAAATCCGGAGCTCTTTTTTCACATTGCTCAGTTTTCCGGGGTCGGAGATCTGCTCCGTTTTAATCTCCAGAATCGTAATTTTATCAAAAAGTTCCCCCGGTGAGATTTCAGCATAAAGTCGCATCGACGTCCTTTCCTTTTTTAAACTTGCTTTTACCGGGCTAGATCATAAAATATGAGGGCAACATTTCACAACATAAAGATATCCGGAACACGCACCCAGGCAAAAAAAGACCACTGAATTGAATTCATCTCAATCGCATTCCCCCAAAATTTTAATCATTCGCAACGATAAACTGGGAGATTTCATGCTCGCCTACCCCGGTTTTGCACTGCTTAAAAAAAACATGCCTCATGCAACCCTTGCCGCCTTCGTACCCACTTACACCCAGGAAATGGCAGAAACCTGCCCCTGGATCGACCAAGTCCTCATCGATCCCACACCCGAAGCCAAGTGGCATTCGGGCTTTTCTCTCGCAAAAATTTTCCGTGAGGAACAATTTGATGCCGTGATCACACTCTATTCCAGGGCGCGCGCGGGCTTGGCTGCAATGCTCGCTCCCATCCCCTACCGCCTCGCCCCTGCAAGCAAATTCGCGCAGGTTTTTTATAATCACCGTCTCACACAGCGCAGATCCCGATCCGAAAAACCGGAACATGAATACAATCAAGACCTGATTCGCCACTTTTTAAAACAACAAAATATTCCAATTCTAAAAACCCCGAAAGCACCGTTTCTCCATTTTGATGATCAGGAAACGGCAGAAAAAAAACAGCACTTTTGTCATGAAAACGAGATTGAAGCACTCGCATCACTCGTATTCGTCCACCCCGGCAGTGGCGGCTCTGCAAATAATTTATCAATCACACAATATGCAAAACTGGTCGAGCAGCTCAAACCGCAAGAAAAATATCACATTGTGATTACCGCCGGGCCGGGAGAATTAGAAAGAGCCCAAAGTTTAAGTTCACACTTAAAAAAAATACCCCACACCATTTTTGAATCAAAAAAAGGACTGAGAAATTTTGCGCAACTCATCCAATTTGCCGATCTTTTTATCAGTGGATCAACCGGACCGCTTCACATTGCTGGCGCCTTAGACGTACCCACCGCCGCATTTTATCCGCGACGACGCTCGGCAACCGCACTGCGCTGGCAAACACTGAACAGCCCAAAAAACAGACTGAGTTTTTCACCGGAAACCCTGGACCAACGGAAAGAGCGCTTGAATATCGATGTGGATGAAGCAGCGCGTTTGATCTCAGAAAAATTCTTAAAGCCGCAGAGGATTAAGGACTGACAATCAGCCTTTCAGACACGCACGCAGTCTCTTAAAATGATCTTCCGTTGCAAAAAAATGTCGCGCTTTAAGCTGCCCGGCCTTTGCCAGCTTCTGCCGCAAATCTTCATCCATTTTGAGAGACCGCAGACATTTGTAGAGCCCGTCTCCATCGTCGGACTCAAATAAGAACCCTGTCTCTTCATGATCAATAATTTCAGGCACGCCCCCGCGATTTGTGCCCACGACGGGCACACCGACCTGCATCGCTTCAATCAAAACCAAACCAAAGGTTTCTTCAAAGCTGGCCAAAACCACGCAATCGCAGGCCTGCATCCAATCCTGCGGCCGGGCTACAAAACCTTTAAATATAATCTCTTCTTTCAAGCCTGTTTCTGTAACACGGGATTTCAGATTTTCTAAATAGGAGCCATTCATTGCGTGCCCAACAATCAAGGCACGCATGTCCTGCTGCGCTTCTTTAGCCTTTGCAATCACATCGATGAGCAAGTGCTGTCTTTTGCTTTCCTCAATGCGGCCAAACAAACCGATTAAAAAATCATCTTTTTTCACACCCCAATCCTGCCGTAAGCCTTGGCGTTCTTCATGAGTCAAAAGATGAGACGGCGTATCCACACCGTAATAAAGCCGTTTGATCTTTGCCACATATTCATTGTTCAAAAACTGTTTTGCCTCGGCCGCAAGCGTGTCGGTAATGCAAAGCATCAGATCCATTTGCCCGTATAAAAAATTGTGATAAAAATCATCCTTGCTGCGTGTCATCTTCATTTGTCGGGTATAAACAAGCCGGGGTTTACGCTTTGAAAACCACTTGCTCAAAGCCGCCAAGGGCAAGTCCTTTCCCCAATGCGTGTGAATCACGTCGATCTCACGCACATCAATTAGGCTTGCAAGTCTTTTTGCGGTAAAAACGGGAAAGGCATGAAAAAACGTTTTTTCCGTAGAAAAAGCTAAACCCTCACGCTCAAAAAAAGCCTTGAGTTGCCCATCTTCACAAATCACGCCCGTTACAGGGTCCGTTTCTGACAAGTGCTTCGCACTGCGATACATGTACAATTCTAATCCTCCCAAAGCAGGAGAAAGGCATAATTCAAGAATATTCATGGAAAAGTAATACCCAAATTAAAAAGAGTTAGAGGAAACATTGACACAGATACTGGCCCGACTCTGAATCAGGATACTCATACAAATTGGAAAAAATAGACTGGATTTTGTTTTTATGGGTCAAAATTCGAATCCGAGCGATGCCAAATATCCGGCGTTGCGATAAATTTATTTTTTCTCACAGACAGATAAATTGCGGTTTTTCCAAAAAGTAACGCAGGGGACAAGACAAAACGTATCAATCGCATGTTTCGTTTTTTCTGACTCCGACCTTTTTCCCTCAATAAAAAATGGATAGAAGAAAACAAAGCAATCAGTATTGAAAATGGGGCAAAAACCAATGACTCAAATGTCGAAGTGTTACTCATAATCTTTTTCACTTCAAAACCATTTTTTCTCAGCGTGTAAACAAGTTGAAGCGGGTTAATCGGGTTTATATGCCCCATATTCAACCAATACTCATTATAAGGCCTTCTAAAATAATCAAAACAACCCGTCAAAAAAAATCGCATTCTAGATCTCAAGCTGAGGATATTGGGGGATGTTAAAACCAACACCCCTTCGTCTTCCAGATGCATTGCAATTTCACGAATAAAATGAAATGGATTTTCAAGGTGTTCAATCAACTCTATAGCAATAATAATGTCAAATTGCTCTTTCAGTTGAAATTCTTTCTGCACGTCAATGTAGTGACATTTTATCCCAATATTACGCGAATTAATCTGTTCCGGCTGAATGTCTGCACATTGCATTTTAAATGGAATGTCACTTTCATCAAGCAGACCATGAAGTGCCTCCGCGAACACTCCCTTACCAGGGCCTATTTCTAAAATATTCATAACACGGCTTGATTTTTTCTGCTTCAGACATTCAACAACCGTGTTCATAACAATTTCATTGACCCCTTTTGGAGAAATAGACCCCTTCATCTCAAATTTGACCTCATATTTCTAAGCACTAGTTAAATTTCAGAACCATCCTACGAGCAACTTAAATCAGAAAAACAAAAAGTGGTTTATCGCTCAATAATTAATAAATTGGTCAAGAAATCCCTTCCTTCTCAGGACTCAAAATTTATGAAATTTCAATGAGGGTTAAAAATTTAAGAACAAAATAGATCTAGCAATCCAGAGAACTACGGGATCACTCAACTATTGAATCACCCCCCAACGGCTTGACTTAAAAAACGATAAACTCTACCATAAACGCGCTTTTGGGGGGAGTATAAAAAATGAATCTTGTTGTAATCGGCACACAGTGGGGAGACGAAGGTAAAGGCAAGATCGTTGATTTGCTCTCCGAAGATGCAGACTATGTGGTCCGCTATCAGGGCGGACACAATGCAGGTCACACCATCGTCATTGGCGAAAAGACCATCGTGTTGCATCTCATCCCAACTGGCCTCTTACAACCCGGAAAAACAGGTGTCATCGGAAATGGCGTCGTCATTAACCCAGAGGCACTTCTGCGAGAAATATCCACATTGTCCGAACAAAACATTGACGTCACAGGGCGGCTTTTCATTAGCGATACCGCCCACTTGATTATGCCCTATCATCAGCGCATTGATTTAGAAAGTGAAAAAACAAAAGGGGATCAAAAAATCGGCACGACAGGACGCGGTATCGGCCCCGCTTACGCCGATAAAATGGCCCGAAACGGCATCCGGATTTGCGACCTGTATCATCCGGAATTCTTTCGTGAAAAACTTGAAACAAAGCTCACCGAAATCAATCTCGTTTTAGAGCAAGTCTACGGCGCCCCAGGATTTAATCCCGACGAAGTTTTTAAAGAATATATCGCCTATGGGGAGGCGATCAAACCCTATGTCACCAACACCCCCCTCTTGCTCAATCAAGCGATGGACAGGGGAAAACACATGCTTTTCGAAGGGGCGCAGGGCACACATCTCGACGTGGATCACGGCACTTACCCTTTTGTCACCTCCTCCAACTCCACCGCAGGCGGTGCGTCCACCGGAACAGGCATCGGCCCCACTCGACTGGACGAAGTCCTCGGTGTCACCAAGGCCTACACCACCCGCGTCGGCAGCGGCCCCTTTCCTTCAGAACTCACAGATAAAATGGGCGAAACCCTGCGAGAAAAAGGCGGAGAATTTGGCGCAACCACAGGACGACCTCGCAGATGCGGCTGGTTTGACGCAGTGCAAGTCCGACACACCGTGCGCATTAATCACATGACCTCACTCGCCCTCACAAAGCTCGATGTTTTAGACGGGATGCCGGAAATTTCAGTCTGTATCGCTTACAAAGTCAAGGGAAAGCAGCTTAATGAAATCCCCACTGCGCTCAATGAGCTTGAGCAGGCGAAGCCTATTCTCCAACATTTTTCCGGGTGGACGGAATCCACCTACGGCATTACGGACTATGAGAAACTGCCAAAAAACGCACAAATCTATCTGGAAGCCCTTTCCGAACTCGTCGGCTGTCGAATCGATATCGTCTCCACCAGTTCAAAACGCGGTGAAACCATCGTTCTGCGAAACCCTTTTACCGACTCTTAAAAGCAATAAAATTTCCCGCTCCCTTTTGCTCAAAGACCGCTTTATCATCAAAATAGGCACTCAACTTCTTGTTTTAAGATGAGGGCTGCGATATACTTGCAAGCCCCTGCTGCCCTGGAAAAACAAAGCGTTTCCTTCAGCAACAGCATATTTTGTCATAAAAATTAGGCAGGTAAAAACCGCAAGACTTTCGGAGAATTATGAATAAATTGTCGATTGTTTCAGATAAAAATTCCCTCACCGACTCCACCCGGATCCCCCCCCAACAAGGACTTTACAATCCTCAAAATGAACACGACAGTTGCGGTATCGGATTTGTCGCCAATATCAAGGGCAGCCGTTCACACGACATCGTCAAAAAAGGCTTGGAAATCCTTGAGAACCTCACCCACCGCGGTGCCGTCGGTTGCGACCCTTGCACCGGAGATGGAGCGGGCATCATTTTGCAAGTGCCGCACCGGCTCTTGCATCGATCCTTGGAAGAACTCGGCGTCAAACTGCCCACGCCCGGTGCATACGGTGTGGGCATGGTCTTTCTGCCGCCGGATCCGCAAGACCGCAGGGCCTGCGAAAAGATTTTTGAAAAAATCATTTTAGAAGAAGACCAACGTCTTTTGGGCTGGCGGGATGTACCCACAAAAGACGATACCATCGGCGTTCAGGCCAGAGAATCAATGCCTACAATCCGGCAAATTTTCATCGCACGCGACATTCTCAGTGAAACCGAATTTGAGCAAAAATTATACGTCATGCGTCGGCGCATCGAAAATGCCGTACGGCATTCCGCCATCGAAGGGAAAAATTTCTTCTATGTCTGCAGTCTTTCCTGCAACACGATTTTGTACAAAGGCCTGCTCCTGCCCGATCAACTCCCGCGGTTTTTTCCCGACCTTTGCGACCCGGAAACCCGGAGCGCACTCGCACTGGTCCATTCGCGTTTTTCGACCAACACCTTCCCCGCTTGGCCGCTCGCACACCCCTTTCGTTTCACCTGTCACAATGGTGAAATCAACACCCTGAAAGGCAATGTAAACTGGATGCGTGCACGGCAGGGCCGTCTTTCCTCCAAACGTTTCGGACGCGACCTCGAAAAGCTGTTCCCCATTATTGATCCGGAGCAAAGCGATTCGGCCTGTTTTGACAACGCCTTGGAATTTTTGGTGATGGGCGGTCGTTCCCTGCCGCACGCCATGATGATGCTCATTCCCGAAGCCTGGGCGGGCAACCCGCACATGGATCTCGACCGGCGCGGGTTTTATGAATATCACGCCGCAATGATGGAACCCTGGGACGGCCCGGCCGCCATCGCATTCACCGACGGGAAAATGATCGGCGCAACGCTCGACCGCAACGGACTCCGACCCGCGCGTTATCTTGTCACCCAGGACGATCTTGTTGTTTTGGCCTCTGAAACAGGCGTGCTGGAATTTGCGCCTGAAGAAGTCCGAAGCAAAGGACGGCTCCAGCCCGGAAAAATGTTTTTAATCGATACCGAACAAGGCCGCATCATTGATGATGATGAAATCAAAGCCAAAATTTCATCCCAACAACCCTATCGCGAATGGGTTTCAACCTATCGCATCAGCATCAATGAACTTCCTGAGCCTTTAAACCTGCATCAGCCCGACCACGCCACGCTGCGCCAGCGGCAACAAACCTTCGGCTATACCATTGAAGACCTCAAAATGTTGCTCACGCCGATGGCCGTCAACGGCGAAGAGGCCGTCGGCTCCATGGGACACGATACGCCCTTGGCCGTCTTGTCCGACCGGCCGCAATTGCTTTTTAAATATTTCAAACAACTTTTTGCGCAAGTGACCAATCCCCCGATTGACCCGATCCGCGAACGCCTGGTCATGTCCCTCATTACGACCATCGGGCCGAAAGCCAACTTATTAACCGAAACCCCGCAGCACGCGCGGCGGATTAAGATTCAACAACCGATTCTCACCAACGCGGATCTTGAAAAAATTCAGCAGATTGCAGATAAACACTTCAAACCCATCAAGCTCAAGATGCTCTTCCGCGCTGCAAACGGCCCCAAAGAAATGGCCATCGCAATCGACCGGCTCTGCCGGCAAGCCAGTGAGGCCATCGCCACAGGTTATAAATTCATTATTTTAAGCGACCGGGGCGTCAATGCCGAATGGGCGCCGATTCCTTCACTGCTCGCCGTTTCAGCCATTCATCATCATCTCATCCGTGAATCCCTTCGCACGGAAATCGGCTTAATCGTGGAAACCGGCGAGGCCCGGGAAGTTTCGCATTTTGCCCAATTGATCGGTTACGGCGCGGGCAGCGTCAATCCTTACTTGGCCTTTGAAACGCTCACCGACATGGTGCGTGAAGAATACCTGCCCGAAACCATCGACGAAGTCACCGCCGAGATCAAATACATCAAGGCGGTCAACAAAGGCCTCTTGAAAATCTTTTCCAAAATGGGGATTTCGACCGTTCAAAGCTATTGCGGCGCACAGATTTACGAAGCCGTCGGACTCAACAGCGAAACCATCGACCGCTATTTTACCGGCACACCCTCCAAAATCGGCGGCGTCGGAATTGACACGCTCGCCGAAGAAGTCCTCCAGCGTCACACCATAGCCTATCACACCTTTCACCCCGTCCGGCAACTCGATTTCGGCGGCGAATATCATTACCGCATTCAAGAGGAACACCACAATTGGAACCCCGAAACCATTGCCGCTTTGCAGCACGCCACTCAGGGAAATAACCCCGATATTTATCAGGAATTCGCCCGCCTCGCAAATAACGAATCCAAACGGCACGCCACCATCAGAGGCCTGCTTGAATTCAAGGAAGCAGAGTCCGTTCCCTTGGACGAAGTGGAGCCTGCCTCGGAAATCATGAAACGCTTCACCACCGGTGCGATGTCTTACGGCGCCATCAGCAAAGAATCACACGAAACCCTCGCCATCGCCATGAACCGCATCGGCGGACGCAGCAACACGGGAGAAGGCGGAGAACACGAAGAGCGCTTTAACACAGAGCGAAACAGCAAAATCAAACAAGTCGCTTCGGGGCGTTTCGGCGTTACGGCCAACTACTTGATTAATGCCGAAGAGCTTCAAATCAAAATGGCGCAGGGCGCAAAACCGGGAGAAGGCGGACAACTTCCGGGTCATAAAATTGATGAAGTTATTGCAAAACTGCGTTTTTCAACACCGGGTGTGACACTCATTTCCCCGCCGCCGCACCACGATATTTACTCGATTGAAGACCTTGCGCAACTCATCTTTGATTTGAAAAATGTGAATCCAAAAGCCGCGATTTCGGTGAAACTCGTCTCCGAAGTCGGCGTCGGCACCGTCGCCGCAGGCGTTTCCAAGGCCCATGCGGACCTCATCGTCATCGCCGGCGGTTCAGGTGGCACCGGCGCATCTCCGCTCTCTTCAATCAAATATGCCGGATTACCCTGGGAATTGGGACTCGCCGAAACCCAGCAAACCCTGGTTTTAAACGACCTGCGCGGACGCACCCGCATTCAAACAGACGGCCAACTCAAAACAGGCCGCGACGTTGTTATCGCCGCCCTGCTCGGCGCAGAGGAATTCGGATTTTCAACCGCGCCCTTGATCGTCGAAGGCTGCATCATGATGCGCAAATGCCATTTGAATACCTGTCCGGTCGGCATCGCCACACAAGATCCCGAACTGCGTAAAAAATATCGCGGCAAACCCGAACATCTCGTGAACTATTTTTATTTTCTCGCCGAAGACGTGCGGACGCTGATGGCCCGACTCGGCTTCCGAAAATTTGAAGACATGATCGGACAATCCGACCGTCTGCGTTATCAAAAAGCCATCGGCCACTGGAAAGCAAAAGGACTTGATCTTTCCCCCATGCTTTATAAACCAGAAGTCGGCCCTGAGGTTCCCTGTCACTGTGTGAAAGCACAGGAACACGGCCTCGAACAGGCACTCGACCATCTCTTGATCGAAAAAGCCCATGCGGCGCTTGATAAAAAAACAGCCGTGCATGAAAAATTGCCCATCCGAAACATCCACCGCGCCGTTGGTGCCATGCTTTCAGGAGAAATTTCCTTACGTTTTGGCACGTCCGGGCTACCGGACGACACCATTCGTTTTGACTTCAACGGCACCGCCGGTCAAAGTTTCGGGGCCTTCTGTGCCAAAGGCCTCACGCTCACTTTGGAGGGCGATGCAAACGACTACACCGGAAAAGGCCTCTCCGGCGGAAAAATCATTATCTATCCGCCCAAAGACTCCCTCTTTGAACCGGAAGAAACCATTTTAATCGGCAATACTTCCCTTTACGGCGCAACCGGCGGCGAAGCCTATTTTTACGGCGTGGCCGGAGAACGGTTTGCCGTGCGCAATAGCGGGGCACGTGCCGTTATCGAAGGGGTCGGCGATCACGGTTGTGAATACATGACCGGCGGTGTCATCGTCGTGCTTGGAAAAACGGGCCGCAATTTCGCGGCCGGCATGAGCGGCGGACTGGCTTTTGTGCTAGATGAAGAAGGCAGCTTTGCCCGGCAATGCAATCTGAGCCTGGTGGAATTGGAATCCGTCGGCACAACCGATGACAAGGTCCTTTTGAAAGATCTGATTAAAAAACACGTGGCTTATACCGGAAGTAAAAAAGGAACACGGATATTGTCGCAATGGGACAACATCCTGCCAAAATTCGTAAAAGTCATTTCATCGGAATATAAAAAAGTACTGGAACTGCGCAAGGCAAGGAAAGCGAAGGAGGAAGCACTGCATGGGTGATGTAAAAGGATTTCTAAAAATCAAACGCACCGGACCCAAGCGGCGTCCGGTTTCGGACCGTATTCATGACTGGAAAGAAATCTACAAACCCATGAAAGAAGAAACCCTGAAACAACAGGGTGCCCGTTGCATGGACTGCGGCGTGCCTTTTTGTCAGGGCTGGTCGGGCTGTCCCGTGCAAAATATGATTCCGGATTGGAATGATCTTGTCTTTCGCGGGCGCTGGAAAGACGCCTTAAAAGCCCTGCACAGCACGAACAATTTCCCCGAATTTACCGGACGCCTTTGTCCCGCGCCCTGTGAAAGCGCTTGCGTGCTTGGCATCATTGACGAGCCTGTTGCCATCCGCGTCACCGAATGGAATATCATCGACCGCGGATTTAACGAAGGCTGGGTCGCCCCAATCCCCCCTGCACGCGAAACGGGGAAAAAAATCGCCGTGATCGGTTCCGGCCCGGCCGGACTGGCCGCCGCCCAACAGTTGCGCCGCAACGGGCACAGTGTGACCGTCTTTGAAAAAGATAACCGCATCGGCGGTCTGCTGCGTTACGGCATTCCTGATTTTAAGATGGAAAAACGGGTGCTGGAGCGCCGCCTCAAACAAATGAGGGCCGAAGGTGTTGAATTTAAAACCAATATCCATGTCGGAGCGGATTTAACAGTTGAAACCCTCAAAAAAGACTTCGACGCCATTTGTCTCGCCACAGGCGCAATGCAGGCACGTGATCTGTCCGTGCCCGGCCGTGAACTTCAGGGCATTCATTTCGCAATGGATTTCCTCACGCAGCAAAACAAACGCAATGCGGGAGATGCGATTGACCCGCTCATTGAAATCAGCGCAAAAGACAAACGCGTGGTCATTCTCGGCGGCGGTGATACAGGCGCCGACTGTCTCGGCACCAGTCATCGGCAGGGGGCACGCGAAGTGCGCCAAATCGAGCTGCTGCCCGAACCGCCATTGAAACGATCAACAAACACGCCCTGGCCCTTGTGGCCGATGCAGTTGCGCACCTCCTCCGCACACGAAGAAGGCGGCATTCGCGAATGGTCTTTCATGACCAAAAAGTTTTCAGGAAAAAACGGACAGCTTCAAAAACTGCACGGCGTCCGTGTTGAAAAAATCATCAATGTGTCCGGCGGTGTGAAATTCATTGAAGTGCCAGATAGCAATTTTGAGATTGAATGTGATTTGGTGCTTTTGGCGATGGGTTTCACTGGCCCGCAAAAAGCGGGACTTTTGACCGACCTGGGTGTAAATACCGACAGTCGCGGCAACGTCACGGTGGATGAAAACCGCATGACCAATGTGAAAGGGGTCTTCGCCGCCGGAGACATTAAACTGGGGGCATCCCTCATTGTCTGGGCCATCTATGAGGGCCGCGAAGCGGCCAAGGGCATTGAAGCGTATTTGAAAAAATGCTAAGTCATACGCGTAACCTTTCTGGCCGTCGTGATGAAGCCGGAATGCGCCACCATGCGCAGGCTGGGACGGACACTGCGGCCGTCGACACTCCAGGGACGCAGCATTGTTTCAAAGGTTGCAATCGATTCAAAAATACGGGCTTCCCGCAAGGCCGCAACAACCTTTTCAATCTGCGGCACCGTGGGTAAAAAACACAAAAAAATCCCCCCGGAACGCAGCTTGTCCACCGCGTGCGGCACAACAAGATGCGGCTCCGGCAAATCCAGCACGATGCGATCCACTTCTTCTTCGACAATGCCCTCATAAATGCTTTGGTTGTGTACAAACAAACGGTCATTCAAGGGAGAAGGGCTGAAATAAGCCTCGATATTTTTGATCGCCCGCCTTGCAAAATCCTCCCTAATTTCGTAAGCAATCAGTCGCCCCTTTTCGCCAACGGCGTTTAAAAGCGGAATCGTGAGCGCACCGGAACCGATTCCCGCCTCAATCACCGTTGCGCCCGGATACACATCGGCCCATATCGGAATAATCGCCAGATCTTTGGGGTAAAGAATCTGCGCCCCGCGTTTCATGTGCAGCGTGTATTCCGCCAAAGTCGGTCTAAAGACAAAAAAACGCGTGCCGCGGGATAAGGCAATCTCCGAACCGTCTTCCAAACCGATGATGTCGTCGTGGGAGATTTTTTCCCCGCTGAACTCATACATCGCGCCTGTTTTTAAGGCAATGCGATAAACCCGGCCTTTTTTATTCACGAGATGCAAACGTTCTCCGGCGGAAAAAGGTTTCATGAAGTCACCGCCGTCGAACGTTCGATCAGACGGCAATATCCGCACTGTGTGCTCTGACCGGGTTGACCACAGGTCCGGCAAAGATCCGCATCTTCAACAGGCGGAGGACTGGGGAATAACACTTCTTTTTGTTTTAAAAACCCGAAATAAAATTGGTGTTTCGCGCCGGGAGAAGCTTCTTCGAGCCGGTTGAGCGTTTCTTTGTAGGTAAACATTTTTGCGCCGTTCGACATCGGACATTCTTCCACAATGTAATCAATGCGATTCAAAATGCAGTACGCTGCGATTTCGCGTTCCGGCAAGCGATAGAGCGGTTTCACTTTTTTGGCCCAAAGTCCGCCGTCATCCGAAAGCACGGGGCTTTGTTTTTCAAGATAAGGCACCTGCCATTTTAATAGATTCCCCAGAAGCCGGGCCGCTTCATCATCCAAATTGTGGCCCGTCGCCACGACGGGAAAACCTTTTTCAAGGGCGATGCGGTTAAAATGATGGCGTTTCATCGTTCCGCAGGCCGAGCAGGCCGGACGCACCGAGGCCTTGGCGATTTCCACAATACCGAGTCCGTAGGATGCCTGATAAGCGTGGGTAATGAGTGAGAGATTGCGGGAAGCGGCGAAGGTTTCCACCTTTTGTTGCGATGTTTCGGAATAGGCTCCGATGCCAAGATTTAAATGCAAACCGACCGTTTCGTAACCCAGTTTGATCAAAACATCCCAAAGCGCCAAGCTGTCTTTTCCGCCTGAAACGGCGACCAATACAGGCGCATCCTTCGAAAACATCTTGTCGTCGGAAATGGCGATTGAAACCTGTTTCAGCAAATAATCCTCAAAACAGACATCACAAAAAGCCGTATTGTGCCGGGGCATTTTGATAACGGCCGACCGTTTACACTTGCGGCACTTCATGCGCTTCCGCCAGAAATCACAGGCCGGATTTCAATAACGGCGTCATCCGCAATCACGGTATCTTCCGTCACCAAGACATCGTCGCAAATAACCAAATGCGCCTCCCTGGAAAGACCGAGTTTCAATAAAATGGAGGAAACCGGCTTTGGCCCTCGAAACGAAACTTCCCGCGCAGGGTGAAAAAGTTTAATCTGCATGGGGAAGTAGTTTAATCAAATCGCCGCAGATTTGCAATTTTGGAACAAAAACAATAAAAGCGACAAAATTGTCGTGTTCCAGAATAAATTGTCGTAAAACCATGAACAATCTGATTCCGGCAATGAAAACCTTTCATCAAAATAAAAAGCGTAAACCCTTAATTTTATAAATGTTTATTTCATTTAAAATAATTTGGCACCTTATTTGCTTTACTTTGATGCCGTTTTGGGACGCTCTTGTATGGAAGTCGTCTATTTCAGGAAGCAGAGTTTTTTTCATGTCTGAAGCAAAACTAAGCTTGTTGTCGTTTAAGGGAAAAATGAAAATCCTGCACATGACTTGGATTGCTTTTTTCCTGAGTTTTTATGTCTGGTTCAACCACGCGCCGCTCATGGCTTCAATCCGGGACACAATGGGATTGAGCGGCCAGCAAGTCAAAGTCATCCTCATCATGAACGTCGCCCTCACCATCCCCGCGCGTGTCATCATCGGGATGTTGGTCGACAAATACGGCCCGCGCCGCATGTATTCGGCGCTCCTCTTTATTTCCAGTTTTCTCTGTTTTGCGTTTGCAATGTCCAAGAACTTTGAACAACTCGCCATTACGCGTTTTTTATTGGGTTTTGCGGGAGCCGGCTTTGTCATCGGCATTCGCATGGTGAGCGAGTGGTTTCCGGCAAAAGAAGTGGGCTTAGCTGAAGGCATCTATGGCGGATGGGGAAATTTCGGCTCCGCGACCGCAGCCATGACCCTGCCTTTAATCATGTTGTTTTTTGGTGGAGACAATGCCTGGCGTTATGCTGCCGGCATGACAGGCATTTTATCACTTGTTTTTTCAGTCATTTATTTCTTCTCAGTCAGTGACACCCCCAAAGGCTCCACTTATTTTAAACCCAAAAAAAGCGGGGCGATGGAAATTACAAGCCCGAAAGACTTTTTCTTTTACCTGCTCGTCAATGTGCCCATGTGTGCGGCCTTAGCTGTTTTGGCCTGGAAACTCGGACCCGCCAATCTCGGACTCTTAAGCGCAACACTCACCCATACCATCTATTTTGTTCTCACCGGGATCTATGCATTTCAAGCCCTGCGGATTTACCAAATCAACAAACATGTTTTTTTTGAAACGCTTCCGGAAATTGAGCAGTATAAATTTAAACAAGTCGCCATCATCAACCTGAGCTACTTCGTCACTTTTGGCTCAGAGCTTGCCGTGGTTTCAATGCTTCCTCTCTTTTTTCTCGATACATTCGGCCTTTCTCAAACAACGGCCGGATTGCTGGCGGGAAGCTTTTCTTTCACCAACTTGTTTGCACGCCCCCTGGGCGGTCTTTTAAGTGACAAAGCCGGAAGAAAGCGCTCGCTTGTCTTTTTATTATCCGGGCTTTCCATCGGATATTTTTTGATGGGACAAATCAATGCGAGCTGGCCGCTCAGCATGGCCGTACTGCTTACATTTTCTTGTGCAATGCTGGTTACCTCCGGAAACGGCGCTGTTTTTGCCATGGTACCGCTTATCAAACGTCGCCTGACCGGACAAGTTGCGGGCATGGCGGGTGCCTACGGCAATGTCGGAGCAGTCTCTTTTTTGACGGTGCTTTCGTTTGTTTCTCCGCAACTTTTTTTCTTTGTGATCGCCACTGCCGCTATTTTGACCCTCTCCATCGTCTTATTCTTTTTTGAAGAACCCGCAGGTCACATGGCGGAGGTATTACCCGACGGCACCGTGAAAATGATCGAAGTCACCTAGGCCGCCTCGACGGAAACCCCTCACAAACCTTGCGGCGCCGGGGCGATTTGATTATGATCGCGCTGGCGCTCTTCTTTAGGAGCACCCTTTTGGAAAAACGACATATGTCTGGAAAACTTGAAGTCAAAGCAGGGCAACGGAGCACTGCGGGCATTAAACCCGGTAACGACGACTCCTGCGGCATAAAAATCCCGGACGATGCCCTGAGGATGACAAAGGGCATCACCGCCGTCATCGCCGACGGCATGAGCGGCAGCGAGGGCGGAAAAGAAGCGGCCGAAGCCTGCGTGCTGGGCTTTTTATCCGATTATTACAGCACGCCCGAATCCTGGACGGTTAAAAACTCGGGGGCAAAGGTCTTGGGCGCACTCAACCGATGGCTTTGTGCCCAAGGCCGACAAGAACATGATTCCAGAAAAGGCATGGTCACGACTTTTAGCGCGCTCATCATTAAATCCACCACCGCCCACCTTTTGCACGTCGGCGACACACGCATCTACAGATTCCGCGGAAAGGACCTGGAATGTCTGACGCGCGATCACCGGGTCGTCATCAGCAAAGAAAAACAATATCTTTCCCGTGCAATGGGCATTGATGTGGATTTACAAATCGACTACAAAAGCATGCCGATCGAAGAGGGTGATCTCTTTCTGCTCGTCACGGACGGCGTCCATGAATACCTCAGCGCAGGAGCAATCAAAACCCGGCTCAAAAACATGGAAGATCCCGAAAAGACCGTGCGGGAAATCATTGAAGAAGCCGCCAAAAACGGAAGCCACGACAATCTGACTTGCCAGATAATCCTTATCGAAAAACTTCCCCTGCACAATAAAGAAGATTTGTATCAACGACTGACTGAATTGCCTTTTCCCCCACCGCTCAGTGAAGGCATGGTGCTGGACGGCTACCGTATTGTGCGAGAACTTCATGCAAGCAAACAAACTCAGATTTACCTGGCCGTGGATACGGAAACAAAAGAAGAAGTCGTGCTCAAGACACCTTCTGTGAATTACGAAGACGACCCCGGATACATCGAACGCTTTATGCATGAAGAATGGGCCGGAAGACGCTTGAATTCTCCGCATATTCTAAAAATCAAAGCCCTGACGCGAAGACGAAGCTGCCTTTATTTTGTAACCGAATATGTCAAGGGAGAAACCTTGCGGCAATGGATGTGCGACCATCCCCACCCCACACTGATCGGCGTGCGAAAAATCATCAATCAGGTCGTCACCGGCCTCATGGCCTTTCATCAAAAAGAGGTCATTCACCGCGACCTGAAACCCGAAAATATCTTGATCGACAAACACGGCACTGTCAAAATCATTGATTTCGGCTCAAGCAAAATCGCGGGCATCGAAGAAATCAACGTGCCCTGGGAACGCGGCCAAATGCTCGGAACATTAAACTACACCGCGCCCGAATACCTTGCAGGCTCCGCAGGCACGGAACATGCCGACCTCTTTTCCCTGGGTGTGATTACTTACGAAATGCTTTGCGGCGCCCTTCCCTACAAAGAGGCCCTTAACCTCAAAAACCTCAACCGGATTTCCTACCAATCTGCAACAAAACACAACCCGGAAATCCCCCTATGGCTTGATAAAACCCTGGAAAAAGCCGTTCACAAAAATCCCGGACAGCGATATACGGTACTCTCTGAATTTTTGTACGACCTCTCTCATCCCAATCCGGCCTTCTTGAGCAAGGACGTCCTGCCCCTGCTCGAAAGAGACCCCGTGACTTTCTGGAAAACTTTGGCGGTTTTTTTGATTGTGATCAACATTATTCTCTTGTATTTTGTTTCTTAGTGTCATGTCGATATTCAACGCTATCGCTTAATGCGGCGTCGTCTCGATTGAAGGCACAAAAGGAAGATCAGAACAAAAATATGTTTTTCAAACCCTCCGCGAGCCGGTCATCTCAAGCGGCCTGCGTATTTTATCCTTCAAATTCCACTTCTTCAGCCACAATTATATTCGTACCCGAAAGGCTGCCTTTGACTTTAATCAAGTCCCCGACTTGGACTTGATTAAAGAAGACCGCCGAGAGAATGGGGGCACCGTCCCGGTTTTGAAAGACCGCATTCTCCGTTTTGACCGTCACCTCCAGGAGCGTAAGCTCAGGGTTGTTAATCGCATCCACCGGGGCCTGCAGCACAACTTCTTCTAATTCCTCCACACCTTCGATCTCGGTGGCGACCACAATACGATCGGCACCGCTGCCCGTCAGGTAACCGCTGATTTCCAGAGCGTCATTTTCTGAAATGTCTGAAAAGACAGAGAGGCCGTCCTTCATTTCGGTCGCCCCGTTAACACGCACCGGGATGCCCAGCACCGTGAAGGTTTGTGTGTCGGCATCTATGCTGCCGGGGTCGACAGCCGCTTCGATCTCGATCTGTTCGCCGCGAAACTGGACTTTTTCCGCCACCAAAACACCATCGGCGATCTTGCCTTCCACCTCAAGACGGACATTGAGCGCGATGTCAAGGGGTGATCCGTCCTCAAAAATTGTGACGGCGCTTGTTGAAACAGCCTGTCCGCTAACTGAAAAGCCGGTCGGACTCGTAGCCGTTACCAGGCCTTCGATTTCAACCTTCAGGTCATCTTCCGGGTCGAAAACCGCTTCTTTGTCGATCTGTGCGGCCTTTAAGACAGACCCGACCAAGGTGCCTTTCACCTCCACAAAAAGGCCGTTCTTCAGATCATCCGACGTGATCCCGCTATAGTTGGTGTCGACACCAACGTCGACCTGCTGCGTGCCGATGAAAAAGGTTGAGGCATTCAAATTTTCAACCCTGCCTTTGAGCTCCACTATTGTAGCAGGGCCAAAGGGAATGTCATCCCGATATCTGATGTGCGTGGCCAGGATACGGCCGTCTAAAAATACCAAGCCGCTGACTTCCAGCATGTCATTATCCTCCAGCGTGATAAGCTCGACGGCATTGCCTGAGCTGTCTTGGATACGGGTATTGGCATCAAGGATAATCGTGCGGCCCAGTACGGTGAGTGTGCTGTTTTGGGTGCCTATGTCGCCGGCCGGACCTTCAACTTCGGGCTCAAAGGTCACTTGAGCGGCTGTTTCGCCGTCTTCATCAACATCTACTGCGACGACCATGCCGATCGCAAGATCCTCCTGTTTGCCCGGATTATCATCCACAGTGAAGGAAGTGTCATCGGTCTTGAAGGTGACGCCATTGACAATTACACTGCCAAAACCCGTCACTGTGCCTTTACTGATGCCCGTTCCGCCGATGCCGCCGGAAACGCTCCCACCGCCCCCACCCGGAACGGAGAGGCTTTCGACTCCGTTACTGCCACAGGATGTGGATAAGAGGGCAATGAGCCCCATCGGGAGCAGAATTTTCATAAAATATTTCATGCCTTCTCTCCTTTGTCGAAATCTGCCTCAAAATAATAGATGCCGAGTCCGACCCTTTTCCGACCCGTGCCTTTAAGATCCGGGTTTGTATCCCGGTCGTGTCGGGCCAGCCATTGATCCAGTGTTTCCAAAAGATCTTGTCCCTGCTTTGCACTCAAGGTCCGCAGTTTTTCGACGAATTCTTCCGGAACATTGTCGTACTCCACTTTTCTCTGAAAAAACGGGCCGTTGTGCATGACAAGGTTATGATCAATGGTCGCGATGAGGTCCCGCACGTCGTTTCCTAAAATACCTATTTTATCGCCTTCTTCCGTGCCCGGCAGATAGGCCCGCGTCAGCAGACGAATGCGCCCGTTTTCCAAACGCTCGACACAATTGACCCGAAGCAGTTCATCTAAAACGGCACGAACCGGCATGTCACCGCTGAAGTTTTTGACCAGTGTGCTGAAGCTCGCCCCCTCTCCTTCAAGCGGCAGATCGGCCGGTTGAGCAGAGGCATTTAAAAATTGTTGATGCCGCACCCATGCACTAATCACCCGGGCGCCCCGATGGTACCGCTCATTGACCGATTCATCATAGGGTTCGGTGAGCGTTTTGACGCGGTGCACTTCTTTACGATTGAGTCCGGTAATGACTGAAATCCTGGAATCGGTCTGTTTTTTACCCGCGATACCAAATTCTTTGCTTGCAACATCCACATAAACCTTTTTCGCCAGATCCGCAAAAGCACCATAGGGGACGCCATTGCGAAGCAGAATGCGAACCAAAGGACGCAGTAATTTCACAACAGCAGCCTGAATTGTATTTTTAATTTTTTGCGCCATTATTGGGATTATATTCCCAAGATCAACATATGTCAATAAAATTTTCTCTGAAACCGAGTTTGGGTTTGCCTGCTTTGGATGTCTTTAGGGCTATATTCCTAAATATTAACGGTCGTATAGGAATATTATCTGGATAAATCGGAGCTCCTGAGGGACGCAGAAAATTTAACACAGACTTAATCAGAAATTTTTTTAATAAGCTCTTCCGGATCAACGGATTTCCCATCGATCCCTATCGCCCATTGCTTCTCTCCATCCTCCAAAATGATCCCTATCGGCATATATTCAACCGAAAGGGCGATCCCGTGAGGGCAACAATCGCCAGCGATGACAATCTGTTCGACGGGTAAGATGGAGATGCCGGATATCTCAAGGGCTTTACCCCGGCGGATGCGCTTCATTGTCGATATGCCTTATACGCTGCCTTTGCAGCACGAAAGGTTTCTAAGGAAAAAAGAAAGAACACAATGGCCTTGAGATAACGGATCGGCACCATGCATATTTTCATTTGCAGGTTTGATTCAACAACATATCGGTCAAATACGGGCGTCGCGACAAATTCGACCCTGGGTACGGCATACAAAAAAGAGAAGCACGGCATAAGCAGACCGTAAACAAGGCCGGTATCTGCAGGATCGTCAAGCCCCAATAATAATCTTGCCCGGAGCTGCTTGATCCGGGTAATCGTTAAAACCGCATACAACAGTCTGAAGAAACGCCGGATAAATCCTTCACTGCAAAACAGGGCGAGCAATACCTCGAACCCCTTGTTATCTGCCTTGACCGGCTTTCTCGAAGTTTGTTTAGAGGGTACTTGATGCCGCAGCTCATCCCCGGGTTCGTCTTCTTTTTTGCGCTTGGGTTGAAATCGAAGCAAACCGAACAGCCAGACAATCTGTGTACCGGACTTAAGTCCGGACCGGCTGTCATAGCTGTATTCAATTTCAATCGGTATAGAAAGCAGCATGAACAGGAATAGAAGAACACCGATCAGAACAAAGAACAAAATCACAATTTAGTCGTCTGCTTTTTCCTTCTTTTTATTTTGAATCACCTTGCCGATCGTTTGCGCAACACTTTCGACTGTTGAGGACATCCCCCCTTTAATCGTTTCAACACGCACGCCGTTTTTATCAATAATGACCATTGCAACCGGTTTAACCCCTCCACCGCCTCCGGTTCCGGCACCGCCCCCTTCGCCTTCACTCTTGGTTTCACCCGAAGGGATCTTTCCTTTTCCGCTCCCCCCGCCCGCACCGAATCCGAATCCCAGACATACTAAGGGGATGAGGGTAACATCACCTACGGTCATCATATCGCCAACGACGGTTTTTGTGCTGAGGACCCGTTCAATCTCTTCCATTGATGCCTTTAATAATTTCTCTACGTTTTCCATGCTCCCGACCTCCATTGCTTGATATTTACAGCAGGTTCTTACCTGAGGATTCTATTTCTGCACACCGTTCATGGGTTTCAAAGATTGCGTTAAAAGCCCCATTTTGGGGATTACCCATCAAGAGCCCTGATCAAGTCATGAATTGTTTTTCCAAGGCCAACACTCAAGCCAAACTTAAACAGCGCTTCCTTAAGTTCATGATAACGACTCGCCAACAGCAAAGGCAAGCGACCCAAAATCAGCGATTGATCTTGGGGTCAACAACCGCCAAGTCGCCTGAAAGACACGGCCTGCGGCAATTTTAGCGACTGATCACCTGTACAGTGAAGAACAAAATTGCCGGTAACGCAGTATAAGCACGCGAATCGGCGGTTTCAGATTCTGTAATTGGGAAATCTGGGAAGCAAATGCAACACGGCAGACGGCCGCTTATCGACTTAATGCCAGCATCACTTTATGCTTGATGCGATACGAGTATTCGGAAGGCAGGAAAAGCGGTATTCAGGAGAGGACAAACGAAGCGCGGCAGTGCTTTTCATTGAGCGGAAGCCCGGCAACTGTTTTGTACCACCATCTTCTTCCGGATTAAAGCAGAAATCATTGAGAACAACCGTGATCGTCATTGAATTATTTTGGAATGGGTGTCTGTGTCAACAAGGCCGCCCAGATCAAAACACCCGTCACAAAAAAGAGTTCTAGGCTAAGAATCCTTAAAAAAAGACGCTGTAATCGCAAAAACTGCGTCCGTTCGATTGTGTCTTCGGCTTGAAGTCGCGGCAAAATATAAAAACGTGCAAAACCGCCCAAACCAAAAACAATCAACACAAAGCCTAATTTCAGCGTAAAAATCTTGCCATATTGTGCCTCAAAGGCAAAAACATCCGCGCCTAAATAAATCACGGCGTTGAAGGCGCCTGTGGTAACAATGATTGCAGCGGCAAGAATGGCCCAAAGGGAAAAATTCTCGATTAATTTTCTTAAAAAAAGGATTTGCTGATCCGCCTTCACGCACGAAGCATATCTTTTCACCATGCGTCTTAAGGGAAGCAAGGCCCCGACCCAAACGGCTACCGAGGTAAAATGAAGCCAATCGGTCATCACAAGGGCATGGATTTTTTCCGTGACGGCATGTCCGCCCAAACTGGCGCCCAAACAAAGCAGAACGCCCAAGGCCAATAGCAAAAAATCTTTACGCTGCGTTTCGATTCGGAAAAGAAAGCCGATAAAGATCAAAAGAAAGAGTTTATTGAGCCAAAGCAGCCCCGAAAAAGTGCCTGTGAGCCAATGGCTCAAAATAGGAAGCGACCGAGCCAGAGGCTGCCCCGTCATGTTTTCGATTTGATGTACTAAGATAACGCCGTGCAAAAGAAGAAGATAAAAAAACACGAGCGGCAGAATTCGCCTCGCGTATTTCGCTTCTTCGGCTTTGAGGGTTTGACGGGTTTTAATATCTGAAATAACCCTTAGCGTCGGCAGAAAGACAAGCACTTTGAAGGCAGGAAGACCCACGAAGAGTACAATGCCGATAAGATCAAGGTATTTCAGGACAGCGAATTGAAGGAGAAAAGCTTCGATCAGAGGCATGGGCAATCAATCAAGGAAATGCGGATTGGGTCCGGCTTGAATTTCCATGAGAAAAATTTTTCCCGATTCAAGGCACAAACACACGCTATGCCCCAAATTTGTAATGCGGAAGCGGGAATTTCGGCCCGGGGAAAATAAGTCATGATTTAATCGACACTTCTTCAAACAACTTCCGGCGGGGGAACGTCTTTTATTACGCCCATTTCAGAAACCGCAACAATCATTTCAAGCTCCACGGGTGCATCCAGCGGCAGTGCCGGCGCGGCCAAGGCCAAACGGGCATGACGACCGCGTGCACCAAAAATCTCAACAAGCAGATCCGATGCGCCATCGGCCACAGCGGGCTGCGCGGTAAAATGGGACGAACAGGCCACATAAAGCGATAGACGCACAATTTGCTCAATCCGGTCCAAAGACCCGATTGCCGATTTAATGACAGACAAGGCATTTAAAAGGGCGATTTTTGCGGCTTCTTTGCCCTGATCGACATTCAGGCTTTCCCCGATTTTTCCGCTTAAAAGCAATTTTCCATCTTCAAAGGGCAGCATCCCCGATAGAAAAAGCAGGTTGCCATGCTGCACAAAAGGCAGATAAGAGGCCAGTGGTTTTGGGGGATCGGGCAAAATCAGCCCCAAAGCTTCAAGCTTTTTTTCATCATTCATTTAGAATGGAACTCCTTAAATCGTTCGCACCTAAACAGGCCTTTCGGCATGAGCACGGCAGAAGGCTTTGCGTCATTTTTAAAAATTCATGCCGCTTAGCAATTTCTGCACATGGCTTCATCTTTTTTCTTAAGTTGGTATTTTCGAACCGCTTGATTGTGCTCCCGAAGGGTCTTGGAGAAATGGTGTTCTCCATTATTTTTTGAAACAAAAAAGATATAATCGACATCGGCCGGATGGAGTGCGGCATAAATCGACGCCCGTCCCGGATTGGAGATAGGGCCGGGCGGAAGCCCTTTCACACGATAGGTATTGTAGGGCGAGTCGTACATGAGGTCTTTTCGACGGATATCGCCATCAAAATCGGGCAGGGCAAAAATGACGGTGGGGTCACTTTGCAGTCGCATTTTCCGCTCAAGGCGATTATGGAAAACACCTGAAATGGTCGTGCGCTCCGAGGGTGCTCCCGTTTCCTTTTCAATAATCGAGGCCAGCGTAAGCACTTCCTGCTGCGTCATGCCCAATTCCTCCGCCTTTTTGGCAAATTCATCATCATAAACCGCCCGGAATTGTCGGGTCATCTGACGGAGAATTTTCTCAGGCGCGATCCGCTTGCTGAAATAATAGGTGTCGGGAAAGAGATAACCTTCCAGACTTTCCACATCAAACCCTAATTTTCGGATGATTGCTTTATCCTGCGCCGCTCGGTAGAAAACTTCCGCATCCAAAATATCTGACTTTTCAAGGATTTTGCCGATTTCCTTTGAAGACGTCCCCTCAGGAATAACAATGCGATAGGTTACGATATCTCCGCGAACCAGGGTATCCAACAGCTCCATCGGAGGCATCGCGCTGTGCAGACGATACTCACCGGGCTTGATTTTTGATTCGTTTCGGGTGATTTTCCCAAGTAAACGGAAGGACACAGGGCTTGCAAGCAGGGCCTCCTGTTTGAGTAAATCGGTGACTTCCAAAAAAGTCGAACCGGGTTCGATTTCGATGATTTTATAGATTGCCTCGGAAGAAGGGGCTTTATGAATAAAAAGATACGCCTGAAAGAGTCCGGCACCCACCGTGAGGAACAAAAATAGCAAAGCAAAACGCTTTTTCATCTTTTTTCCTCCTCAACGGCATCATTGCGGGCGTATCCTAGGGCGTGTCGCCCTGCAACTTCCGAATCACTTCCGGTGCTTCTGAAAAGAGGCGATCCAGATTTGCAACGCCTTTTCCTCCGGCCTGGGCCATTTCGGGCTTTCCTCCACCGCTGCCGTCGATCAATACAGCAAGTTTTTTTGCAATGTTCCCTGCTTTGTAATGATCCGTCCAATCAGGGGTCACCATGACAACAAGCGAGACCTTTTCAGCATCCGGGGTTTGAGCGCCGACTATGATGATACCAGATTTCAGCCGATCCCGTAAATGATCCGCACGGGTGCGGATTTCCTTCATTTCGCTTGGATGTAACTTCTCAAGCAAGACAGGAAGCTCTCCAATATGCTGAACATTGCACAAAGGATCTTCAGCGGATTGCCGGCGCGACCGGAGTTTAGCAATTTCCTGATCCTTTTCTTGAAGCTGTTCCAGGAGCCGTTCGGATTTCTTAAGTATTTCTTCAGTATTACTCCTAAAAAGCTTTGAAATCTTTTTAATAATCCGTTCTTGTTTTTTGACATATTCATAGGCGGAAGGCCCTGTAAGGGCTTCAAGCCTCCGAATGCCGGATGCCACGCTCCCCTCTTTGATAATCTTGAACAGCCCGATTTCTCCGGCGTTTTGACAGTGGGTGCCGCCACACAATTCGCGGCTGTAATTTCCGACGGAAACGACACGCACTTCATCGCCATACTTCTCACCAAAAAGTGCCGTCGCGCCGGAATCGACCGCCATTTTCATATCCATGATTTGTGTCCGCACGCTTTCTCCACGCATTATTTCTCTGTTGACATCGGCTTCAATGCGATCGATTTCCCGCTCGGTCAAAGGCGCAAAATGTTGAAAATCAAAACGCAGGCGATTCGGAGAAACAAGTGAACCCGCCTGTTTGACATGATCCCCCAAGACATCTCTCAAAGCGGCATGAAGCAAATGCGTGCCCGTATGATTTTTTGCCGTATTCCGCCGCAGCGCAGGATTAACTTGTGCGCTGTAGGTTTCATTGGTTTTGAGCGTCCCTTGCATCACTTTGACATGATGAAGAATCAATCCCGGCAAAGGGCTTGCGGTTTGCTGAATTTCGGCCCGCCCCGTATCGGAAAACAGCTCGCCTTTGTCTCCGACTTGCCCACCTGCCTCCGCGTAAAAGGGTGTACGATCAAAAACCAGGGCAACCTCCTCTCCTTCTTGAGCCGATTCTTGTAATGTCGTGTCTTTCAGAATGGCCTTGAGTTTGATGTCCTGCCGAAGATGCTCATATCCCGAAAACCGTGTTTTGCCTAAACGCGTCAGCAGCGCCTTATAAAAAGAAAGATTTTGATTTTTTGAGGCAAATTGCTCTCCACCCACCCATGATCGTCGTGCGCGCTCTTTTTGCGCCGACATGGCTTCCTCATAACCCTTCAAATCCAGTGTCATGCCTGCTTCCGATGCAACCTCTTCGCTTAAATCAATCGGGAAACCATAGGTGTCGTATAGCGTAAAAAGCGATGCGCCCGGAATGAGGGACTCCCCCTTTTGCTTGAGATCTTCGATCACGCCTTCAAGTAACTGCATCCCGTGGTTCAAGGTATGGATGAAACGTTCTTCTTCTCCCAAAACAATGCCTTCAATGAGGGATTGCTGTTGTTTCAGATCCGGATAGGGTTCGGACATTTCTGCAATAACGGTGCGGGTCAGTTGATGAAGAAAAGGCTCGTTCAAACCGATCTGTCTGCCAAAACGTGCGGCCCGCCTTAAAATGCGCCGAAAGACATATCCCCGACCTTCGTTGGCGGGAACGACTCCATCGCCTGCCATGAAGGTCACGGCCCGGACATGATCTGCAATCACCCGTCCGGGCACGGAAAAAGAAATTTCTTCCACCGGTCGTTGCGCGCACATCGCAATCGCATCAAAAACGGGCTTGAAAAGATCGGTTTCGTAATTGCTTAAAACGCCTTGGCACACCGCCGTCATGCGTTCGAGCCCCATGCCCGTATCAATACTGGGTTTGGGAAGCGGGCTTAAGTTGCCGTCCCCGTCCCGATTGTATTGCATAAAGACCAGGTTCCAAATCTCCAGATAGCGGTCGCATTCGCACAGGCCGATGCCCGGACAATCCGCATGAACCGCCTCCCCCTGGTCAAACATGACTTCGGAGCAAGGCCCGCAGGGCCCAATATCACCCATCTGCCAAAAATTATCTTTTTCACCTAAACGCAAAATCCTTTCGACCGGCACAATTTTTTGCCATAGCGCGTAGGCTTCATCGTCGTCTCGAAAAATCGTAATCCATAATTTTGAAGGCGGAAGTTTGAAGATCTCCGTGAGCAATTCCCAAGCGAAACGGATCGCTTCGTCCTTAAAATAATCCCCAAAGGAAAAGTTTCCCAGCATTTCAAAAAAGGTATGGTGCCGTGCGGTTTGACCGACATTTTCAAGATCGTTATGTTTTCCGCCCGCGCGAACACATTTTTGGGAAGAAACCGCGCGCACATACGGCCGCGTTTCTTCTCCTAAAAAAGTGCTTTTGAATTGAACCATGCCCGCATTGTTAAAGAGCAGCGTGGGATCTCGCTGAGGAATAAGGGGCGCACTCGGCACAACTTTGTGACCACGGTCTGAAAAATACCGGATGAATCGGGATCGCACCTCTGAAGCAGTCATCAATTGCTCACCTTGTATGCTTTGAAGAGTCAACAGTAGTCGGTACAAGGGCGATATTTTCTCATATCCCCGTCCGGCAAGCAAGCACGGCATCTTCCCCAAGATCGGCGATAAGATTTCAAAGTCCCGGATCATTTTGGATCTGCCGGAGATCTTCCAGGCTGTGCGCGGCGGCGATGTGAATCCGTATTTCCGGTAGCGTACTTTGGTTCGGTATTAAGTGTTTTTTTAAGGATTTATGCAACCCCCGGTTTCAGGGCAGGAGCACTAACGGTTGATTTCCGTGATCATGCGATTGGTCACATCGATTGCCAGAAAAAAAAGATCCTGTGCTTCCTGAATATCGTAAATCTTGTCCGGGTGTTGTGTGGGATTTCGGAAGGCGGATCGAATGTGATCCAGATGTTTCAAGGTATCAAAATCCGTCTTCAGGGTTCGGTTTTTTTTGAGGGTGTACACCATGTGGCCCCAGGAGGCTTCCTCTTTTTCCTCCGGTATAAAATGCCGGAAGTATTGCCGCAAAATGGCTTCAATGCCGCGCAAGAGATGAAAGGAAGCGGCGGTGGCGCGTTCAAAGGCAATGCAACGGCCCGCTTCTTTCAAGTCGTATTGCGCGACATCGCTAAGCTGATCAAAGGTATCGGGGGCAAAAAGTTCTTTCAGATTATTAATGAGTTTTTCGGTACTCAAGCGTTTCTCGGTCACGATATATGTATAAATTCCCTGCGCTTCAGCCGAAAAAGTGCCGCGCACTTCTTTGATGAGCCCCCGGACTTCTTCGGCTTCACTGCTTGTCAAAACGGCGTTTTCACTCTTTTTGGATAATCTTTCATAAAGGCCTCTGAGTTTTTTTGCCGCTCGCCCCGTGACATGCATTTCTAGGTTGTCAACTGCGTCAAGAAAACGTTTGATGTTTTCAAGCACAAAACTTTCACCGTGAATGGGACGTCCTTTTGTGGCTTCTTGCAAATAACGAAAACCGGTGCCGATCTTGATGTAAGACCAGACGTTAATGGCTTTCATGACTTCATCCTATCCTTGAGGTTTTATTGCATGCCGACCCGCACACGCATTGCGCTCTGTTTTGCACTTTGCACTGCCGCTTCAGGGGTTTCTGCGCTGGCAAGGGCGACCCCTAAACGACGGCGGCCCTTGATTTGCGGTTTCCCAAACAGCCGGATCCGGCTGTTTGGGACTTGAAGGGCCTTTTCCAAATTGTCGTATGCGAGTTCATCAGATGTGCCTTCGCCCAAAATAACAGCGGAAGCTGCGGGTGCAAGGGTTTTAATACGGCCAACGGGCAATCCCAAAACGGCGCGGACGTGCAAAGCAAATTCCGATAAATTTTGTGAAATGAGCGTGACCATGCCGGTATCGTGCGGGCGAGGAGAGACTTCGCTGAAATAAACCTGATCGCCTTGAATAAAAAGCTCTACGCCGTAAATGCCCCGACCGGCGAGATTTTCAACGACTGTGCGGGCAATGTCGCGGGCCTGCCGGAGCGTCTGCGGTGTCATGGCTTGCGGCTGCCAGGATTCCCGGTAATCGCCGTCTTCCTGTCTGTGACCAATGGGTTCGCAAAAATGAATGCCGTCAACGGCCTTGATCGTGAGCAGGGTGATTTCGTAATCAAAGGGAATGAAACGCTCGACAATCACACGGCCCGCCCCTGCCCGGCCGCCTTTTTGCGCATCCCGCCAGGCTTTTTCAGTATCGCCTTCATGCCGCACGATGCTTTGGCCTTTTCCGGAAGAACTCATGACCGGCTTGACCACACAAGGCCTTCCGATTTCAGTGACGGCGCTTCGATAGTCCGCCGCCGTTTCTGCAAATCGGTAATCGGAGGTGGGCAATTTTAGGGTTTCGGCGGCGAGACGTCGAATACCTTCCCGATCCATCGTTAAACGTGTGGCCCGCGCCGTGGGTACGATATTGAATCCTTCTTTTTCAAGCTCCAGCAGTTCTTCGGTCGCAACGGCTTCGATTTCGGGCACGATGTAATGAGGCTGCTCTTTGATGATGCATTGACGCAAAGCCTTGCGGTCCAGCATGTCGATGACATAAGCGCGATGCGCCACTTGCATCGCAGGAGCATCGGCGTAACGATCCACGGCGATTACTTCGATGCCCAGCCCTTGAAATTCAAGGACGAGTTCTTTGCCCAATTCCCCGGCCCCGCAGAGCAGCACGCGGGTGGCGTTTGACTTTAAAGGCGTTCCGATTTTCATATTGTTCAACCCGTGCTGAGGTATTTTAAGATTTCCACGACTTGTGCCGTTGTTTTTGCCCAGGCCATTGCCGCAGCGTCTACTTCTTTGAGCGGATGCACGATGTTTTCATGATGCAGCGTGATGTAGGGTTTTTCCAGGGCGGCACAATATCCGGCGTCAAAGGCGGCATTCCATTGTTTGTAGCGGTCGCCAAAACGGATGATGACAAGATCACTTTCTTCAATGAAGACCTTGGTGCGAATTCGGTTGACTTTTGCACTTTGATGATCCCGCCAAAATGCGTCCGGCGTCTCGCCCAAAATGTCGCCTGCGGCGTCACTGGCTTCATGATCGGTGACGGCCGAAATAAAACAAATGGGCAGCTTATTCTCTTTTGCGCCTTTTTTGATTTGATCGCGCCAGTCCGTATGAATTTCTCCCGACAGATAAACGGTCATTTCCACAATTAATCTCCTCTTAATCGAAGTCCTGCGGGCTCAATAATAATTACTTTCTTTTTATATAGTGCGCCCACTGCTTTTTTAAAGGTTTTTTTACTGATGCCGAAACGTTTTGCGATGAGATCGGGCGGACTCTTGTCCGTCAGGGCTATAAATCCATTGTCCGCCTTGATGGCCTTGAGAATGCTTTCTGTAGCATCCTCTACTCTTTCATAGCCTTGTTTTTGCAATGTAAGATCAATTTTTTGATCCCCCCTGATTTTTTTGATATAGCCTTTTATCCGTCGGCCTTTTTTTAAAGGCCGGAAGAGGTCGTCGGCGTAGAGCACACCCCAGTGTGCATCGTTCACGATGGCTTTATAACCGAGATCCGTCGGCCCGGAAATCAATAAGTTCACACTTTGCCCTATATGGTAATGTACGGGTTTTTTATTCAGAAAACGATCTAATTTAGCCGATGCGGCGATGCGGCCGCTTTCGTCCAAATAAAGATGTACGATGTGGGATGTCCCGGTTTTCATACGAGTATGTTGCTGTGAAAAGGGAACACGTAAGTCCTTAGGCAATCCCCAATCTAAAAAAGCCCCCTGCGTATTTACGGCAATGACTTTTAAACAGGCATTTTCTTCAAGCATCGCATAAGGTTTTTCCGTGGTCGCAATCAGACGGTCTTCAGAATCGAAATAAAGGAAAACCTTGATTAAATCACCCGCTTCGCAATGATTCGGCACGTATCGATCCGGCAGGAGAATATTGCCAAGTGCCCCGCCATCAAGATAAACGCCAAAATCGACTTCTTTGATAACTTTAAGGCAATTTTGTTTTCCGATTTGCACCATCCTAATATTTTTTTCTTTTACGAGCAAATATTCTATAATTATGATTTAAATTCTAGGAGCCTATCGGACTTAGGCCGGCTGCATCGAATTATATGTCAAAGCATCGCTCTTTCGCCATTCGCCGGCACAGTTTCGACAGCAGATTTTTTTTCTGATGCTACAATTGACACAAATCATTTGATCCAGACAGAAACAAAATTAAAAAACTCCCGAAATTAAAAACAATCGAATAAGGTTCAAGTGTGCTTGTTTGCGCCATGAGCGTGTACTGTCTTGCGTATGAAAATGTGGGGAAAACACCGTAAACGGCAATGGATCGGCTTCTATTGCGGCGCTTATCTCGCAGCCGTTTTGACGATCATCGGTCTTTCCGGCTTGTTTATGCATTTTAATGAAAAAGGCCCAATGAATGCCGGGCATGAAAACATCCTTTGTGATGACTGCCATCAAAAAGCACCGGGCACGATACGGCAACAATTACAGGCCAGGGTCGGCTATCTCTTGAAGGCACGCAAGACGGATGTTGTTTTTGGACATCTTCCCGTTTCCAATCAAGACTGTCTCGTATGTCATGAACGTCCCAACGACCCGCATCCGGTATACCGTTTTATCGAACCGCGCTTTGCCGAGACCCGAAAAAAAATTCAAGCCCAATATTGTGCCACCTGTCATCAGGAGCACCGGGGAGAACGCATCACAAACGATACGCAGTTTTGCCGACACTGTCACGAAAGGCTTGTTTTAAAAAACGATCCCCTGGATATTTCACACGCGCAATTGATTGAAGATGAAAAATGGCCGACCTGCTTGGGGTGTCACGATTACCACGGCAACCATGTTTATCAAATACCCCGCGAAACGACGAAAATGATTCCGGAATTGGAAGTCATCCGTTATTTTAAAGGCTTTCCCACACCCTATTCGAAAGATAAAAAGCATGAACCTAAAAAAAGACGATAAACCCTTTTCATTAAAACGGCATTTTTTATGGGCTTGGATTGCGCTTATTGTCTATTTGTTTGCCAGTGCGCCTCCCCCCCTGCCCGATGGCGCACAGGAAAAACCCGGAGAAAGGATCTCCAGCGACCGGCTCTTTCAATTATTGCAACAGGAAAACAATATCATTCGGAAACTGTGGACGAAGGAAATTGTCGGAGCCGGAAAGAAGCAAGGCCTCAAGTTCAGTGAAGATTGGCGGGAAGCTGATGTCGAGGCCGGCCCCCTGCCGGCCTTGTTCTTGCGGGAAACAGCCACGGAACTTGAAAAAAGCCCCATTCCCCTCAGCTTGTTTTTGGGTTCGGATGCTCCGATTAATCAGGCCAATGCATTTGACGCGCTACAAGATGAAAAATTTCAGTTGATCAAAAAAGACCGCATCCCGCAATTTTTTTATGCGGCGGACATCGACCGTTATATCGGAATGTTTCCCGATATCGCATCGGTGAAGCCCTGCATCAATTGCCATAATGACCATAAGGACAGCCCGAAAACAGATTGGAAGCTCTTGGATGTCATGGGGGCAACAACCTGGCTCTACCCAAAAGAGTCTGTTGACATGACAGAAACCTTGACCGTGCTTTCCGTCTTACGTGAGAAACTCAAGACCGTATACGCATCCTATCTAAGAAAAGCAAAAGGGTTTTCAAATCCGCCGCACATTGGAGATAAATGGCCACGCGACGGCTATTTCCTGCCCACGACGGAAGTCTTCATGAATGTTTTTGAGACAGAATCATCCAAAACCACACTGAATACTCTTTTTAAAGTCGTACATCATGAAAAATAACGTTTTTATTATTTTGAACCTGGGCATGGTCTTTTTATACGGACTTCAATTTTTGGCGGGATGGTCCTGGCCCTGGCTGGAAGCTCGTCAGGAGATGAAAGAATTTAAGCAACTCACCGGAATCGCCCTCTTTGTTTTTCTTTTTTTTCAGAATGCGCTGTTTATGGCCCGAAGCCGTTTGGCCTGGAAAAAACATCAAAAAAATATTTACCGCTTACATTCCCAAAGCAGCGTCTTTTCCATCCCCCTGCTTTATTTCCATACAATGAAAATGGGGCATCAATACACCTTTTTGTTTTCCCTGGCCTATTCTCTCAATGTACTTGTCGGCAGCTTTGCACCCAAACCTTTCAATATTCGAAATAAACGATACGGGTTTTATTGGATGGTGGTTCACGTCACGCTGTCCACCTTTATCTCGTTTTTCATTTTTTTTCACATTTTTATGACCTTTTATTACAATTGAACCGTATCCCGCAAGAAGAGGTTTATTTTTGAAAAAAACAGAACGACGACAACTTCAACTCGTTTGCAACCGTTTTCAAAAAAACATCATGCGCAGCATGGCCATCGCGCTCGGGCTTGCGATTCTTTTTTTCGGGGGCGGCTTTTTATGGTTACATTTTCATTTAAAATCATGGCCGAAAGAAATGATCCCTCGTGAAGACATCCTCCTGCACTTTCATCAAACGGTGCTCATTGTCGCTTGCCTGACCCCTTTATTGCTGATTGTGTGTTGGGTACTCAGTTGGCGCGTCACGTATCGAACGGTCGGT
>Ga0256830_1000269_pt1 | contig 45733 bp, 43 predicted proteins | sample 128326metaG_FD_190537 | JGI IMG/M metagenome (GOLD analysis project Ga0256830, IMG submission 190537) | Hydrothermal vent microbial communities from Lau Basin, Pacific Ocean - 128-326 | ecosystem: Environmental > Aquatic > Marine > Hydrothermal vents | place: Pacific Ocean: Lau Basin | collected...
CTCAAACGCCGAAACCTTGGAGGCGGTCGATGCCTTATACAGCACGGTCATTACGGCAGGCACCCATCGTGCCGAGTCGATCCGTGTGGCCGAAGCCGCAAAGGTCATTGAAAATACGCAGCGCGATGTCAACATCGCCCTCATCAATGAACTGGCCCTCATTTTCAACCGCCTCAATATTGATACCGAAGCCGTTTTAAAAGCCGCGGGCACAAAGTGGAATTTCCTGCCCTTTACACCCGGCCTCGTGGGGGGACATTGCATCGGGGTCGATCCTTATTACCTGTGTCACAAAGCCCAGGAAGTCGGCTATCACCCGGAAGTCATCCTGGCCGGGCGGCGCATTAACGACAACATGGGCGGATACGTCGCCGGAGAAGTCATTAAACTCATGACCAAAAAGAAGGTGCGGGTCGGCGGCAGCCATATCTTGGTTTTAGGCATCACATTTAAAGAAAACTGCCCCGACATTCGAAATACCCGTGTCATCGACATCGTTGAGGAATTGAACAATTATGGCGTGGATGTGGATGTATATGATCCCTGGGCCGATACCGCCGAAGTGACGGAGGAATACGGCATCACGCTCGTCGATCCTCCGCACACGGCATTTTATGATGCCATAATCCTTGCCGTGGCTCACCGTCAGTTCAAGGACTGGTCTCAGGCCGATTTAATACAATATACAAAACCCGCACACGTGGTATATGACATCAAACACCTGCTTGATTACAGCTGGGTGGATGGCAGGTTATAAATAAAACGGCCTCATAACAATTTTCAGTTCAAAATTGCGTTCCCCTACGTTCCCGTGAAAAGGGAATTTTTTGCAATGCCCTTGGCTGAAAATTATTAAGAAAAATCACATGTGTTCCGAAGGAGTCAACAAATGAAAATCTTGGTCACAGGCGCGGCAGGTTTTATCGGCTTTCACGTATCGAAGCGTTTATTGTCAGAAGGACAAAATGTTATCGGCTTGGACAGCCTCAGCAACTATTACGATGTGCAACTGAAGATAAACCGTCTGAAACAACTGGAAGCGGCAGCGGGTTTTGAATTTGTAAAATGCGATTTGGCCGACCGGAAGCGCATGGAACAACTTTTTCAAGAAAACGCCTTTGACCGTGTCATTCATCTGGCCGCCCAGGCCGGCGTGCGCTACAGCCTTGAAAACCCGCATGTGTACATCGACAGCAACCTCGTGGGGACCTGTCATATTTTGGAAGGCTGCCGTCATGCCAAAGTACCTCATCTCGTTTATGCTTCATCCAGTTCCGTTTACGGCTCCAATACGCGCATGCCGTTTTCCGTGCATCACAATGTCGATCATCCCGTTTCGCTCTATGCCGCAACCAAGAAAGCCAATGAATTAATGGCCCACACCTATTCCCATCTCTACCGAATTCCCACCACCGGCCTGCGCTTTTTTACCGTTTACGGCCCTTGGGGCCGACCGGACATGGCCCTGTTTCTTTTTACGAAGGCAATTCTTGCGGGCGAGCCGATCGATGTTTTTAATTTTGGGAAAATGCGGCGGGATTTTACCTACATCGACGACATCGTCGAAGGCATCCTCCGTGTAACGGAAAAGATTCCCCGGCCCAACGCCGATTGGACAGGCGATGCGCCCGATCCCGCCACGAGTGCGGCCCCTTATAAAATTTACAATATCGGCAATAACAACCCCGTTGAACTGCTCGACATGATCGAAGCCCTTGAAAACACGCTGGGTCAAAAAGCCGAAAAACGGCTTAAACCCATCCAGCCGGGAGATGTGCCCGCCACCTATGCGGACGTTGATGATTTAATCCACGATGTCGGCTTTAAACCTGCGACCCCCATTCAAGTCGGCATTGAAAAATTTGTCGCCTGGTACCGGGATTATTACAAGATTGTTTGATTACGCCTCACACAAATACGCGCCCGCTCAAGAAAGATCTTTCTAACCGATTGATTTAAAAATATTGATTCAGAGCGATTTTCAGCTATTTCGGCCCGATTCCTTTTTTTCTCCATCCGGCGCGGCACGCCCCAACCCTTCCTTGACAACAGCCTTCTTTTTGAAACAACGGATAAAAGTGATTTTGAAGGAAGCACTGATTCGGTCCGGGTTGAATTTTTCAAGAAATGAAACTTTTCAGGCACGGTGGGAAAACAATGTCAAAACCCGGCATCAAGGCCCTTACAGTTAAAAAACGTGTCCTTATTTTGGCTCATGGCCTCCTTCATCATGCTTGGCATCACCGGCTTTCGTTTCAGCTCTCTTTCTCAAACCCTTATTGAAAAAAGGCGCCGGCGACGCTTTCCGAAGTAATTATGGCCGGGCTCACCTCGCATATGAAGGCGGACATCATGCCACAATGTTCGAACCCAAGCTCGCGGATATCTTTTTAAAGCATCTTGATGGTTTTGTAAAAATTTACGATGCTCACAATGAACATCAAGGGGAGATCGAAAAGAAGAATTTTCTAGGGCGTATCGACATTCAACTGGGAGGCCGTTTTTTGAGAAATTTTTAGTTCTGACAAGGCGGTTTTTCTGCGCAATGCAAGACATTGAAATGAAAAACCCACGCAGTCAGGGCGAAAAAGAGCCGAAAAGACGCCTTGCATGTTGAATGTCGACACGCCCTAAGTCCCTGAAATGGTAACAAATTTTTCATCGGAAACAGGGAGTGTTTCGGAAACGGGCGTTGTCGCAATATCGCAATAGGCTTTGCCTTCGGGATCATTCTGAATCCGTTTTCTCATCTTATTCAGCTTTAAATGCAGCCTCAAAAGCCCGATCGCGGTTGATGTGATATCGAAAAAACGCCGCGTATAAAAACGCACAACGTTTTCGACCGGAAAACCCGGACGCCGCTCAGAGCGGGATTTCCGCCTTAATATCCCCGATTGCAGCGGATGCAGCTTTTCAAAAAGAATCGAACCGTAAAACCACATCACCTGTTCCTGCAAACGCCGCAGGCTATTGCCGTCGGCAAGGCGCCGCCGGAAAAGCCGCTCCACATTTTCATCGCCATAATAAGAATGCCAGGCGTCCATATAGGTTTGACGCCATTCTTCGGATGACATGAGGGGATGTTCCGTACAGGGATACTCCAAATCATACTTATTCATATCGGGTTCCAACCAAACTCCCGCTTTTACCAAGGCCCGGTGATCCTCCGAACCCGGAAGCGGCGTGAGCATAAAAAACTCCAACAAGTCGATGGGCAGCTCTCTTTTAATCGTTTCGATATCCCGCATCACCGAGTCGTGCGTATCATCCGGGAAGCCGATAATATAGCCCGCCGTAATCAAAACGCCCGCCTGACGCCAATCCTGAAGCATCTTTCGATACTGCGCCACATGGTTTTGTTTTTTTCCCGTGCTTTTTAATGCCGCCGCATTAATATTTTCCAATCCGATAAACACCTTGTGGCAACCGGCCTTGCCCGCTTTTTGAATAAAACGCGGAATGCGATGGCAGGCGGTATCCACTTGAAGGATCATATTGATGTTCATGCCTTCATTTTCCCGCAGATGAATCAGTCGATCAAAAATGGATTCCCAATTTCGATTTCGGGCAAAGTCGTCATCGGTCACAAAATAACGCCGGATGCCGTTCTTCCAGTTTTCGCGCACAATGGCTTCCACATCGTCCGCCGTGCGAAACCGCGACTTGCGACCCTGCACATTGATAATCGTACAGAAACTGCAAGTAAAGGGACAGCCCCGCCCCGCATCAAAGGTTGCAAGGCTGCCGACATAACGGGAAATCACTTTTGCCGGCAAAATCGGCGCGGACTGCTCCTGCAAGGCGGGTAAATCATCCAAAAAATTGTAGAGCGGTTTTAAGTCCCCCTGAAGCGCATCTTGCAGGATATTGCCCCAGGTTGCTTCAACTTCTCCCGCCACCAAGGTAATGCCGTCCCGCATTGCGCCGGAAAGGTCATCCGGCAATTTGTCCAACATGGCAAGGCAGCCGCTGACATGAAACCCGCCGATCAGCACAGGAATGCTCCGGTCTAAAAAGGGCTGTGCAAGATCAACCGCGCGCGGGAATTGATTGCTCTGCACACCGACCATGCAAATCATGCCGCGCACCTCAGGCGTTTTGAATCGTTTTAAGATTTTCTCAATGGGAATTTTTTGATTGGTTTCATCGTACACGTCAATGACCAGATCAATCTCGTCACCCAAAAGACCCGAAAGACGCACTTTTTCCGTAATAGCATATAAACAGGCCAAGCTATTGCTGGGAATGCTGGAGAGCTGCCATCGGATAACATACCCTGCGTCATCGTAGTGAGACGGTTTGATCAGGACAATACGAAATGATTTTTTCAAAGAATATAACCGGAAGGGAGAAGCAAATCCGCGCACAACATCGTTTTTTAACCTCGACAATATAAAGCAGATCTTACGCCCATCCAACCGTACTTGTAAAGACAGGCTCTTAAAGACCCCAAGATCGGCGATTGATTTTTGAGAAACCCCTTATCTTGATCGAAACGGAGGACAATGTTAAACTCGGTCGCCTTTGGATGACGTGTGTTTTTCTTTGTACTTTTACTTACATAGACAGGTCTTTTGAAATTGAGAACAAAACCAGGCGTCCCTTACCCGCTCGGTGCGACCTGGGACGGGAAAGGCGTCAATTTTGCCATCTTTTCCCAGTACGCCACCCGCGTTGAACTGTGTCTTTTTGAGACAGTTGACGCCAAAAAAGAGACCCGGCGCATTGCAATGACCGAGCAGACCGACATGGTCTGGCACATTTACCTGCCGGATGCCCGCCCCGGATGGCTTTACGGTTACCGTGTTCACGGGACCTATGATCCTCTATCCGGACATCGTTTTAATCCGAACAAGCTTCTGATCGACCCTTACGCAAAAGAAATCGCCCGTACAATTCAATGGCATGACGCCATGTTTGCTTATACCGCCGGAGAAGGCTTGGGGGCGGATACCCGCGATAACGCCGCGTTCGCCCCACTGGGCAAAGTCATCGATCCCGCCTATTCATGGGGCAATGATAAACCGCCGCGACACCCCTGGCATGAAACCCTTATTTACGAAACACATGTAAAAGGCTTGACCGCGCGACACCCGGAAGTTCCCGAAACATTGCGAGGGACTTATTCCGGGCTCATTGCCGAACCCGTGATCAAACACCTCCAAACCCTCGGGGTGACGGCGGTTGAACTGATGCCCGTGCATCATCACATCGACGACCGTTTTCTGGTCAAAAAAGGCTTATCCAATTACTGGGGCTACAATACGCTTTCCTATTTTGCGCCCGATTTGCGTTACAGCTCCGGCACAATGAATCCGGTCGATGAATTTAAACTGATGGTGCGCACCCTGCACGCCAAGGGGATCGAAGTCATTCTCGATGTTGTTTACAACCATACGGCGGAAGGCAATCAATTCGGCCCCACACTGTCCCTGCGCGGCATTGACAACCTCTCCTATTACCGCGTTGATCCTAATGCCAAGGATCGCTACATCGACTACACGGGCTGCGGCAACACCCTCAATATGACGCAGCCGCATGTCTTGCAGCTTATCATGGACAGCCTGCGTTACTGGATTCAGGAAATGCATGTGGACGGCTTCCGTTTTGATCTCGCCAGCACCCTTGCCCGTGAACTGCACGACGTGGACCGTCTGGGTTCTTTTTTTGACATTGTTCACCAAGATCCGATTATTTCACAAGTCAAACTCATTGCCGAACCCTGGGATCTGGGGGAAGGCGGTTATCAGGTGGGCAACTTCCCCGTGCTCTGGACGGAGTGGAACGGCAAATACAGAGACACCATCCGGAGATTTTGGAAAGGCGACGGCTGTCAAGTCGCGGAGCTTGCCACACGCCTTTCGGGCAGCAGCGACCTTTATGAACACGGTGGCCGCAGACCATATGCCAGCATCAACTTTATCACCTGCCACGACGGCTTCCCGCTGGCAGACCTCGTCAGTTACAACGAAAAACACAATGAAGCCAATGGCGAAGACAACCGGGACGGTTCATCCTATAACGACAGTTGGAATTGCGGTGTGGAAGGGCCGACAGACAATCCGCGAATTCAAGGCTTGCGCGAACGCCAAAAACGTAATTTCATGGCAACACTGTTTTTGTCGCAAGGCGTGCCGATGATTTACGGCGGAGATGAGCTGAGCCGGACACAGAGAGGCAATAACAACGCCTATTGCCAGGACAACGACATCACCTGGTATCACTGGCAATTGAACCCGCAACAAAAGGCCTTTCTCGCCTTTATCCGGCAACTCGTCGAAATCCGGAAAAATCCCGTCCTGCGCCGTCACCGTTTTTTTCAGGGCCGTCAGATTCGGGGCTCCGAAACCAAAGACATCACCTGGTTTTCACCCAGCGGACATGAAATGACCGACGCAGAGTGGCACAACGACTGCTGGCAGGCCATGGGCATGCGGCTCGCCGGAGACGCCATCGGAGAGGTCGATCGCGAAGGACAGCCCATCGTGGGCAAAACCCTTCTGATTCTCATGAACGCAAGTACGGCAAGCATCCCCTTCCTGTTACCTGCCCACCACAAAAATGTGCGCTGGCAAATGGTACTCAATACGGCATATGAAGTTCCGGAGCGCAGAGGGCCGATTGAAAAAGGGGGGACGAGTTTTCAACTCATGGATCATTCCCTAGTGGTTTTTCAGTTGAAACCGCTCAGGAGGCTATCGAATGGGCACTAATCTTCCGAAAAATTTTTCCGATAAGGCCTTGATCCTCGATGAGGATCCGCTTTTGAGCGAAGCCGAAATTCAATCCTTTCATCAGGGAAACCATGCGCGGCTCTATGAAAAAATGGGGGCGCACCGCATTCACCGCAAAGGGAAAACAGGCACGCTGTTCCGCGTGTGGGCGCCCGGTGCCGAGTCGGTTTCCGTCATCGGTGATTTTAACGGATGGACCGCCGACGCACACCCGCTTGGCCTCCGGCAAGATTATTCCGCCATTTGGGAAGGTTTTTTCCCGGAGATTGCCGATCAGGCCCTTTACAAATACCACATTCGCTCCAAATATCGACAAGAAGCCCTTGAAAAAGGCGACCCCTTCGCCTTTGCCTGGGAAGAGCCGCCGAAAACCGCCTCCATCGTCACACACCTTAACTACGAGTGGCAAGATGCCGCGTGGATGGCGCAACGCAGCGGACGGAATGCCCTGGACGCGCCCCTGTCTATTTACGAAGTCCATTTGGGTTCTTGGCGGCGCAAACCCGAAGCAGGCATGCGTTTTCTCAGCTACCGGGAACTGGCGGAATCATTGGTGCCTTATTTGCTGGAAATGGGGTTTACACACGTTGAATTTCTTCCCGTGATGGAACACCCTTTTTACGGCTCCTGGGGTTATCAGATCACCGGCTATTTTTCCCCGACCCGGCGTTTCGGCACGCCGCAGGATTTCATGCACCTCATCGACACCCTGCACCAACACAATATCGGCGTTATTTTGGACTGGGTGCCTGCACATTTCCCGAACGACAAACACGGCCTGTCGGAATTTGACGGCGGGCCGCTCTTTGAATACGCCGATCCGCAAAAAGGCTTTCACCCGGATTGGAAAAGCTGCATCTTTGATTACGGACGCCACGAAGTCCAATCCTTCCTCATAAGCAACGCCTGCTTCTGGCTCGACAAATACCACATCGACGCCCTGCGCATCGACGCCGTGGCGTCGATGCTCTACTTGGATTATTCCAGAGAAGCCGGGGAATGGACGCCCAACCAATACGGGGGCCGGGAAAACCTGGAAGCCTTGTCCCTGATCAAAAAATTAAACGAAACCGTCTATCTCAACTTTCCGGACGTGCAAACCATTGCGGAAGAATCCACCGCTTGGCCCATGGTTTCCCGGCCGACGTATTTGGGCGGTTTGGGGTTTGGCATGAAGTGGAAGATGGGCTGGATGCACGACACGCTTTTTTATCTGAGCAAGGACCCCGTTTACCGAAAATTTGAACATCATCAACTGACCTTCAGCATCGACTACGCCTTTTCTGAAAATTTTGTGCTGCCGCTTTCACATGACGAAGTCGTGCACGGCAAGGGGTCTTTAATCGACAGAATGCCGGGCAATGACTGGGAGCAATTTGCGCACTTACGCCTGCTTTACGGCTATATGTATGGCCACCCCGGGAAAAAACTGCTCTTCATGGGCGATGAATTTGCGCAACGGCGGGAGTGGGATCACGAAAGCAGTCTCGACTGGCACCTGCTTCAGCATGGCGCACATCAGGGCCTCCAACACTGGGTGAAGGATTTAAACCGCCTTTACCGCTCAGAAAAAGCACTTTATCAACAAGACTTCACGCATCGCGGTTTTGAATGGATCGACTGTACCGATCACAATCAAAGTGTGCTGGCCTTTTTGCGTAAATCCCTCGAATTGCATAAGCCGGAGCATTGCTTAATTTTCCTCTGCCATTTTACGCCCGCACTCCGGCACCATTACCGCATCGGGGTCCCTTTTGGCGGAAGCTGGAAGGAGATTCTCAACAGCGACGCCTTACACTACCACGGCGGCGGACAAGGGAACCTCGGCTGTGTTGAGGCCGATCCGGTCCCGGCGCACGGCAGACCTTATTCAATCGTGCTGACGCTGCCGCCGCTCTCCGTACTCGTTTTAAAACACGGGTCGGCCCCATGAGCAAGGTGGCCATCATCGGCGCCGGGCACGGGGGCACCTCTCTGCTTGAAATCTTTCACAAAGACCCGCTGGTACAAATTGTGGGCATCGCCGACATCGATAAAAACGCCCCCGGCATGCAGTTGGCCCGCAAGCTGCGTATCCCGACCACCAAAGACTATAAACGGCTCCTAAAATCAAAAGCTGCGGACTTGGTCATTGATGTCACAGGAAATCCCGCCATTGAGGAAGCCCTTCAAAACACTCGCCGCCCCGGTATGTCCGTCATCGGCGGACATTCGGCAAAATTCATGTGGCAACTCATCGAGGAGCGCATCCGCAGCAAGGAAAAAATCGAACAGCATCTGCTGGAATATCAATCCCTCTACCGGCTGTACGTAAAAGAGGTGGAACTGGCCATCGCAAAAGAGCGGACCCGTATCGCCTATGACATTCACGACGGTCTGGTGCAAACGCTTGCGGGCCTGAACTATCATATCGAATACTGCATCGACCAAATCGAAAAACACCCCAAACGCGCGGCAACCGCCATTCAGAAAACACAAAAACTACTCAAAGAAGCCATTGCAGAGGCCAGAGAAGTCGTCTTCAACCTGCGTCCGATTTACCTCGACCGTTCGGGCTTGTATACAGCCCTGACCAAGTACATGAAAACCTATGAAAAACAATACAAAATCAAAACCCATCTGAACACAAGCGGCAGCGAATCGATTATTCAGCCGGAGGCCAAAATTTTTGTTTTTCGGATTATTTTAGAGGCCTTGGCCAATGTGCAAAAACATGCCGCGGCAACGGAAGTGACCGTACAGGTAATGATTGAAAAAGGCATGCTCAAGGCCTCGATTGTAGATAATGGCGCGGGCTTTAAACAAAAGCAAAAAAACAATCCGCAGGAAAATCAAACCTCCTTCGGCCTGGAAGCCATTTCCGAACGGGCACGGCTTTTGGGCGGCGAAGCAAAGATCTCAAGTCAAACCGGAAAAGGCACCGTGGTTTCCATTGAAATTCCGCTGCCGGATCAGGAGGCCCTGTGAATAAAATCCGGCTTTTAATCGCCGACGACCATCGTGTTGTTCGCGAAGGCCTGGGCGCGATTCTGAAAACAAAAGCGGATATCGATCTCATCGGCGAGGCCAAAAACGGACTGGAAGTCACCCGGATGGCCGCAGCGGAAAAACCGGATGTCATCTTGATGGATATTTCGATGCCGAAAATGAACGGCATTCGAGCCACCCATCTCATCAAAGACTTACATCCTGAAATCGGCATCATCGCGCTCACCATGCATGACGATGACGCAACGATTTTTGAATTGGTTCAGGCCGGAGTGGACGGCTATTTGTTAAAAGACGCAAACTCGGACGAAATCGTCAAAGCCATTATGACCGTGCATCGCGGGGAATCGATTATCGATCCGCAGATTACCAAAAAGATCTTGGGCGAACTCACACAAAAACGCCCCTTAAGACGCGCGAAAAAAACACATCAAAATAAATACCATTTAAGCGAACGGGAAATCGGCGTCTTACGGAAAGTGGCCGCGGGAAAATCAAACAAGGAAATCGCGAACGAACTGCATCTGAGCGAAAAAACGATCAAAAACCACCTTCACAACATCTTTGCAAAAATGAAGGTGGACGACCGCACAAAAGCCGCAATGAAAGGCCTGCAAGAGGGGATCATCAATTTGGAAGACAGCCTTTCAGAAAGCTGATCGCAAACGATGATCCCCGTATTTGAAGAAAATAAAAAATTAACTGCCGCGGGTCACGCCTCGTTCTGAAGTATGCACAACGACATCCTTCGCAAGCAAGTGATCTTTTTTCTTCTGAAAAGTGATGACAATCCGGTCATCCACATGAATTTTCTCAAGCAGCAATTCCGGGATCTCAAAATCAAGGGTTTCTCGGGTTTCAGCATCCATGAGGGCCATTGTGCCCTTGGCGGGATCAAGCCGCAAAACAACCCCCATGTGTTTTCCCGGCCCCAGATTCGAGCAGGCCAAGGCCCATGTCGAACCCAAAACAAATACCGCCAAAAATACAATGCCTGTTTTGATTGTCGTGATCTGTTTCATGATTTTTGCCTCCGGTTACTTTCTCATCATCCTAACGCCTTAATCTTTCCAAGTCAACGCGGACTTCATCAGAGTTGCCTTAAATCCATAATTTATTGTCTTTTATAAGGTTCTCTTTTTCCACCCCAAAATCCTTGCAAAACAAACCCATAAAAATCAATATACTTGATGTCGTGAAAAGGTGCCGTGCTACACTGCCGGCGATTTTGTATGAGAATAGTGCATTTCCCCAAATTAAAAAATAAATTGTGCAACTGTTCATTGGCCCATCATCTTTTTGAAAGAATCGAGGATTACAAATGCCCTCAAAAAAAACCGACTTCTTAAACTACATCTGCCAGACCTCCCCGCATCCGATGGGTCTTGAAATCGAACGCGCCGAAGGCGCGACCCTTTACACCACCGACGGAAAATCTTTCCTCGATTTTATTTCCGGCATCGGTGTGGCAAATATCGGCTTCACCCATCCCGCAGTGCTTGAGGCGGTAAAAAAGCAGGCTGAAAAATACCTTCACGTCATGGTTTACGGCGAACATGTGCTTGAGCCCCAAGTCGCCCTCGCTAAAAAACTCGTATCGCTTTTGCCCGATGTTTTTGAGCAAGTTTATTTTACAAACAGCGGCACGGAAGCCAACGAAGGGGCCCTGAAACTCGCAAAAAAATACACAGGGCGCAAAAAACTCATCAGCTTTGAAAACAGTTTTCACGGCGATTCGCAAGGGTCTTGCGCGGTAACGGGCCGGGAGATGTACCGCAAGCCTTTTGAACCGCTATTGCCCGGTGTAAGTTTTCTGCCTTTTAACGATGTGAATGCTTTGGATGCCCTTAATGAAGAGGTCGCTGCAGTCATCACAGAACCCATTCAAGGTGAAGGCGGCATGCGTGTACCCGATACGGCCTTTCTCTTCAAACTGCGCGAACGTTGCGATGCAAGAGGAGCACTTTTGATTTTTGATGAGGTACAGACGGGTTTTGCACGCACAGGAAAACTCTTTGCAATGGAACATTTTGGCGTCACACCCGACATCGTGACGATGGCCAAGGGCATGGGCGGCGGCATGCCCTTGGGCGGCTTTGCGGCTTCAAAAAAAATCATGGCGACTTTTTCACAAAACCCGCCGCTTTCTCATGTGACGACTTTTGGGGGCCACCCTGTTTCCTGCGCAGCAGGACGGGCCGGGCTGGAAGTGATCTTAAAAGAAGGTTTGGTGGAAAAAGCCGAAGCCGACGGGCAATACATCACAAAACAACTCCGGCATTTGGCCGGGCAAAATATCGGCATTCGGGAAGTGCGCGGCAAAGGACTCATGATCGGCCTGGAAGTCGAAAATGCCGACATAGCCGAGCGTTGCGTGCAGGGGGCTTTTGAGCGCGGCGTGATTTTGGGCTGGACGCTGCACAGCGACACCGTCATCCGCATCATGCCGCCGTTGATTCTTTCAAAAGATGAAATCGGCTGCGGGCTGAATGCCATCGCCGAAGCACTCGGGGGGAGTTTTTAGTCCCTCCGTTTAGGCCTCCGTTTCACTTTCGGCTTGGATTTGCTCTTCGAGCCCGCCTTCACCAATTTTTTCCGGCACGGTGCGGCCAGGATGCGGAAATTAATCTTTTGCTGTTCCATATCCACATCTTCCACTTCAACACGCACGGCTTGTCCCAAACGGTACATACGCTTCAAGTTGCGCCCGATGAGGGCGTGACGCTTTTCATCGTGAATATAATAATCCCCTTGCAGACTGCTGATGTGTGCCAGTCCCTCCACAAAATAGGAGTCTAATTGTACAAAAAGTCCGTAAGCGGCCACGCCGCTAATCATGCCTTCATATTTTTTGCCAACCTTATCGGCCATAAATTTGACCTGTTTTCTTTGAATGACATCCCGCTCGGCATCCACGGCCACACGCTCGCGCTCTGAGCAATGCCTTGCAATCTCCGGCAATTTTTTCGCCCAGGTCTCTTTTTCCAAGTCAGACATTTCCGAGGCCATGATTCGTTTGAGCAAACGATGAATCACAAGATCGGGATAACGGCGAATGGGCGATGTGAAATGCGTATACTCACCCGAAGCCAATCCAAAATGACCGTGATTTTCAGCGGAATATCGCGCTTGCCGCATCACACGTAAGATGATTTGATGAATCAGCTTTTCTTCGGGCCGCTCTTTCACTGCATCGAGAACTTCGGCCAGGGATTTTGGCGAGACTTCCTTTAAAAGTTTTATTTTCAGACCAAAGCTCTGCATGGTATCTCGCAGGTCTTCAATACGTTCTTTGGGAGGCGCTTCGTGAATGCGGTAAAGTGCGGGAATACCGCGCCGTGTTAATTCTTGCGCCACACACTCATTGGCAACCAGCATAAATTCTTCAATCAAACGGTTGGCCGTCTGACGTTCTTCTCGTACAATATCAATGGTTTCTCCCGAAGCATCCATCATAATCTGCGCTGAGGGCAAATCAAAATCAAGGCTGCCCCGTGCAAACCGGCCGTGACGCAATATCTTTGCCAGTCGATCCATTGCTTCAAATTGAGGCAGCAACGACGTGTGCGCAGCGCGGGTTTCAGTATCCCCTTCAATAATTTTTTGAACGGCAGTGTAGGTCATGCGCGCGTCACTGCAAATCACACTTTCATACAATGCATGCGAGCGCATTTGACCCTCGCCTCCAAAGAGCATCTCCGCGGTTAAAGTCAATCGGTCTTCTCGGGCCTTGAGGCTGCAAATGCCGTTTGAAAGCTTTTCGGGCAACATGGGCAAAACGGCATCCGGGAAATAAACCGAGGTCGCCCGTTCGTAAGCCGCTCGATCCAAGACACTGTCTTCCCCGACATAATGGGCCACATCCGCAATGTGAACCCAAAGCCGATAACCCGTATCCTCCGGGACGATTGAAATGGCATCATCAAAATCACGTGCGGTCTCTCCATCAATGGTCACGGTCGGCAAAGCCCTGAGATCGCGGCGCCCCGCACGCATTTCATCAGTCACCCTTTCAGGTATCTGCGCGGCTTCGGCGAGGACGGGCTTTGGAAAATCACGCGGCAAATCGTAGGAGGCAATGACCGTATCGGTGTCGATTTCAGAATCTTCGACACGCCCTAAAATACGCACGACTTTGGCTTCTGCGGGATGACCTTTTTGCGGATAGCGCAAAATCTTTGCGACAACCACATCACCCGCTGCGGCCTTTCCGATATTCTCGGGCAAAATACATAAATCGTCGGCCATGCAGCGATCCGCAGGCACCAAAAATCCCATATCGCGGCCCGGCTCAAACCGCCCCGTAATCTGAGTATGAGCACGCGCCAAAATCCGAATCACACGGCCTTCACGGCGTCCCTCACCTTTATGTTTTTCGACACGCGCGACCACATGATCGCCGTGCATGGCATCGCCGTTTTTTTTGAATCCAATATAGACATCACTCTGTTTTTCCCCCGAAGCCGCCCCCGGGGGCGGCGGATCGGGAATCACAAAATAAAACCCGTCGGGATGCCCTTTCAATCGGCCGCTGACCAAATCCAAAGCCTGCGCCATGCCGTAACGTCTACCCCGCAGCCGGATGACCCGGCCTGCCCGCACCATGCGGCGCAGGAGCTTTTTGAGCTCATCGCCCTCATCGCGAGGCAGGTTCAGTGCACGCATGATTTCCCGCACCGGCAGAGGACGCTCAGACTTCGCAATGACACGAAGCAATTCTTCTTGTTTATCCATTTTCTCTCAAATCAAAGCTGCAAAACCGATTTTTCAAGAGTATACGGGAGCCGATGCATCACGGCAATGCAAATACCTTCGTTGTTGATATCGACACAGGTTTTAAACCCGTCCAATATTCTAAATCCCGGAAAAAGCAATCCCTGCGAATTTTTCTTGATTCTTTTAGTCAATATGCTACCGTTCAATGCAATTAAGCATTAGGACCTTAAAAAAGGAATCACATGCGACAAACAGACTACATGACCGGGGGAGAAGATTTTCAGCACATGCTGGCGGCGCATTTTATGCAAACGAGGGTCTACTATTATCCCGAAACTGCAAAGGGAGATAAACTCGCCACGGCGATTACAATGGGCGGTTTCGGCAGTGTGCCGATTATAGATCAGGACAAAAAATTACTCGGCATCGTAAGTGAGTTTGATCTGCTCAACGCCATTATCGGGGGAAAACCGCTGGAAGCAATTACGGCAAGGGAAGTCATGAGCAAAGACCCGATCTTCGTATTGGACTATAGCCCTTGCGAGGAAGTGATTGCCTTATTACAAGAGAAACACCTGACTCGCGTGCCCGTCGTCAACAAAGACGGCAAACTCATCGGCATCGTTTCACGCACCGATATCCTGCACGGCTATCTAAAATCAAGAGAAAACCCGCCGCCCTGGTGGGCCTAACAAACAAGGTTTAAACCGGAAGACGGGTGGCTAAAGCAAGTCATTCATGGTTTAGCCCGAGTATCGCGTCAAGTGTGAAGAAACGCTTTCGGGAAGGAGAGAAGTGTAAGCCGCAAGGCGCTTGAGCGCGGACCAACATCGTTCATCCAAGCGAATGCAACGCAACAGGTGGCCGCTGTAATCATTCACCGGCCAAAAACAGGAATTGCTTTTAATGACACCATGCCCAAGACACTTTCCCAAAGAATCACTTGAGAAAAGCGGCGCGATGTCACTCCCGATCCACAAAGCGTAATAGCGGAAGCAGGCGTTTTTGTCCGTCATGCGACCAATTCAAGGGCGGGCGTTGCATTTCTCCGATGGGGCAGATGCGGCAGCCGCCGATTTTACTGACGGCTTCAACGATGCCGTCCGCACGTGTTTTGGGGATAGCGATGCCAATGGCTTGAATCCGGTTTTTCACAGAAATCATCAGTGACGGAATTTTAGAAAGATCGTCCACGCTTTTTATCCAAATACAGCGGCCAAGCGGTGCGCTTGTAAATTCCGGGGACGGCTCAAAAAGCACGGTCCAGTCCGTGCCGTCCACACTTTTAAAAACGGTTCCGCCTTTTAGGGGGAGGGTGCCGCGAAGTTGTTGGGTTTTGCCGGCCACAGCATCGTCGCACAGCCCTTTGGGCAGCTTCAGGGAAAGTTGCTGTAAGGCTTCGGCAAGGTGTTTGGCAAAATCAAGGGCCGTGCTCTCCCCCCCGGATTCGACATAATAGAGATGTGGAGATAAACACCCTTGTTGATCGTAGAGCGCGATGTCCATCGCGACCTTTGTTGCCAAGTCTTCAGAAACCGCTTCTCGTGCAATGATGCCGAAACTCAGTTTGTGCCCGTGAAGTATTCGAGGCGTATTTGAAGGAATGAGGCTTTGCATGGCGGCAATGCTTTCATCACTGCCGTAGGCGATGACAAAATCAGCTTTTTGAAAGACGGTTTGGGTCATCGCTTCTTCTTTTTTGTCCCAGAGGAGTACGGCGATGCTTAGCGCGATTTCAGGTGAAATCTCTTGCAGGCTTTCTGCAAAAAGTGTAGTGAGCCGTATTTCTTCCGGACTCACGCGCAGCAAATTGGCAGATTTCACCAAGAGTCCGCAGATTAAGCTGATAATGGAAACCCCGAGCACGTTGCCCGGTAAAATTTGTGCGATGAGGGGCGGCCCAAAGGCGCGTCTGCGCGTGCTTCCATTTTTCTTTTTACAAAAGCGATCCAATATTGCGACATTGCCCAATTCGTCTTCAAGCAGTTGCAGGAGGTTTTTTTTCGTAAGTTGCTCAAATAGGTCATCTAAAACGAGAGAAACCATTTCTTTTGAAAGTCCGCAGACTTCCGGTAAAACGGACTGTGCTTCTCGGCGTCTGGGATTGTTTGTATCACGCCATTGTTCAGCAGCCTGCGCAATATAATCCACAATCGTGAAGATGGAGTTGCCTGCAAACCTCTCTTGCGCCAAGATAAGGCGGTCGGAAAGTGCTGAAATTTCTTCGGGATGCAGTATCGGAAGGGATAAATCGTGCCCTCCGACCGTGAGTATCGCTTCCGGGCATCGGATCTGAGGGAGGTAATAGGCTTTCTTCATGTGGTTTCAATATCTTATTTTCAGCTACGATAATGCACATCAAGTCAAATATCAACTACAACCCGAATTCCGCGATTGCTGATTTTGGGTACAAGAAGCAAGTGGTATAGTGATATATAATGCGGATTTATTTTCAATGAAGCGCAAGACAAAACAAGGCGGGAACAAGATGGGTGACGTAAAAGAAAGTTTTAAGAGAATGCGCCAGATGGATTTCGCCGATCGTTTTTATGATCTCCTGCTTGCCTCGGATCTTAAAACCAGGGCTTTGTTTCATCACACCGACTTTGCCACGCAAAAAAAGGCGCTGATTGACGGCATCTATGTTTTAATCGATTACAGTGAAGGCGGGCCGCTCGGCAGGATGTCCATCAACCGGCTCGGCGAAAAACACAATCGGGATCACATGAATGTTCCGGCTGAGCTCTATCCGATTTGGGCCGATTGTTTTATCCGAGCCTTATCTGAAAAAGATCCCGCCTTTTCGCCCGACCTCGAAAAACAATGGCGCGAGGTGCTCAAACCGGGCATCGATCATATGATTTCGGCTTATTAGAAATTCGGGAAAACAGCAGTGCCATTCAATATCGAATTGGAAACGCTTAAAAAAGAGGTCCGGATTCATACCTTTCGCGCCCGCGGGCCGGGGGGGCAACATCGCAATGTGACCGATTCGGGTGTGCGCCTTGTACATCTTCCGTCCGGCGTTGTGGTCACGGCGACGGAGTCGCGCTCACAAATTCGAAACAGAGAGAAAGCCTTCGAACGCCTCATTGCACGGTTAAAAATTTTGAACCGTGCAAAAAAACGCCGGATCCCCACGAAGAAAAGCCGCGCGATTCGGGAGCGTGAACTCGAAAAAAAGCATCGCGTACAAAATAAAAAAAAGATGCGAGAAAAACCGAATTTGGACGAATAGCTCCGGGGTCAATGTGTCTCGATCAACACATCGGTTTTCCAACAAATTCAAGCAGACCATTAAAGAAGCTCCGATTAAGCCGTGAATTGTTTTTTCAAGGCTAAAATGAGCGCTTCCTTAAAACTTCTTTTTCTCAACTTGAGCCAAAACCGCTTGAAAAATACCCAACCCTTCTTCGGCTTCCTTTTTTGTGAGTGTGAGCGGCGGCATAAAACGCAGCACACTTTCGCCGCAACCTAAAATGAGCAGGCCTTTTTCAAAACAGCCTTGAATGACGGCATCCCGTTCGGCAACGGCCACTTCCTTTGTCTCACGATCCTTCACCAATTCAACAGCCACCATGAGCCCCATGCCGCGCACATCGCCCATCAAGCGATGCGTTTTCTGCATCTCACGCAGACGCGTTTGCATAAAGTCGCCCAAAATCCGGGCATTGTCCATCAAGCCGTCTTTTAGCAATTCAATCGTCGCAAGCGCAGCCTCGCAGGCAATGGGGTTGCCGCCGAATGTATTGGCATGGGCACCTGGCTCCCAAACATCCATGATTTTGCTTTTTGCAACGATGGCGCCCAGCGGCATGCCGGAAGCAATACCTTTTGCAAGCGTCATGATATCGGGCACGACATTAAAATGCTCAGAAGCAAACATCTTTCCCGTGCGGCCCATGCCGCTTTGCACTTCGTCCACGACCAATAAAATCCCGTGAGCAGCCGCAAGCATTGCCAATTTCCTGAGAAAATCTTTGGGGGGGACGATGTAGCCGCCCTCACCCTGAATCGCTTCGACAAAGACGGCCGCAACTTCTTCCGCCGGGACAAAATGCTTGAAGGCCGTCTCTTCAATCCAATCCAGCGTAAAATCAACACAATCCTCCGCACACAGACCCGCAGGAGGGCGATAGGGATTGGGATAGGGCGCATGCACGACACTGGAAATAAGCGGGGCATAGGCCTTTTTCTGAACAGCTTTGCTTGCCGTGAGTGAAAGGGCACCCATCGTTCGGCCGTGGAAGGCACCCGAAAATGCGATGTAATAGGGACGCCGGGTCGCGTAGCGCGCCAATTTCATCGCCGCTTCAACGGACTCCGCCCCTGAATTTGTAAAAAAAACCTTTTTCCTGAGGCGGCCCGGTGCGAATGAACACAATCGTTCGGCCAGCTCAATTTCCGATGCATAATAAAAATCAGTGCCCGACATGTGAATGAGCTTCTTGGCCTGATCACAAATCGCCTTGACCACCTTGGGATGGCAATGCCCACTCGCCGTGACTGCGATGCCGGAAGTAAAATCCAGATACGCAAAACCGTCCACATCCGTCATGCGGCAACCTTTGGCCGAGGCCGCAACCAAGGGATATTCCCGCGTCACCGACTTTGAAATGACGGCATGGTCGCGACTCACCCATGCTTTCGCTTCGGGGCCCGGCCGATTTTTTTTCTGTTTGTTTTTCATGCATATCTCCTTTCCAAAAGGGAAGCGCCTTATAAAAGGACATATCGCTGCTGCCGCTCTTTTCTTTTCAGCACTACGGCAAACAGTGCCGTAATGATGCGAAGCGCGGCAAAACTGGTAATATCGGACACATCCAGGGGCGGCGCGACTTCAACCAAATCCGCACCCACAACAGGCAAAACATCCAGCGCACGAATTAAAGTAATCACCTCGCGTGTCGTCAAACCGCCCGCATCGGGAATGCCCGTGCCGGGGGCGAATGCCGGGTCGAGCACGTCGATATCAATGGAAAGATAGACATTTGAAAGGCCTGAAAAACGCGTGATGATTTGTTTGGCAATCGCCCGGATGCCCCGCGCCGCAATTTCGTGTGCGGTAAACATCGTCATATTGTGTGCCGCAATAAAATCACGACCTGCGGGCTCCAGGCAGCGCGTGCCGACCAAAACAGTGCGTTCGGGGGAAAATTTTTCCAAGGCCATTGTGTGACGGAGCGGACAGGCATTGGAATACGCCGAGCCCTGAAATTGATCGGAGAGATCGGCGTGCGCATCAATAAAGATCAGGCCGATCTCTTCAGACGCACATCGGTTCACCGCCCGGTGAACCGGAATCACAACGGAGTGATCCCCGCCCAAGGTCAGCGAAAAGGCATGGGTCAGGCGTTTTGAAACCGCCGCTGAAATTCGGGCATGTTCAGCAACAAAATCGCCCGCACAAAACAGATCGCCCTCATCACAAATCGCCAAAGATTGAAAACTTTCCCCCGTCTCTAAAACGGGAGGAATTTCAGCGGAAAGTCTGCGAATTCGCGCCGGGCCTTCATTAGCCCCGGCGCGAAAACACGCGCCGCCGTCATAAGGAATACCAAAAACGGCAATGTCGGCCTGCACACAATCCGATTGATTGCAACCCGCCCAGTAACGGTTTTCGGTAATGGGGATTTTTGAAATCGAAGAAGCAACTTCGGTATTTTGTGAAGGATTCATCGGCGGCATAACGCTTCTCCTTGCTTCTTTTGATTATACCACCATCAATAGAAACACGAACGAAGGAAAAGACAGTCCCCGGATTTTGAAGGAAAAACAAGAAGATTTAACTGAAGCTTCCTTAAAATAAGGCGCGGGGTCGATCAGAAAATGCCGATGCCGCGTTTCCCAAGGGAAAAGGCATCAATGGCGGCAAAAACAAACAAGATGTTGTTAAACACCCATGATTTTGAAGAATAATCGGTGGTCATATAAGCAAAGACGGCCGTTGTGATAAAGAGGACACCTCTTGTGTACTGGCGCACATAAATTTGTCCGAAGCCTGCAAAGACCAAAGAAAAGAACCCCGCAATCAGACCGCCTTTAATGCCTTTCTGTTCCGGAATGAGCAGGAAAAACAAGACAATCAAAGCGACAATCAACCATCTGCCGGCCAAAGGCATCACCTGAGGGAGCCGCATAAAAAAAAGAGACAGAATCACTGTGCACACAATGCGTCCGGTACCGAGTTTTGAAATGCCTTCAAACATGGTTTCGTTTTGCATTCAAACGCTGCTCCGCAAGCTGTTCGGCCGCTGCCGCCGTTGAGACCGATTCTTTTTTAGCCCGCGCAAAAACAGCCTTCATGCGATCGTAAATCAGGTTCACTTTTTCATAAGCCCGAACCGGGTCATAGCCCCTTAATTCCTCGGCGATATTAATCAATCCGCCCGCATTTAAAACATAATCCGGGGCGTAAAGAATCTTACGGCGGCGCAATTCGTCTGCAATTTTCAGGTCATCCAGTTGATTGTTTGCCGCGCCCGCTACGATGCGACAGGAAAGGCTTTCGATGCTGCGCGCGTTGATAATTCCCCCCAGGGCACAAGGGGCAAAAACATCACAATCCACACGGTACACTTCATGTCCGTGAATGGGATCTGCGCCATAATCACGAATCGCACGGGCCACGCGCTCCGGGTCCATGTCTGAAACATACAGGGCCGCACCCGCCTCATGCAGCAGCCGCGCCAAGGCGCTGCCCACCTTGCCCAAGCCCTGAACGGCCACGCGCTTCCCTTTAAAAGAAGCATCGCCGTAAACTTCTTCCAAACAAGCCCGCATACCGGAAAAAACACCCTGCGCGGTGGCCGGCGAAGGATCGCCGCTGCCGCCGTGTGCGAGGGCATGTCCCGCAACGTACGACGTGATGCGGCGCATTGCTTCAATATCCGCAAGCGTAATACCGACATCTTCGGCCACAATATAACGGCCGCCCAAAGCTTCAATATGTCCTGCAAAGGCTTCAAGCAAAGCCGGGGTTTTGTCCTTTTCCGCATCGCCCCAGATCACACTCTTTCCGCCCCCCAAGGGCAGATCGCTGACTGCGGCTTTATAGGTCATTGCCCTTGAGAGCCGAAGCACATCCGACAATGCGGCATCAAAAGAATCATAGGGCCACATCCGACAGCCGCCCAGCGCAGGACCTAAAGCGGTATTGTGAATGGCAATCAGCGCGCGAAGCCCCGATACGGGATCGGAACAAATCAATACTTGCTCATGCCCTTCAACTTGAATTTTCTCAAAAATATTTGTCATGCCGCTTTCATCCACTTCGCATTTTCAGGCCTATTCTCTTAGGGAAAGAGCGCCCGCGCCCGGTGTGCCTTTGAAAGCCTTTCGATGCCGATCATCAAGGCCGCCATGCGCATGCCGACATCACAGCTAAGCGATTGCGCCAAAACCTGCTCAAATGCGGTCGTCATCATAGCACACAAACGCGCTTCAATCTCTTTTTTTGACCAAAGAAAATTCTGAATCCCCTGCACCCACTCAAAATAGGACACAATGACCTCACCCGCATTGCCCAGTAAATCGGGAATCACAAAAACCTCCCGCGCACGTAAAATCGGATCGGCCTTCAAATCCGTTGCGCCATTCGCCGCTTCGGCAAGAATACGACACTGTAAAATAGCAGCATTCTCGGCATTAATCGCACCCGACAGTGCGACAGGAATCAAAATGGTGCAAGGACGCTTCAATAATGCGTCCGAAGGCATGCTTTCCGATCCGTAAAACCCGAGCACTGTTTTTCTTTTTTCTTTATATCGCTTGAGATGATTCAGATGAATGCCATTCGCGTTGTACACTCCTCCGGTCGAATCCGCCACGCCGACAATCCGTATTCCTTGCGCGGATAATTTTTTCGCGACACGCCGACCCACGTTGCCGTAACCGTAAATAATAACACTGCTGCCCGACACCGGTATTCCAAGATGGCGCATGGCAAGCAAAATCACATCAACGAGCCCCAAGGCCGCCGACTCGCTCCGCCCCATTGTTCCGCCGATGCTGGCCGGTTTTCCCGTCACAATCTCCGGAACGGAATAGCCCACCTGCTGGCTGTAAGAATCCATGATCCACGCCATCGTCTGCGCATTGGTCCCCACATCGGGCGCAAGGATATCTTTTTCCGGGCCGATGACAGGAAAGATTTCAGCGGTGTATCTCCGTGTCAGATTTTGTAATTCCTGCCGGGAGAGCGTTTTGGGCTCACAACACACTCCGCCTTTTGCCCCACCGAAGGGCAAACCGATGAGTGCGCACTTCCATGTCATCCACATCGCCAGTGCCGTCATTTGACCGAGGGTGACGTTCGGATGATAGCGAATCCCTCCCTTAAAAGGCCCCAGGGCCGGATCATGTTGCACACGGTAACCGCGAAATATTTTGACGCGTCCGTCGTCACGGCGCACAGGGATATTCACCACGAGCGCACGTTGCGGCATCTTAAAACGCTCCGACAAATCCGGATCGAGTCCGAGCCGCTGCGCCGCCGCGTCAAACTGCGCAATCGCGAGACGATATTGAGGCCGGTCAAATTCGCCCACGGGATTGGAATCGGTTTCTTGGACCTCAAGTGCCGTTCTGTGTTGTGCTTCCGTCATTTTATTTTCTCATGTAAAGCGGGATGAATCACCCCGATCGAAAGCGATATGCTCATAAAAGAGACAAATTTAGGAAGCGCTGATTAAGCGGAGTTTCCTAAATTCACGATATTTTTGCTGCTAAAATAGCGGTAGGTTCATTGAAAAAAGTCATGACCAAAAGACGGGCCGGTATGTGCCCTGCATCGGAAAAAACGGGGCCAGGCCGTTTGTGAAAAGGCCTCCGGCAATCCCGAGCAACATCCCTGCGGCCGACGAGGCCCCTAGCCCGATAAAATTGAGCCGACCGGCAATTCGACTGCTTGGCGGACCGGGCCGATCTCGCCGGCGGCGCAAAAATCAAGCATCTCGCCCTTGGCGTGATACCTATGCCCCATACCGTGCTTAGCCTTTTTTGGCCCAGAGCACGCGCATGCCTTTCCATGAAAAATAGAGTACGCCAACCAACAGCAATAAGGTCACAACCAGGGTCATGGTTCTTGAGGACTCATAAAAAGCAACGGAAAAATAGAGTAGCACGGCCAACAAAAATTGCCCGATCAAAAGATCGCTCATGCCCTTGGCACGGGCCCTTTTTTTTGATCTATTCATTACAATGCACCTTTCTTTACTGACGAATAAAATCCGGACTTAATCAGAGCGTCCTTAAGATACAGTCAACAGTTCCGCTTGCCTGGATTTTGCGCCAGGGCAAGGCGCGCGGGATCGGAGCGTACGGTTTTATCCCTCAAGGGTTTGAGCACCACAGCACCGCCGCGACGAGGGATAAAGACAGGGCGTAAAACCTTAGGGTTCAAAGCCCTCTTTTTCGCAGCTCTTCCCGATAGGTCTTCTCATACAAAATCTCCCAATCGGCGCTGCCTTCCACGATCTTTCGTTTGTACGAAACCAACTTACGATGCACAATCTCGCGCACTTCATCTTGCAGTTCCGCAGTTTCAGTCAGTGTTTGTTTGATGGCCCGCAGGATTTCCTTTCGACTGCCTTTGCAATAAATCCTCCGGTCGGCTTCCAAACCATCCCGCACCAGATGTGCAAGATGGCTGATCTTTTCTTCACTCAGGGCAGCCATCGCATTCACACTACAAAATAATACTTCTTTCCTTCACCAACTGCTTCTTAATCATCTGAAACAGGACATGAGGATCAACCTGTGCTCCGCGCATCTCCCGCTCATATTTTTTCATCAAGACTTCGACCTCTCGGTCGAGACGCATTTCGACTTCCATTTCCTTATGAATTACGGCCGCAATGCTTTCAGCCACCCCTTCCGTTTTTTGATCACATTCAATCAATCTTTTATTCAAAAGGCTAGTGGCTAAACGGCGTGAGAGCGCATCAATACGTGCCCTGGAAAGTCTCATACCGCTAGAATAACAAAGGGCTTTGGGGGTGTCAATCAATCGAAGACGGACAAAATCACCATAAAAACAGGGGGGTAAAAAAGAGAAAAACCACGTCCTTTATGCGGAATCGGATTTCTTAAAACTTATCCAGAACAATCACTTCCGCATCGATAAACCGCTTGAACAGACGGCCGACTTTCCGGCCGGAAATATGATAATTCCCCTGCACGAGCACCTTGTCGCCCGCACGGGCTTTCGGAAAATCGAGACTGATGACCTCGACACGCTGCGGGCTGAGGCTTGCGAGAGACGGGCTTTCCTGCAACACGATCTTCAGATAAGGGCTGCCCATATGGCCTTGCTGAAAGACGAGCGATTCGATGCGACCTGAGACCACAATCCGGTGGCCGTCATATTGGACCTCATCACTCAGCAAAGCTTCAATCGAAACCCGTACAGGAAGTTCGCGGGGAACGCTTGCGGCATGAATGCGCGGTAAAACAACGAGGGTACACAATAAAAAAAGGGCACATCCCCCGGCACGCCCAAATAATGGGGAGACGCTCAGGCAATCTTTAAAAAATCGCAATGGTTTGTTATAATCGCCTGAAATTTTCACTGTTCCCCTCCGTGAACGCTTAAATAAGGAGGGTTTTGAAGACAGCTTGGAAACAGAGAATAACTTTAGGGCAATTAAACGCAACATCAGGGCGACCATACACCGTTTTATTTTAGAATACAATATCAAAGAAGTTTAAGGAGAACCCCGTGAAAAGAAGAACCCCGATCTTAACAATTGTGACAAGCTTGGCATTGGGCATGGCCTTCGTTTTTTTCCCCAACCTGAGTTTTGGCGAAACCCCGGAAGAAAAAGGAGAGCGTCATTTTAAAAAACGCGAAGGGCCGATGATTCCCGTGCCCCGTGAAGAAATCAAAGTCGAACTCTTTCTCATGAAAGAACGAAGAAAAGACGGGCCTTTCATCAAAAACCTGCTTGCGGAAGAAAATATCAACCGTGTCATGATCCAATATTTCCGCGCAGGCAATCCGCCCAAAAACATCGTGCTCGGAAACCGTATTCCAGCCGATGTTGCCCGCATGATGATCGAACTCGCCATCCATTACAACAACGGCATCACACATTTGCTGCCCGAATTTCGCTTCTATCCGCACTACGCGGCCTTTGGCAGTTCCGCATTCGATATCCAAGCCCAGATTCCGATTACCCCTGAAGACCTGGAAAAACTGCGAAACCCCGCGCTATCCGATCAGGAATTCCATACCCTTTTCCGCTCCTTAACGGGGGAGGACAAAGGCATGGTCGGAGGCTACGTCGACTAAGAGAGCTTTTTCAACCAGTCCATAATCTCAAGAATCTCATCCTCTGTCAGCACATCGCCGAATGCGGGCATCCCGCCCAGGCCGTTTGCCACTCTTGCGACAAAATGCTCCGGACTCAATGTTTTAACAGACTGGACCAAGTTCGGCCCGCCCATACCGCCGCCGCCCAAGTCTCCGTGACATCCCGCACATTTCACATTCACATGTTTCAGCCCCAGAAAGATTTGTCCGCCCACATGATCCGGAAAAGGGTTCTCTTTTTTTGTACATCCGGCCGGAACAAAAAGAAACAATCCGAATAAAACCGGTAGTATCGCGTAGTGTTTAACATTCATTTTTTAAAAATCCTTTCCTCTTAATTAAAGTTCCGTTTTGATAATAAGAGTGACACCGGGACAACAGAGGTAATATCACAGCCGTTTATTAGCGAAAGCTGCGCCTCAGGCACATAAACCGGCAACCGGCTGAGGCAGCGATCGACCGCCTCAACCAGTAAAAGATAACGTTCACTTTCCACGCTTCCAAAATATCGCTCAAAAACCGACTGCGAAAGACCTTCGGGTAAATAGGCGATATCGGGGAAAAACTGATCTTCTTGCGCATTTTCTGAAAGTCGGCCTTGAATAAGTATCGCCGTTTCGGGATCGGTCGCAACTTCGGCAAAACGCACGCCTGCACGATCCGCCGCAAGATCGGCAAAACTAAAACCGCTTCCGTCCGCCCCGGCATCCAAGAGCTCCTTAAATTCTCCAATGGCATGCGTCACGCCGCTTTCGGAAGCAATCTCCAACGCGGCGGAAATAATGAAATGCAATCTAAGATCACGCCGCCCCGCAAGCCCCACATGCTTTGTTGCCCGCGTATGGCGCAGCATCTCCTCCGTACGCACCGGACCGATCATCTGTTCAACACGCCAGCTTCCAAAATAAATACCAAGGGCCAAAATCGCCGCGCGGTTTTCAGCGACCGGATCCCCGGCTTGTTCACGCGCAATCTTAAACAGACGCCCCATATAATACCCGAATGAAAGTGCTTCCTGACGCGGGGCCTGCTCGGAAAGCGCCATAATATGACGATAATAGTCCCGGACATGCGCCGGATCACCCATAAGACGCACTTCATCCCGGACTTCCTTCAGGCGCCCTCTCATATTCTCCACCAGCTGATTCATCCTGGGAATCGGCTTCAAGTGCACATCAACGCGTTTGCCGCGCAGCGCGACGGAATTCACCGCATCCAACAGATAAGCGCCTTCGCCCTTACCAAAGGCCAAATCGAGACCCAGCCGTATTAAAAAACGCGCCGCCGCATCGGGCAGTGCAATCTTACCGAGCACCGCTTCGCTGATATAAAAACCTGTCTCACTGGGCAATAAAATGAGCTGGAAGTTCAAATATGCCCCGAGGGGTGTTTCCGGAAGCCGGACGGTTGCCGACAATTCAAGCTGTGCGTCGGAGATCTCCGCCCAACCCGTCGTCCGCGGGATCGCACGATGGGCGATTGCAAACACACCGTTTAGTTCGTCCTCCGTCACCGAAATCGTGATGGGTCGGTCATTTTCGTTCAGTAATTCCCTCAGCACTTGTTTTGCGAGCGCCCGCGTCTTCACCGCATTGTCCGTATTCATAGTGCTCACGTCCGCAGCCACGGGAACACGCTCTACAATCAAGAGGAGAAGCGTAAGTGGAAAAACCACAAAAAACACACTCACACTCCAGAATATCGGACGAAAGCTTTTTTTCTTCATTTGGACTGCCGCATCACTGAAACCTGTTGAAGCCAGTCAATCATGAGGCGGATATCCTTTTCTCCCAACATCCGTTCATAGGCGGGCATCCCCCCGCCCCGTCCGTAAGTCACCGCACTGTAAAACTCAAAGTAAGGAATCGTCCTGCCGTTATCCGCCAAAGCGGGCGCATGCATGGACCCTTCTCCCATCCAGCCGTGACAGCCGTAACACTTGATATCCATCCGCACCTTGCCCTGGTAAATTTGCCCGCCACGGTGCTCCGGCAATAAGGTTTCCTTTTTTTCACAGCCCAAGACCCAAAACAACAAAAAATAAACAAAAACAGACCGGATGCCCTTGAACATGTTTCCTGTTTTCATGCCCCTCATCTTACTTCGGCACGGATGCGCACGTAAAGCGGATTGTTATTCGCAGAAGAGGACATGGCCGGAACCGCTTACATCAAAAGGCGCGCTTGCACCGCGAAATACAGGGAATTCAGGCTAATTTTACTTGCACTGGGAAAAACAAGCAGGCAAACTGCTCGAAAACACTAGGGCGTGTCGACATTCAACTGGGAGGCCGTTTTTTTGAGAAATTTTTAGTTCTGACAAGGCGGTTTTTCTGCGCAATGCAAGACATTGAAATGAAAAACCCACGCCGTCAGGGCAAAAAAGAGCCGAAAAGACGCCTTGCATGCTGAATGTCGACACGCCCTAAAGACGGAAGGATCCTGAAATGCTCCATCTTGTTATCGCATTGATTCACGAAGCCAAACCCCTAATCGCGCATTACCGGATGTCCTCCTTAAGAGGGAATCATCCCTTTAAAATTTATACGGGTGATGCGCTCACACTCATTGTTTCGGGCATTGGAAAACCTGCGGCCGCCTCAGCCGTCGGCTACCTGCAGGCCCTGTCCCGCGAAAACGGACCTGCGGCCTGGCTGAATATCGGCATTGCAGGACATCAACATTTTCGGCGCGGCCAAGGCTTCATCGCACACCGCATCCAAGACCGGGCGACGGGGCGCTGTTATTATCCGCCGCAAGTGTTACCGTTTTCCGCATCTTCCGGCAACTTAATTACCGTGGATCGAGCCGAACGGCATTACGAGGAGGACAGCGGCTACGACATGGAAGCCAGCGCATTTTACAACGCGGCGATCCGCAGCAGCACGGCGGAATTCATCCAGTCTTACAAAGTCGTTTCCGATCATCCCCAAGCGTCTGTGGAGAAAATCACAAAGGCCGGCGCAACACAAAACATTGCAGCACGCATGGATGAAATCACACCCTTAATTTCAACATTACAAAACGGCATTGCGGATTACCGAAAAATTCATGTGCCGAGCCCCCATTTTGACCACATCGCCCAACGTTGGCATTTCAGCGAAACACAAAAAATCCAACTCCAACACTTATTGCGACGCGCGCAAGTGCTTTTTGGAGCACAGTTCCCGATCCAAGCCGCGCCTGAATCTCATAAAACCGCCAAGGGATTTTTAAGCGCGCTGTCTGAAACACTTGCCGCACATCAGTTGAGTCTTTAAAACCATGCCCGCCTTCTCCGCCCTTTATATTGAAGACCCATGCCGGAGCTTGCCACGCGTGCAAGACATTTTGAAAAAATGTGCGGACATTCCGCACATTCGCTGCGAACGTTATGGTGAAGTGTTTAATCCGGCGGCGCAAAATTTTCGCGTGCAGAAAAAAAGGCCGGGATTGATTCTGGCAAAAAAATATCAAAACCGCGTTCTGCCCGCACCGCCGGGTTACGGTTTCGGCAATGCAAACAGCTACTATTTTTCACATTTGCTCAATTGCCCTTATGACTGCCGCTATTGTTTTTTACAAGGCATGTATCGTTCCGCGCACTATGTACTTTTTGTCAATTATGAAGATTTTGAAAAAGAAATCGCGGAGACGATTGAAAAATGCGGCGACGCGCCTTCTTATTTTTACGCGGGATATGACAGTGACAGCTTGGCGCTCGAACAATACAGCGGCTTTGTGAATTACTTTTTAAATGTTTTCAAAAATTTCCCGCAGGCCTATTTGGAACTCAGAACCAAGAGCGCACAAATCCGAAGCCTGCTCCGGCACGAGGCCTTGCCCAATGTCGTCATCGCCCTGAGCTTTTCCCCGGAAACGGTCGCGGCACAATGGGAAGACCGCGTGCCCGCCTTTTCAAAACGCATCGCCGCCGCAAAAAAGCTCGAGGAAGCCGGCTGGCCCATCGCCCTGCGTTTTGAGCCTCTGATTGACTACAAGGGGGTTCAAGCCGATTATCAACAATTGTTTATCCGTATTTTCGATGCATTGGATGTCAATAAACTTCACAGCGTGAGTACCGGGCTGTTTCGCATGCCCAAAACGTATTTCCAAAACATCGTCAAACTCTATCCCGACGAAGCCTTGTTTGCGACACATGATGAAACCCGGCAGGGCATGGCGGCCCATTCAAAAGAGATTGAGACGGCGCAGCGCCGCAATCTTGAAAAGATGCTTTTCGACTTCATTCCCCAAAGAATCTACTACCGCTGCGCCTTGGCATGTGAACCGGCGTGAGCGGAAACGAAATTTTCTTGGATTTTATCAGATAAAATCAAGTCCACCGTCACCGTAAAACCCACCTGCGCCAAGCACATGATTTATCCCCATATATCTTGACAATTTACCCATTATGGAAAATAATTAACAACATGGTCTCCTTAATTCTTATTGTCTTCTCACACTTCGGTCTTCATTCAGGAGGTGATGTAATGAAGCGATCTTATTTGAGTCTCTTTTTTTTAAGCGTACTCCTATCTGCCTGCGGTGGCGGTGGTGGTGGAAGTTATTCGGGAAACGCAGCCCCTCCACCTCTTTCCTCTGTCAATCCCGCAAACAAAGCCGCTGCCGATGCGGTCATCTCCTCTCTTGCACTGGCTCAGGAAGGGCTCACGCTCCGAGGCATTCCCGTTCCAGGACTGTCCAGCTTTAAACCGTCGTCCAAAGCTTCTCTATTAAGTGAAAAAAGCAGCGATCAACTCAGCGACGTTTCCAAAATTCGGCAGGCCTTAGGAAAGGATCAAAGCACCCTTGAAAGTAATCTGGGGAGCATCACCCGTGCTCCGGGCGATGGAACATTCCTGGGGCCGGCAGGAACCTTCTTTTTTGAAGATCTCACTTTCAACACATTCAGTGCCTTGGGTGAAGTCCCCGGATCGGCTTGCGGCTCTATCACGATTGGATTTGGAGACGATCCCGGTCTAAGAACGGATGATTTCTTTACACTTGTCATGACAGGGTGTGGGGACCCCAGTGATCCGAGTGCATTTAATCCGGCCCCTTCATTCGCTTGGGGGACAATCGACGGTAGAGCCACCCCCGATGGCACAGGCTTCCAACTCACTTATACGGATTTTAACTGGAACAACCATCTCGCCCAGAGAGTTGATTCCGGGGGCACAGCAAATGTCACAATAACGGGGGAGAACACAGATTCCAATACAGACGGAGGCGGTTCAGGCCAACAAACAGAAACCGATATCTGTTCAGGCGGGGGATCTGGCGGCTGTAGCGAAACAAGCAATACAAATCTTGTTATCTCATACACCGAAACAATTCGGAACGGGACCATCATATTTCCAATTGGAACATACGACTGCGCTGCGGCAAACGCTGTGTCAAACAGAGAAGGCATTTATAATATCTCCGGCAGTGACCGGTTGAATGTTGATGGAAACAAATTCGAACAAATGGAGATTGATGAATCCTTCGTCAACAACTTCACAATCCTGCTCTCGGAAAGCCAGGCTCCCGACTGCGTGGTCACCTTCACCATCAATGGCCGTCGGGAATTTACGGACAACCTCAATCCGGAAAAAAGCTTTGTGGCCGATTATGACAATGTCCAATTATCAATCGCAAGAACCTCTAGAACAATTAACGGCATTCCGACCCTGGGGGATGATGTGATTCAAAGCGGCACGGTCACAATCACGGCGCCCTGCTCTAACGGCACATTCACATTAAGCACTGAAGCAGGCAACCCGTTTTTTGTGCCTGACGGCTCAAAATGTGCTGTTCTAGGTAAACATCTTGTGACTGATACGGTAAACAACATTGTAACGGCCGTCATGGCTACGCCCGCAGGTGGCATTGATGTGGATCGGGGGAATGACGGCAGTGTCGAGCAAACCTTTGTCGATTGCAGAGACGCCATTATTTGTACAGATTAGGTGATTAAGGAGCATTCTTTGGAAAACACACCCGCTCTTATTGCAATTCAATCCAGACTTAAATCAGAGGTTCCCAAATAAATAAGCAAGAAAGAAGGATTATTGTGCCTTAAAATCGCACCCGTGTAGGCAATGGCCCGCGCCATAAGGTCCCACCATACCAAGATCAGACAAATGGCAATGACACCGCTCAGTACCGCTTTTATTTTAGAAAAATAGCATCATGTCGCTCCTTCCCCGCCAACATTCCCCCAAAAAACGGGGACTTCATTGCTTCCCCTTCATTTTCCGTGAACAGGCACGGCCCTCCTGCTTGCCTTTACCGGCGGTCTCTTTTAAACTCCTGCAATGATCGGAACCTGGACAAAAGAAAAACTCGTGGCGGAAGTCGAAGCCCTCGCGCAAATTGCGGCACATCCCGAAGGCAAGGGGCTCGATGCAGGCTTTTCGCAGCGGATTGAGCACTTGCGTGAGATCTATCGCGGTGCACCCACACTCTTTGATCCGCCGCTCGTGAAATGGATTCGTCGGCTCGCCGAAATCAAACCGCGCCGTGAAACACCGAAGGCTGTTCTGGAAACCGTTTTCGGCTACGATAGCTTCCGCGCAGGACAAGAGGAATTAATTTCGGCAGTTTTGGCCGGGCATGACGCCGTCGGGATCATGCCTACCGGGGCCGGAAAATCGCTAACATACCAGATCCCGGCAAAAATTTTGCCCGGCACAACCTTGGTCATCTCCCCTTTGATTTCATTGATGAAAGATCAGGTGGATGCCCTGATCGAACTCGGCATGAAAGCCGCTTTTATTAATTCCAGCCTGGATGCCGATGAACGCCGCGGTCGCACGGCCCGACTCATCGCGGGGCAATATGACTTGGTCTACATCGCTCCGGAAGGGCTCGACGGCACACTCTTTGACTTGCTTTCACGCAGTAAAATCAATCTGATTGCTATTGACGAAGCGCACTGCATCAGCCAATGGGGCCACGATTTTCGGCCCGCCTATCGTAATTTATCCGACCTGAAGACGCATTTTGGCCATGTTCCGGTCTTGGCGCTGACTGCGACGGCAACCGACAAGGTTGCCGATGACATCGCCCAACAAATGGGCATGCTGCATCCTTTCCGCTATCGCGGCTCTTTTTTCCGGGCAAACCTGCATCTGCATGCCTATAAAAAAGGGAATGGCCGTCATACAAAACAAGACATCCTGCACCTGGTTCAATCGCGCAAAGGACAGTCCGGTATCATTTATTGCCTCAGCCGAAAAGCAGTGGAACAAACGGCAAGGTATTTGGGCAATCACGGCCTGCGTGTCATGTCTTATCACGCGGGCATGCCCCACGAGCGGCGGGAGGAAGCACAAGAAATGTTCCGGAGGGACGAAGTGGACGTCATCGTCGCCACCGTCGCCTTTGGCATGGGCATCGACAAACCCAATGTGCGTTATGTGATTCACCGCGACATGCCCAAGAGCATCGACGGCTATTATCAGGAGATTGGCCGCGCGGGACGCGACGGCGTCGGCAGCGACTGCATCCTCTTTTATTCCTGGTCGGAAGTCATAAGTTATGACCGCTTTTTAAGCGAAACGGCAGATACAGCCCTTCAAAACCGCACGGCAGAGCAAACACGGGCGATGTTTCGCTTTGCGGAAAAAGAAAGCTGCCGACACAAAGCTTTGGTGGCTTATTTCGGGGAAACGATCCCAAGTTGTGAAAAATCCTGCGATCATTGCCTGCAACGTGATTTACTCAAGGAAATCCGACCGCGTCCCCAAAAGAAGACACGCACCGCAGCGCTTGTGCCGCAGTGGACAAGCTCCGATGATCCTTCGGAAGATGCGGCCGCTTTAGAACTATTGGGGACGCTCAAGGCCTTGCGAAAAAAATTGGCGGATGAAAAAGGCGTGCCCGCCTACTTGGTCTTCAGCGACGCGGTTTTATTGGAGATGGTCGCGGCCCGACCGCAAAGCGAAGACGAGATGCTCCAAATCAACGGCGTCGGGCCAAAAAAATTGGCGGCCTATGCTGCACACTTTTTGCCTCTGCTCAGCAATGCGGAGCCGGGCGCTTCGCCCGGCTGGCAACGTTGAGGGAACTTCCTTACATTGTGAGGGTTCGGAGCAAAAGAACATTAAGAACGCTTGTCTTCCCGGTTCCAAATCCACATCTCTGCGAGAGAAATGACAATTTGCAATAATAGGGAAACCCCCATCAAAAATCCCCCGAAGATCACGGTATAAGCAAAAATCGGTTCCAATTTCGTAAACCACCAGGAACCGATGTCAAGCCAGATGGCGACGAAGGGCGTGGCGATGAGCAGGCTGCGCCACCGTATATCGACTTCACTGAGCGCAAAGATACCGCCTGTCATAAAAAAGATAAAACTCATGCCAAAAAGATGGACGTGAGAAACCCGGACAAGGCCTTTCACCGACTGCCCCATGTCCATTGTGGTGAGGACGGCAACCTCCTCAAAAGAGGTCAGGGGAGGGATGGGAAGCCCGGATTCCGGGCTGTGACAGAGTGCGCAATTTTCCTGAAAAATCGATGCAAGCGCCGTAAAACCTTCTTCTTTTGCACCCCCTTTGATCCAGAGAAAAATCTTTTCCTTTTCGGCAGGCGTAATATTATCCCCCATTGCACCATTCAAAGCAGCGCCGAGCCGGGTTCCACCTCGTTTTCCATAATATTTTTCAATAACATCCTGCAACAATCCGTGTCCTTCTGCATTGTGGGGTTCAATGTCAACAAGATAAAGATAGGTCAGGGCAAAGAGATAGCCGATGCCGAGGGTCAACAGCAGGCAAGTAAATAAGACCTTAAAAGGCGTCGATATCCTTTTCAAGGAAAATGCTTGGACATCCGGCGAAGAGATGACGGTCTCCTTTTATTTTTGAGCGAACAAATCATCGGCCAAGGTCGCGCACTCTTTTTCACGCCCCTTGAGCAACACCACCTAGGGACGGGCAGAAGCAAACAAGAGTGCAACCGAAACTACAAAACATGCCTGTGTTTTCCCTATCTTGATCTTGTTCCTCATTTATATCCCGTGTCACATTACACTACTAAAAGATAAAAAGTCACGATTCAATTCTTCACTCGGTTTTTTGTGAGAACGTTTGGAAACATTCTATTGCAAAACAAATCGTAAACGCCGCAAAAGCACTTTTAAAAAATTCGGCTACAATATAGGGGGGCCGGAAATCACTCTATGGGGGAACGCCTGTTTGTTTTGTCTCCCATTTTAAAAAACAGCGTTTCGATTCAGGTTCGATTGTTCATAACTCGAAAATCAAATAAATTGTTTATTGTTCGTATATCGTATGGACAGCAATATCGTGATCAAGGAGGTTCGCAAATGCAGAATTGCGCAAAGAGGATCATGCTTGGGATCATTGTATCGAGCATGATCACAGTTGCAACCGCATCACTTGGAAATGCCGAAGAAAAATTCCAAATCAGCGGGTATGGAAACGTACATTATATGGATCCGAGCGGAATGCCGACACTGCTTGATGTCGATGACGCAACCTCGCCGACTGAAAATCCGAATGACGGTATCACGCAAATCAGAGAGTTTTCACTCTTTTTTGATTTTAATGTTTCTGAAGGCGTCTTGGCCTCCGTCGAAATAGAGGCCGGAAGCAACGCCACGACCTTTACGCCGAATTACGCCTATGTGGAACTGGATATTCCTGAAATCACGGAAATCTGGGATGCGGACACCTTGGGTGGGCTCAGTTTTCGCATTGGGAGAATCCTTGTCCCCTTCCTTTCCTATAATGAAAACAAACCCAATTTCAGACAAAACCTGATGAGCCAGCCTTTTACGGCATGGAATCTTGCACCGGTGATTACATCAGGGCCGAATTTCGTCGGTTTGGGGTGGTCGGATACCGGTGCAATGTTGAACTGGAATCATGAGCTGGGAGATGCCGCATTTGTTGATCTGAAGTTCGCCTTGATTAACGGCCTGCAAAATGATGGTCCTGTGCTTGATTCCAATACGATTCGACTGGACGGCGGGATGATGACACCCCTTGTGCGGCCGCGGTCCGGTCTGGTGGATCAAGGGGACGACAGTACAAGAGACAACAATCAGAATAAAGCAAGCGTCGCTAAACTGACATTTATCAGCACAGATATACCATTGGACATCGGTTTTTCCTGGTATCAAGGAGCTTGGGATGAAGACGGAGATCACGATGTGACGATGCAGGGCATTCATCTCAACTGGCTTGAGCATGACTGGACCTTCAAAGGAGAATGGGTGACGGCACGTGTCGAGCAAACTGCGGGGGTCGATCCTGTTGGAGATGCCGCAGCAGCGGCAGTAAATACATCAACCGGCGACTATGATATGAACGCATGGTATGTGGAAGGATCCTATATTCCAATACGCTACAGCAGCGACCGCTTTGTCCGGCTTGTGCTGCGCTACGATGATGTCGATACCAATGACCGGGCTGTATTCACCCCCTTTGATCGCTCGCGAATCACCGTTGGATCGGAATGGCAATTTGTAAAGCGCGCGCGGCTTCGCTATGAATGGCAACGCCATACGCTTGATGATTTCGACAAGGCCCCTGCCGCCTTTGTTGCCGCGGGCGGAAAAGAACGTATCACGGCGCATATGATATCGATCATCTTCTGGTTCTAGTCTGGAGGGAAATAATATGATGAGATTTTCAAAAATCCGGCCTCTATTGATCAAAACAACAGTCTTCCTGGTGATCCTGTCATTTTCCACACCGGCTGTCTGGGGAGCTACGGATGTCTACCTGATCTATTCCGGAAAAAACAAGGCAGACAAAAAATTATTCAAAAAAGCCTTTCCGAAAGACATCAAGATTAAGACCTACAATGCCGACCTGCTCGCAGTTGCCGATTATTCCGGGATACAAAAAGCGATCTCAAAATTTGATAAGGCGCATGTCATCGTCATTTTAAATGATCGCCCCATGGAAATGCTGAAAGGGACAAGGCTTAAAAAAACCCTCATCATCGTGCAAAGCCTTAAAAAAGAGGTTGCATCAGAAAATTTGAGACTTTACATCCTTAAAGAGGGCACAGATCTAAGCGCACTTGGAGAGGGTATCCGTAAAAAGGATGTGGCAAGCATCAATGATCTGGCAGATGAAAAGGAAATCCGCGCTTCGGATGTTCTCTTGATCGATGAAAAAACACTTGAAATGCAGCAGGCCGTTTCTCAGTTGATCAAAATGAAATTCGGATGGTAAGAACCGTACCCTTAAGGAAAAAAGATCATGCTTAAAAAAGTCTTATTTATCCTGTTCACCGCTCTCATCGTCACGGTTGTCGTTGTTGTCGGGGTTTTAACGGCGAAAAAAAAAGAAGCAACCCTTCAGTTTTTTGAAGAACAGCACACCACGCTTGTTCAGTTTAGTATTGATAATGTGGAGTTGGGGCTCTCTTCCGGTCGAATGGATGCCGTAAAAAAAACCCTTGGGGGGCTTCAGTTTCATTCAATCTTTGCAGGGGCAATTGTCTATGATGACGAAATGACACCGCTCCTTGTTCTTCCGGAAACCTTTGAGATGCCTCCTGATGTGCAAGAGCAGATTATAAAGGAAAATATTGTAAAACGCGGGCAGCTCTCCTATGAAAGGGGTGTTTTAAAAGATGAAGACGGAGAGATCCTCGGCCATCTCCTCATTGCTTTTACCTTTGCCCCGGTAGAAGCAGAAATAGAACAGGCCCTCTTCGATGCCTCTAAAGCCGGAATTTTTACACTCATCCCGGTAATCTTGTTTTCGGTCCTGCTCATTTTAAAAATGATCAGCCCGCTCAAAAAAGTGGTCAAGATTCTTGAAAGCGTTGCAGAGGGTGATTTAACACAACGTCTTCATATTAAGAACAAAGATGAAACAGGACGAATTTCCCTTGCACTCAATAAGGCAATTGAGAAAATGCGTCTTGCTCTGGAAAAGGTTCAAGAATCAGGTGAAAGAGAAAAAGAGCAGGCTGAGGTACTTCAAAGAAAGGTCGACAGCATCTTGAAAGTCGTTGAAGGGGCTTCAAAAGGAGACCTGACGCAAGAAATCCCGGTCAACGGGCATGATGCCATCGGTTTGCTGGGAAAAGGGCTTTCGGATTTCTTCTATAATTTGAAAAGCAATATACGCACCATCGGAGGACAATCTCAGACCTTGACCGCTTCATCCGAAACACTAACAGCAGTCAGCCGATCAATGGGGGCCAGAGCCAGGCAGTCCTCCGAGCAGTCCACCGCTGCCTCTAATATCACCGAGCAAATCAATGAAAATGTTCAGGGCGTCACCACATCTGTTGAAGAAATGCGAATCAGTATCAGGGAAATTGCGGAAAATTCATCCAAGGCTTCAAAGGTTGCGACTTCAGCCGCGACCATGGCGGAAGAAACGAATACCATTATCAGCAACCTGGATCGCAATAACAATGAAATCAAGAATGTGATCAAGGTGATTACCTCACTTGCAGATCAGACCAATCTTCTCGCCTTAAATGCCACCATTGAAGCTGCGCGGGCCGGAGAAGCGGGGAAAGGATTTGCCGTTGTCGCAAACGAAGTCAAACAGCTTTCTCAGGAAACAAGCAAAGCGGCTGAAGAAGTCAGAAATAAGATCGGAACGATTCAGCAGGATACCGAAAAAGCAGTACAGGTGATCGGCGAAATCAGCTCAGTCATTTTTGAAGTGAATCACCTTCAAACAATGATTGCCACGGCAGTTGAGGAACAAAGCTCTGTCGTAAACGGCATTGCCGACAATCTTTCCATAGCGGCAGAAGGAACCGACCGAATTTCTCAAAATATTTCGCAAGTTGCCAACGCGGGCTCAGATGTGGCAAGAGAAGCATCTGATGCAAAAGCCGCCGCAGTCGAACTCTCTGAAATGGCAACAACCTTATGGGAATTCGTCCAACAATATCGCATCGGCGCATTAGAAGAAAAAACAACTGAGACTCCTCTGGATGAAAAAACCTCAGATCTTTCCTTGCCTTAAAGAAGCTCTTATCAAGTCATGAATTGTTTTTTCGAGGCTAAAATAAAATCCCCAGCTTCTGCGTTGCAAATTTTGAGGACAGCCTGCTACTATTTCCCCTTCATCGTCATCACGGAACAGGTTGCCTTTCGCAAAACCTTTTCCGTCTGGCTGCCCATCATCAAGTGATTAAATCCCGTTCGGCCATGCGTGCCCATAATGATGAGATCAACACCGCTGTGCCGGGCAAGCGCCGCAATCTCCACATGCGGCACGCCGTTTTTCAATTCCGCCGTCGCTTCAATGCCCGCTTGTTTCGCTTTAATCACCAAGTCATTCAATAAGGCATGAGAACGGTCCATCAAGTAGGCATAGCCTTCGTCAAACAGCGCCGTCATATCATCGGGATGATCCAATCGCTCCAAGACATGCACAAAAATCACGCTGGCACCCAGTTTTTTAACAACAGGCAAAGCCTCCTCCACCGCCATATTCGACACCTCGGAAAAATCAGTCGGGATCAATACTTTTTTGACATCCATGACATCCTCCTTTTATTCTTTGGAGACAACATTCAATCTTATTTCACTCAGCGGACTTTTTTCTCTCTCCTACCTCCATCTTACAGAAATAAATGACAGAAGTAAGTACCGCATTTGCATTAATAACAAGACTTTGTCAAGTCTCCTCGATTAGATTACAATGCGCCGAAATACGGAATGACTCAAGACAGGAGTCCGCATGAAAATCGGTATTCTTCAGACCCACCCGCAATTTGGCTGCGTTTCCGAAAACGTCGAAAATGCTGTCACCTACATCGCATCAGAGCAAGCCGATCTCTGGGTCTTGCCCGAACTCTTCAATACGGGCTACCAATTCATCTCAAAAAAAGAGGTGCTCACACTTTCAGAGCCGGTGCCTTCGGGCCCGACAACGCAGCGCCTCATTACAGCCGCCGTAAAATATAACACCACGATTGTCGCAGGACTCGCCGAGCGGGCGGGCAATCTTTGTTACAATGCCGCTGTACTTGTCGGCCCGAAGGGCCACATTGCCACTTATCGCAAGATCCACCTGTTTTATGAAGAAAATCGCTGGTTTACACCGGGGGACCGCCCGTTTCAGATTTATTCGGTAAGCTATAAAAGCGATCGGGGCGGGACGATGAAATGCAAGATCGGCATGATGATCTGTTTTGATTGGATTTTTCCCGAATCCGCGCGAACGCTCACCCTGCTCGGCGCGGATATAATTTGTCACCCCTCAAATCTCGTGCTGCCGCACTGCCCGCAAGCCATGATTACCCGCTGTCTCGAAAACCGAGTCTTTGCCGCCACCGCAAACCGCGTAGGCACGGAAACACGCAAATCAGAAACACTGCATTTCATCGGCCAAAGTCAGTTGGTTTCGCCCAAGGGTAACATGCTCTTTCGTGCGCCGGAAAAAACAGAAACCGCGCAAGTCATCGCCATTGATCCGAAAGAAGCCCGCAACAAAGCGATTAATCCCTACAATGACCTACTCAAAAACCGCGCAGAACGTTTTTATTTTACAAAATAAGGAGCTTATCCCAATGGAAGAACGTCCTCGTATTGCCGACACCGCCCCCATCGCGATCAACTTCGAAGCCAATGAAGACTATTATTGGCGTCGCTGCAGACACAGCAAAAATCCGCCCTATTGCGACAGCGCACATGCCGCACTCACCGCTTCGCCATTTCCGCCGGTGCTGACTTTATCAAAGCCCTCTCCCTCGGCGCGAACGGCATCGCCGTTTCCAATGCGGCGATGCCGGCCATCGGCTTTGGCGACCGAGGCCTGCTCACCTGTACAGTGAGCAGAAAAATGACCGCTAACGCAGTATAAGCATAAGAGAATAGCACTCTACCCCTGAATCCACTATACTGTTCGGATGCAAAAATATTGGACCGTCTTTCGGGTCAACTGGCAAAATGCGCTGCAATATCGCGGACCCACAGCAATTTCCATTCTAGGCAACCTGCTCCATATTTTGGTATTGCTCTATCTCTGGAACGCGATTTATCAGAGTGAGCAAAGCCTAGGCGACTACTCACTTTCAGACCTTATCACCTATTACATTCTGCAATTACTCATCAACAGTATGGTGCTCTCTTATATCAGTTGGCAAATCGGCACTGAAATCCGGGAAGGCAGTTTTTCAAACTTTTTAATCAAACCCGTTAATTACCTGCACTATTGGTTTACGATCAACCTTTCGGGTAAACTTTTTGAAGGCCTGATGATCTCCGTCGTCGGCCTCATCATGGCCGGCGTACTCGCAGACTATATTACCCTGCCCGACAACCTCACCACGGCGCTTCATTTTGCCTTCGCGATGATTTTGGGTGCCATCCTCGCTTTTGAGTTTGATTTTGCCATCGGCATCTTGGCTTTTTGGCTCGTGCAGATTGATTCCTTTAAATACATGCTGCAATACGGCATGTTTTTTCTCGCGGGCGCACTCTTGCCGCTCGACCTCTTCCCCATGCTGTTTCAACAAATCGCACATGCCCTGCCCTTTCGTTTCATGGTTTATTTTCCCATCCGGATTTTTTTGGGCAAAGAAACACAACCCTACGAAGGTTTCATGATCGCGGGGCTTTGGATCGTCGGGCTCTACTTCATTTTGCAATTCGGCTTAAAACGCGGCATCACACGTTACGAAGCCGCCGGGAAATAAAATGGGGCAAACACTCCGGCGCTATTTCGCCTTGTACCGCTCATTTTTGAGCCATAATCTAAAAAATGAAATGATGTACCGGGTAAACTTTGCCATCAATGTGGGGCTGGATATTTTTTTCACGACGGTGAATGTGATTTTTTTTGCGATTCTCTACGGCAATATCGAAACAGTCGGCGGATGGACCTTTCATCAAACCCTGATACTGGTCGGAACCGTCGGCATCGTCCGGGAGATGGCTTATCTCACTTTCCGCAAAGGCTTTCTGGAATTGGGCGAATACGTGCGTACCGGAAATTTTGACGTGATGCTCACAACTCCGATGAGCACCGCATCCCACTTGGCTTTTCGTCACGTCTCGCTCACCGAAAGCCTGGGTGAAGGTTTGATGGGCCTGGTTTTAGTGGGCTACGGTTTTTCCCATTTGGATCAAGCGACCTGGATCAGCATTCCCTTTTACGTATTAATGCTTTTTAACTCGCTTGCCATTTATTACGGCTTTTGCCTCATGGTGAGCAGCCTCGTTTTTTGGCTCATCAAATCTCAGGAACTTAATACGGTGATTTACTATTTTATGAACACGGCGCGTTATCCGCGCGACATTTATCATGGTTTGGGAAAGGCCTTTTTCACTTTCCTGATTCCGAGCAGTCTCATTGCCACTACCCCGGCCACCCTACTCACCGGAAAAATTGATGCACCCCTGATGGCGCTTTCCCTCTTCGTGGCTGCGGGTCTTTTATCACTCGGACTCTTTATTTGGACACGCAGCCTCAATCACTACGGTTCGGCAAGCAGTTAAAAAAATCCTCCTGATGAAAAAGGGGCCGGGGGGGGCACAAATAGGAACAAAATATGTCCGCCATTGAAGTTCGTAATTTAAATAAAACCTTTAAAACACAAAAAAAAGAAGCAGGACTGAAAGGCTCTCTCAAGGGACTTTTTTGGCGCGAAACCCTTTACAAAGAAGCGGTAAAGTCGGTCTCTTTTTCACTTGAAGAAGGCGAACTGGTCGGCTTTCTCGGCCCCAACGGGGCGGGAAAAACAACTCTGCTGAAAATGCTTTCCGGCATCCTCTATCCCACTTCCGGGGAGGCACAGGTGCTGGGCTTCACCCCCTGGCAGCGGCATCGCGACTATCAACGTCAATTCGCCATCGTCATGGGACAGAAAAACCAACTTTGGTGGGATTTGCCGCCTGCGGAATCTTTTTTGCTCAATCGCGACATTTACGGCGTGGATCATAGGACCTTTCAATACACGCTGGACGAAATGGTGGAACTGCTCGACCTCAAAAACCTGCTGAATATTCCCGTACGGCAACTTTCACTGGGGCAACGCATGAAATGCGAACTTGTCGCCTCCCTCTTGCATCAACCGCGCGTGCTTTTTTTGGACGAGCCGACGATCGGACTGGATGTCATCTCGCAGGAAAAAATCCGCTCCTTTGTCAAATCATACAACCGCCTCAAAAAAACAACCGTCCTGCTCACCAGTCACTACATGCAGGATGTGGAACAGCTTTGTGAACGCGTACTCGTCATCAACCACGGCGGTATCGTTTACGACGGGCCCCTGACCTCCCTCTCCAATCGTTATATCGACCACAAAATCATCAAAATCCGCTTTGCAGAACCCCAATCCGCGACAGCGCCTTCAAACCTGAAAGGCATCGTCGAGTGGGATAAACATCACGCGCTCTTAAAAATCCAGAAAAAAGAAGTCGCGCAGATCACACATAAATTACTGGGAGATTTTCCGATCGAAGACCTCTCCGTTGAAGAAGTCGAAGTAGAAGAAGTCATCCGGCGAATCTTTGAAGAGCGGCCCGACACTGAAAATTTCTGATAAAACGCTGATTAAGTCCGGGTTAACTCAAATTCCGCTCCGGGAACTTCCAAGACTCCGAAAAAAAGTTTAATTCGATGATCCACAACATCCGGGATTTTCCGGACGACTTCGAAAAACTCAACATCAGCAACGATGCCGCGCATCGGAGAACAGGTTGAGAGATACCCGTCCATCCGCTCCGCCGTCGATCCGGGCACCCTCCGCTCCGACCAAGGCTTCCGCAAGGGGATCGCAAAAAACACTGCTTCGGTTCAAGGCGCTTTGGACGACATGATGATCGAGCAGCCTCAAAGAAAGATCCGTTTGAATGTGGGAGTGGAAGCCGGTAAAACAGTCCAGCATGGCTTGATTGAAGAATGATCTTGTCCTGGGCAGCGAAGGGATGGGAAGATTACCTCTATTGGCAAAACAGAGACAAAAAAATGGTAAAGCGGATCAATGCATTGATCAACGATATCCTGCGGCATCCTTTTGAAGGGATCGGCGATCCGGAGCCGCTGAAATATCAGGGGTCAGGCTATGGGTCGCGCCGTATCGACCGGAAACACCGGCTGGTCTACAAGGCGACAAACGAAGCGATTGTGGTTGTCCAATGCCGATATCATTATGATTAGATCACCTACACGATGGCCCATCAAAATTCTAAGTGGGGTTTGCTGAAAAAGTCAGATCCGATTAGTTAGCCCCCAGGATGAATACAGCGATTTATGAATACAGCGATTTCGTGAAAAAATCTCTCCCGTTTTTCTGATCTGATCCTTGCTCATGTCGGTCGCAAGCTCACAAGAGGCATCTTTTGTCCCATAAGCTGAGAAACCGCCTTCATGAGCAGGTTCAGCAGCTTAAAATAAAAGATGGAGACAAAAATATAGTGCTCTTGTCAGCTGTTTCAGCCTTGCATCTACAATTCTTTACTCTTACAAGAAATGCCCCGGATGAGCTTCCGGCTAAAGCCGGAAACTCATCCGGGGCCGCCTCCTTCTTTTATTCCCTAAAAAAAGAAGGTAGATTCGGAGATGTTCGGCGTATTGGTGATTCTTGTCAAAGAATTCACCTCATCCGCTTTCACAAAAAAGACCTCGCCTTCAGATCCCTCGTCATCGATTCCCCAGCCCAGAATGCCATTTTGACCACCGAAAATTCCGAAAAGACTCATGAACATAATATCATCAGGAACGGTGCCCAGCACCAGCGCGTTGTTATTGGCCGCATCCACGGAGTTGATCGAGCCCCCTGCACAAAACGGAACGACGGACAGGCAACCCTCGATCCAAACCAGCCGATCCAAAACCGCACCGTCGGCCGAGAAGGCTGAAACAGTGAATCCCGTCCAGAGTGCGTTTGCTATTTCAGAGTTCTCTGTGCCGTCGTCTTTAACCAGTCCCCGGCTCGTTACATCGGCAGGTGTATCCCGGGAATACATCACAAAACCTCCCGAAGTAGAGGCGAAGAGTCCCAGGCTGTCCGAGGTTGACGGGACTAAGGTCGTTGCAGTGCCGCCGGAAAAGTTCACCGCCTTGATGACAGAAGTACTTCCTTTCTGCGCATGATAGACAACCTTGTTTACCGTGCGCGTGATTTGCGAAAAGGTGCTGCCGCTTTCGGTCACAAACGAAGCCGCAGGGGCACTGCCGTCCATGGACAGTTTGAAAATTTGATCGCCGTCCGCAAAGAACATCGTTGTCTCCCCCCCCGCAATATTAACAAAAGAAGGAAAGCTGCCCGAAAAAGTATGTAAGGGCGCGGAGAGCGTTTCCGACGTGATGTCATAGTGAAACAGTTTGTCATCGATACGGAGGATCGCATCGTTGGCAAAATTACTCCATACTTCCTCCGCACTTGTTGAAAAAGTGCTGACATCCTTGCAAGCTTGAAAATTTTCATTACAACGTACAAGCGTATTGCCGTCAAAGGCGAGAAAGCCGGTAATCGCACCCGTAGTATTGTCAAAGAGTGCCGTTTCAAAATCTTTCGGCGAGACAATGATCGGACTGTCCGAGGCGCCCATCTCCAGGCGAACCATCTTCAAAACATCGTCTCCCGTGAAACAAAGACCGTCTCCTCCCGTAAGTCTGTAAAAGAAAACGGATTTTTCATGATTTGAAATATCAGATTCCCAGTCCAAATCGCACATCATCGACGATAGTCCCGCCTCGTTGGAAATTTGAACGGGAATTTGAGAATCCGTTTTCAAAGCACTGATTTTATACAGCTTGCCGTCATCCGTGTTGAGATAAACGAGGGTCCGATCCTGCAGGTTTGAGATGCGCTTGTTTGGCACATCGAGTGTCCCGTGCATTATTGTAGTTTCCCAGTCCGTGTTGCCAGCTTCCACCACGACAGGTGCGGCTGTGGGATTGGCCGGATCGACCCTTGAAATACTGCCGCTGTTGTAAAAAAGGAATGTTGGCGAGGCAGAACCGCCACCGCCGGGAGTTCCGCCACCGCCGGGAGTTCCGCCACCGCCGGGAGTTCCGCCACCGCCGGGAGTTCCGCCACCGCCGGGA
>Ga0256830_1000270_pt1 | contig 45639 bp, 42 predicted proteins | sample 128326metaG_FD_190537 | JGI IMG/M metagenome (GOLD analysis project Ga0256830, IMG submission 190537) | Hydrothermal vent microbial communities from Lau Basin, Pacific Ocean - 128-326 | ecosystem: Environmental > Aquatic > Marine > Hydrothermal vents | place: Pacific Ocean: Lau Basin | collected...
AATTCTATAAAACCTATAGAAACAATAGAAATACTATGAAGAAGAGGAGGGACGTATGGAGAGGGGGCTTTTTGCCAAGGTCGGTGAGAAGGAGATCACCAGGGCCATTCTGGAAGGGTTTGCCGCTGAGCTCGGGGAGTATCTTGAGAGTGACTGCATAGTAGTGGGAGGAGGGCCTGCCGGACTGGTGGCCGCCAGGGAATTGGCCCTGGAGGGTAGGAAGGTGCTGGTCATCGAGAAGAACAACTACCTGGGAGGAGGCTTCTGGCTGGGAGGCTTTCTCATGAACAAGGTTACCTTGAGGGACCCGGCCCAGGGAGTGCTGGACGAGATCGGAGTGCCTTATAGGGAGTGGTCCCCCGGGCTCTTCGTGGCCGACGGACCCCATGCCTGTTCCAGGCTCATCGCCGCTGCCTGTGACGCTGGAGTGAAGATCCTCAACATGGCCTCTGTGGAGGATGTGGTCCTTAGAGAGGGTGACAGGGTGGCGGGAGTGGTGGTCAACTGGACTCCCGTGGAGGCTCTGCCCAGACAGATCACCTGTGTGGATCCGGTGGCTCTGGAGACCAAGGTGGTGGTGGATGCCACCGGTCACGATGCCGAAGTGGTGGCCAAGCTGGAGAAGAGGGGGATTGTCTCCACCAGAGGCTTTGGCGCCATGTGGGTGGAGTCTTCCGAGGACCAGGTGGTGGAGAAGACCGGGGAGGTCCATCCCGGCCTGGTGGTGACAGGGATGGCCGTGGCCACCTTCTACGGCCTGCCCAGGATGGGGCCCACCTTCGGGGGCATGCTTCTCTCCGGTAAGAAGGCGGCCCATGAGTGCGTGAAAGCCCTGGATGCCTTGGTGGGAGTATAGATGTAGAGAACCTGGAAGGACGGCGTGTTCTTCTGAAGAGGCCCCAGCAGGGGGGCCTCTTTTTTGTGTTCCCTGGACCCCATCGCCTTGGCAGGGGGGCACACCAGGCTTGGGGGCTTTTGGGCGGGGCTGTCATGGAGGCTCTGTTCGAGGCTGTTGGGCGGCAGAAGGGCCTGGTGCCGTGAGGAAGAGAGATCTGGGAACGGGTCTCTGTAGTGTATTCTACGTAAAGTGAGATCCCCTTTTTCCCCTTGAACTATCGATAAAAGAGGGTATTATGGAGCCACAAGATCCATCCGGGATCCCGGGTGGCCGTGCATCCCGGATGGAGGTCTCTTCTGGGGTGATTTGTGAGCCGGGATGATGCCAGTCGTATGAGTCACGCCTTTTTCCAGGTCTTGGTGGAGCATTCCCTGGTGGGGGTCTACCTATTCGACGAGCACCGCTTCATTTATGTGAACCAGGCCCTGGCCGAGCTCTTTGGTTACACTCCCGGGGAGCTCATGGGTAGACTGGGGCCTCTGGACCTCACCCATCCCCAAGACCGGAAGGCGGTGGAGGAGGATATTCGCCGCCGGCTCTCGGGAGGGGAAGGGGGAGGGGCCCGACATCAGTTCCGGGGTCTTCATAAGGACGGTTCTGTGGTGTGGTGCGAGGCCATAAGCCAGGTCATCCGGTACCGGGGCCGTCCCATGATCGTGGGCACCCTGGTGGACTTCACTGCCAGAAAGAGCATGGAGGAGGAACTGGAGGCCAAGGAGCGCTACTACCGGGCCCTCTTCGAGGGGGCCAACGACGCCATTTTCATCATGGAGGGGGAGAGATTCGTTGGGTGTAACGAGAAGACCCTGGAGATCTTCGGCTGCCATAGCAAAGGTGAGATACTGGGGCGTTCCCCCTTCGACTTCTCTCCCCCCTTTCAACCCGGTGGCACGCCTTCAGAGGAGAAAGGCAGGGGGCTGATAGAGGCTGCCCTCCGGGGGGCTCCCCAGCGTTTCTATTGGAAACACCTGAGAAAAAACGGTGAGCCTTTCGATGCCGAGGTTTCCCTCAACAGGGTGGATGTGGGGGGTAAGGTGTATCTCCAGGCCATCGTCAGGGATATCACCCTCAGGAAGAGGATGGAAGAGGCCCTTCGCCGGAACAAGGAGCTCTACCAGGATCTGGTGGAGAGGTCGGGGTTGGCCATCTTTGTGGTGGGTAAGGGAGGGAGGATGGAGTATTTCAACCAGCAACTGTGTGAGTTGCTGGGCTACACTTCCCAGGAGATGAAGGGTCTCTCCTTTATCGATGGTGTTCACCCTGAGGATCGTGATCTGGTCCTTGATTTCTTTGAGCGCTGGTTCTCCGGGGACCCTACGGCTCCTGCCCGTTATGAGTGCCGGCTGGTTCGGAAGTCCGGGGAGGTGAGGCAGGTGGAGGTGGATGTGACCCCTGTGGCGGGGGATGGGGGTGTGACGGCCTTTCGGGTGTACCTGAGGGACGTGACGGAGAAGAAGGACATGGAAAAGGCCCTTTACAACGCCAGGAAGATGGAGGCCATGGGACGTCTGGCCGGAGGGGTGGCCCACGATTTCAACAACATGCTCATGGTGATCATGGGGAACTGTGACCTTATCCTCCAGGGTTTGGTGGGACCGGAGGACCTCTATCGGAAGGTGGGAGCCATAAAGGATGCGGCCAATCGGGCGGCTGATCTCACCCAACAGCTGTTGGCCTTCAGCAAGAAGCAGATCCTGGAGCCCAGGGTCCTGAGGCTCAACGATGTGGTGGCGGATATGGAGAGCATGCTCAGGAGGCTCATAGGGGAGGACGTGGAGCTGAGGGTGAGGCTGGATCCCCATCTCTGGCTGGTGAAGGCCGATCCCAGCCAGATGGAACAGGTCATCGTCAACCTGGCGGTGAATGCCCGGGACGCCATGCCCCAGGGAGGGTGTCTCACCATTGAGACGGCCAATGTGGAGCTGGAGGAAGGGCATGCCGGGGTGGGTTTGGAGATGGCGCCCGGTCCCTACGTGAAGCTGACCGTGGAGGACACGGGACTGGGGATGGATGAGGAGACCAGGGAGAGGGCTTTCGAACCCTTCTTCACCACCAAAGAGCGGGGTACGGGTTTGGGGCTGGCCACTGTTTACGGGATAGTCAAACAGTCTGGAGGCCACATCTGGTGTCACACCGAGCCGGGCAAGGGTACCACTTTCGAGATCTATCTTCCCCGGGTGGAGGATGGGGAAGAGAGGATTGAGGAGAGGGACCGGGAGTCCCACACCTGGGAGGGAGGCACCGAAACGGTTTTGGTGGCTGAGGACGATCCTTCCGTGCGGGAGGTGACCGTCTCCATCCTCAAGTCTGCGGGTTACAGGGTCTTGGAGGCGGCGAGCGGTCCGGAGGCCCTGGATGTGTGCCGGCGCCATCCGGGTTTGGTGGATGTGCTGGTGACCGACGTGGTGATGCCGGGGATGAGCGGAAGGGCCCTTGCCACCCGTATGGAGGCCATGTACCCGGGGATGAAGGTGTTATACATATCGGGTTACACCGATAACATCATAGCCCGCCATGGGGTGCTGGAAGATGGGCTCAATTTCATCCAGAAACCCTTCACCCGTATTGAACTCTTGAGGAAGGTCCGCCAGGTTCTGGATGGATGAGGCCCGGTCTTCCCCGGTTTTTGGGGATATAGGGGTCAGTGGGCGGGGGGAGGTTTGACGGGGCCGGGGGAAGGGAGGATTGAGGCCAGGGAGGACAGGGCCTCATCCATGATAAAGCCTTTCAACAGGGAAGAGGCCTCCTGTATCTTCCACAGATGACGTTGCCGGGGGCCCGCCATGTTGCTCATGGCCCTGATCTCCACCAGGGGCACCTTGTAGCGGGCGGCCACGTGGGCCACGGCGGCTCCCTCCATGTTCTCGCACAGGACCCCGGGGAAGAGGTCTTCCAGCTCCTCGGCCCGTTGGGCCGTACCCGTGATGGCCGATAGGGTGACGAAGGGGCCCTTGGGCAGCTCCAGGTCTGGAGCGGCCAGGAGGGGGAACCGGTGGTAGAGGGGACCTTCATCCGGGGTCAGGTAGGGCGTGTCCATGTCTTGAAGGGTGATCCAGCCTTCCTCTGTCATGCACCCCTCGTCCCCGTAGATCTCTTCCGTGGCCAGGGCCAGGTCCAGGGGCTTCAATCCCGAGGAGGGCATGGCCCCGGCCACGCCCGTTAAAAGGAGAAGGGAAGGGCGCCACCTCTCTATGACCAGGGCCGTGGCCACGGCGGCGTTCACCTTGCCCACCCCCGTTTCCACCAGGAGGATCTCCCGGCCTTTCCAGCTCCCCAGGAAGATCCGCCGCCAGGGTTTTGCCAGGAATCCGGCATTAAGGGGCTGGATCAAGGGCTCCAGTTCCTCCCATGTAGCGGCCATAATGGCCAGGGGAAGGGGCCTTTTCCCGGCGTCCCTTTCCATGTCTTCACCCTTGGGGTTTATGGGGGTTCCCGTGGTTGTGGCGCCAGGCCCTGTCGATGAAACTGGCTATGGGTTGCTGGCAGGCGATGGCCAGAGCCACGGGAAGGGTGGCCTGGGGGGGGAATCCCGCCAGGGCTATAACCAGAGCGGCGCCGTTGTTCTTCATGCCCAGGAAGTAGGTGAGGGTGATACGGCTCCTGGGAGGGAGTTTGAGGAACCAGCCTGCCAGGTATCCCGTGGTATAGAAGAGGGAGACCTGGATGGCCATGACTCCCATGACCATGAGGATCTTGAGGTTGAGGGGGGTGTAGAGGGCCGCTACCGAGGTGTTCAGGACTATCATGTAGAGCATGCCCACCTTGGCCACCACCCCCATGGCGGGTTTCACCCTCTCCGTGGGGTATAGTCGGAAGGCGATGACAGCCAGCACGGTGGGCAGGAGCACGGCGATGAAGAGTTTTTCTGCCAGGGGCAGGAGAGGCACGTGGACGCTCTTTCCCACGGTGAGCTTCAGGATGAGGGGGGCGGCTACGGGTATGAGGAGTACGTGGGCCCCCACGGCCAGGACCCCCAGGGCCACCTCCCCTCCTGAGATCCGGCTCCATATGATGGTGGATATGGCCGCCGGGGAGGCGGCGACACTCAGGTGACCCACCATCCAGAGGGGATGGTTGGAGTAGAAGATATGGGTGACGGCCAGGGCGATGAGGGGGAGGGCTATGATCTGAAGGGTGATTCCCAGGGACAGGGGACGTAGGTGTTCCCTGGGGTGGAGGAAGGCCTGGATGGTGAGGCCGAAGGTGGAGCAGAACATGATGGCGAAGAGAACGGGGGTGGCCGTCCAGGCATAGGCGGGCATGGAGTGCCGGGCCAGGTAGCCCACGGGGAAGGAGAGGGGAATGAGGTAGATGAGGGCAGAGCTGAGGTAGTCGTCGGCCCGCCGGATTCTATTCATTTCCCTGGAGGAAGAAAGAGGGGTCGTTCAGGCCTTCCAGGAACCTGCTCCACTCTTCGTCGGGCAAGGCCACGAACCGGGCCTCGCACTGGGCACAGATCCTGCCTTCTCCGTCAAGGATCTGGGCTGCGGCCACGTAGATGCGCTTTCTGGGATGGTCTTTCACCCATCCTTCCACCCTGTATTCCCCCTCCGTGGAGACGGGCCTGTGAAACCGGATTTTCATCTCGGCGGTGACGGTGCATTTCCTCTCTTTGACGGCCAGGGCCCACCACATGGCCTCGTCCAGGAGGGTGCAGACGATGCCTCCATGGATCACCCCCTCGAAGCCTGCATAGACATCTTTGGGTACGAAGGGGGCTGTCACCTTTTCACCATCCCACTCCAAGTGAAGAGCCACTCCTATGGGGTTGTCCCTCCCGCAACCGAAGCATCCATGGTAAGAGGGTAGGGGTTCTGCCATGGTCCACCTCCCAGTGATGGTGGCACCTTTGTTAACACAGGGCATCCTGGATGGGCAACGGTGAGGGGGCGACCGTCTCTGTCCCCTGTTGGAAGTTGCTAGTGGGCCTGGGAGGTGGCCCGCTTCCACGTGACGTGTTCGTAAACGCTGCTCCAGTACATGCCGAAGGAGAAGGCAAAGAGCAGTTCTTCTATGGGTATTCCCAGGGCGGTGATGCCTGACAGGGCTTTGAGGTTCCACACCCGATCAATGTACCCGGGGGCCGTCCACTTCAGGGCGAAGAGGAAGAGAGAGTAGAAGATTAGGAACAGCAGCCCGCCAATCCAGGTTTTTGTCTTCAGGTCCGGGCGACACCATATGGTTGCCACTGCACCTGCCAACATGGCAATTACTGCGGGATAGATGGGGTTCCAGGGCAGAAAGTACAGGACCAGAAAGACAAAGAGGGGCGATATCAGTATGGGTTTGTGGAAACGGTGATGCTTCTGGTGTTTGTCTGTGGGGGACATGGGTTGGGGAACTCTCCTCGTCAGTACGTTATACAGAACCGCTCCCATTCCGCCGATGGCGAAGCAGAAGATCAGGCTTTCCATGTCGAAACCGGTGTTGATTGCCAGGTTGAATAGACTGGGTGGGGACCAGTATTCCGGTACAAATAGAGGCTCTGTGAGACCGAAGGGCATGGTGAGGATGCTGGCCCACAACATGGCCTTCCGGTGGGCGGGAAACATGAGATACAGCACTATCCACGGAATTAAGAAGGCACTGGACCATACAAACCAGACATACTGATCAGGTATCATGCTTCTCTCTATCCAGGCTTCTGGGGCGCTGGATTCTGTTCCAGGCCCAACGGGCAGTGGTGTATTCGACGCCATCCGGTCTGTTGTTCCCCACTCCTGAGTCTCCCTTCCTTCGGCGTGGGCCTGTTTTTGGCTAAATACTATCCTTGTTCTATGGGAAATCAAGGGAAAGGCCTTGAGCCTTTGCCCCTTGTGTTGCCTGGCCTCGCTCGTTATAGATTCTCCCATGGAGAAGGGAGCGGGTGTGCTCTACGTGGTCTCCACCCCCATCGGTAATTTGGAGGATATCACCCTCAGGGCCCTGAGAGTCTTGAAGGAGGTGGACCTTATTGCCTGCGAGGATACCCGCCGAAGCAGGAAGCTCCTCTCCCATTACGGCATCAACAAGCCCCTGGTGAGTTACTACGGCCCCAGGGAAGCCCGGAAGGTCTCCTGTATCCTGGAGCCTTTGAGGGAGGGCAAGAGGGTGGCCCTGGTCACCGATGCGGGGACCCCCCTTCTCTCCGATCCCGGATGGAGGCTGGTGAGAGAGGCGATTGACGGGGGTATCCCCGTGGTCCCTGTACCCGGACCCTCCTCCGTTCTCGCGGCCCTGGTGGCTTCGGGGTTGCCGTTGAAACCCTTCACCTTTTGGGGGTTTCCTCCCAGGAGGAAGGGGGAACTCAGGTCTTTTTTGCGGGAGACGGCCTCCTTCCCGGGGGTCCATGTCTTCTTTGAGTCTCCCAGGCGGATCCTGACCACATTGGAGGTCATGTGCCGGGAGTGGGGAGAGAGGAGGGTGGTGGTGGCCCGGGAGCTCACCAAGGTCCATGAGGAGTTTATCAGGGGAAGCCTTTCCTGGGTGAAAGGGGAACTGGCCTCCAGGGAGGAGGTGAAGGGGGAGTTGGTGCTTCTGGTGGAGGGTGGAGGGCCCTTCCGGGAGCCCTGGGAGGAGAAGGGCAGGCGTTTGCTGGAGGAGGGGTTCAGCCTCAGGGATGTGGCCAAAATCTTGAAAGTGCTGTATGGTGCACCCAGGAGAGAGGTGTATTCCAGGTTGGGTGAATTCACGGCTGGAGAGGGTGCATGAGGGGGGTGATCATTGGCTAGGTATGCCAGGGAATGGGAGGAGAGGTTCATCTTCTATCCCCGGAGGGGGGTATGGGGCATGGGGCTGGCCATGGAGAACGTGCCCCTTTTGGCCAAGGTGGGGGACCCCACGCAGCGCATGAAGAGGCTGGAGCGGCAGTTGTGGTTTTTCGAGAGGAAGTACGCCATGGGGTCCGATGTGTTCTACGAGAAGTATCGCCAGGGAGAGATCGGGGCCTTCGAAGAGTTTGCCGTATGGGCGGAGATTTTCACCGAGTACCTCTACTGGAAGAGGAGACTGAAATAGGGGAGACGGCGTTTGTGGCCGACGTGATGCTGGGTCGCCTCACCCGGTGGCTCAGGATCCTTGGTTACGACATCCTTTACTTCCATGGGGCTCCCGACGATTTTCTCATATACGTCACCCTGGAGAGCGGCAGGATTCTCGTGACCAGGGACAGGAGGCTGGCAGCGGAACCCATTCTCTCTCCTGGAAGGAGTTTCCTCGTGGAGAGCACCCAATTGCCCCGGCAATTGAGAGAGTTCCTCTCCCGGTTCCCCCTGAGGGGCAGGGCCCGGTGTGCCGATTGTAACGGACTGTTGGTGGAAGTGGGGCGGGAGGAGGTGAAGGACTCGGTGCCCGACTACGTCTACCTCACCTCTCCCCGGTTCTGGCGTTGTCCTTCCTGTGGCAAGGTGTTATGGGAAGGAACCCATAAGAGGAACATGCTCCGTTTTCTGGGATTCAACCCTTGGAGGTGCTGTGAGGGATCTTCAGAGCGAGAGGGATCATAGGCGTCTGGAGATAGATCGGGTGGGGGTGAAGGGCCTCCGGTACCCCATCACCGTCTTGGACAGGGCCCACAGGGAGCAGCCCACGGTGGCCTCCATAAATCTGTTCATCTCTCTGCCCCACCATTTCCGGGGCACCCACATGAGCCGCTTCGTGGAGATCCTCAACGAGTACCGGTGGCGCATCCATGTGGCCCGGGTGAGGGAGATCCTGGGCAAGATGAAGGAACGCATTCCCGCCCTGGCGGCCCACGTGGAGATCTCCTTTCCCTATTTCGTGGAGAAGGAGGCCCCTGTCTCCGGGGAGAGGAGCGTCATGGGGTATGAGTGTCATCTTCTGGCCACCCTGGATGCCCAGAACAGCTACGATTTGAGGATAGGGGTGGAGGTGCCCATCACCAGCGTCTGTCCCTGCTCCAAGGAGATCAGCGACCGGGGTGCCCACGGCCAGAGGGGGGTGGTTCGGGCCTTTGTGCGCTTCAACCGCATGGTGTGGCTGGAGGAGCTCATAGAGGCGGCGGAGTCTTGCGGCAGCTCCCGGATCTATCCCCTTCTCAAGAGGGAGGACGAGAAGTTCGTGACGGAGGAGGCCTACGATCATCCCGTCTTCGTGGAGGATGTGGTGAGGGAGATGGCCCTGGTGCTCCAGGCCGATGAGAGGATCACCTGGTTCTCCGTGGAGGTGGAGACCCAGGAGTCTATCCACCAGCACAACGCCTATGCATCCATTGTGAGGGAGAGGAGGGCAGGGGAGTGGATAGCCCCCGACGGCTCCTTCTAGCGGGACTGGCCCTGTTCCTGGCGGGTTGTGGAGGGGTCCACTACCGGGTGCCCAGGGTTCTCTATCCTCCCCCCAAACCGGGCTGGACCCAGGTGGGGATCGCTTCCTGGTACGGCTGGGACTTCCATGGGAAGAAGACGGCCAGCGGTGAGATCTACAACATGTACGACTATACCGCTGCCCATAAGACCCTCCCCTTTGGTACCTATGTGAGGGTGAAGAATCTGGACAATGGGCGATCTGTGGTGGTGCGCATCAACGACAGGGGCCCCTTTGTCAAGGACAGGATCATAGACCTCTCCTATGCGGCAGCCAGGGCCATCGGCATGGTGGGTCCGGGGACGGCCAGGGTGAGGCTCACCGTTATCTCTCCCAAACCCAGGGTTCTGGCCCCTGTAGGGGTCTATTACGTCCAGGTGGGTTCCTTTGTAGAACCCCGGAGGGCCTATGAGCTCCAGAGGGCTCTCCTCCTCCACTTCACATCGGTGAAGGTGACCAGGGCTGTGGTGAACGGCGTGGCCTACTACCGGGTGAGGGTGGGCCCCTACTTCTCCCGGAATACTGCCCGGGAGCGGAAGAGGTGGCTCAGGAGAAGGGGATACCCTGCAGTGGTGGTGAGGGAGTGATGGAGCCTGTGTTAGAGGGGCGGGAGCTCAGGAAGGTATACCCCATCAAGACCCCTCTGGGACGCCTGAAGGGGGTGGTGAGGGCCGTGGATGGTGTCTCCTTCTCCCTCATGCCCTCGGAGATCCTGGGGGTGGTGGGGGAGTCGGGCTGTGGCAAGTCCACCCTGGCCCGTCTCATCCTGCGTCTGGAGGAGCCCGATGGGGGTCACCTCTACTTCCAGGGCCAGGACGTGTACGCCCTGGAAGAGAAGGCCCTGGTCCCTTTCAGGAGGCAGGTCCAGATAGTCTTTCAAGATCCCTTCTCTTCCCTGAATCCCAGGATGAAGGTCTCCACCATGCTCACCGAGCCCCTTCTGGTCCACAGGCTGGTAGAGTCCCGGGCCCAGGCCATGGAGCGGGTGGTCCAGCTCATGGAGCGGGTGGGTCTCTCCAGGGGAGATCTGGACAAGTACCCCCACGAGTTCAGTGGTGGTCAGCGCCAGAGGGTGGGCATCGCCCGGGCTCTCATCCTGGATCCCCAGGTGGTGGTGGCCGACGAGCCCACCTCCAGTCTGGATGTCTTCGTCCAGGCCCAGGTGCTGAATCTCATGCTGGAGCTCATGGAAGAGAGGGGATTCTCCTACATCTTCATCTCCCACAACCTGAGCCTGGTGGGCCAGGTGGCCGACAGGATCATGGTCCTGTACCTGGGACGGGTTCTGGAGACGGGTCCCGCCCGGGAGCTGGTGAGGGAGCCCCTCCACCCCTACACCCGGCTCCTGGTGGATTCGGTGCCTGTCCCGGACCCTGAAAGGGCCCATCTCCATACCCTGCCGCCTCTGGGAGACGTTCCCAGTCCCCTCAGCCCTCCCTCCGGGTGTCCCTTCCATCCCCGGTGTCCCCGGGCCAGGGGGATTTGCATGGAGGAGCCCCCTCCCTTGAGGGACCTGGGAGGGGGCCGCAGGGTGGCCTGTTACCTGGTGTGAGGTCCTGATTTCCCCTTTTTCTTCTCTTTGTAATCGATTCCGTACAGCTCCTTGATACAGTCGGGGCAGAGACCATGGGTGAAGTCGGCTTCGGAGTGTTCCCGGATGTAGGGCTCTATCTGGTTCCAGTATCCTTTGTCATCCCGGATTTTCTTGCATTTTGCGCATATGGGCAGGAGGCCCTCCAGGATCTTCACCCTTCTGGAGAATTTGAAGAGGGTCAGTTGAATGATGATGGTGATAACGGCTGCTGATCCCAGAAAGAAGATGTTTTTCATTAGATCTTTTGTCTGGAAAGGAAGGAGGGAAAGCATGGTGAAGTGCTCCGCTAGTATTGAGGCGATTATTAAGCTGAATATCTTTGGATCAAACCACAGGAAAGCAGAGCTGGCTATGACCACCAGGAGATTTCCCGTGTAGTAAGGTGAAGCAAAACCCTCCCCCACCACCACACACATCAGAGAGATTCCTAGTGCACCGGAAAAGAGAAAGAGCCAGATCAACAAAGGCAGGCCCTTCTTCCCTGTGCGTCTGAAGGTGATAATGATGAATGCGATTATTGTGACTACGGCTAAGCGAATGATTAGCAATTTCGTCTTAAAGGATGGGTACATCACTATATCCAGCAGAAAGAAGGCAGCATAGAGAATTATCCCCAGGATCATAATGGCCAGTATTGGTTTGTCAGACTTCTCTATTCTCATGTGCTTGAATCCATAGTCCTTTGTGCTTGTGTAGATTAGTTTACGTTATACATTGTATTAAATTAGAGGATCTTCATCGGGGGCAGGAGATCATGTTAATGCCTTAGATGTCAAGGATAGAATCAAAAAACATTTGATATATGTTTTACTTCCCGGGGATTCCGGGCACCATTCCCCCGCTACGGGGCTCCTGGCCTTCCCCCTTTGGGCGGGAGGCCGTGGAGGGGAATCAATGCCTTGTGTCTCCATCCGAGTGGGCCTCCCGGTCCCGTCAAGGGGTCTTTGGGGGTGGTTACGTGGAAAATCCGGGTTTGCGCTTTTCCATGAAGGCCCGGGCCCCTTCCTGGAAATCTTCGCCCAGCATGCACCGGGCGAAGGCCTCTTCCAGGATCTTGTCTTCTCCCTCCAGGGGGGACCTGAGCCACTGGTGGATGATGCGCTTGGTCATCTGGATGGCCGTGGGGGAGTTTTTCAGGATGCGGGCTGCCAGGGTTCTGGCTTCCTCTTCCAGGGACTCCTGGTCCACCAGGCTGCTGGCCCAGCCCGATAGCCGGAGCTCTTCCAGGGGAATGGGATCGGCGGTGAGGAGAAACTTGGTGGCCCAGGAGAGGCCCACCGTCTCTATGAGCCTTTTGATGCCCAGGGGCTCCACGGCCAGCCCCAGGCGGGGCAGGGGAATGCCCACGGTGGCATTCTTAGATACCACCCTCAGATCGCAGGCCGTGGCCACCATGGCCCCTCCTCCCAGGGTGTAACCCTCCACCAGGGCAATGAGGGGCACCTCCACCTGGCCCATGGTGGAGAAGCAGAAGTTCACCTTGTCGGCGTAGGCCCTGGCCAGAAGGGGGTCCTGGGCATACTCCAGGAGCTCTTTTATGTCGGCCCCGGCACCGAAATGGCCTCCCTCTCCTTTCAAAAGGATGACCCTGATGCCCTCTGTCTGGGCCACCTGGAGGATGGCCTTGGGCACCTCCTCCCACATCTGGAGGTTGAAGGCGTTCTTTACCTGAGGACGGTTGAAGATCACCCATCCCAGGGGAGGCTCCAGCCTGGTCAATACCGTGGTCTCCATGGGGTTCTCCTTTCTCGAATAAGGCTTTTGGAGCAGTTAAGCACGGAGGGAGGCCTGCCATCAAGGCCCGGGGAAACCGTTTACAACTCCCCTTTTCGTCGCTACGGCATGTCCAGCTCTGGAGGTCGTTTTAAAGTTGCCAAGTTGAGGATCAACCCCTTTGAGTTGACCTTATATTTAGGCCCCTGTTGTACTCGCAAAATTACCAAATTCAAGACGCGACCCCATAAAGAAAGCACGACCCCATAAAGAAAGCATAAAGTAAAGAAAGTAAAGTAAATAAAGTAAAGTAAAGTACGCGATATGAAACGAATTGGAGCCCAGATCAATTCTCATCGGTCTTGACCACCTTGTTCTTGGCACGTACCTACGATCAACCGCGCCGAACGCTTGTATGTGACATAAGACCATGCCCATTCAAACATTACAACGAATCGATTTCGAAAGCCGATCAACTGGAAGATATGGACAAGAACCCAAACAATCCAGGCAGGCAGGCCCCAAAACTTCAGCCGACCAACCTGTGCAACCGCCGCCCCTCGACCGATCGTTGCCAGAACACCCCGGTCCACGTAGTGGAACGGTCGCGATTGAAGCCCTTTGTAACTTCGAATGATGTTCAAGGCCGCATGGCGCCCCTGTTGAACCGCCACCGGTGCGAGCCCTGGTAGCGGTTCCCCCGTCTGGTGCACAAAGGCCGAAAGGTCCCCGACAACGAAGATCTCCGGGTGCCCGGGAACGCTCAGATCCGGTTCCACCAGTACCCGACCTTTTTGATCGACGTCGGCCCCAATCGATCTAGCCAATGGGGAGGCCTCTACTCCGGCTGCCCAGATGACCGTCGCCGATCGCACGGCCTCGGAACCTATGACCACGTTCTCCGGGTCAATCGAGGTCACCGTGCAATTAAGGCGAACTTCCACGCACAACTTTCGAAGGGTGTCTTCCGCTCTGGATGAAAGATCCTCCGGAAAACCTGGGAGTACCCGCGGTCCAGCTTCGGCCAGAATAATACGCGCGGTTCGAGGATCGATGCGCCTGAAATCGCGCCTCAAAACGTTACAAGCCAGCTCCCCCATAGCGCCGGCCAGCTCCACCCCTGTCGGCCCAGCTCCGACGATGACAAACGTCAGTAGCGACTGCCTTTTGCTAGGATCTGACTCGAACTCAGCTTGCTCGAACGCGCAAAGAACGCGGCGCCTAATCTCTAGAGCATCAGCCAGATCCTTTAGACCGGGAGCCAACCTTTCCCATTCCGAGTGGCCAAAATAGGAATGGCGAACCCCCGTTGCCACGATGAGATAATCATAGCCCACATCGCCATCACGCAATACTACTTTATGACCATCTACGTCTATGGACATGACCTCGGCCATAACGACGTTAATGTTGTCTTGCCGGCGCACAATGCTACGAATGGGATAGGCGATCTCATTGCTCGACAGACTGGCTGTGGCAACCTGGTAGAGCAAGGGTTGAAACAGATGGTAGTTCTGGCGATCAATTAGGATGACAGCCAAAGGGGCCTTTCGCAGGGCGCGGGCCGCTGCCAGTCCCGCAAATCCGCCACCAACAATTACCACCCTCGGAGACTCAACTTTTTGCATTGACTATCTTTCCAATTCCTAAATGAACCAACATCTTGGACTTACCCCGTTTTAGTGGACAGTTCACTGTTTTAGCTCCTGAATACTTCGCCAATATTTCTTCTCGTAGTTTATGGGAGAGCAATAATCAATGCTGGAGTGCCTCCTATGAGGATTGTACCAGCCTTCTATGTACTCAAACACGGCTCTCTTGGCTTCTTTGAGGTCCTTGAATTTCTTTCTTCTGGCCAGCAACTCACATTCCAGGGTGGCAAAGAAACTCTCGGCCATGGGTTATAGCCAAATCTGGTGTACGGCATCTCACTAATGCTTTGTTTAGGCCCCTGCTGTACTCACAAAATTACCAAATTCAAGACCTGCAAGACCTGACCCCAGAGGTGTGACCCAAGCGTCCCTATGCAAAATCATCTATATGTTTCTTTCTTAGCATCAAGATGGCGTTTAATGATTGCAGCCATATTTGCAAGATGAATAACAATTTGCTTGCCATTATTTCTCAACTCATCAGGAGTAGATGCTTGGGCAAATGAATCAAGTAGCGGTGTAACAACCTGACAAAATTCATCGGCTTCATTAGGTGACTTGCTACCAAAATACGCACGGTGTTCGCTGATATATAATATAAAATCTTGAACTTCTCTTGCGTCATGAGCAGGGTCAACGCCTTTTAGACTTGAAGGAACAGAACCTGGGCCGTATTTTTCCATAGACTTTTGAGCCTTCCGACACTGAATTTGCATCTGGGCCAAATCTGATGTTTTTCTATGATCAACTAACTGTGCTCGAACCTTTTTTACTTCTTCTGCAGCTGTCTTTGATTTACGAGCTTGTTGAATAGAAATCCATGCACCACCTAGTGAAGCTACAGTTCCAACTATAGTTAAAACGGACAATATGCCCATATTATGCCTTTAATAATTCTTTGATTTGCTCTTCACTCAGGTTAAATTTATCTGTATAACTATTCCAAATAGTAAGCATCCTACGATATTTTTCGATCATGGGGCAATGACTATTAAAATCCGGATATTCTGATCCGAACTTTAATTCCTTGAATCTGCCTAAATCATTTATAAAGTAGTTTGTGTATGAAAACTGTTTTGTTTCATTATTCCCGTCAAAACCGCGAAACCTAATTTCATTTTCGTCAATATTTGTCTCGGAACGAATCTTTTTGTAGGAATATGTTATTGCTCTATACATATCGAGTATATCGAGCACCTCTTTACATTCTTCTTCTGACATTTCATCATCGTCAATATGCTCTGCTATCCATGAATAATGTAGTCTAAATCCATACTCGATCGCTTTTCGATGATTCGCATAGTATTCAGCCTCATCTGGATAGAGCTTTTCTAAAATCTTGAGCTGATTCGAAAGAATTATCCTATCTTTCTTCGTTAAATTCATAGTTCATTCCTTTGTAAGGGCTAACATATTATATATTACTGCGATCTGAATAGGCATGTCCCATATTCAAGACCCCCTGTCAAGAAGGTGTCTCGAGAAATTTTGCCTCAAAATCCGCGTGAATATCACGGTGTTCTAGTAAATTTCCTCATCCCGCCATAACTTCTTCCAGGATTCTTTAGCCAATAATCGACGATCTGGCCTTTCGGCTGGTGGTTTTTCATATGACCACGCTTTCTTTCTCCACTGCTTCTCTGAAGGGCAGAATGGATACGGGGCCCTTTTCCCAATCCTCCAAAGAGTAAATTATGGGGCTTATGTTGGTTCCGTGTTCCAGATTAATGTCGAACATGGCGTGTATGGTGCGTCTCCTGGTAAGCTTTTTCTCTTTTGCAGCATGATGGCCGGGCAGAGTGGTGTTGTATCCCAGAGACGGGAGGTGAGGGAGTAGGGGGAATGTTAAAGTTTAAAGCCCGAGGAGGGGAGAGGTTCTGTCGGAAACCGCGTTGACCCCCTGCCCGTTGTGGAGGTAATCTTTCCGGTGGCTCTACAAAGGGTTTGAGGGAGGTGGTTATGGTGGTTCCCTGGGCCCCTCTGGAGGAGAGGCTGGAGGTCCTGAAGGGGATGGCCGGGCGCATGGAGGCCAGGGAGAAGGACTTCCAGCAGGCCCTGGCCCGGGATATAGGCCAGGCGGTGAAGGTGACCAGAGAGGAGATTCGCCTATCGGTCAGGCACCTGGCCACCATGGAGGAGGAGGTTCCCTGTCTGGAAGGCCGGGTGCCTTATGGCCTGGTGGGTGCCATCTTTCCCTACGACGGTCCCACGGTCATGTTTGCCCGATGGGTTGGTGCGGCCCTTCTGGGGGGGAACACCGTGAGATTCAGCCTCTCTTCCCTCACTCCTGGCGTGGTGGAGATCATGGAGGAGATCTGCCAGCCCTGGTCTGAGGTGGTGGAGCTGGTGAAGGGCAAGGACAACAGAGAGTTCGGCTGGGAGTGTGTAGAAGATCCCCGGGTGAGGGTCTTTTTCATCTCCGGCTCTGGAGAGGTGGGGAGGGCTTACGCCCATGTCATTGAGCACTTCGATAAGGTGATATACGCCGGCCCCGGGGGGATGCCTCCTGTCCTGGTATTTTCCAAGGCCGATGTGGAGAAGGCAGCCAGGTTCGCGGCCCGAAGGGCCTTTCTGAACGGTGGTCAGTACTGCACCACCATTAAAAGGGCCCTGGTCCACAGGAGCCTGGTGCGGCCCTTCTTGGAGGCCCTCCTGGACGAGACGGAGAAGATAAAAGTGGGGGACCCCATGGACCCCCAGGTGGATTTTGGACCCATAAAGGCCGCCAGGACCAGGGTCCTCTTTGAGCGGGCCCTGGAGAGCATAAAAGGAACCCTTCTCACAGGGGGACCCCCCGAGGGCGAGTGGATTAAGCCCACGGTGGTCTATACCAGGGAAATTCCCGACATAGAGGTTTTTGGCCCCTTTCTGGCGGTGAAGGCGGGAGATTCGGACGATGCCATTGTGCGGGAGGCCTCGTGGACTCGGTTCCCCCTCATCGCCTACGCCTTCGGTTCCCCTCCCCTGGGAGGCAAGGGGAGGCTGGAGTCTGTATATGGGCGGGTCTACTGGGACCCGGAGTTTCTCTACCTTAACCCCAGGGACCCCTTTGGGGGCAGGAGGGACGCCGGGTGGGTCCTGGAGAGGAAGGGAGAGATAGTGTTTCGCAAGGGGGGAGCTCTGGTCTATGTTGAGGAGTTGACCAGGCCTGCCGGGGAGGAAGGATAGGCCTTGGAAGCGGTAGTAGAGCACAGGGGGGTGGCTTATCACTGGCTGGTGGCCGCCGTGGCTGTGCCTTCCCTCCTCATGGTCATCCTGGACACTACCGTGGTGGATGTCATCATCCCCCACATGATGGCCGCCCTCAATGCAGATTTCTACGATATTCAGTGGGTGGTCATCTCTTACATGGTGGCGGCAGCCGTCTCCATGCCCATGTTCAAGCGCCTGTCCGAGAGAATGGGGTACAGGAACCTCTTCCTCTTTGGACTGGCCCTCTTTACGGGGATGAGCGCCTTTTGCGGCCAGGCCCGGACCATGGAAGAGATGATCCTGGGCCGGGTCCTTCAGGGAGTGGGGGAGGGGTTGGTCATACCCACGGTTACCTCCCTCATCTTTTCCGCCTTTCCTCCCGAGCAGAGGGGGCTGGCCATGGGGCTCATAGGCCTGGGTGCCACCATGGGACCTGCCCTGGGTCCCACCCTGGGGGGATACATGACCCAGCACTTCAGCTGGAGATGGGCCTTTTACATCAATCTTCCCATAGGCATCACCCTGTGGTACGGAGCCTTTCTCATTCTGAGGCCCGGGGAGGGCAAGGCCAAGCCTGTGCCCCCCGACATCCTGGGCTTCCTCTTGTCTACGGTCTTCATCTCCTCCCTGCTCATTGCCCTCTCCAAGGGCCAGGAGAAGGGGTGGCTGGCCTCCGACTACATCCTCACCCTTTTCGTGGTGGCCGCTGTCTCTTTTCCCCTCTTCATATGGTGGGAGCTGAGGCACGACCATCCCTTCATAGATCTCTCCATATTCGGTGTGAGGGACTTCTCCCTCTCCATGCTCATCCGCTTGATCTTCGGGAGTGCCATCTATGGTTCTTTCTACCTCATTCCTATCTATCTGGAGAAGTTCAGGATGTATCCCACCTTCCTCACGGGCCTTCTCCTCCTTCCCGGGGCCCTCATCAACGGCTTCATGGGGGTGATGGTGGGGCGCCTCACCGACAGATTCGGGGGCAAGAGGGTCATGGCCATAGCCCTGGTGGGCATGGCCGTGGGCTTTTACCTCTTGAGCGGGGCTGATGCCTATACCAGCAAGTCGGTTCTGATCCTCTACATCGCCTTCTATATCGGGTTCGTGGGGGCTGTCTTCACTCCTCTCAATTACATGAGCCTGGCCTGCCTGACCCAGAGACATCTGGATACCGGTGCCTCCATGATCCACGTCATCAGATTCATTGCCGGGGCCATGGGCACGGCCTTTGCCACCTCTCACATGGAGGCCAGGAAGTATCTCCACTTCCTGGGCATGGCCAGAAAACTGGATCCTTCCCATCCCCTCCTTGGCCCTACCCTGGCCAAGCTGAAAGCCTACCTTCTCCTTCACGGTCAGCCTCCCAACTGGATCCATACCCAGATCAGGGCCTTCCTCCAGGGGGTGATGACCCTCAAGAGCTATATCTTCGCCTTCCAGGACTGCATGGTGGTCTTTGGCATAGCCTGTTTTGTATCTCTGGCCGTGGTGCCCTTCATGAAGGGGCTTAAAGGCGACCTCCTGGATCGGCCTCCGGGCTAACCTGCGAGTTAGGCGTCAATGAATACAATTAATTATAGGCAAAAATCTCCCTTGACAGGTCTTGGACCTTTCCTCTACATGAAAAATTAGGTTTTATCCAAAAAGGTTATGGGGGTGGGGAATGGGAAGTGACTTTTTCCAGTGGGCATCGGAGGTTCTGGACCCCAAAAAGGCGTTTTTAAAACCCGAGGCCCTGAAAGGCATTAGGGTACTGGAGTTGTGTACCCTCATTTTTGGTCCCGTGGTTCCCGATTGGCTCTCGGAGTTTGGGGCCGAGGTGATCAAGGTGGAGCTTCCGGGCATGGGGGATACCATGAGGTACGTGACCCCTTATGGCTTCTTTTGGAAGAACATCTCCCCCGCCTTCCAGGAACAGAACCACAACAAATACCACGTGGGTCTGGACGTGAGGACTCCCGAGGGCAAGGAGCTCTTCCTGGACCTGGCCAGGAGATGCGATGTGGTGGTGGAGAATCTCAGGGCCGGGACCATGGACAAATGGGGGATAGGGTATAGGGATCTCCTTGAGGTGAATCCCCGGATCATCTATCTGGCCAACAACGGTTTTGGCCAGTGGGGTCCCTTCGCCCACGGCAGGCCCAGCTACGATGCCATTGCCCAGTCGGTGAGCGGTCTCATGGCTGTCTCGGGATTTCCCGGCCGTCCTCCCCTGAAGTCGGGGGTGTGGATCGGTGACTTCACCGGTGGTTGTATGTCCGCCGTGGCGGTGCTGGCGGCTCTCTACTACAGGGAGAAGACGGGCAAGGGCCAGTACATCGAGTTCTCCCAGGGAGAGAACCTCATGAGGTGGCTGGACTGGACCTGGCTCTACGCCCACTTCACGGGGAAGAACAGGCCCCAGGCGGGGAACAGGGACCTGGCCATCTGCCCCGCGGACATCGTGCGTTGCAAGGACGGGTACGTGGCTATAGCCGCTTTCTCCGAGGAGGAATTCAAGGGACTCTGTGAAGCCATGGGTAAGTCCGAGCTGGCTCGGGATCCCAGGTTCAGTGATCCTTTGGAGCGGCTCAAGGAGGAGAACGCCGCGGTGGTTCTGGAGGCGGTGAGGGAGTGGGCCAGGGAGAAGACGGTTCGGGAGATAGATGAGCTGGGTGCCCAGTATGGTTTCGCTTCCAGTCCTGTTCTGGATGCCAAGGCCCAGTACGAGAGCGAGCACTGGAGGGCCAGGGGAGCCGTGTGGGAGTACAATGATCCCATTTACGGCACCATGGTGGAGTGGGGGCCTGCCCCCAAGCTCTCCGAGACCCCGGGCAGGGTGAAGTGGGGTGCCAGGCCTGTAGGGGTGGACAACGAGCATGTCTTCATCAGAGTTCTGGGCCTCGCCCCCTCCAGGCTCAAAGAGCTGGAGGAGAAGGGCACCATCGGCAAGTGGGTGGACAGAGTGGGCCAGAAGCCCCCCGAAGACTGGGACGGCGAGTCGGGGCTTTTCTATCCCTAAGTTTGGAGAGGAGGTGAGTTATGGTGGATAAGACTAGACCTTGGGAAGAGTGGATTAGGGAACACGACGACCCCGAGCATACCCTGGAGAAGCCCGAGGCCATGGATGACCTGGTGGTGCTGGATGTGAGTTACGGGAACATGGCAGGGCTCTTCACCTCCTCCATCCTCTCGGAGTTCGGGGCCTTCGTCATAAAGGTGGAGCCTCCCCAGGGGGATCTGGCCAGGAAGTTCACTCCCTATGGCTTGCTCTGCAAAGATACGGGCCTGGGTTACCTCAATGAGGGAAGGAACAAGTACCACGTCACCCTTAACCTCAAGACGGAAGAGGGGAGAGAGATCTACAAGGAGTTGGCGGCCAAAGCCGATGTGGTGATCGAGACCTTTAAACCGGGAGAGGCCGACGAGATGGGCATCGGTTTTCGCCAGCTCAAAGACCTGAACCCCGGGCTGGTCTACTGTGCCATTCACACCTATGGCCAGTTCGGTCCCGAGGCGGAGAAGAACAGGAAGAAACCCGACTACGATGTGGTGGACCAGGCCAGGTGTGGCATTCCTGCCGTTACGGGCGAGCCCGATGACCCCGACATTCCCGAGGAGGTGAGGGCGCCCACCAAGCAGGGCAACTGGATGGGCTGGTATGCCGGCGGGTGCTGGGCGGCTTTCGGCATCATCACGGCCCTTCTGTGGAGGTTCAAGAGCGGCAAGGGCCAGTTCATAGATATGGCTCCCCCCGAAGGAGAAGCCAAGTTCTGTGACTACCACATCCAGTGGTACCACCAGGCCAAGAGGCTGAGGGGCAGGGTTGGGCCTTACGACTCCGCCGTCTTCCCTTACACCTTTGTGAAGACCAGCGACGGTGTGTGTTTCATCTCGGGCTTCTCCGATGTGAACTGGGCCCATCTATGCAACATCATGAACAAGCCCGAGGTGAAGGATATGTTTCCCACCATCTTCGACAGGCTCAATCCTGAGAACCAGCCCAAGATCCACCACATCATAGAGGAGTGGTCTGCTCGGCTCACCTCCAAGGAACTGGAGGAGGTAGTCATGAAGCATAACTTGGAGCCTGACGCCGTGGGCGTGGTGGCCACGGCCAAGGTGAACTGGCCCCTGGATGCTTTGGGTGAGGATCACTGGTGGATAAGGAAGACCTTCACCCGGATTGAGGACCCCAACTACGGGGAGCTCCTCCTGGTGAACCCTGCTGCCAACAAGATGACGGAGACGCCTCCCAGGCTCAAGTGGGCCTGTAGACCCGTTGGAGCCGACAATCTCTTCGTTTACAAAAAGTTCCTCGGCTACGGTCCCGCCAGGCTGGAGGAGCTGAAATCTAAAGGTGTGATTTAAGGAGGATGAGAGATGGCTAAGAGCGACTACTTCCAGTGGGCCGCAGAGACCTTTGCCCTGGAGAGGATCTTTGAGAAGGACGAGGCCCTGAAGGACGTCAAGATTGTGGAGCTGTGTACCCTCATCCTGGGACCGGCCACCCCTGCATATCTGGCGGAATTCGGGGCCACCGTGTTCAAGGTGGAGTTGCCCGGTATGGGGGATACCATGCGTTCCCTCACCCCCTGGGGGCATTTCTGGAAGAAGCAGGCCCTGGGCTGGCTCAAGGAGGCCAGGAACAAGTATCACATCGCCATTGATGTCCACCATGAGGAGGGAAAAGAGCTCTTCAAGAGGCTGGTGGCCCAGGCTGACGTGGTGGTGGAGAATCTCAGGGCCGGTACCATGGACAAGTGGGGGATAGGGTACAGGGACCTGGTGGAGATCAATCCCGGACTCATCTACATAGCCAACAACGGCTTCGGTCAGTGGGGACCCTACGTGGAGCGTCCCAGCTACGATGCCATTGCCCAGTCCGAGAGCGGGATGGCATGGATCTCCGGGTTCCCGGGTCGTCTGCCCATGAAGAGCGGCATATGGCTCTGCGACTACTACGGTGCCCTGAAGGCCGCCGTGGGAATCCTGGCCGCCCTCCACTACAGGGACAGAACGGGCAAAGGCCAGTACATCGAGTACTCCCAGGCGGAGAACATCATGAGGGCCATGGACTGGACGTGGATCTACCAGGGTATCACGGGCAAGGGCAGGGACAGGTACGGTAACAGGGATGTGGCCATATGCCCTTCGGACATCTTCAAGAGCAAGGACGGGGAGCTGGTGGCCCTGGCCGCCACCACCGACCATCAGTTTAAAGCCCTGTGCCAGGCCATGGACAAGCCCGAGCTGGCCGAGGATCCCAGGTTCCTCACCAACCTGGAGAGAACCAAGGAAGAGAATGCCCAGGCCCTCCTCTCCGTGGTGAGGGAGTGGGTGGCCTCCAGGACCTGGTTCGAGATCGACAGGCTGGCCCGCAAGTACGGCTTTGCCGCCGAGAAGGTGTACTCTGGCCGGGATCATTACTACGACGAGCACTTCGAGGTTCGGGGCTTCAAATGGCACATCGATGATCCCATCTTGGGGGATGGAGTGGAGGAGGGTGTCGCTCCCAAGCTCTCCGAGACCCCGGGCAGGATAAAGTGGATGGGGAAGGCCGTGGGCTTTGACAACGAGTATGTCTTCACCAAGTTCCTGGGTCTCACCGTGGACGAACTCAAGGCTCTGGAGGAGAAGGGTGTCATAGGCAAATGGGCCGACTTCATTGGACGGACTCCCCCCGATGACTGGGATGGCAAGTCCGGAAAGATCTTCCCTTAAGACGGAGGAGGTGGGAGATGGTGGACAAGACCAAACCTTGGGCCGATTGGATAAGGGAGCACGACGACCCCAAATACGCCAGGAGCAAGCCTGAGGCCCTGGACGATGTTTGGGTGCTGGATCTGAGCTATGCCAACATGGGGGGCTGCTTTGCCTCCTCCATCCTGGCGGAGATGGGGGCCAATGTCATTCGGGTGGAGCCCCCTGGAGGGGACCCTGCCAGGACCTATTCCCCTTTCGGTATCACCCATCAGGGAGAGGGGCTTGGATACCTCAACGAGGGGCGTAACAAGTTCCATGTCACCCTCAACCTGGAGACGGAGGAGGGGAGGGACCTCCTCAAGAGGCTGGTGGACAACCGCATAGACGTTCTCATAGAGACCTTCAAGGCGGGGCAGATGGATGAGTGGGGCATTGGTTATCGCCAGCTCAGGGAGATCAAACCGGACATCATCTACTGCGCCATCTACACCTACGGCCAGTACGGTCCCAAGGCCGAATGCGGAAAGGCCGATGCCGACGTGGTGGACCAGGCCATGTCCGGGGTCACCTACGTGTCCGGTGAGTACGTGGAAGATCCCGACAACCCCCAGGAGTGGGAAGTGCCCACCAAGCAGGGCAACTGGATGGGCTGGTACTGTGGAGGGGCTTATGCCGCCTTCTCCGTCCTGGCCGCTCTCCACTACAGGCACCTTACGGGTAAAGGGCAGATGATAGACGTCTCCCCCGCCGAGGCCCTGGGCAGGATGATCAACTACAGCCTCCTCTACTTCCATGACACGGGTCAGACGGTGGAGAGGGTGGGCAACCTGGACGCCGGGGTCTTCTGCTACACCTATTTCAAGTGCAAGGACGGCTTCTGCTTCCTCTCAGGGTTCTCCGATGTGAACTGGAGCCTTCTTACGGAGGTTATCGAGAGGCCCGACCTGCGGGATCAGTATCCCACCATCTTCGAGAGGCTCAAGTTTGAGAACATGAAGAAGGCCTACAAGGAGATCGAGAAGTGGACCCTGGACAAGGAGTACCAGGAGATCTTCGAGAGGGTCATGGCGGCCAATACCAGGGCCAAGGAGACGGGTCAGGGTGGAGTGGTGGTCCCTGGAAAGGTGTGCTCCACCTGGGAGACCCAGAACACCGACAACTGGTGGGTGAGGGGTAGTTTCGAGAAGTTCAAGGACCCCGTCTACGGTGAGCTCACCATCTGTAACCAGCCCTGGAAGATGACGGAGACTCCGCCCCGGGTGAAGTGGATATGTCGTCCCGTGGGTGCAGACAACGAGTTCATCTATGGCACCTTCCTGGGATTGGGGACTGGAGATCTCAAGGAGCTGGAGAAGGCGGGGATTATCTGAAGACCTGTTCAGGCAGTTTCAGGGGGTACAGCCTTGGGGCTGTGCCCCCTTTTTTATTGTGGCCTTGCCACCAGGGGGATGATGAGGGGGCGGCGGTTCAGGCTCTTGCCCAGGTGGCGTTTCAGTGCCCGTTGGACGGTCTCTTTCAGCTCTTCCGGGTCTTCCAGCAACTGGGGCTGGGTTTCCAGGAGTTCTTCCACCAGGCCCTGGAGCTCTTTTTCCATGGCCTCTCCCTCCTCTGATAGTCCCCGGGCGATCACCATAGGCGGGGCCACGAGCCGGGGTTCCTGGGGGGCCAGGAGGATCAGGACCACCACCGTTCCGAAGCGGGACATGCGGATGCGCTCCCTCAGTATTTGAGGCCCGATGTCTCCAACTCCTTTGCCCGAGACCATGACGTCTTCCGTGTCCAGGTGTTCCACCACGGAGAAGCCTTTCCCGTTGAGTTCTACCACATCGCCGTTCTGGGCCAGTATGATCCGCTCCCGGGGTATGCCCAGCCTCTTGGCCAGTTGGGAGTGGAAGACCAGGTGGAGGAATTCGCCATGGAGGGGCATGAAGAATCTGGGTTTGATGAGGTTGATGATGAGTTTCAGCTCTTCCCTATGGGCGTGGCCCGAGGTGTGGACAGGAGCGATCTCCTGGTAGAAGACCTGGGCCCCGGCCATGAAGAGCTGGTTGAGGATGCGGGCGATGGCCCTTTCGTTGCCGGGCACGGGGCGGCTGGATATGATCACCGTGTCTCCTTCACGGATCTTGAGCTGTTTGTGTTCCCCCGAGGCCACCCGGTAGAGGACGGACATGGGCTCTCCCTGGCTCCCCGTGGTGATGATGGTGAGCTCTTCGTCGGGATAGTCCCTCATGCGGGAGAGGGGAATGACCAGATCCGGAGGGACGTGGAGGTACCCCAGCCTCTGGGCGATGAGGGTGTTCTCTTCCAGCCTCTTGCCCGCAAAGATCACCTTTCTGCCGAAACGCTGGGATAGATACAGGATCTGCTGGATTCTGTGGATGTGGGAAGCGAAAGTGGCTATGAAGATCCTGCCCTGGGCCCTGAAAAAGATGACCTCCAGTTTCTCCCCCACCTCCTTTTCGGATATGGAGTAGCCCTCTCTGTCTACATTGGTGGAGTCGGAGAGGAGGAGTAGGGTGTCTTTACCGTAGAGGGCGAAGAGCTCAAGCTGGGTGGGGATGGCGTCCACAGGGGTCTGGTCTATCTTGAAGTCTCCCGTGTGGACTATGGTGCCTCCAGGGGTCTCTATGATGAGTCCCACGCCGTCGGGTATGGAGTGGCAGACGTGGACGAAGCGAAGGGAGTAGGGGCCGGTATGGAGAGTGCCCCCGGCCTCCACGGGAAAGAGGCGGAACTCTTTCACCCCGGCGTCCTCCAGTTTGTGGCGGGCCAGTCCCAGGGTGAGGGGGGTGCCGTAGACGGGGGCGTCTATTTTGTCCAAGAGGATGGGGAGGGCCCCTATGTGGTCTTCGTGGCCATGGGTGAGGATGACCCCGACCACCCGGTCTTTGCGCTCCAGGATGTAGGAGAAGTCGGGGGCCACCAGGTCCACACCATAGACGCTCTCCTCGGGAAAGATGATTCCTGCATCGATCACCAGGAGTTGCTGGTCCCATTCCAGGACCAGGCAGTTTTTGCCTATCTCCCCTAAGCCCCCTAGAGGAATGATTCTGATGGGCTTCTCCATAGGTCCAGAAGGATGGTGGGCGATGCAGGATTTGAACCTGCGACCTCTCCCGTGTGAGGGGAGCGCTCTCCCCCTGAGCTAATCGCCCACCTGGTGGACGGTGCCGGACTTGAACCGGCGACCTCTACCGTGCGAAGGTAGCGCTCTCCCACCTGAGCTAACCGCCCTTGCTGGGGGAGCGCTAGACTTAATACACCGGGAGGAGGGTGGTGTCAAGGAAATAAAATGGGGATGAGGGGCGGAAGGGGAGACTCCCGGAGGGAGGGAGAGCCCTTTGGATGGTTGATGTTTGTTCCAGGCTTTTGTAACCAGGGACTGTGGGGAGGTTGTCTCTTTTGAAGGCATGGAGAGAGCAGACCTGGTGGCGCTGGGTGAGGGGCGTTGTCCTTAAGTTTCTGAGGGACCAGTGCATCGTGGACGCCTCGGCCCTGTCTTACGTCACCATCCTCTCCCTGGTGCCCCTCATCGTGGTCACCTTCTCCCTTCTCTCGGCCTTTGCTTCCCTGGCGGCCATGAAGGAGAGGCTCCTGGATTACCTTCTCAAGTTCATGGTTCCCTCTTCGGCCTCGGCGGTGGTCAACTACATCACGGGCTTCTCTGCCAAGGCCAAGGCCGTGGGGCTGGGAGGACTGGTGGCCCTCTTCTCCCTGGCTTTCTCCCTCTTCTCCGCCTCTGAACAGAGTTTGAGCAAGATCTGGAAGGTGAAGAGGAACAGGACCTTCATCAACCGCATCTTCGTCTTCACCAACATCCTCTTTTGGGTGCCTCTCCTGCTGGGGGCTTCCTTTTATCTCTCCACCAAGGTGGCCTTTATCCCCTATCTCGGAGGGTTTGCCAGGCTCTACTTCATGATCCTTCCCCTCTTCATCTCCTGGGTGGCGTTCTCCTTCTTCTTTCTCATTGTGCCTCCCTGCAAGGTGAAGATATCCGCGGCCGTGGCAGGGGGAGGAGTGGCGGGCCTTCTGTGGGAGCTGGCCAAGCACGGTTTCGACCTCTTCGTCACCCAGGCCTTCTCCATTAAGGCCTTTTCGGTGCTGTACGGTTCCCTCATGGTCTTCCCCGTCTTTCTCATCTGGATCTATCTCTGCTGGGTCATCACCTTCCTGGGAGCGGAGGTCTCCTATGTCGTCCAGTACTCGGGCAACTGGGAGGACGGCAGGCCCTGCGTGGCGGGTTTCCTGTCCTCGGTGGTTCTCCTCCTTCGCCTGGCCCGGGGTTTCCTGGAGGGAGAGGGGCCTCTGCCCGAGGAATCTCTTGTGAGGGGGTTGGGGGTGGAGGTTACCCGGGGTGTCCTGGAGGTGTTGGAGAGGGGGGGGATTGTGGTGGAGACGGAGGAAGGCTACGTATTGGCCAGGCCTCCCCACAGGATCTTGATCAAGGATCTGCTGAGACTCTTTGTGCCTCCCCTGGCCCGGGAGGAGGGGCTTGAAGTCCTGGTGGCGCGTCTGGAGAAGGACCTGGGGAAGGAGAGCCTCAGCGCCCTTCTGAAGACGGGGGAGCCTCCTTCTTCCCCTCCCTGATCTTCTCCACCACCTGGGGATAGATGGTGCGGATGTGGATGTCCCGTTGGGGGAAGGGGATCTCTATACCGGCCTCTGTGAGTTTCCGGTATAAGGCGTAGTAGTAGTCGCTCTTGAGCCCGGTCTTGCTCTTGAGCCCGTGCATCCTGACCCAGACCACTAGGGTGAAGTCGAGGGAGGAGTCTCCGAAGCCCTCGAACCATACCTGGACGGCGTGCCGGTCGTCTTCCACGGTGCTGGCTACGCTCAGGGCCGCCTCCCTAGCCAGTCTGGCTACCTCTTCAGGGTGGGAGCCGTAGGCCACTCCGAAGGAGATCTTGAGGCGCCTCCAGTCGTCCTCGTAGGTCCAGGTGGTGACCCGGCCTGATACCAGCTCCGAGTTGGGCACGATGATGTCCAGCCCGTCGTAGGTGCGGATCACCGTGGATCTGATGCTGATGCGTTTCACCTCTCCTATGGTGCCGTCCTCCAGCTCAACGATATCCCCGGCCTCTATGGCCCTCTCTGTCAGGAGGATGATGCCGCTCACAAAGTTGTTGGCAATGGTCTGGAGACCGAAACCGATTCCCACGCCCAGGGCTCCAAGGACCAGGGTCACCTGCTTCAGGTTTATTCCCACGCTGGATAGGGCCACCATGAGGACTACCAGGATGAGGACGTAGTAGATGAGGGTGGTGAGGGAGTTGACGGTGCCTGGGGAGAGGGCGAGGCGCTCTACCAGGATCTTGTTTGCCTTGCGCCTCAGGAGTCTCACGAAGAGGATACCCAGAACGAAGATGAAGAGGAATGTGAGGATGGTGGCCAGGGTGAAGGGGGTCTGTCCCGTGGTCCACAGGGGGTAGTACAGGACCGTCTTCACCTTTCTGGATATGGCCTTCCTGTTCTCCGTGAACCACGTGTAGAGCCTCTCCATGCCCCCTGCCCTCTTCTTGAAGAGGTCAAGGGTGTAGCCCATCTCCAGGACGAGGTTTTTACATTTGCCCATGTTCTCCTGGTAGAGCTGGGAGAGGGCGTTGAGGGTCTTGAGCATCTCCCGGTAGGTCTCCATGAGGTCTTGGACGGCCTTCTTTTCGGGGGGAGAGAAGCGGCTCTGCTCCAGGGCGATGACTTTGCCGTTGATGATCTCAGAGGTGGTCTGGAGACGGTTGAAGTCCGCCTTGGTGGAATCCAGGGTATCCCGGAGCTTGGCGAGCTTCTCTTTCCACGTCTCCAGGTATTTTATCTTCTCTTTCTTGGAGCATAGGCCCATGTAGCATTTGAGCCACTGGACCTGGAATGAGGCCTCCGTGTAGTCCAGGAGGGCCCTCTTCTCCCTTTGGTTGGCCATCTTTCTGGCAATCTGGGTCTTCTCCTGGAGAACCTCCAGCCGCTCTTTCTCCCATTGGAGGAGCCTCTTTTCTCCTTCACCCAGCTTGGGGTTTCCCAGGCGTAGGTTCAGCCTCCTCCTCTGGACCTCCAGCAGGGCGGCCTGGCGATTGAGTCGGGTGAGGTCCCGCCTCACCGAGCTTCGGGTCTTCTCCAGGGCCCTTTCCGCTTTGCCCAGCCTCTCCTGAGCGGCCTTTAAATCCTTGGGTCCTAGTTTCAAATGGGAGAAGACCTTATTCAGGAGGGTGTCCGTCCGGTTCTGGAGGCGGCTCAAGGCCTGGGCCTTCTGGGCCATTTTGGAGAGTCTCACCCTTTCCGACATGAGGCGGACCTGGGAGCTGATGAGCTGGGCCAGGACCAGGTAGTAGTCGGGGGGTGGAGGGGACTTCTTCTTCAGGGACAACCACTGGGCGGTGAGGTCCTTTATCTCGGAGTTCAGACTGTCTATCTCTTCCTTCAGGAGTTGGGCCTGGCGGTTGGTGGCTTCCAGCTGTTGGACTATGGTGGAGTAGGCCTTGAGGAGGTTCTCATAGAGATCCAGGGGGTAAGGGGGCTTTGGCGGCAGGGGAGGCAGGGTGATGGAGGGAGACTCGGCAGGGGAGGCTATCTCTCCCTTCAGATTTATCAACTGGTAGACCACCCCCTGGAAGAGGTCCAGGGCCTGGGAGAGGGTGTTGGCCTTGGGGGAACCCTTCTTTATGAGCTGGGAGAGGTAGTTGGCCATTTCCTGGCATTCCTGGATCTTGGCATCAAGGGTTTTGACGGCCTCTTTCTCCGGGATGGCTTTCAGGTCGAAGGGGGAGAGGGAGGGAGGCTTGGCTACCCCTTGAAGGGACCACAAGAGACAGAGAGCCAGTGCCATGATCAGGTGCTTCAACGGTTCCTCCCGGGGGATTTTGTCATGATTTGCTCTTCTGGCAAGCCTTTTGTCAACAGGGATTGACGCCTGTTGTCTCCAAAACTAGCTTTAGTAAAAACCCTGGGAGGTGGAGAACATGCACTACAACCCCAGCTTTTTTGATATCTTCTGGTTGTTATTGATCCTGCTCTCTTTCAGTCCCTGGATGAAACAGCGCATGCTGGAGGCGGCCCGTCTAAAGTTGATGAAAAAGATAGAGGAGAAGAGAAAGTCCCGGGTCATCACCATGATCCACCGCCAGGAGGGGTTCTCCTTCCTGGGCATCCCTTTCATGAAATACATCAATATAGAGGATTCAGAGCGGATTCTCAGGGCCGTTAGGCTCACTCCCGAGGATATGCCCATAGACCTCATAATCCATACCCCCGGCGGTCTGGTCCTGGCTGCCGAGCAGATCGCCACGGCCCTGGTGAGACACAGGGGGAAGGTGACGGTCATCGTGCCCCATTTTGCCATGTCCGGCGGCACCTTCATTGCCCTGGCCGCCGATGAGATCATTATGGATCCCAACGCCGTGCTGGGTCCTGTGGATCCCCAGCTGGGGGGATTCCCCGCGGCATCCATAGTGAAGGCGGTGAAGGAGAAGTCCCTGGACAAGGTGGAGGACAAGACCCTCATCATGGCCGATGTTTCCGAGAAGGCCCTCCAACAGGTGAGAAAGAAGGTGGCCCAGATCCTTATGGAGAAGGGGATGGACCGGGAGAAGGCGGAGGAGATAGCCGAGGAGCTCTCCCAGGGCAGGTGGACCCACGACTACCCCCTCTTCAAGGAGGATCTCGAGGCCCTGGGGTTGAAGGTGAGTACCGAGGTGCCCCCTGAGGTCTACGCCCTCATGGACCTCTACGAGCAGCCTGCCCAGTCGAGGCCGTCAGTCCAGTACATACCCGTCCCCTACAAGGAGGCGGGGAAAGAAGCCAATGCGGGAGAGTAGACCTTAGGTTTGAATGCAGGGCCCGGGCCTCATGATAAGGCCCGGGCCTCTTCTCTGGTTACGCTGTCAGTGTTCTTCTTCTGGTTCCTCTTCCCAGCCTGTGATCATGGCCTTGAAGTGGGCCCAGGGGGTGTGGCCCAGGGTGGCAAGGTAGAAGTGGGCACAGATGAAGGAGGCGAAGAAGAAGAAGAGGAGGACGTGGATGGTGTCTACAATCTTCACCCCTCCCATGAAGTTTATGATCTGCTGGTAGCCTTTAATGTTCCAGAGGAGGAGGCCCGTGAGGATCTGGATGGGAATGAAGAAGAGCATGATGAAGAGGTAGGCCATCTTTTGCATGGGATTGAACTTGTTCTCGGGGGTGGGATGGAAGGGGTTGGGATCGCCCCTGAAGATGCCGTAGCCGTAGTACATGGCCTGGCGGAAGCCCCCTATGATGAGCTCCTCCGCTGATGGGAAGTAGGTTCTTATCCTCCCTGTAAAGACGTAGAAGGTGAACCACAGGAGGAAATCCAGGGCCACTATGAGTCCCACAATGTTGTGGAGCTCTACGGCCTTCTTGAGGGGCACCAGTATGAAGTAATCTGCAAACCTGATCTGGATCCCCGTCAGTACAAGAAAGAGGATGCCCAGAGCATGGATCCAATGCCAGATTCTGACGGGTACGGGGTGCAGATATATGCGTTTCATCTTCCTTCCCTCCTTCTCCTCCTCAGGGGGATGGTTAAGATCCTGAGGGTGAGATGGCCTCCGGCAAAGGCCACACCACCCAGGACAATGAGGAGGCCGATGATATCCAAGAGCCTCACCCTGGTGGCATCAAGGGCGTAGAAGTGGGTTACGTAGAAGGACTGGAGGACTCCCCTCTTTACGGGGTAGTGGGGAGCCTGACCCGTGGGCTTGGTGAGGACCAGGTACACTTTATCGAAGAAGGGGGATTTGATGGAGTGGCAGGTCTTGCAGTTTTTGATGGCCCGGCCCTTGGTCACCTTGTGGACCAGGGGTTCCAGATTGTCCGTCATCTCTCCCCAGAAGATGGCCCTCACCTTCTCTACCCTCAGGGCCCGGACGAACCTGTGGAACTCCGAGATATCCAGGACACCGTCTTTGTTGGTGTCAAACCTCTTCATGAAGGTATCATAGGTGAGTCCCAGCTTGTTGAGGATCTCCTGTCCACTGAGGAACTTCTCTGACATGAGGTCGTAAAGCCTGAGGTGGATGTGCTTTCCCACATTGGGGGCATGGCAGACGGCGCACATGACGTACTCGAAGTGGGTCTTCTTCTGAGGCAGCCATTTGTGATACTTCTCGGGGTGGTGACACCTCAGACAGAACTTGTTCTCCAGCTGGACCACCGTGTCGCCGTAGAGGTACTTTGTGTAGTGGTAGTCGTGGCAGTTGTAACAGATGGGGGCCTTTTTCACTCCTTTTGCTCTGGCTGCGGCATGGACGCTCTCTTCATAGGCCGTGCCCTCCTCGTCATGGCAGTCGGTGCAGTTGACGAAGGCCACGGGCACGGGATGGGGGACCTCCTTGTCGTAGTTCAGCTCGGTGATATCGGAGTGGCAGTCCGTGCAGGCTATGTCGTTCTGGCCATGGACAGAGGCCTTGAACTTTTTGGGATTTACATAGAGGGAGATGGTCTTTCCATTGGGCAGCTCTTTCACCATGTCGGGGTCTCCGTGACAGTCCAGACATTCACTATTCTCTATAGCAAAGGAGGGTATGGGGAATGTCAGGGCCAGGGAGAGGGACATCATAATTACGAAGAGCCACTTCCACTTCTGTCCCGTCATCTGCTAAACCTCCAGCGGGGATTTGTTATGTCTTTGTGACGCCGGTAACATAGTCGCCAGTTTCCTGTCAAGGGCCTCTGTAGCCGCCGTTGACATCGCCTCTCCCTGATTGTATGCTCCTTAACGTTATTATATTAAGAGGTCGGCATATATGTTTTGGTGGTGGGCATTTAAAGAAAGAGAGATAAAATTTGCAATGTTACCTCAAATTATAAATATAACGCCAGAATAAAAAATGGGTTCAATAAAATCCACTTCAAGGGGGAAGAGCAATGATACTCTATAAGGCTTTCTTAAATCTATTCGTCTACTTCATAGTATTCATCATTCTGGTGGTCATCCTCTCCTCCACCCTTAGGGTGTTGAAGGAGTATGAGAGGGGAGTGATCTTCCGGTTGGGACGATACGTGGCCACCAAGGGACCGGGTCTCATCATTCTCCTGCCCGTCATAGATCGGATGGTGAAGGTGAGTCTCCGAACGGTGGTCATGGACGTGACTCCCCAGGACGTCATCACCAAGGATAACGTCTCTATCAAGGTGAATGCCGTGGTATACTTCCGGGTGGTATCCGCTGAGAAGGCCGTTATAGAAGTCCAGGACTTCATGTCAGCCACTTCCCAGTTGGCCCAGACCACCTTAAGAAGTGTCCTGGGTTACCATGAGCTGGACGAGCTTCTGGCAGAGAGGGAACGCATCAATGCCGAGCTTCAGAAGATCCTGGACGAGCACACGGAGCCCTGGGGGATCAAGGTGACCACCGTGGAGCTGAAGCAGATCGATTTGCCCCAGGAGATGCAGAGGGCCATAGCCCGCCAGGCTGAGGCCGAGAGGGAGAGGCGGGCCAAGATCATCAGTGCCGAGGGAGAGTACCAGGCTTCCCAGACCCTGGCCTCTGCCGCCGAGATTATCGGAAAGCATCCCGCTGCCCTCCAGTTGAGGTTTCTCCAGACCCTCATTGAGGTGGCCTCTGAGAACACTTCCACCCTGGTCTTCCCTCTGCCCCTGGACCTGGTTAAGCCTTTCCTGACAGGTATCCAGGCTTTGAGCGATAAAGCCCAGCAAGACTCTGAAAGGGAGGATTAGACCATGACCGAACCGCTTTACGTGGAGAGATTCACTCTTAACGAGAGGATCCAACACCTTATCCTCCTTATTGCAGTGGTGCTCTTATTGGTTTCCGGGTTCGCCCTCAAATACGCCAACACCTCCTGGGGGCGGTTTTTTATTGAGCTGCAGGGTGGATTCCAGGCCAGGGGTACCGTCCACAGAATAGGAGCGGTGCTGCTACTCCTGGTCTCTGTCTATCATTTCTTTTACATCCTCTTCACCCGAAGGGGGCATGAGCAGTTCCTGGAGTTGATACCCAGGCTCAAAGACTGGCGGGATTTCAAGGTTTCCCTCTCCCACACCCTAGGGGCTACCCAGGAGAGGCCCCGTTTCGGTCGTTTCAATTACCGCCAGAAGCTCCAGTACTGGTTGGTGGTGGGGGGAGTGGTGAGCATGGAGGTGACAGGCCTCATGCTCTGGTTTCACAATGAAAGCATCGCCGTCCTCTCCAAAGGGGTGTTGGACTTCGTTTATGTCTTCCACAGTTACGAGGCCATGCTGGTCTTCACTGTTATCGTCATCTGGCACCTCTACGATATGCATTTGAGGGAGCACTTCCCTATGGACCCCGTGTGGCTCACGGGGAAGATCAGCGTAGAGCGCTTGGAAAAGGAGCATCCTCTGGAGTATGAGAGACTCTTCGGCGGGGAGGACAAGAAATGAAGCGGGCATTGGTGGTTATACTCACACTCCTTTTTTTTGTTCCCATCTCTGGAGAAGGGGCCATAAGGAAGTGCATCATCTGCCATCAGAAGCCGGGGATCAAAAAGGTCCTTCCTTCTGGGGCCGAGGTCTCCGTTTACGTTGACAGGAAGCTCTTAAGGGCTTCTTCCCACAGGAGGCTCAAGTGCCAGGACTGCCATATCGACGTCACCGTCATACCCCATAAGGGGATAAAGATAGGTCGGGTCCACTGCAACAGGTGCCACTATCAGGGGGCCCCTAAAGGGATACCCCAGCCCGATTCCATTTATAAGAAGTACTGGGATAGCGTCCACGGAAAGAAGGTGAAGGCGGGTGATCCCAGGGCACCCTGGTGCCAGGATTGCCACGGGGGCCACGGTGTCTTCTCTCCCAATTCCCCCAGGTCCAAAGTGAACAAGAGAAACATCCCTGCCACTTGCGGTAGGTGCCATAAGAAGGAGTACCAGGAGTATCGGGAGTCTGTCCACGGAGTGGCCCTTCTCAAAAAGGGCATCATGGCCGTTCCTGCCTGCGTGGATTGCCACGGCAAGCACAACGTCTATTCACCAGGTAAGCCCTACTCCAGTGTCAACCCCCAGAAGGTACCCGAGACCTGTACCAAGTGTCACGCCGATCAGGCCCTCATGAGAAGATTCAAGGTTTCCCTCAATCCGGCCAAGACATACAGGGAGAGCTTCCACGGCATCGCCCTGGAGTTTGGAGAACTGAAGGCGGCCAATTGCTCCAGCTGTCACGGTGTTCATAATATCTTCGCTCCCAGTGATCCCCGCTCGACGGTGAACAAGGCCAATCTTCCCAAGACCTGTGGGAAGTGCCATCCCGGGGCCAACGAGAACTTTGCCAAGGGTAAGATCCATCTCGACGTCCACAGCAAGAGCTCGGGCATCGTTTACTACGTGGCCAAGTTCTTTATCATTCTCACCACAGGCACCATGGCGGTGCTCTTCATTCACATATTCTTAGATCTTTACAGGAAGATTAAAGAGAAGAGGGAGGTCGGGGAGTAATGATTGCCCAGGAGATTCGAGAGAGACTGACCGAGGACATCAAGAGGAAGGTGTACCAGGCCATTGAGAGTGAAATCTCCGCATGGGATGAGAAGCAGCGGGGGAAGATACTGGAGGAGATCGAGAACATTGCCTATGTGGCTTTCGACGTTGTGGTGGAGGACAAGCTCACCCAGATTGAGCGGGAGGTGGAGTCCGTTGTCCTCAAAGAGGTGAGGAGGCTTGTAAAGGCCGAGAAGGAGAGGGAGGTTAGGTACTTTGAGAGGTTCAGCCTGGTGGTCCGTATCCAGCACGCCATCATGGCCATCAGCGTCATCATCCTCATCATCACGGGTATGCCTCTCAAGTTCCACGACGTGGGCATCTCGGGAAAGATCCTGGCCCTATTGGGGGGCATCGAGGTGAGCAGGACCCTTCACAGGGTGGGGGCTACGGGGCTCATCTTCGTCTCCCTGTTCCACCTCTTCTACATCATTTTCACGGAGGAGGGCCGCTACAACTTCAAGAAGCTCATCCCCACCCCCAAGGATGCCATGGACGCCATTCAAATGATCAAGTACTACCTGGGCAAGACCAAGGAGAAGCCCAAGTTCGACCGGTTCAGCTACGTGGAGAAATTTGACTACTGGGCCGTCTACTGGGGCTGTGTCATCATGATCTGCTCCGGCCTCATCCTGTGGTTCCCCAACATCTCCCTTAGGATTCTTCCCAAGTACGTTTCTGACATCGCCCATGTGGCCCACAGTGACGAGGCCCTTCTGGCCACTCTGGCCATAGTGTGCTGGCATTTCTACAACGCCCATCTGAATCCCTCCAAGTTCCCCATGAATCCCGTCATCTTCACGGGGAAGATCTCGGAGGACGAGTTGGTGGAGGAGCATCCCCTTGAATACGTGGAGATCCTCAGGAGGGAGATGAAGAAAGAAGGGAGGGTGGAGAAGTGAAGGGTCTAAGAGACGGGGGCTTGAATAGAAGGAAGCTGAGGCGTAGCAGGAAGAGGGACTTCCTCACCCTCTTTATCGGACTGTTCATCATCTTTTGCATCGTCTCGTATTTTTATCTCTACAGCAGGTCCAAGAGCCCCAAGTTCTGCCTCTCCTGCCATTATGAGAAGCCGTACTACAAGCACTGGAAGACCTCCACCCACAACAAGGTCTCCTGTTACAAGTGTCATCCCAACATTCCCCTCAAGATGTTCACCATGGTGGTCAAGTACAACCTGGGAATGTACGACATGTTTCCCAGGGCCAACGTGACCACCAACACCTGTCTCCAGTCGGGGTGTCACGACAGGAAGGAGCTCTTCAGCGAGAAGCTGGTGGTGAAGGATAAACCCGTCTTCAACCACAAGCAGCACCTGAGTGCTCCCTTGAGGGGAGTGGAGCTCAGGTGTTCCAGTTGTCATTCCCACATCGTCCAGGGGATGCACGTCAGTGTGGAGGAGACGGTCTGTTTCACTTGCCACTTCATGGGGGCTGGCAAAGGGCAATCGGTCACAGGGTGCCCCTCCTGCCATGGGCCTCCCACCAAGGAGGTTCAGTTTCATGGCTTTAAATTCCGTCACCAGGAGTATCTGAAGCTGGGAGTGAGCTGTGACCAGTGCCACGTGGAGATCGTCAAGGGAGACGGCTCCGTGCCCAAGGAGAAGTGCCACCTCTGTCACGTTGAGAGGAAGATGCCCAGGGATCCCAAGGTGACCCACAGGATTCATGTGAAGGAGCAGGGAATAGACTGCTTCGTGTGTCACACCCGTATCAAGCACGGGAGCATAAAGCTGGTCAAGACCTTCCTGGTGAAGTGCGCCGACTGTCATACGCGCTTCCACAACGCCAAGAAGGCCCTCTATATGGGTGTCGGAGGCCGGGGTATGGGTGATCTGCCCAGTCGCATGTTTGCTGCCCAGGTTACCTGTGACGGGTGTCATATCAAGTCCCTCAAGGTACCCGGGGGCTTTCAGGGAGAAACCACCAAGGTCTCCTCTCCCCAGTCCTGCGTCCGCTGCCACGAGGAGGGTTTCGATCTTCTCCTCAAGGACTGGGAGAAGTATCTCAAGTCTCTGGAGGGATACGTGGGCCACAGGCTCAGGAGGGACTACAGACTCAAGCCTAGGCTCAAGGGTGATCTGGCCCGTCTCTTCGACGATGCCGACTACAATTACAAGTTTGTGATGGCAGGCAACGGTGTCCACAACGTGGAATACGCCGTGAAGCTCCTGAAGATCGCCGTGGATAATCTGGACAAAGTGGACGAGGCCCAGAGGTCCTACATACCTCCCAGGCCACCCATCATCGCTACCCCTGACGGCTACTGTGCGGTCATGTGCCACAACCGCATGGGGATGCCCGAGGATATCTACTTCCAACAGAAGCTGGTCTTTCCCCATAAGCTTCACGCCCAGAAGGAGAAGATTCCCTGTATGAGGTGCCACTCCGTGGAGCACCATGGGGTGACCGTCCTCAAGCGGGAGGACTGCCTGAAATGCCATCATCAGATGAAAGACGCCACCAGGCGGTGTACCAGGTGCCATGCCCTGGAGAATGCCTTCTATCACGGGAGCATCAAGGGTCTCCCCAAGGGCGATGCCAATCCCATGGTGGAGGGTGAAGTGGGCTGTGTCGACTGCCACGATGTCACGGAGACGGTGAAGGTCTCTTACAAAGAGGTGCGCCAGAACTGCGTGGACTGCCATGACGGAGACGAGAGTTACGGCGAGGCTTTGGACGAGTGGAAGGACCAGATCAAGGAGCTCACCGACAAGATCAACGCCAGGATGGCCAGGATCACCAAGGTCCTTCAGGAGGTGAAGCTCGGACCCAAGGGAGAGGCCGCAGTGAGGGTCCATTACTCCAAGGCCCTCAAGGTGAAGAAGGTCCTCCAGGGGTTGGCTCCCATTCACAATGTGGACTATGCCCAGGGCCTCTTCGACATGGCTTCCAAGGAGCTGGACGCTATAGAGGAGATGGTGAAAAAGGCGAAGGGTTCCTCTACTTGATGTTCTTCCCTCTCTTGCTGCCGGGTCCCTCCGAACAGGGGGGACCCGGCTTTTTATTCTTTAGCCCTTCTTTACAAAGGGGGGAGAGCTCGGCTACCCTCAGTGGAGGAGGTGGCCATGTTCTTTCTACCGTTGATGCTGGTCTATTTTGTGCTCTTCCTCTTTCTCCTGGTGTTCCTCTTCCTCCTCGTCCAGTTGGGCATCTTCACCATTGCCTTCCAGAAGCTGGGCATTCCGCCGTCCCAGCTGTTTCTCCTCCTGTTTCTCACCTTGATGGGGAGTTTCATCAACATCCCTATAGCCCGGCTGGAGGGGGAGCCTGTGGAGGAGGACGTGGTCTTCTTCAGTGTCTGGGGAGTGCCTTACAAGGTACGGGTGCCCAGGCGCCGGGAGACGGTCCTGGCGGTAAACCTGGGAGGTGCCGTCATCCCAGTCCTTCTCTCCCTTCACCTGTGGAGCAGGATGGCTTTTGCCTGGCAGCCCTTTCTCGGTGTGGCCATAGTAGCCCTGGTCACCAATCGTCTCTCCAGGCCTGTCAGGGGAGTGGGCATTGTGGTACCCCTGTTCATTCCTCCTCTGTTGGCGGCCCTGGTGGCCCTCTTGTTGGCCCCCCATTTTTCCGCTCCTGTGGCATACATCTCCGGTACCCTGGGGACCCTCATTGGAGCGGACCTCATGAATCTCAGAAGGATCAGGGAGGTGGGGGCCCCCGTGGCCTCCATCGGTGGTGCAGGCACCTTTGACGGCATCTTTCTCACGGGTATCATCGCTGTTCTTCTCGCTTGAGGTTGATGGTCACCCTTTGCCTTTCTATATTGCCCGTATAGAGGTCCCTATAAAAATGTTGTCTGGAGGGGTTCGGTGATAGCGACGGTCACTCTCAATCCGTCTTTGGATCTTACAGTGTCGGTGGATCGGCTGGTGGTGGACGATGTGATTCGCATGAAGGGAATCCGGAAGGACCCCGGGGGCAAGGGTATAAACGTCTCCCGGGTGGTGAACACCCTGGGAGGGGCCACCATCGCGTACGGGTTTATAGGGGGCCACGAGGGTGGGGCCCTGAGCGTGCTTCTGGCCGAGGAGGGCATCCTCACGTCCTTCATCGCCATTGAAGGGGACACCCGCATCAACATCATCATAAGTGAGATGGAGACGGGGACTCAGACCCGGATCAACGCCGAAGGCCCCCGGGTGAAGGTGGAGGACCTGGACAGACTTCGCTCCAGGCTCTGGAAGATGGGAGGGCTCTATTGCGCTGCCCAGTTCATGGTCTTTGCCGGGTCCATTCCCCCCGGTCTTCCCAGAACCACCTATAGGGACCTCATGGAAGAGGCCAGGGAGCGGGGGATAAAACCTGTCCTGGACACCGATGGTGAGGCCTTGAAGCAGGGTGTGAAGGCCAAGCCCTACATGATCAAGCCCAACACCTACGAGCTGGAGCGTCTTGTGGGTCGGGAGCTCAGGAATGCGGGAGACCAGGAGATCGTAGAGGCTGCCAGGGAGGTCTTGGATATGGGAGTGGAGGTGGTGGCCGTCACCAGGGGGAAGAAGAACGCTGTCCTGGTCACCCAGAATAAAGTGTATCTGGGCATCCCCCCCAAGGTGAAGACGGTGAGTGCCGTGGGGGCTGGGGATTCCTTCGTGGCGGCCTTCCTGCTGGCTGTCCTGCAGGGTAAGGGTTTTGCCGAGGCCTTCAGATGGGGGCTGGCGGCTGGCTCGGCCACGGCCATGACCCCGGGAACGGAACTGCTAAACCTGGAAGATTTCCATCGTCTGTTGCCTGAGGCGGTGGTGGAGGAGGTGTGACATGGCCTTTTTGGACGAGATCACTGGTAGCACGGGGAAGAAGACCAGACTCTACAGGCTTCTCTATCTCTATGGTCCGGGGAGGGGAAAGGCCCTTTTCCTCCCTATAGACCAGGGGCTGGAGCATGGTCCCAGGGACTTTTTCGCCAATCCTGAGAGCGCCGATCCCGAGTTTCAGCTCAAGGTGGCTGTGGAGGGGGGGTTCTCGGGGATAGTCTTCCAGCCCGGTCTGGCCATGAAGTACATGAGAGACTATGCTGGTCTGGTCCCCCTTATTCTGAAGATCAATGGCAAGACCAACGTCCCTTCGGACGAGGAGGCCTTTTCTTCCCTGACGGCCACGGTGGAGGATGCTGTGCGCCTGGGGGCCGACGCCGTGGGCTACACTCTCTATGTGGGTTCTCCCGCTCAGGACAGGGACTTTGCCCAGTTCAGGGAGGTGAGGCGGGAGGCCGAGAGACTGGGTATGCCCGTAATCGTATGGGCCTATCCCCGGGGTAGGGATATCGAAGCCAAAGGGGGAAAGAACAGCCTATACGCCGTGGAGTATGCCGCCAGGGTGGCTCTGGAGCTGGGGGCCGATATGGTGAAGGTGAACATCCCGGTTTTGGATAGGGACAGGGCCCATGAACTCCCCCAACCTTACAATGAGCTGGTCATGGAGATCTCCCTGGAGGAGGCCATGAAGAGGGTGGTGGGTGCCGCTGGTAAGATTCCCGTCATCATCGCTGGGGGAGGCAAGGTGGACGACGATGAACTCCTCAGGAGGGCCCGGATATGCGTGAAAGCGGGTGCTGTGGGGTTCATTTTTGGCCGCAACATATGGCAGAGGCCCTTTTTGGAAGCTCTGGAGATGGCCCAGAGGCTCAAAGAGATCCTTCTGGAGGACTGAGCCTGGCTCGGGGGTGGGACCTTTAGTCCTTTTCCCGGCCCAGCCACTCCCAGAAATCTTTCAGGTCCTTTGCCCGGTAGTGGGGCCTACAATCCTGGGGCAGCTTCTCCTGGGTGTTTCTCACCAGGACCACCTTCATTCCTGCCTCCAGGGCCCCTTTCACGTCTCTCTTGGGGCTGTCTCCCACGTAGACGCACTCTCTCGGGTTCACCCCCAGGAGGGCACAGGCCATGGTGAATAGGCGGGGATCGGGCTTTTTGAAGCCGAAATGGGTGGACATGAGGACGTAGTCGAAGAAGCCATCCAATCCCAGCATACGTACCTCCTCCCGGGAGAAAACCTTCTGGGCGTCGGAGAGGAGGGCCAGGGGATAGCCCTTCCTCTTCAGCTCCCGGAGGACGGTGAGGGTGTCTGGGAAGAGCTGGAACCTCTCCCTGCTCAACAGCCTGAACAATTTGCAGCATGACTCCACCATGAAGGGATGGTGGAGGCCCTCTTTCTGAAGAACCCTGGAAAAAGCCTCTTCCAGGTCCACTTCTGGGTAACGTTCTTTGTCGGACTTTTTCAATTTCTCCGTCTCCACCTCCAGGGAGACCCTGAGTTGTTCCCCTGTCACATCGGCCCCGTAGTACTGGAGATAGAGGGCCAGGATTCTGTAAATGTCCTCCTTGCCCTCGTTGGTGAGGATGTCTATGAGAGTACCGTAGAGGTCGAAAATCACAGCCCGTATTTTAGGCATTCTTTGGCCTCCCGAATAATAGTCTCTCTGTACTCTTCATGGAGCCAGGGATTCCTGGCTATGCGTAGCAGCCCTAGAGCCATGTAGAAGGGGAGCTTCTTGGTCACCCTGATCCACATGTCCGCCGTCTCTAGGGTCCGGCAGTAGGTCTTGAGGAGGCTTCTGATGAAGGGTTCGGCCTGCCATCTGTGGCCGCCCTTCCAGAGGTAGTAGTGCTTGAGTTCAGCGGCCATAAATCCCAGATCCCAGCATCGATCGGCCTCTTTCGTTCTCTCCAGGTCTATGGCCGTCACCGTATCCCCGAAGAAAAAGAAATTGGTGGGTGTGGCGTCCCCATGGACCAAAACCTTCCCGTCCTCTGGGGGCCTACACTGTCGCCATCTGCCAGCGTGTTTCCTGATGGAGAACTCCATTTTAGGATCCAGGGCTTCTCCCTGTTTAAGGGAGGCGAGGAGCTTTTCCAGGTACTGCTGGGCAAGGAGTAGATGGGATGGTTCCTTCTTTTCGGTCTTGCCGTGGAGACGGGCCAACCATCGGGCCAGAGCCTTCACCTTTTTCTTGAACTCCTTCTCTTTTCCCTGGAGGATGGCCTTTTCTAGGTAGTGGTCCAGATCTTTTCCCAGGGCCTTCTCTGTGAAGAGTCCCCCTCTCAGCCGAGGGTTCCTGCCCAGGGGACGGGATACCCTGTATTTCCCCCTGTCCATACCCAGTCTCACCAGGGTGAGAAGGTTCTGGTACTCCCTCTCCATTCTCCTGGTGGCCGTGGTGGCGTCTATCTCTCCCCACTGGAAGAATTTTCCCACCACCTCCAGGTTTCCTCTCTTTTCTCTGAAGAGGTACACGGGCTTTTCCTTGGCCAGGGGTTTGACTTCAATGGGTCCATAGGGTCCAGGGGCCAGCAGGGGGAAAATCTCCTCCTTGAGATACTCCTCCAGGGCTTTTCCCAGACCTTTCAGTACCATGGGAGGCATAGTAATTGAGGCGTGCTCCTATTACAATCCAGCAAGAGGGGATTCCAGAGGAGGCCGGTCTTGTTCCCTGCATCTTGTGGGGTTTTTCCCCCTCGTTGATTTTGCCCTGGTTCCCAGGCTATCCTTCTTCTATGGATGAGAGGCGACTCTTACTGGGAAGTGAGGCCTTGGCCCTGGGGGTGAAGCTCTGTCGTCCCCAGGTCATAGCCGCCTATCCCATCACTCCCCAAACCCATATAGTAGAGTGTTTGGCCCAGATGGTGGAGGAGGGGAGTCTCTCACCCTGCAGGCTGGTCACCGTAGAGTCGGAGCTCTCCAGCATATCCCTGGTCATGGGGGCCTCGGCGGGAGGGGCCAGGGTTTTCACCGCCACCGCTTCCCAGGGTCTGGCCCTCATGCACGAAATCCTCCACTGGGTGGCAGGTATGCGCTTCCCCGTGGTCCTGGCCAACGCCAACCGGGCCCTGGGTGGTCCCTGGATCCTCTATATGGACCAGACCGATTCCCTATCCCAGAGGGATACGGGTTGGATTCAGCTTTATTGCGCCAGTGCCCAGGAAGCCCTGGACATGGTTCCCATGGCCTACCGTTTGGCAGAGGCCCATGTCTTACCCGTTATGGTGGTCATAGATGGCTTCTGGGTGTCCCACACCATGGAACCCGTAGATGTCCCTTCCCAGGAGGCTATAGACTCCTTCCTTCCGCCCCGGAAGGACGAGGTGAAGCTGGATCTGGAGAATCCCCAGGCCCTGGGGGCCCCGTCACCTTCAGACACTTTCTACAGGATAAAACAGGAGATCCAGGAGGAGATGGAGAGGGTTCTGGAGGCTTTCCCTGGATACGCCGGGGAGTACCGTGAGCTCACAGGTAGGAACTACTGTGCGGTGGAACACTGGTACATGGACGATGCCCGGGTGGTTATGGTGGGTCTGGGAGGCATCACGGGCACAGCCCGGTTCACCGCCCGGCGCCTGAGAGAGAAGGGCATAAAGGCAGGGGTGGTCTTTCCCCGGGTCTTGAGACCCTTCCCCGCCGGGGAATTGAGGGAGGTCCTCCAGGGGAGGGAGGTGGTTCTTGTCATGAACAGGGCCCTCTCCCCGGGCATGGGAGGTCAACTCACCCAGGAGGTGAAGGCAGCCCTGTACGGCCTGCCCCGGGCACCCAGGGTGGTGGAGTGGATGGCGGGGCTGGGGGGCGTAGATCCCGTTCCTCTGGCCATGGAGAAGGCTGTGGCCAGGGCACTGGAGGGTGAGGAGGTGATATGGACCCTTCAACCCGTGGGGGCCAGAAGATGATGGATGTACCCAGGGACGAGCATTTTCAGCCCGGTCATCCCGCCTGTCCCGGGTGCGGAGCTGCACCCTCTATGCGCCTGGCCCTCAAGGCCCTGGGCCCCAGGACCATGGTGGTCATTCCCGCCTCTTGCTGGTCCATCATTGCTGGGGCCCATCCATTCTTTTCCCTGGGGGTCCCCCTCCTCCATACCCCCTTCCTGTCGGCTGCAGCGGCGGCGTCGGGACTCAAAGCCGCTCTGGAAATCCAGGGGGACCCTGAGACCCTGGTCATGGCCTGGGCGGGGGACGGGGGTACCTTCGACATCGGGTTTCAGGGACTCTCAGGGGTTGCAGAGAGGCGTACGGACATCCTTTACGTGTGCTACGACAACGAGGCCTACATGAATACGGGAGGGCAGCGAAGCTCCGCCACCCCCCTGGGTACCCAGACGGGGACTACTCCGGGAGGCAAACCCGAAGAAAAGAAGGACCTCCTCAACATCATGGCGGCCCACGGCGCCGCATACGTGGCCACGGCCACTCTGGCCTATCCTCACGATCTCCTGGCCAAGTTCAAGAAGGCCCGGGAGACCAGGGGATTCCGCTTCATTCACCTCCTCTCTCCCTGCCCCACGGGTTGGGGATTCCCCGAAGATAAGACAGTGACCATGGCCCGCATGGCCGTGGAGTCGGGGGCCTACCGTCTCATGGAATGGGAGGGGGGAGGATGGCGCACCACCCACCGTCCTTCATTTCAGGTGAAGGTGGAGGAGTACCTTGGAGCCCAGCGGCGATTCTCTCACCTGGGACCCATGGAACTTCGGGAAATAGCCCACCGTATAGCCAGTCACTGGGAGGAGATCAGCAGAGGGGACAAGGGGTAGAGGTGCCAGATTCGTCTATGGGCAGGTGAGTGAGGTCTCCCTTCTATTCCAGAATGCCCCTTTTCTCTTGACAAGGGAGATTCCGTGCCTATCTTTCCCCCTCAACATGATGAGAGAGGGGATGAAGATGGCCAAGGAACTCAGGGCCAGGAAACCGGGGGCGGATTGTAGCAGGTGCGAGAAGTGCCCCTACTTCTGCGGAAGGAAGGGGGAGTTGGTGATATGCCTGAATCCCGAAGTGACGGGTCTGGAAAGGATCCCCACCCCTGTAAGAGTGGATGAGGAGAACCCGTGTCCCTACCAGGTCCAGGAGCAGTGGACCTTCTCAAGATAGACGGTTCCACAGGGGAGGGGGGTGGTCAGATAGTTCGACTGGCCCTCTTCCTCTCCCTCATCAAAGGCACACCCGTAGAGTTATTCAACATCCGTCTGGGCAGGAAGAACCCGGGCCTCAAAAGACAGCACCTCCATGTCATAGAGGCCCTGGAGGCCATCACCGGTTCCCGATGCCAGGGGGCCAGGCTGGGCTCTACCACCATCAGGTTCTTCCCCGGTCCCATCAAAGGCGGCAGGGTCCGGATAGATTTCGGTACGGCGGGTTCCATTCCTCTCTTTCTGCAGACCCTC
>Ga0256830_1000271_pt1 | contig 45353 bp, 33 predicted proteins | sample 128326metaG_FD_190537 | JGI IMG/M metagenome (GOLD analysis project Ga0256830, IMG submission 190537) | Hydrothermal vent microbial communities from Lau Basin, Pacific Ocean - 128-326 | ecosystem: Environmental > Aquatic > Marine > Hydrothermal vents | place: Pacific Ocean: Lau Basin | collected...
GTGCCCATCGGCGCGGCATCCAGCCACCAGTCAAAGACAAGCTCCGCGTCGAAGGCCTGGCTCAGGTCCAATGGACCGTAGATCAGCCAGGAATCCACGTTGTCCACGTAGGTGCTGATGCCGGCGGTGAGGCTGATGCCGTCCGCCCCGCCGCCCACAGACCAGACGGCGGTGATGGGGCTGGTAGCGGTGAAGGTCGTCGCGCCCCAGGTGTACTCCCCGCCATCCGTGCTGCTGGTGTCGGTAACGATCCAGGCACCGGGGAAGGCCCCGCTGAACTGCTCCTGAAGCCGGGTCTCCCACCGGGGCGCAGAAGCACGGGGCTGGGCCAAAGCCGGAAGCCCCAGGACGACGATGACCATGAGAGCAGACAGTCCAACGACAAGGGCCCATCGCTTCCAAAGGATGGGCCGTTCTCTCCGCAGTTGTTCGCTCATGAAATCCTCCTTCACGGCTGATTTCGGCCCCCAGTCAGCCTACCTTCCCGCAGATCACCGGTCGAGGGCGCTTTCAGCTCCGATGGGCTGTTTGAAGCACGGTTTCGCGTCGGAAACGCGCCTAACCTGCGGGAGGGTGAACAGTTACGGCCCCCATAAGGGAGGGGCGGTGCAAGCACTACCGCCTGCACCTCCCGGAAAGGCTGCGCCATACCAGATCAGCCCGGCGTAGGCCGGGCCGGATTGTACCATTGCCGGGAATGGCTGTCAACTTGGTCAAGAAGTCCTCGGTCCTCAGTCCTCAGTCCTCAGTCCGCCGCTAAGCCGCTAGGTCGCTAGGCCGCTGGTCGCTTGCCCCTTGCCCCCTGCCCCTTGCCCCTTGCCCCTTAGTCGGCGGTCGGCTTTTGGTCCGGGAGGACCACCCGGTCGGCCTCGGGAGGGGCGAGGGTGCTCTGGACCCGCCAGCGTTCGCCGGTGAAGGGATCGTAGAGGCCCACTTCTACCGTGTAGGGCCCCGGAGGGGCGTCGGGCGGGAGGGGCAGGGGATGGACCTGCAGGAAACGGTCCCCCGGACGCAGGGTGAGCGGATCCACCCACAGGCCGTCGTCCCCCACCAGGGGGGTGCCGTCGGCGTCCAGGAGGTGGGTGAAGACGGCCAGGCGGGGGCCGGCGTAGACGTTTGGTGGCGGCGGGTTGGCGACGATGGGCATCGGCGGCAGTTGAAGGGGCTCGGCCACCCGCCAGGCGGTGACCAGCAGGGCCTCCCGCCCGGGCGCGGGCTCTACCCCCTGCTCCCAAGTGACGGCCACCAGGTCCAGACCGTTGGCGAAGCGTCCCACGGGCTCCTCTCGCTCGAAGAGGGGGTCGGGGGTCAGGAGGTAGTGGGCGAGGGGTGGAGTCAGGCGGGCCGGATAGGGTCGGCGGCTCGCCTGAAGGCGTCGTTCGATGGGAGGCGAGGGGCGGGGGTAGGAGGGGAGGAGCAGGGAGAGGGGCGGTTGACCGGCGACGTAGACGAGGGCCCGCTGGGGGTTGAAGAGGCGCACCATCAGGTCATCGCGCCGGCCGTCTACCTGGAGGGCCAGCCGGTCCCACGGCCCCATCAGCAGGCTGCCCACCGCCCAGTCCCGGACCTCAGGGCGGGCATCCAGATAGCGGGCGGCGTCTCGATAATCGGCCCGATAGAGAAAGCGGACCAGGCTCTCCCGAGGCCAGCGCCCGAAATAGTCCCGCAGGTCCCGCCAGGCGTTCGGCAATAGGAAGAGCAGAAGGGCCACGAGGGCGAAGGCGGCCGGGGAACCGGCGGGGCGGGCGAACCGCCGGGTCACCCAGCGCCAGCTCTCCTCCAGGGCAAGGACCGGCAGGAGGTAGGTCAGGGGTTGGATCATTATGGAATGGCTGAGGCTGGCGGGCGGGACGCTGAGCACGGTGGGCAACAGCCCAAAACCGAACCAGAGGAGCAGGAGGAAGTGACGGGGCCGTCGCCAGCGGCGGAGGGAGATCAACAGGCCGGCCCAGAGGAGGAGCCCGCCGACGGGGTTGAAGAGGGGCCGATCGGCGACGTTATAGAGCCACTCCGGGTCGCCGGTGGCGTGGAACATGTTGAGGGTGAGCCAGGCCGTCTCCAACAGGGGGCCGGGATCCCCTGCCTGGAGCGCCCGGATGGGGCGGGCCAGTTGGGAGAGGCGGGCATCGGCGCCGATGCCCTGGGCGGCGGCCTCGCTGCGCCCCGCAACGATGGCGAGGAGGAGGGGCACGACCAGGAGGGCGGCGATGGCCAGGGCCAGGCCATACCCCCGCCAGGCCGCCCGCAGGTGCTCCCGGTGGAAGAGGGCCAGGTAGAGGCCGAAGAAGGCCAAGAGGATGGGGAGCAGCCGGGCGGCGGGATAGGTGTAGAGGCTCAGCCCTAGGGCCAGCCCCAGCCCCACGGCCCAGCGCCGGGGGGATCGAGGGCGACGGGTGAAGGGGGTCCAGAGCAGGAAGAAGACGATCAGGACGAAGGGGGGCAGGCTGATGTGACGTAGGGCGATCCGGCTGTAGATCAGCGACCAGAAAGAGGTCGCCAGCCCCAGGGCGGCGAAGGTGCCGACCGTCGTGCCGAAGAGGCGACGGCCCAGTTGGTAGGTCAGCGGCACGGTCAGGGTGCCCAAGACGATGGAGAGGAAGTGCCCTCCCATCACGTTCTCCCCCAGCAGGAGGTAGACCCCCGCGTGCAGGTAGTGGTAGAGCGGCTCGTGGCCGGAAGCGCCGGTAAAGTAGAGGGGGAAGCGCCCCTGGAAGAGTTCGCCGGAGAGGGCGTAGATGTTGATCAGCTCGTCGTCCCGCCACCCCGGCGGCACCTGCTCGGGGGCGACCACCCGGAGCCCCCAGGCCAGGAGGGTCAGGAGCAATGGGATGAGGAAGGGACGCCAATGGGTGCGCTGGACGGTCACGGGACGGTCACCTCCACGGGTTGCAGGAAGATGCGATCGCCGGCCGGCCCTTGGTCCGTCAGGATGGGCAGCCGGGTCAGGTCGGGCCGGGTGTAGAGACCCACCTCCAGGGCGTAGCGTCCGGCCGGCAGGTCCGGCTTCAGGGAGAAGCGGTGGATCTGCAAGAAGCGATCTCCCGACTGCCAGTTCCAGGCGGGCACATCCAGCCGATCCTCTTGGCCCACCACTTGGCCGGCCGAATCCAGCAGGTGGACGAAGATGGCTGCAGCTCGGCCATAGCGCTGCGGGGGTAGGGGGCCGAGGGCTTCGGGGTCGAAGACCTGCCAGGCGGTGATCAGGCTAACCGTTCCGCCGGGCGCGACGGTGGGGCTCTCCAGGGTGTAGCCGACCAGGGCCACCGCCCCCCCGAAGTTGACGGGGAGGGTCAGCGGACGGTCGCCGGCCACCTGCTGGCCCGTCAAGCGGGGGAGGAGGACGGCCCAGGCCCGTCGGGGGTTCCAGAGGTGGACGTCGAAATAGGGGTCTACGTCGTCGGGGCGCAGGAGGACCCGCTCCGGAGGCGAGAGGGGAACCCAGTCGGCGAGACGGGGGGCCAGCGGCGCGTTGGTGGGCAGGATCAGCAGGCTCCGGTCCACGTCAGGGAAGAGGAGGGCCCTCCGGGCGTCGAACCAGCGCAGCGTGAGGTCGTCCCGCTGCACCCGCAGATCGGCGATGAAGGGATCGAGGGGCACCTCCGGGAAGGGGGAGGAGAGGGTCACGGTGCCGCTGTAGGGGCTCTCGTTGAGGTAGTCGGTGATGGCGGCCAGGTTGTGGAAGTAGGCGGCCCGGACTGCGGGGGATTCCCCCCAGCGGACGAAGTAGTCGTAGCCGGTGGAGATCGCCATCACGACCAGCCACGCGCCGCAGGCGAGGGCGAAGCGGCCGGCCCAACGGGGACCGAAGCGGGCCTGGATCCGGCGACCGACCTCCACCGCGCCCAGGACGGGCAGCGTCAGGATGGGGGCCTCGGCTCCCATGCTATGAAGAGTGCTGGTCCACTCACCTACAATGAGGGAGGGCAGGAGCCCCGTCGCCACCCACATCAGGACGAAGGCGTAGGCCGGCCGCCGCCAGCGGCGGAGGCAGAGGAGGATGCCGATGTAGAAGAAGAGGCTCGCCACCGGGTCGAGGATGGGGCGTCCCGGCAGGTTGTAGGTCACGAAGCTGTCGCCCCGGATGCTGAGGGTGCCCAGCGTCTCGACGGCGTTGGTCAGCAGCGGCCTCAGGTCACCCCGGAGGGCAGCGGTCAGGGGGCCGGCGAGGGAGGAGGAGCGCTGCCAGGCGTCGGGGTCAAGCAGGTGGGGGGCGGCCAGGACTCCGGCGGCCGCCAGGGCTCCGGCAAACCAGGCCCCGTGGCGGCGGAAGCGGGGGCGGTCCACCAGGGCCAGGTGGGCGAAGAGGAGGCCCAGGGAGAGGGAGACCGCCCGGGCGACTTCGTAGGCGTAGAGGGAGCCTGCCAGGAGAAGGGCGAAGGGCACCCAGGCCCACCGCCGGCCTCTGTTCCCTTCCTGCCCTCCCAGGGCCAGCCAGAGGAAGTAGACGGCGCCGGTGAAGAGGGCGGGGGCCGGCTCCGGGTTGAGGGCGAAACGGCTGGTGCTGACCGCCCAGAAGGAGACGGCGACCATAGCCGCGCTGCCCAGGCCGACAGCCCTACCGAAGAGGTGACGGGCCCACAGGTAGGTGAAGATCAGCAGGACCAAGCCGAAGAAGGCCGAATGGAGGCGCAGGGCCAGGTCGGTGGGGCCGAAGAGGGCCATAAAGAGAGCCCCCGAGTACATCGTGAAAGGCTCGTTGGCGTAGCCGTAGGGGGCCTTGACCTGAGAGGGAGCCCCTCGGTAGACGGCGAGGACGAAGTAGCCCGTGTCCGCCTCGTCGTGGGTCAGGCCGGGGGGCACGGCGTCCAGCCGGTAGAGGCGGAAGAAGAGGGCGACAAAGAGGATGAGGGCCAGCAGCCCAAGGCTCCAGGCCGGTTCGTTCATCCGTAGAGACCAGCGGCGCAAGGTTCGTTCCCTCATCGGACCTCGATCAGGCGCAGTGTCAGGTGGTCGTCCACCGGCTTTCCCTCCACGTAGACGGTCAGCCGGGGTATAGCGGGATCGGGTTCGTGGCCGGCCAGCACGGCATCCACTCGATCGGGGACGGTGTAGACCCCGGTGATGAGGGTGTACGTCCCCGGCGGCAGGTCGGCGGGCAGGGTCAGCCGGTGGAGCTGGAGGAAGCGATCTCCCGGCTGCCACTGCCAGGAGGGGGCATCCAGCCGGTCCTGCTGAGCCACAACCTGGTTTTGCCCGTCCAACAGTTGGGTGAAGAGCACCGCATCCCGGTCCGGGGGCAGAGGGGCCTCCACTTGCCAAAGGGTGAGGAGGAGGAGGGTCTGCCCGGCGCTGGGCTCCCCCTGAAGCCGGTAGCCCAGGAAGGTGAGGGAGGCTCCCACGGCGACGGGCTGCCGATCCGGGCGGAGGGGGGCTTCGAGCCGGGGCTGCAGCGCGGCCAAGGTCTCCTCCGGCGACCAACGGTAGATGGCGAAGGCCGGATCGAAGTCGTCAGGGCGCAGTTCAACCCGCTCCAGCAAGGTGGCGTGGGGCCGGACGAGGGCCCAGAGGGCGTCGTCCAGGGGCACTGCCTGGGGCAAGATGAGGCGGGCCGCCGACGCCGGGGGGAGGTAGAGGGCTTGACGACCGTCGAACCAGCGCAGGGGCGGGCCGGCCTCGCCCAGCACGGCCTGCAGGATGCGGGGATCGTGGTACTGGCCGGGGTAGAAGCTGGAGATGGCGACCGGCTCCTCCTCCGGCCCCCGGCGCACCGCCTCGGCGATGGCCATCAGGTCCACGTGATAGTGGACCCGCACATCCCGGTCGTTGGGCCAGCGGAGGAAGTAGTCCCGCAGGGTGAGGAAGGCGACGGGGGCAAAGGCGAGGAGGACCAAGATGGGAACGGCCAGCCGAGGTGCTGCCCGCCCCGGCCCGCCGGTCCGCAGGCGCTCCAGGGTCAGGGCCGGGAAGAGGTAGAGCACGGGCTGGGCAGCGATGGCCCGCAGGTGGGCAGCGTCCACGCCCGTCGCCAGGGCAGGGAAGAAGCCGACGACCAGCCAGAGGAGGGCGAGGGCGTGGGCGGGCTCCCGCCAGCGGCGGAGGGCGATGAGCAGGCCGGCGTAGAAGAGCAGGCTGGTCAACGGGTCGAGGAGGGGCCGGCCCGGGATGTTGTAGGGGATGAAGCCATCGCCGCGAAGGCTGAAGAGGTGGAGCCCTTCGTAGATTTTCGCCATCAGCGGGCCGGGATCGCCCTTCAGCAGGAGCCGGAGGGGCTGATCGAGCTGGCCGATGCGGATCTCGGCCGAGGGATGGGCTTGCAGGTAGGCGAAGAGGGGAGCGGCGACGAGGGCGGCGATGAGGAGGCTCACGCCCCAGGGACGCCATCGCTGCCACCAGCGCTGCCGGTCGGTCAGGAGGAGGTAGAGGCCGAAGAGGAGGGGGATGGCCGGCAGCAGCCGGGCCGCCAGGTAGGTGTAGAGGGTGAGGCCGAGGAAAAGGCCGGGGAGTAGATAGCGGATAGCGGTCGGCGGTCGGCCGTCGGCCGTCGGCGGTCGGCCGTCGGCCGTCGGCCATCGGCGGTCGGCCACGAGGGCCAGGAGGGCGGCGGTGAAGAGGGCGGGCAGGGTGATGGCCCGCAGGCCCAGCCGGCTGGTGCTGACCCCCCAGAAGGAGAGGGCCAGGCCGGTCGCGGTCCACAGGGCGGTGGGGCGGTCGAAGGCCCGGCGGGCCCAGGCGTAGGTCAGGGCGACCAGCAGGAGCCCCCACCAGGCCGAGGTGAGCCGCATGGCGAAGGGAGTGGGGCCGAGGAGCGCCATCGTCAGGGCCACGTTGTAGAGGTAGAGGGGCTCCTTGCCCTGGGCCACGGGAAAGTAGGCGGGACGGGCACCCCGCAGGACGGAGGCGGCGTCGTAGACGTTGTTGGCCTCGTCGTGGGTCAGGCCGGGGGGCACGGCGTCCAGCCGATAGAGGCGGAGGCCGGCCGCCAGCAGCAGGATGAGCAGGGGCAGCCAGACCGTCCGCGATGCGCTTCGGATGACCGGCGTTGGGGTGGTTCGCTTCTCCATCGTTCGGCGGCGGGATCTAGCTACCTGGCAGTGTCACCCTCCCGCAGGTCACGCGGTGCCTGGCGACAGCCATAGCTTATCGGAGGCTGCCTATGACGCGCTCCAAGCCGTGGGGAGAACCTGCGGGAGGGTCTTGGGAAATGGGGCAGGTAGCTCGCGGCGGGATTGTACACCAACCGCCTGTTGGAGGCAAGGGGGGGGGAGGTTAGCTCCGGCGCGGGGGCAGGCAGACGGGTAGGGAGGGAGGGTTCGCCGCGTTCTCCCCCTCGAAGGAGCGACTGACCAGCCGCCCCGTCATCAGGATGCCCAGCACCCCCGTCAGCAACAGGCCCGCCAGCCCCAGGGAAGCGGGCGTGCGGACCTGAGGGGAGGACAACAGGAGGACCCCGTGCAGCCCCAGGATGAGAAGTGCGAGCCCGCAGAAGGGAAGCAGTGGCGGCGTGAGGCGGGTGAGGAAGAGCTTGAGCAGGGAATGCCGGCCTCCAGACCGCCGGGAGCGCTGCTGCCATCCCGCCTTGAGGAGGGCGAGGGGCGCCCAACGTCCACCTGGGCGCGGACCGGTCGCCCCTGAGGTAGGCTCGGCGGGGTGCAAGGTGACGACGGCGTCGGGGGCGAGGGTGATCCGCTCGCCGACCAGGAAGAGGGCGACTTCGCCGACCGGCGGGGCGGTCGGTTCCCCATCCCATCCCATCGGGCGGAGGAGGTAGGCGGCCAGGCAGAACCCTTCGCTTCTCAGGGGGGCCGCTCCGCCGAGCACTTCCTGCCCCAGGGGCCAGATAACCTCTTCCAGGGCCTGGGTCGCCTCTCGGAAAAGGCTTGTGCTCTTAGGGGCCTTCGGTGGACGGTACCGGCGGGCCTGGATGACGGTCTCGCCCCGGCCCAGCCGGGCGTCCATCACCTGGAGGAAGTTGGCCGAAATCCGGTCCCGGGGGCGCAGCAGGATGAAGGCATCGTAGGCTTTGGGGGCCTCCTGGACCCGGCTCAGCAGCCAGCGCAGGGCGGCATCGCTGTCGGCGTGGGTCTCCCCACCGGCGTACTCGTAGACGATGGCCCCACCCCGGCGGGCGATCCGGGCGGTGTAGTCCCGGCATCGGTCGGCCACCAGGTAGACGTCGTAGAGTTCCCGGGGGTAGCGCTGGGCGGCCAGGCTGTCAAGCAGGCCGGGCAGCAGGGAGGCCGCGTTGTGGGCAGGGATGAGGATGGCGAAGCGATGGCGGGGATGGGGGAACAGAGGGGTCTGCCGAGGCACAGAGAGGCCAGCGATGGTCAAGACGAAGAGGTAGCCGGCCCACAGTAACAATCCCATCTCGAGGGCGGTGATGAGCGGGGTTAGATGGTTGACGGTGGGCATTCTGGTTCCTCGGGTAAGTTGCAAATTGCAAATTGCAAGGGGCAAGTTCGCGTCGGAAACACGCCTAACCTGCGGGAGGGTGAACAGTTACGTTGCGAATGGCAAATGGCAAGTTGCAGGCGGCAAGTGCGCTCTCAGCTTAACACAGTCCTGGGAGGCTGTCCGTAAGGGGCGCGTTAAGTCAGCGTAAAAAGGGCGTTAAATGGTCAGGTAGTCGCTTGGTCGCCTGGTCAGGTGGTCCTTGATCCTCAGTCCTTGGTCCTCGGTGCCTTCCCTGGTCGGTGGTCGGCCACTGGCGAAGCGGTGATTACCCACATCTCGGGAATCCGCCCGGCCCGCCCGGACCTGGAAAGTCCGGGCTGAGGGGAGCAAAGCCCTAACGGGCTCTCTCGCAGCCCCCGGAGGGGGCTTTCCCTTTCTCAGCCGGGCGGTTTAGCGCCCGGCGTCGCCTTATGGGTGATCACCGCGCCACCGCACCATTGACGTCAAGGGTGGCCTGGAGTATAATTTGGTCAGATAATCGCCTGGTCGGGTGGTCGCTTGGTCATTGGGTCACTTGGTCGGGTGGTCACTTGGTCGCTTGGTTACCGGACCACCAGGCCATCTGACCATCAGACTATCCGACCACTTGACCCGAAAGGGTGGGTAGCGATGATGCGATTGGACCGTTTTACCGAACGTGCTCAGGACGCTGCAGCCCGCGCTCACGAGATCCTGCAGCGATATGGTCACCACCAGGTGGATACCGAGCATATCTTGCTGGCCTTGCTGGAACAGCCGGACGGCGTCGTCCCTCAGATCCTGAAGCATCTGGGATGTGACATCGAGCAGATTCGACGACGGATAGACAGCGTGCTGCGGGCCAGCCCCCGGGCGACCATCTACGGCATCGGGGGGACCGGGCAGGTTTTCATCACACCCCGCGTCAAGCGGGTGTTGGACCTGGCCAATCAAGAGGCCAACCGGCTAGGTGATGAGTACATCTCCACCGAGCACATCTTCCTGGCCATCGCCAGCGAGCGGAACACCGCCTCAGCCCGTATCCTGGCCGAGAACGGGGTGACCAAGGGCCGTATCTACGATGCCATCAAAGTGATCCGAGGTGGACAGCGGATTACCGATCCCCACGCTGAGAGCCGCTTTCGTACTCTGGAGAAGTACAGCCGGGACCTGACCCAGATGGCCCGCGAGGGGAAGCTGGACCCGGTCATCGGACGCGATGAGGAGATCCTGCGGGTCATCCAGGTCCTCTCCCGCCGGACGAAGAACAACCCGGTCCTCATCGGGGAGGCCGGCGTGGGCAAGACGGCCATCGTCGAGGGGCTGGCCCAGAAGATCGCCGCCAACGATGTACCCGAGATCCTGATGGGCAAGCGGGTGGTGCAACTGGATCTGGGGGCGATGATCGCTGGCTCCCGTTTCCGGGGCGACTTCGAGGAGCGGTTGAAGTCGGCCATCGAGGAGATTCAGCGTTCGGAGGGTGAGATCATCCTCTTCATTGACGAGTTGCACACCGTCGTCGGCGCGGGGGCCGGCGGCGGGGCCCTGGACGCCAGCAACATGCTCAAACCCGCCCTCTCCCGAGGGGAACTCCAGTGCATCGGGGCGACGACGCTGGACGAGTACCGCCAGTACATCGAGCGGGATGCGGCGCTGGAGCGCCGTTTCGCCCCCATCTTCGTGGACGAGCCCACCGTCGAGGAGACCATCGAGATCCTGCGGGGCCTGCGGGATCGGTACGAAGCTCACCACAAGGTCACCTTCTCCGACGACGCGCTGGTGGCCGCCGCCAAGCTGGCCCACCGCTACGTTACGGAGCGCCACCTCCCCGATAAGGCGATTGACCTGATTGACGAGGCAGCAGCCAAGCTGCGCATCGCCCTCTACACCCTTCCCCCCGACCTGAAGGAACTGAAGAAGGAGTTGGACCGACTCCAGGCCGAGGAGGAGGCTGCTTGGTCGGCCCGGGAGTACGAGCGGGCTGCCGAGTACAAGAGCCAGCGGTTGCGCCTGGAGCAGACCTTCACCGCCCGCCGGGACGCCTGGCGGCGGGAGCACGCCCTCGACGAGGTGGTGGACGCCAACGACATCGCTGAGGTGGTCGCCTCCTGGACCGGGATCCCGGTGACCCAATTGATGGAAACGGAGGCGGAGAAGCTGCTACATATGGAGGAACGGCTGCACGAGCGGATCGTGGGACAGGATGAGGCGATCCACGCCGTCTCCGAGGCCATCCGCCGCGCTCGGGCCGGGCTGAAGGACCCACGCCGCCCCATCGGCAGCTTCATCTTCTTGGGCGCTTCCGGCGTGGGCAAGACGGAGTTGGCCCGCGCCCTGGCTTGGTTCCTCTTCGACGACGAGGACGCGCTGCTGCGCATTGACATGAGCGAGTACCAGGAGTCCCACACCGTCAGCCGCCTCTTCGGTGCACCGCCGGGCTACGTGGGCTATGATCAGGGCGGCCAGCTCACCGAGTCGGTCCGCCGTCGGCCCTACCAGGTTGTCCTCTTCGACGAGATCGAGAAGGCTCATCCCGATGTCTGGAATGCCCTGCTGCAGATCTTGGAAGATGGCCGGCTGACCGATGGACAGGGGCGGACGGTGGACTTCCGCAACACGATCATCATTATGACCAGCAACCTGGGCACGGCTTACACCCACCGGGGTGGGGCGCTGGGGTTCATCACGGGCAAGGACGACGAAGCTCAGGCGGAGCGGGAGGCCCACGCGGAGATCGAGAAGGCCCTGCGCAAGGTGTTCCGCCCGGAGTTCCTCAACCGGGTGGATGAGATCATCATCTTTAACCGGCTCACCCAGGAACAGGTGAAGGAGATCGTGGACCTGCAGATGCGGGAGATCGCGGAGCGGTTGGAGGAGCAGGGGCTGACGGTGTCGCTGACCGAAGAGGCACGGGAGTGGCTGGCGGAGAAGGGGTACGATCCTGACTTCGGGGCGCGTCCGTTGCGCCGAGCTCTACAGCGGTACGTGGAGGGTCCCCTGAGCGTCCGACTGCTCCAGGGGGAGTTCCAGGCGGGCGACCACGTGCTGATAGACGTGGGCGAGGAGGGGCTCACCTTCACGCACCAGCCTCTGGAGGAGATGGTCATCGAGCCGGTCCCGCAGGCGGAGCCGGTCTCTCAGGAGCCGCTTCAGTGAGTCACCTTCTCCGGGGGTGAGATATAGCCGATTTTGGACCCATTCCCTGCAATTTTTAGCCGGACCGCCTTGACTTTCTCAGGAAACTCGATTACAATAGGGGAGCCTGATTTCCCAGAAGGCTGATCACCTTAGCATCCCCGTCTCAATATGGCGCCTCATATCCCCACACCAGGCAAAAGGGCAATGCTTGGATCCCACCCCAGTGGAACATCCTCCAGAGATTGACACGTGAACAAGCGTTTGGCTCTCTCGTCCGTATCCGGGTCTAGCTGCGGCGAAAGGGGGTGATTTGTCCAAAGAGAAACCGATAGGCCCAATCTCCAAGGATCGCCTTGCGAAAATCCCTTAGTCTCGTTTCCACCCACTCACAAAGGAGGAGGAGGAAATGCTTGCTAGAAAGTGGCTGACCCTGTGGGCCCTGGTGCTCATCGCCAGCGTTGTTCTCTCGGCCTGTGCTCAGCCGACCCCTCAGGTCATCAAGGAGACCGTGGTGGTCACACAGGTCGTGGAGAAGGAAGGCGAGAAGGTGGTGGAGACCAAGATCGTCGAGAAGGTCGTCACCCCCACGCCAGAGCCCCCCAAGGAGGCCGAGATCGGTCCTTACCGCATTGGTATCTTTGAGGAGCCGGTCTCCCTCAACTATTGGAACTACCTTGGTCCGGGGTCCTCGGTCTGGACGAGCTACGTGCTCACCGGCTACGCCGCTTCTCTCTTTGGACTGGCCGACAAGACCTTTGCCTTCGTCCCCGTGTTGGCGAAAGACATCCCCGAGCCGCGCAAGGAAGGGGATCTGTGGGTCATCGAAGTCGAGATGGTGGACAATGCTACCTGGAGTGACGGTGAGCCCATCACAGCCCAGGATGTGGTCTTCACCCACAACACCTGTAAAGACCTGCAGTTGACCCAGAACTGGCCCAACTCCTGCGCGCCGCTGGGGGCGGATGTGACGGCGGAGGCGGTGGACGACTTCACCGTCCGCTACACCTTCAACGTGACCCCCAGTCTGGGCATCTGGAACGCCGGTGTGGCCTTGGCGCCCATCCTCCCCAAGCACTTCTGGGAGCCGGTGGTCAAGGAGGCCTACTCCTACATTGAAGCCGTGGAGAAGCCCGATGTGGAGCGGCCGGAGGACTGCGAGGCCGAGGATCTGAGCGATGAAGAGAAGGCGGCGTGCGAGGCGTGGGCTGCCTACGACGAGGCCTTCGAGAACGCTCGCAAGACCCTCTACGAGGCCGACGCGACCGGCTCGCCCGTCTTCGGTGGCTTCATCACCGACAAGTGGGAGCCCGGCGCCTTCGTCCAGCGGAGCCAGAACCCCAACTACTACTTCAAGGGCGCGGAGATCATCGAGTACTCCGACGGCACCTGGGTGCAGAAGCTGCCCGACGGCACCGTCCGCCAGTACTACGGCGAGGCGACCGGTGACGTCACCCTGGACTACGTCTCCGGCCCCTACGCCCCCAACGTCATCCTCTCCATCTACGGCTCTCAGGACGCGGCCTTCCTGGCCCTGGCCAACGGCGAAGTGGACTACGTGCTGAACCCGCTGGGGCTGGCCCGGGGCTTGCGCGAGAAGGCGATGCAGGGTGAGGGGATCGTCGCTTACGACAACCCCGACTACGGGATGTTCTACCTGGCCTTCAACATGCGCAAGTACCCCATGTCGGAGTACGAATTCCGCCAGGCCTTCGACATCATCATTGACAAGGAGTTCGTGATCAACAACGTCCTCCAGGGCGTGGTCTACCCGATGTACTCCACCATGCCGCCCGGCAACGGCTTCTGGTACAACCCCGCTGTGGAGGAGAACCATCCCTACAAGGGCCTCTCCCGCGAGGAGCGGATCAACCTGGCCGTCCAGGTGCTGAAGGAGGCCGGCTGGACTTGGGAGAAGGAGCCCCAGTGGGATCCCGATGCCAGCGATGTGATCCCCGGCGAGGGGCTGCGGATGCCCAACGGCGAGCCGATGCCTGAGGTCACCATCCTTGGCCCTGGCCCGGCCTACGATCCGATCCGCGCCACCTTCAACCAGTGGATCAGCGAGTGGGCCCGCGAGCTCGGCATGCCCGTGAAGTCCGAGCTGACCGGCTTCAACAACATCCTCGGCCCGGTCTTCATCAACGCCGACTTCGACATGTACATCTTGGGGTGGAGCCTGGGCAACCCGGCCTTCCCGGACTACTACGAGGCCTTCTGGGCGTCGTGGAACGACACCGCCACCTCCGGCAACTACAACACCCCTGGCTTCAACAACCCCGAGTATGACGACCTGGTCAACAAGTTCATGAGCACGACCGACATCGAGGAGGCCCGGCAGCTCTGCTTCCAGATGCAGGAGCTCCTTGCTGATCAGCGCCCCTACATCCCGCTCTTCTACAAGCGGGTCACCGACCTGATCCGCAACAACATCGAGCTGCCCTACACCGAGGTCTTGGGCGGGATCGTGGATGCAGCCGGGTTCCAAACGGATGCCAAGCCGCTGGTGAAATAAGCCGGAGGCATCCTGAACAAGGTTAAAAGGGAGCGGGCGGGGAACCTGCCCGCTCCCCCTGTCTACCTGAAACTCTGTACCGCAGGAGTCATAGGAGTGACACGATGTGGAGATTCCTGGGCAGGCGTTTCGTCCAGATGCTCATCACCTTGCTGCTGTTCCAGGCGGTGACTTACTTTCTCATAGATGCCCAGCCCGGTGACATCGCTGACCTTCTCACCTTGGATCCCAACATTCCCCCCGCCGAGCGGGAACGACTCCGAGCCCAGCTCGGGTTGGATCGTCCTCCGGTCGAGCGGTTCATCACCTACATTGGGAACTTTTACCGGGGTAATCTGGGGGTCTCGTTCCAGGAGTACCCCAGGCCGGTCATAGACATCATCAAAGAGCGGCTGCCTCGCACGGTGGTGCTCTTCCTCACCGCCTCTATCCTGTCCTTCTGGACCGGTTTCGTCACAGGGAAGATCCTCGCCTGGCGTCGTGGGGGGTGGATCGAGTACACCTCAACGATTACGGGCGTGACGTTGTACACCGTCTTCACCCCGTGGTTCGCCCTGATGATGATCTGGCTTTTCGCCGTTGCCCTCAACTGGCTCCCGGCAGGCAAATTTCTAGACCCCCTCAAGTGGCTGGATGCTCCCATTTCCGCCAACGCTGTCTTCGCTCGAATGATCTGGAGTTCCTTCTTCGCCCTGGTGATCGTCTTCGTGGGATTTTGGTTCTCCAATCGGGTGCCCCGCCGACAACGTCTCGTTCTCCGCGCGGCCAGCCTCCTCGTCCCCCTGGTTGGTATGCTCCTTTACTGGCGTCTTAGCGGGTTGGGGTTCTACGCCTGGGATATTGCACGCCACCTGATCTTGCCTGTGGCGACGGTGACGTTGATCGCCTACGGCGGCACGATGCTGCTGACGCGCACCAGCATGCTGGAGACGCTGCGGGAGGACTACGTCTTGACGGCTCGGGCGAAGGGGCTGCCTGACAAGGTGGTGCGGGATAAGCACGTGGCCCGAAATGCGCTGCTGCCGGTGTGGACCGGCCTCGTCTTCAGCCTGGGCAACTCCGTCAGCGGTGGGATCATCACCGAGACGATCTTCTCGTGGCCGGGCATCGGCCTGACGTTGCTGAATTCCGCCCTCGTGGCCGATATTCCTGTCGCTATGGGAACGCTGACCGTAGTCGGGGTGATGACCCTGATCAGCCACCTGATCGCCGATATTGGCTACGCTTTTCTCGATCCACGCATTCGTTATCACTAGCAGGAGAGAAGGATGGCCGAAGCAATTGCTACGACGGAGCATGTCTACGTTCCCCTGTGGCGTGTGCGCTTAAGCCTGTTCTGGAAATCGCTGCGCACCAATTGGGCGATGTTCTCGGAAAACCCCATTGGACTGATCGGGTTGGGCGTTATCCTTTTTTTTGCCCTCTTCGCCCTTGCCCATCCTATCCTTATGAACACCATCTGGGAGCCCCGGGTCTACGATCCCATCTCGGGCTACGATATGGAGATCCCCTTCCATCCCTCGCCACCCTCCGCACGCCATCTCCTGGGGACCGATCCCTTGGGGCGGGACATTCTGAGTCAGTTGATGTATAGCACCCGCTACGAGTTCGCCCTGGGCATCCTCTCGGCGGTGGTGACCGTGGTGATCGCCACCACCATCGGAGCCGTCTCCGCCTACTACGGAGGCATCATAGACACGATTCTGATGCGCCTGGCGGACCTGGTGATCATGGTGCCTTTCCTGCCCATCTTGATCGTCCTCAGTGCGTTGACCGAGGTGGGGATGATCGAGTTGGCCCTGGTCATCGGTCTGCTCTCCGGCTTCGGCGGCACGACGATCATCATCAAATCCCAGGCCCTGACGATCAAAGTGAAACCCTTCATCGAGGCGGCCCGGGTTGCTGGCGGCAGCGACTTCCACATCATCTTCCGGCATATGATTCCCAATCTGCTGCCCATCTCGTTGCTCTACATGATGTTCGTCGTCACCGGGGCGATCTTCTCCGAAGCGGTGCTCTCCTACTTTGGCCTGACGACCATCCAGATGAGCTGGGGCATTATGATCAACACCACCCAGTTGTTTGGATACTTGCTCCGCTTCGACACCTGGTACCTCCTGATCCCGGCCAGCCTGGCGATCACCCTCCTGTGCGCTGCCTTCTACCTGGTGGGCCGGGCTCTGGACGAGGTGGTCAACCCAAGGTTGCGGAAGCGGTAGAAGTTCGGACGTCACGGCTCTGAACGGCCCCTCCCGATTCCATATCTAACGTCAGTAGGAAAGAGGAACACAGGTATGGCGAAACCTTTGCTTTCCGTCGAGAACCTGACTATGCACTACACCACCCGGGGCGGTGAGGTTGCAGCGGTGGACAGTGTCTCCTTCAGCCTCTATGAAGGGGAAGCGTTGGGGCTGGTGGGTGAGTCGGGGTGTGGCAAGACCTCGGTGGCGATGTCCATCCTGCGCCTATTGCCCGACAACGCCCGCATCCTGGGTGGTCAGATATGGCTGGGCGATCTGGAACTGCTCTCCCTCCCAGAGCCGGAGATGCAGAAGGTGCGGTGGGGACGCATCTCGATGATCTTCCAGGCGGCGATGAACTCGCTGAACCCGGTCTACCGGGTCGGCGACCAGATCATCGAGGCCCTGGAGCTTCACTGGGGGAGTGTATCTCGCCAGCAGGCCCGGGAGCGGGTGGCCGAACTGTACCAATTGGTCGGCCTGGATCCGGCTCTGATGGATCGCTATCCCCACGAGTACAGCGGCGGGATGCGTCAGCGGGCTGTCATTGCCATGGCCCTGGCCTGCAATCCCGACGTGATCATCGCCGACGAGCCAACCACGGCCCTGGATGTTATCGTCCAGGATCGCATCCTGAAGCGGCTGACCGAGATCCAGAAGAAGATCGGAATGGCGATGATCTACATCTCCCACGACATCGCGGTGATCGCCGAGGTGAGCCACCGCGTCGGCGTGATGTATGCCGGCAAGCTAGTGGAGCTTGCCAACACCGTGAACATCTTCGAACGTCCCCTGCATCCTTACACCGCAGGGCTGATGGCTTCCATTCCCAGCATCCACGGCGAGAAGCGGGACCTGGTCACGCTGGGCGGTGAACCGCCCAATCTGCTCCACCCACCGTCGGGCTGTCGTTTCCATCCCCGTTGTGCCCGGGCAACGGGCATCTGCATAGAGCAGGAGCCGCCCTTCCAGGATTACGGAAATGGTCACTACGCTGCCTGCTGGCATCCTATGGAGGTAGACTATGGCTCCCACTGATCCTCTCGTCAGGGTCGAAAATCTGCGCAAGCTCTTCCCCCTCACCCGGGGAATCTTCCGCAAGGCAGAGCACTTCGTCTACGCCGTGGATGGGCTCGACTTTGAGATCTATCCTGGCGAGACGCTGGGGTTGGTCGGCGAGTCGGGGTGCGGCAAGACGACAACGGGCAAGTTGCTTGTCAAGCTCCTGAACCCCACCGAGGGACACATCTACCTCCAGTCCGACGGCGAGATGCTGGACGTGGCGACCATCCGAAGGCGAGATATGAAGAAGTTCCGCCGCCGCGTTCAGATGATCTTCCAGGACCCCTATGAGTCTATGAACCCCCGGCTGACCATCTACGACACCATTGCCGAACCGCTGGTTGTCCAGGGGATCGGCACCCTGGCGGAGCGGGAGGAGCGGGTGGCGGAGCTGTTGGCGCTGGTGGGGCTTTCCCCGCCGGCCAGCTTCATGTTCCGCTACCCCCATGAATTGTCCGGCGGGCAGCGACAACGGGTGGCCATCGCCCGCGCGCTGGTGGTAGACCCCGTCTTCGTCGTCGCCGATGAGCCCACTTCGATGCTGGACGTCTCCATCCGCACCAGCGTGATGAAGCTGATGATGGAGTTGGCAGAAAAACTGGGGGTGAGCTACCTCTACATCACCCACGACCTGGCGGTGGCCCGCTATATGTGCGACCGCATCGGGGTGATGTACCTGGGCAAGATCGTGGAGATGGCATCCACGGAGGAGGTACTGCACAACCCCCTCCATCCCTACACCCGGGCGCTCCTCTCGGCGGTGCCGGTGCCCGACCCCCGCCACGAGCGACCGCCGGTGATCATCAAGGGCGGCATCAGCAAGCCCATTGACCCGCCCCCTCGCTGTCGCTTCTACGAACGCTGCCCGATCGCCGACGATTTCTGTCGGGACAACCCGCATCCCCCTCTGGAGGACAAGGGTGGGGGGCACCAGGTAGCCTGCTACCACATATGAGGTCGGGGGACCACGAGATGGGCATGACCAGGACAAACTGGCGCGGGGACGACCTGCCAATTGCCTGGACATCTCCCAACCGATTCGGGTTGCACACCGACGGAATGGACACCAGGTTTCCCGGGAGCAGAGCGCTCCCGGGAAACTTTCTTTGGCTTGCCTGACGCTCACAGAGGAGGGAACGATGCGCGAAGCGATCTCGTCATCCCGACCAGCCCTCCGGTTGCGGGAGCTGCCCCGCAACGTCTGGGCCGTGACCATCACATCCTTTCTGACCGATGTCTCCAGCGAGATGCTCATCAACTTGATTCCCCTCTTCCTGGCCAACGTGCTGGGGGTGGGGATGGAGATCGTGGGGCTGATCGAAGGGGTTGCCGAGACGACGGCCAGCCTGCTGAAGGTCTTCTCCGGCTGGCTCTCGGACCGCCTGCGCCAGCGGAAGTGGCTGGCCGTCCTGGGCTACGCCCTCTCGACGGTGGCGAAGCCCTTCCTCTTCTTCGCCAACCACTGGGGATGGGTGCTGGCCGTGCGCTTCACCGACCGAGTGGGCAAGGGGGTCCGCACGTCGCCCCGGGATGCGCTGGTGGCCGACAGCGTGGACCCTGCCCACCGGGGGCTGGCCTTCGGGCTGCACCGGGCAGGGGACACGGCCGGCGCGGTGGTGGGGCTCCTCATCGCCCTGGGCGTCGTCTGGTCCACCCAGGCCACGGGCCGCACGCTGACCCGCCCCACCTTCCAGACCGTTGTCCTCTTCAGCGTCATCCCCGCTGCTCTGGCCGTCCTCGTCCTGGCCCTGGCCGCTCATGACGTGCCGGTGAAACGGGAAGCCTCTCCCCCTTCCCTCACTCTGCGAGGCTTCGACCGGCACTTCAAGCTCTTTCTCCTCACCGTCGTCCTCTTCACCCTGGGGAACTCGTCCGACGCCTTCCTCATCCTGCGGGGCCAGGAGCGGGGGTTGAGCGTGCTGGGGGTGCTGGGGATGCTGATCACTTTCAACGGGGTCTACACGATGGTCTCGGGACCGGCCGGGGCGCTCTCGGACCGGCTGGGCCGGCGGCGGTTGATCGTGGGGGGCTGGCTGGTCTACGGCCTCATCTACCTGGGCTTCGCCCTCGCCCGGACGGGCTGGCAGGTCTGGGCCCTCTTCACCCTCTATGGGATCTACTACGGGATGGTGGAAGGGACCGCTCGGGCGCTGGTGGCCGATCTGGTGCGCCCGGCGCAGCGGGGGACCGCCTACGGGGTCTACAACGCGGCGGTGGGGCTGACCGCTTTCCCGGCCAGCTTCATCGCCGGCCTGCTGTGGCGCTACATCGGGCCGGCGGCTCCCTTCACCTTCGGCGCATTGATGGCCCTATTGGCCGTGGGGCTCCTCATGCTCTGGTTGCCCGGAAAGCAAGACATCCCAAACAGCTTTCAGGGGTAATGGTTGGGATTCTCCACCATCAAGCCTTCGGCCAATGCAGCGGCATTCAGGCGATCATCAGCACAGAGAAAGATCAGGGCAGGAAGGCCACGCCGCTGTAGCGAGCGGTGAACCACCACCGCTGTGGCCAGATGCATGGCATCGTAACCTCGCAGGGGATGGCTCTCCAGCAGATGACATGCCGTATCTATGACAGCAGTGGTGACTGGCACGATCTGGTACACAGTGCGGCAATCCTCGAAGAAGATGTCGCGTATGCGCTGATAATCGGCAGGGGAAAGGCTCCCCTCGCGTATACGGCGGTTGAAAGCGCTAATCACTTCAACGATGATCAATTGCGAGGCGACCAACGACAGGGCTAATGAGATTTGGTCGCGTAGCCAGGCACTACCAGGCTCATCAACATACCGCTTGAGCATGGCGCTGGTGTCCAAGTAGTAATTTACCATCCCGCCCTTCGCTCCTCAATGGCGATTTCTGACAAGGGGGGATCAATGCCAAGTTTTTTTGCCAGTTCAGCGCGTTCCTCGGGCGTGGCAGGAGGCCAGAGGCTCCCTTCCTTCATCTCTACCAGCAGGCCGTCTTCACGCAAAGCCTGGATCACCAGATCGCGTATAGCCTCTCGTTCTCTGGTTGGTGGCACAGGACGAATGACGATTTGGTCTCCCTCCCGGACCACCTCCACTTCATCCCAGCCTTGGAGAGCAGCGCGGGGGATTAGCAATCCCCGAGGAGTTATTTGAGCATTGATCTTCGTAGCCATCTCAATCCACCTTTCTCCAGACCGGCGTGGCCTGTTATCAGGAGTATACTATCCTCAGGGTGCTCTGTCAAAGAGAGCGTGCTCCCGCTCGTGGGTAAGGCAGATGTAAGCCCAGTCGTAGGGGGTACAGTGGGGGTCCCAGGGGGCCGGGAAGGCGCGGCCCATCGCGTCCTCGTCCATCCCTTCCAGCACGCCTGTCAGCGCCCGGCGCACTGCCTCCAGTTCAGCCCACACCTCCTCCCACGGCTGGTCCCGCCGGGCTTCCACGTGGACCTGGTTCCAGGCATCCACATCCTCAATCGCCTCGACCTGAGGCGGGCGCCCAACGGCCATCTGACGCAGTCCCTGAAGGCAGAGAGCTTCCCAGTCGGTCACATGCCCCAGTACATCCTTGAGCGTCCAGGTCCCGCAGACGGGACGGGAGGCCCGTTCCTCCGGCGGGACCAGGGCGACGGCGGTCAGCAGCGCCTCTCGGCTCGCAGCTAGGGCTGCCAACAGGACCGCTTTGGACCCCCTCCGGGGCCAGACCTCGTACCACAAGCCCTCCTGCCGTCGCCAGGCCGCCACCTGGGCGGCGTGCTCGGCGTCGTGCTGGGCCTGCACCCGGAGGATCGTGGGGAAGGTCCAATCCACTCCCCGGAAGGTACGCTCCCGGCAGAAGGTCTCCACCGGCAGCGCCGCCAGCCAGGTCGTCCAGTCTCGCCGGGCCTCCTGAAGCTCGGCCAGCACCTCGTCCAGGTCCCGCCCCCGCCACGCGGCAACGGCGTCCGCATTGAAGGCATCCATCGTCTCCAGCGCTGAGAGGTCGGGCGCTCCCTCGGTCAGCGTACGCTCCATCTCCCGGTGCTCCCACCGATCCCAGGCGGCGATATGGACCAGCAGGTCCTTGACCGTCCAGCCACCGGGCATCGGCCTTCGGGTAAGCGCCTCCTCTTCCAGGCCGATGAGTTGCTCCAGCAGCCTGGCCCGCTCCAGCGCCAGATGGGCCAGCCCCTGAGCGAGGGAACAGGTCACCATGCGCCCTCCTTCAGCCCATCTCGCAGACGGGTCAGCAGATGGGCGACCTCGCCCTTCTCGGCCTCATCCAGGCAGCCCCAGGGGGCGAAGAAGAGGCGGTCGGTATCCGCTTCCACCCGATCGCGGAAGCGCCGGCCGGCCTCGGTCAGGCGCGGCGCGTCGTCCGGCCCCTCGACGAGGCCACGCCGGCGGAGCTCGACCAGAGCCTCCGCGTACACCCGGCGGGGGTGCCCCCGATGGGCCAGCCGTTCGACCAGGGTGTCCAGGGAGTCGGCCTCACCCCGCCAGAGGAAAGTCAACGACTCCAAGGCCGGAGCGCTCAATCCTGAAGGTCTCCAGGCGGCCAGGTGAGCGTCGTCCCGGTAGCCGTGCAGACAGGAGATAGCCTGCTCGCTGTAGGGCAGCGGTGGGGTGAGCGCCGGCATCAGCCTGTAGCCGATGCCGATGGCCCAGGGCTCAGGGGGCGGCGGCGTGTCGAGGGCGGCCTGGACCAACCGACCCAACAGATGGGCCAGCCGCTCCCCGTCAGCCGGGGGGAGCGGATCGGCTTCCGCCATAGCGGCGCGGGCCTCCTCGATGAAACGCTGGGTCTTCGCCCGGCCCACCTCCGTCAGCCGATACACCCCCGGCTTCTCCTCGACCAGTCCGCCCTTCTCCGCCGCGGTCGCCAGTCGGGCCTGGTAGACCCCGATGGCCGTGTAAGGGTCCCTCACCCGGAGATAGGCCGGTGTGACCGCCTTCGGATCATGGGCGAACGCCGCCAGCAGCATCCCCCCTCCCTCGGCGGTGAAGACCCTCCACATCGGCCTGTAGTAGGCGGCGATGGCTCCGTGCGTTTGGCTCATCAACTCCCACAAAGCGCGATCGTCCATCAACTCTCTCCTCGTTGGGCCAGCAGCACCCCGGCCAGCATCAGCACACCGCCGAGGCGTTGCGGTCCCGAGAGGGCTTCTGCCAGCAGAAGCCAGCCGAACAGCGCGGCGAAGACGGCCTCCAGGCTCAGGATGATGGCAGCGTCGGTGGCGGGAGCGTGCTGCTGTCCCACCACCTGGAGGGTGTACCCCAGCCCCACCGATAGGCCCCCCGCGTAGAGGATGGCCCACCAGACCTCGGTCAGTCCGCCCAGCGTGGCGGACTCCAGCCCCAGGCCGAGCAGGGTGCTGAGGAGCCCACAGACCAGGTACTGGATGGCTGCCAGCCGCAGCGGATCCACCCGCCCGGCCAGGTGGCCGATCAGGATGACGTGGAGGGCCCACAGCACCGCCCCGGCGAGCTCCAGCCCATCGCCGGGGGCGAGGGCCAGACGCCGCCCCCCGGTGCTCAGCAGGAAGAGCCCCACCGTCGCCAGGAGGGAAGCGATCCAGGCGGTGAAGGGAGGTCGCCGGCGCCACACCACCGCCAGCAGCAGCGGGACGAGGATCACATAGAGCCCCGTGATGAAGCCGGCCTTGCCGGCCGTGGTGAACTGGAGCCCTGCCTGCTGGAGGGCGGAAGCGGCGAGGAGGAGGAGGCCGGCCAGCATACCTCCGCGCCACTCCAGCCCGGTCGTGCCGCGCCGGCGACTCCAGAGGAGTGGTCCCAGGACCAGCGCCCCCAGCAGGAAGCGCAGGCCGTTGAAGAGGAAGAAGCCCAGATGAGCAGCAGCGACGCGCTGGGCGGAGAAGGCCCCGCCCCAGACCAGGGCGGCACCCAGCAGCGCCAGGTCCGCTTGCAGCCGCTTTCGGCGGAGCGCAGGGGCTTGGAGCACGGCACTCCTCTCAGATGTGGCGAGTTACAAGTTGCAAGTTGCAAGTTGCAAGTTGCAAGTGGCAAGTGGCAGGTTGTAGGTGGCAATCAGACGGTGTGTCCTTGGGCGATCTGACGGTCCAGGAAGGCAATGAAGCCGGCCAGAAGGCGTCCTACCTCGGCCCGCTGGGCCTCCAGTCGCGCGTAGTCATCCTTGTCCAGGTAGTCCAAACGGCGGGCTAGATGGAGGTAGTACTCGACCTCTGAGAGGGAGCCTTGGGCTTTGTACAGGAAGCTCCGAAAGTCCTTGAGCGTGCGCCTGCCTGATCCCTCCGCGATATTTGCGGCTACGGACACCGCCGCGCTGCGGATCTGCGACGTGAGCGCATACCGCTCCTCCCGTGGGAAGCACCGGCCTGTAGCGCGGTAGATCTCGACCGCCAGATCGTCCGCTTTCTGCCAGGCCAGGATTCCTCGGAAATCCCGCGCCATCATCCCCCCTCCTATTCCCTTGCCCCTTGCCCCCTGCCCCTTGCCCCTTGTCCCTTGCCCCTTGCCCCCTAAGGCCCCGCAGCCTTGATCTCGGTCCAGATGCGCTCGTAGAGGGGGGTCGCCTCTCCCACGTCCTTGATCCACTCCAGCTTCTCTATCACCTCGGGCGGCGGGTAGATGGCCGGCTCGTTCAGGATCTCGGGATTGATGAACTCAGCCGCGGCCACGTTAGGACTGGCGAACCAGGTGTAGTTGGTGATCTTGGCCCCCACCTCCGGCTCCAGCAGGTAGTTGATGAAGACCTCAGCCGTATACTTGTTGGCCGAACTGGCGGGGATGCAGAGGTTGTCGGCCCAGATAACGGCCCCCTCCTTGGGGATGACGTACCAGATGCGCTCATCCTCGGCCGCCGCCGTGAAGATGTCACCGCTCCAGCCGTGGGCCATCACCGTCTCGTCGGCCACCAGCAGGTCCTCGAACTGCTCGCTGTCGTAGGCGTAGACCCACTGCTTCTGTTGGATGAGCAGGTCGCGGGCTTCCATCAACTCCTTCTCGTTGGTGGTGTTGAGGGAGTAGCCCAGGTACTTGAGGGCCGCCCCCAGGGTCTCCCGGACATCGTTGAGCATCGTGAACTTGCCCGCGTACTGGGAGGCCAGCTCCGGGTCGAAGAGGTAGGCCCAGCTATCAGGAGGTTCGTCGAAGACCTCGGTATTGTAGCCGATGCCCGTCGTCCCCCACTGGTAGGGCACGCAGTGGCGCATCCCCGGATCGTAGGGCGGATCGGCGAACATCGGGTCAATGTTGACCAGGTTAGGGATGTTCTTGTGGTCCAACTCGGCCAGCAGCCCCTCGTTGATCATAATCTCGACCATATAGTCCGAGGGCACGATGATGTCGTAGCCGGTGGCGCCGGCCTGGAGCTTGGCCAGCAGTTCCTCGTTGCTGGCGAAGGTGTCCTCGACGATGCGGACCCCGTACTCCTTCTCGAAGTCCTCGTAGATCTGGGGGTCAATGTAGTCCGACCAGTTGTAGATGTGCAGTTCCTTGGCCAGTTGGGGCTCTTCGACCTGGACCTCGGTCGGTGGTGCTTCCGTCGCCTTGGTCTCCGGCTTCTCCGGCACCGGGGTGGGCTGGGCCTGACCGCCGCCACAGGCCGCCATCAGAACCAGCGCCAGGATCAGGCTTAGCAGGACTGCTCCCCTGTTCCACACCCGTCGTGTCATCGCATCTCCTCCTTTGCTTCAGATCAGTGGGAAAAGGCCGGGCACCCCACCTAGGGCACCTCCGCTGCCGGGCTTTGAGGCCCGTGCTTTGCGACACGCCGAACTGCTCACACGATCTCGATCTTGCCACCACCTCCTTTCTGCAAAAAGAGGGAGAGAAGAACCAGCGTCATCGAGGCGATCAGCATCAGGCTGGAGAGGGCGTTGATCTCCGGCGTGATGCCCAGCTTGATCATCGAGTAGATGCGCAGGGGCAGCGTCGTGGAGCCGACGCCGGCGGTGAAAAAGGTGATGACGAAGTCGTCTAGGGAGAGGGTGAAGGCCAGCAGCGCCCCACCCAGGATACCCGGCATGATCAGCGGCAGCGTCACCCGCCGGAAGGTTTGCCACTCGTTGGCGTAGAGGTCCTGGGCCGCTTCCTCCAGGGTGACGTCGAAATAGGCCAGGCGGGCCCGCACGACGACGGCGACGAAAGAGATGTTGAAGGCGATGTGGGAGATGATGATGGTCGGCAGTCCCAATTGCGTGCGGCTCAGCACGAAAAACAGGAGGAGCATCACCGCCATCGCGATGTCGGGGATGATGATGGGCAGGTAGAGCAGGGCGTCGAAGGCCAGCTTGCCCCAGAAGTTGTAGCGGGACATCGCCAGCGCGACCATCGTGCCGAAGACGGTGGAGACGAGAGTCGCCGTCCCGGCCACGATGATGCTGTTCTTCAGGGCCGCGCCGATCAACTCATTGCCGAGAAGTTTCCCGTACCAGGCCAAGGTGAACCCGCCCCACGAGGCCATGAAGCGCGAGGCGTTGAAAGAGAAGATGACCAGGATCACGATGGGGGCGTAGAGGAAGAGGTAGCCGGCGATGCCGTGCAACGTCAACAGGCGGTTCAGCCACCGCCCTCTTCGCCTCGCCCCTTGCGCCTTCGCCGTCCGTCCCTTCAAGGCTCACCTCCCTAACGCTTCACGCCTCACGCTTCACGCCTCACGCCTCACGCCCCACGCCTCACACCTCCGTCTCCCCTCCCCCCATACGGAAGTAGATCAGCGTCCCCACCACCATCACCGCCATCAGCACGAAGGAGGTAGCGGAGCCAAAGGGGTAGTCCCGGGCCGACATAAACTGGGCGTAGATCACGTTGCCGATCATAATGGACCGGGCCCCTCCCAGCAGGTCGGGGGTGATGTAGGCCCCCAGGGAGGGGATGAAGACCAGCACGGAGCCGGCCACGATCCCCGGCATCGTCAGGGGCAGGATGACGCGCAGGAAGGTCTGCAACCGGTTGGCATAGAGGTCCTGGGCTGCCTCGATCAGCGAGCGGTCCAGCCGCTCGATGGCCGCGTAGGTGGGGAGCACCATATCGGGCAGCCAGCCATAGACCAGGCCGATGATGATGGCCAGGTCAGTGCCGAAGAGGGGGAGCGGTTGCGCCGTCGCCTGCACCAAGGATGACCAGAAGGGCAGCGGCACCGCCTCGGCCACCTGGAGCAGGAAGGCGTGGATCGGCCCGGTCCAGAGGGTGTTGATCAGCCCCTGGTCCCGCAGGATGACCAGCCAAGCGTAGGTGCGCACCAGGAAGTTGGTCCAGAAGGGGATCATCAGCAACAGCACCAGGCTGCTGCGCCACCGGACCGGGCGGGTGGCGATGAAGTAGGCCAGAGGATAGCCGATCAGCAGGCAGAGCAGCGTCGTCGTCAGCGCGATCCGAAAGGTGCGCCAGAAGATGCGCAGGTAGAGGGGGTCGAAGAGGCGGGCGTAGTTCTCCAGGTTGAGGTGCCAGCGCACGCCTCCGTAGGTCCCCCGCTGGCCGAAGCTCATCGCGAAGACCAGGAGCAAAGGGATGAAGAAGAAGACGATGAGCCAGAAGAGGCTGGGGGAGAGGAGGAAGAGGAGGCGCCAGGTCTCGCGCCGGGTGCGGGGCTGAACGGCCATCGGTGCCTCCTACTCGGTCAACAGCCGGGCGGCCTCGGGCGGCCAGGAGAGGTAGACCCGGCTGCCCACAGGGAAGACCACCGCTTCACCGACCTGCGCGTTCTGCTGGCGCACGGTGATGACCGTCTCCGGGGTCAGCCGCACCTGGTAGCGGGTGTCGGTGCCCACGTAGATCACCTCCTCCACCTCGCCGGAGATCGCTTCCGGGCCGGGCGGCTGGGCGTGGAGGGCGATCTTCTCCGGGCGGACGGCGATGGTGACCCACCGGCCCGTCGTCACCGCCTCGACGGCCGGCACACGGATGGGCATCTGGGCGTCCACCAGCACCACCACCTGTTCCCCGACCACCTCCATCACCTGGCCGGGCAGGAAGTTGGTCTCGCCGATGAAGTCGGCCACAAAGCGGTTGGCCGGGCGCTCGTAGATCTCCTGGGGAGTGCCCACCTGGAGGACCCGCCCCTCGTTCATCACGGCGATGCGGTCCGACATCGTCAGCGCTTCCTCCTGGTCGTGGGTCACGTAGATGAAGGTGATCCCCACCCGGTGCTGAAGCGCCTTCAGCTCCAGTTGCATCGCCTTGCGCAGCTTCAGGTCGAGAGCGCCCAAGGGCTCGTCCAGGAGCAGGACCTTGGGCCGGTTGACCAAGGCCCGGGCCAGGGCGACCCGCTGCTGCTGCCCACCGGAGAGTTGGTTGGGCCGGCGGTCCTCCATCCCCGGCAGTCGGACCATCTCCAGGGCCTCCAGCACCCGCTGGCGGATCTCCCGCTTGGGTACCTTCCGCATCTCCAGGCCGAAGGCGACGTTCTGGTAGACGGTCATATGGGGGAAGAGGGCGTAGTTCTGGAAGACGGTGTTGACCGGTCGGCGGTAGGGTGGGGTCTCCCCCTGGGGCTTCCCTTCGATGTAGACGGTGCCCTCGGTGGGGATCTCGAAACCGGCGATGAGCCGCAGCGTGGTCGTCTTGCCGCAGCCCGAGGGTCCCAGCAGGGAGAAGAACTCCCCATCCCGGATGGTCAGCGACACCCGGTTCACCGCCACCACCGGCCCGAAATGCTTGCTGACCTCCTCCAGCTCGACGGCGTATTCCGACATCTCCCTCCCTCTGCACGACGACGGTGGGGATGTTTCCGGGGGATCTTTGTGCCGATCAGGCGGGTCCCTGCGCCAGCGGCTCGACCTCCCCGTCGGGAGCCATCCCCCAGCGGTAGGAGAGCTTGTAGGTGCGGAGGATGTAGAAAGTCTCGGTGCGTTGGATCCCTTCAACGCGGAGCAGTTTGTCACTGAGGAAGCTGGCCAGGTGCTCGGTATCCTGGCAGAGGACTTCGACCAGTAGATCGAAAGCGCCGGAGGTCATCACCAGGTAGGAGACCTCGTCGAAGGCCGCGATCTCCTGGGCGGCGGCCTCCAAGCGAGCGGGCTGGACGACGACGCCGATGATGGCGGTCGCCCGAAGCCCCAGCAGATGCGGATCCACCACGCCGACGACCTGCAGGATCCCCTCCCGCCGCAACCGCGCCACGCGATTGCGCACCGTGGACTCCGAGACGCCGATCTGCTCCGCAATGGTGGTGAAGGGCATCCGCCCGTCGTACTGGAGACGGGCGATGATGGCCCGGTCAACGTGGTCTATGGTTCCCCCTCCTGGATGCTCGCGCGAGCGCAATGACGGTATCTTAACCGAATTTCGCAGAAATGTCAAGTCCTGTGACGATTTCCCGCGAATCGCGGGCAAAAATTGCGAAAATCGTCACTCGATGGGCACCAGCCAGCGCTCCCTCTCCGTACCCTCCACAGCCCAGCCGACCAGTCCCTTCCCGTCGTCCAACTTCCACCAGCGGTAGCCGTCGGCCTCCACCGGCCCCTCCAGGATGGTGACCTCGGCACCGCTGTCCAGCGTCCCGATGATCTCCGCCTGGGCTGAGGGCTCGGCCCGCACGTTCAAGTAGGCCCAGTCGGCCACCGTTACCCGTGCCCGCCCGCCGACAGTGAGAGGGCCTGGGGTGGGGGTGGGGGTGCCGGCCGGCGTCGCCGTCGCTGTCAGCGTGACGGTGACCGTCACCGTCCCCGTCGGAGGAGCGGTGGTCGCTTCCAGAGCGCCCTCGGGCGTGGGAGTCGGCGAGGTCGTCATCCCCGGCGTAGGCCGGGGGGTGGCCTCGGCCACGGTGAGCGGTGGTCCCTCCCCGGCCCAGCCCACCGGCGTCAGCCAAGTCTGCCCTTGGAAGGCTTCCACAGCCCAGCCGACGAGCCCATCGTCGGTCCGCAGCTTCCACCAGCGAAACCCGTTGGCCTCGACGGGACCCTCCAGGACGTCGGCTTCGGTTCCTGGGGGCAGCTCGGCGAGGACCACGCCGGCCTCGCCCAGCGTCGGTTCCTGGCGCAGGTTCAGCGTTAACCCTTCGCCGATGGTTACCCGGACGCGGACACCGCTCTCTAGGGCTTCGGGCGTGGGACGTGGGGTGGGCGTGGCGGTAGGCGGCGGCACGGGGGTAGGGGTGGGTGGGATGGGCGTGGGCGAAGGCGAGGGTGAAGGAGGCAACAAGGGGGTGAGGGAGGGGGGTGGGGGCATGGGCGAAGAGGTCGGGGTGGACGTGGGGGTCGCCTGGGGCGAGGCCCGACCCGAGAGGATGTAGGCAGCCCCGCCCAGGACGATGATGACCACGGTCAACAAGATAAGGATCTGAACCCAGGGGATGCGCCTTCTCCTGCCGAAAGTCATTGGGGGCCTCCTACGATTCCTGGGGAGCCGGCGTCTCTTCCTCCGCCCGCTCCCGCACGGTCCAGGGAGCCGACTCCACCGAGCGGTTGGGGATCACGACGAGTAGTCCCTCTTCGTTGCGGATGCGGGTCTTGCGCAGGTCTATGGCCTCGATGACGCCGGTGACGCCGGCCGCTGTCACCGTGTACCCCACCTTGAAATCGGGGTCGGCGGCCAGGAAGACGCCGGCGATGATGTCGGCCGTGGTACCCGAGGCGCTGTTGGCAACGGCCAGGGCGACGAGGGCGATGGAGCCGGAGACGGCCAGAGCGACCTCGCTGAACCCCAACGTTCGCAGTGCGGCGGCGATAATCAACACCCAGCCGGCGACCGTCACCATCGAGCGGCCCAAGGTGGCGATGGTCAGTTCCACGCCGGCCCGGCGCAGCATCGTGTGGACGAAACCGCTCACCAGCTTGATGACGATCCAGCCACCGATGAGGGTGAGGACGAGGCTGGGGACACGGGCGAGGAAGAACTCGATCCAGGCCATGATCGTGCTTTGGAAGAACTCCATAGGGCACCTCCGAGGGATCCTCCTGCAGGTTCCCCTAAACTAGGGCTGTCGCCGGACACCGCGTGACCTGCAGGAGGGTGCTAGATGTCTGGATGGCGATTCAGGGTCAACGAGGCGACGAGGGATCCCCCGATCATAGGATCTCGATCTGCGAGCCTTGGGGGGTCTTGGTCACCTGGATGCGCACAGGAAAAGCATCCCGCAGCTCTTCGATGTGGGTGATGACCAGGATGCGGGCAAAGTCGTCCTGGATGGCGTTGATCGCCTCCACCAGCCGCTGGCGGCCTTCGGGGTCCTGGCTACCAAACCCTTCGTCAATGACCAGTGTCTGAAGGCGGGCACCCGCCCGGCGGGCCAGCACCTGGGAGAGGGCCAGCCGGATGGCGAAGTTGACGCGGAAAGCCTCGCCGCCGCTGAAGAGCTCGTAGGCCCGGGGACCGGCGCTGTCGGAGATGATGATCTCCAACGTCTCCTTGAGCCCGTCGCGGGTCTTGAGGGGGCGCTGGGTCTCGAAACGGACCGTCATCTCCCCACCGGTGAGGCGGGCCAGCAGCTCATTGGCCGTGGCCTCGATCTCCGGCAGCGCCTGCTCGATGAGCATCGCTTGGATACCGTCCCGCCCGAAGGCCCGCTCCAACCGCTTGAGCCGCCCGATCGCCAGGGCCACTGCCTGACGTTTTGCCTCCAGACGGCGCTTCTGTTCTTGGAGGTCCTCGATGACGGCGACCCGCTGCTCGGCAGCCCCCAGGTGGCGGCGGGCTACTGCCTCCTCGGCCCGCAGCCGTTCCAGTTCGGCCTCCACCGTCGTCCGATCTACCACCATCCCCTGGGTCAACTGGTCCAACTGGGCCTGCGCCTCGGCCCGCTGGGCCTCCAAGCGGGCCACCTGGGCCTCTTGGTCGGTGATCTGACGGGCCAGGTCGGCCAGGGTGGTCTCCAAGGGAGCGATGGCGGCGCGGGCGTTCTGGAGCCGTTGGTAGGCCTCCGGCGCATCGGTCAGCGATTCCCACTCGCGCCGGGTTTCGGCGTGGGCTTCGGGATCGTAGCCGACGGCGGCGATGGCCGCCTCCAGTTCGGCCAGCCGGGCTTGGGCCTCGACGGCGTAACGGCCCTCGGCCAGCCGGGCTTCCAACTCCGCCAGATGGGGGGCTCCTTCCTGCTCCCACTCCTGGAGGGCCTGGGCGATCTCTTCTAGCCGCTGGCTCTGGACCGCTTCCTTGCGCTGGAGCTGGGGCTGCCGGCGCTCCAGGGGGCGGAGCCGGGCCAACTGTTGCTCTAGGGTCTTGACCTCCGCTTTGAGATGGTGCAGGCGCTGCTGGTTCTCCCGGTAGCGCTGGTTGACCGCCTCACCTTCGGCCTCGATCTGGGCGATCACCTCGGCCCGGTGGTCCTCGGTGAGGGGTTGGCCGCAGAGAGGACAGAGGCCGGCCTCCCCCTCGGCCCGCAGCGTCTCCAGCCGGCTGCGCAGCCGTTTCCCCTCCTCCGACAGCCGATCCTGTTCCGCTTCCAGGACGGCGATCTCCTGGCGGCGCTGATCCCGCTGTTCCTGGAGGGCATCCCGCTGGGCCAACTGCTCTGTCACCTGGGCCAGCTCTTCGCGGACCTGGGCCAGCAGTGCGGTCACCGTCTCCCGCTCCTTCCGCATGCTTTCCACCCGGCGGGCTTGGCGCTGCAGTTGGAGCCGCTCCTGCTCCAGACGGGCCCGCTCCCCCTCGACGGCGAGGGCTGGCTCTTGGCGGGCTGCCTGGAGCCGACGGACCTCCTCGGCCTTGGTCTGCCACTCCCGCAGCCGGGCCTCGACCTCCTGCCAGCGGGCGTAACGGGCCTCGATCTCGGCAGCCTGGGCCAAGGCGGTCCGGTAACCCTCCAGTTCCGCCTGCCGGGCGCCCCGGGTCTCCTCCAGGCGAGCCAGTTGCTGGCGGGCCTGGACCAGGTGATCGGCCACGTTCTTCAGGAGGGCCTGCTGCTGGGCGATGGCCGCTTCGTAGGCCCGGACCTGCTCCAGAAGCCGCTCCTGAGCGGCAATCTGCTGGCTCAGGGCCTCGACCCTGGCCCGGGCCTGTTGTAGGGCCTGCCGGCGCTGGGGCTCCTCGGCCAGCTCAGCCTCCACCTCCTGCAGACGGGCCTCCAGGAGGGCCAGAGAGCGCTCCTGGGTTCGGCGTCGGTTCCTCGCTTCCTCCTGATAGAGGTTCCAACGGCTCAACCCCAGAATCTCGCCGAGAACCTCCTTCCGCTCGCCGGGCCGCTTAACGGTGAACTCATCGGCCCGCCCCTGGAGCAGGAAGCTGGCGTTGATGAAGGTCTCGTAGCGCATCCGCAGCAGCCCCTCGATCTGCTCCTGGGTCTCCCGTTTGCGGGTGCCGGTCAGCGTCTTCCATCGGTCGTCACCCGCTTGGACCTGGAGCTCCAGGAGTCCGCCTTTGCCCCGGCGGCGCTGCCGGATGACCCGGTAGATGTTCCCTTCCAGGGCGAAGGTGAAGCGGACCTCGGCCTCGTCGGCTCCGCTGCTGATCAGGTCGTCGTCGGAGCGGGCGCGGGCCTTGCCGAAGAGGGCCCAGGTGATGGCGTCTAGGAGAGAGGATTTGCCAGCGCCGTTCTCGCCGGCAATGCAGGCAACCTTCAGGCCACGGAAGTCCAGGGTGGTCGGCTGACGGTAGGAGAGGAAGTTGGCGAGTTCCAGCTTCAGGGGGATCATCGTCCGATCGCCCTTTCCTCTGCGTGCTGGTGGCGAGCGCTGTCGTGAGCCGGGCCGGGGAGGGGAGAGCGCGTTGTCCCGCAAGCTCGCCGAAGGTGAGGAGATTATGCCATTGATTGGGGAAGACGTCAAGGCCCCCCTTGGCTACAAAACCCACGGCGGACGCGAAGAGCATCAAGAGTTCGAGCTCTCCTCGGATGTGCACCGATCTGGAAACGCCAGTGCTGAGGGGCAGGGAAGCATTGGAAAGTTTCCACGTTCGGGTGTATAATCGGGGGGCGGAGGAGGAGCCGACCCGCAGCTATAGGAGGAGGCCGATGGAGGAAGTCACCCGGGAGGTTCAGGAGACCCCCCAGGGGGAGGAGGATCGCTCCTATCCCCCCGATGTGGAGGCCGATCGGATCACCATCCGTATGGGCGGCGTGCGGACGGCCCGGGGTGAGGCCATCACCGTGCGCCAGGGAGGTATCCTCCAGGCCCAAGCCGACCAGATCCACCTCTCTCAGGGCGGTGTGGCAGTGGCCCGGGGGGAGCAGATCACCCTTACCGGTGGGGTTGCCTTAGGGATGGTCGCCCAGGAGGGCCGATTGGAGCAGAGCGCCGCCCGCCTCCTGCTGACCGGTCGGGCCTCGATGGAGCAGTCGGGAGCGGCCCTGATGGTCGCCGGTCAGGTGAAGGCCCGCAACAGCGGCACCATCTTTCTCATCGCCGGCCAGGTGAAGGGGGAGGTGCATGCCCTCTTCGGTACCCGGGCGGCGCTCGCCTTCGGGGCTGCCGCAGGAGCCGTGCTGGCTTTCCTGCTTTCCCGACGGCGCAAGAAGGAGTCACAAGATCAGAAGTGATCCCACAAGGAGCAGGCGCGATGAAACGATGGTGGACGTCCCTCTTCTTTCTGCTGCTGATCCTGGCGATGCTGCCGGCGCTGGTGGTCATCGGAGCTGCCCTCTTCCTGGCTCGGATGATGATCCGGCCCCGACGGCTGCCCCTCCGGCACACCCCCCGAGATGTGGGGCTGGACTACGAGGCGGTCCACTTCGATTCTGACGACGGCCTCTACCTGGATGGCTGGTTCATCCCGGCCCCCGGCGACGGCCCCCGTCCGGCTGTCGTGATCGCCCACGGCTGGCCTTGGAACCGGGCGGGGACGCCGGCCCAGGACTTCTTCGCCCGGCTCACCCAATCGCCCCCCATTGACCTGCTCAGACCCGCCCAGGCGCTGCACCAAGCCGGCTTCCACGTCCTGATGTTCGACTTTCGCAACCACGGCTTGAGCGGCTCGGCCCCCTACCTGACCTTCGGACGGGACGAGGCGGCGGACCTGATGGGCGCGGTGCGCTACCTCCGCCGGCGCCCCGATGTGGACCCGGCTCGGGTCGGGGTCCTGGGCTTCTCGATGGGGGGCAACGCGGTGGTCTTCGCCTGCGCCCGGGACGACGAGCAGGCGATCCGGGCAGCCGTGGCGGTCCAGCCCGTCCGCCCCTCCGTCTTCGCCCCCCGCTTCGCGGCCACCCTGCTGGGCCCCCTGGCCGAGCCGACGCTGAGGCTGGCCCTGCGCCTCTACCACCGGGCCGGTGGCCCGCTGTTGGAGGAGGTGGACCCGACCTTGGTGGGTGACCTGGTCTCGACGCCCATCTTCTACCTCCAGGGGAACGGGGATCCGTGGGGGACGGTGCGGGACGTGCGCCGGCTCTACGAGCAGGCGACCGGCCCCAAGCAGATCAAGATCGTCCCCACCCAGGACCGCTACGGAGGCTACCTCTACCTGGGCGACCACCCCGAGGAGATGGTCGCCTTCTTTCAGAAACACCTGTAGTAGGCAGCCACGAGGGCAAGGGGCAGTAAGGACGGCCCTCGTGGTTTGCCTCTCCTTTCGACCTATGTTATACTTGGTCACGCGGTGTCGTACCCCATCCCCACATCTGTAGTGGGGACGGTTAGGGTTCTCAAGACAGGGATGGATTGCAGTATGGAGAGAGAGAGGACCTCCAGACGGGTGGAACGCATAGCGGCACTCCTCGAGGCCTGCACATCGGAGGAGCTGGTTCAGCTCGTCGAACTGGTGCCCCGGCTTCGGGAAGCTCAACGCCTTGCGGAAGTGGAAGAAGAAGCCGTTGAACATTTCCGGCGTGTGCTGGCCCGCAAACGGGGTGGTACACCTCTAGCGCTGGACGAGCCCTTTCTAGGTGGGCTGACCTACGGAGAGTACCTGGCCCTTTCGCCCCAGGCGGAAGATGCTCTCTGGGAACGGCTTTTCGCAGAGGCCGAAGAGGCCCTAGAGGACCTAAAGGAGACCGATGTCCAGCCCGACGCCCGCCTGCCCATCCACTGGCAGGCCAAGCGCGGGCGCGAGTCTGGCTCCACTACTTGACACCTCGGAGTCGCTGTGGTATAATACACCTGTCTGCAAGGGCTGGAGCACTGCGATGTAATTTCAGCAATTGTTTTTTGGATAACCCATTGCCTATTTAACCACCTTCTGAATTTATTCAATAATTCCTGACATTAATTCCCCCCCTATATTGCTTAGGCTAGGGGGGGATTTCTTTTCTACCATTTGGATCCATTGACCATAATCCTACGTTCTGCAGCTCAGGCCGGGGGAGTGAGAATGTTTCCCAATTGATCGGCGCACAAGCGATCAAATCATCAATCATCCACATTTCTGTAGCATCTTTGCGGGATTGAACATCCTGTTCAATATAATTCCTTTATTTGCGGTAATTATTGTTTGCTTGATAACAACTACAAAAAACTAAAAAGAGGAGGATAATATGAAACTCCTCTATTTACTTGACAAGAACACTATCCGCAGAGCAATCAGCGGATCTGTGAAGTTCCAAATCGGAATCAGGATGACGGCAACGGAACGAGAGGCCCTTGCGTTCTTCTACCGGGCACAGCAGGTTGGCGCTGCGCTCTTTATGACGCCTGAGAGCTTCCACGTGCTGCAACGTATTCCTCCCCGACCGGAAATTGAGCTATTCCTAGAAAGGGTCCAAGTGCTATCACGCAGCCGGTACTACAAACGCTGGGCCCGCCGTCTTCGGGGGTATGGCTTCACCCGAGAGGATGCCAAGGTGCTGAGCCTGGGCACCTTCAGCACCGATGACGTTGGAAGCTTCCTGGGGGTGGATGCCATTGTGACCATGGATCAAGCCCTTATTAACCACTTCTACGGCCAATTCGATTCACTCCAGGACCGATTAGCCTCTATGACGGCTCAACTGCCAGAACCCTATTGCTACGCTCAATTGCCGGATCTCGTACGTCCATCACAGGTGCTTCGATCCTGGCTTTGAGGGTCAGTCCTTGTAGCAAGTAACCACAAGAACCGGGGGCAGCCACAACGGCTGCCCCTGCGCCCTCTTTACCCCTGGATCCGGAAGTGCCAGGGGCAGAGGGTCAGCACCGGGTCCCGGAAGAGCGCCTCAACCCCCTCCCGGAGCTCCTGGAGCACCATGCCGGTGGACCGGGCCGACGCCAGAAGGGGCAACGGGAGGGGGAGCTGAGGCATCATCCCGAAGGACCAGATGGGCACCCACCGCTCCGGGTCTAGGCCGGCCAGTTCCTTGGCCCGGGCCAACGCCACCTCGAAGTCCCCCAGCTCGTCCACCAGCCCCCGCTCCTGCGCTTGCTGGCCGGTCCACACCCGCCCCCGCCCGACCGTATCCACCGCCTCCCGATCCATCCCCCGCCCCTCGGCCACGTGGGCCACGAACCGCGCGTAGGTGTCCTCCAACTGGGCCCGCAGCTTCCGGCGCTCCTGAGGGCTGAAGGGGGCCGCGTCGTGGAAAAGGGCAGCCGCCTCCCCCCGGGTCAGCACCTCCCGCCCCGCCCGCAGCTTCCGCAGGAGGCCGGCGCTGACCACCTTGCCGCCCAGGACGCCGATGGAGCCGGTAAGGGTGCCCGGCTGGGCGACGATGGCCTTGGCGCCGGCAGCGACGTAGTACCCTCCCGAGGCGGCGACATCCCCCATGTAGACGACCACCGGCTTGCGGCGTCCCAGGCGCACCACCTCCCGCGCGATCATCGCCGAGGCCAGGGCCGACCCGCCGGGGGAGTCCACGTAGAGGACGACGGCCGCCACCCGCTCCTCGCGGGCCGCCCGACGCAGGGCCCGGATCACCGTCTCGGTCCCCGCCTGGTCGCCGACGAGGGGGAGGGGGAAGGGGAGGCGACGGCTCTCCCCCAGCACGATGGTCCCTTCCACCGGAACCAGCCCGATCGCCGAAGCAGGCCGCCAGCGGCGGGGGCGCTTCACCCAGCGCCGGGCCGCCGACCAGGGGATCACGGTCCCCGACTCCTCCAGGTGGGCTTCCACCTCGTCCTCGAAGCGCACGGCATCTACCAGGCCGGCCTCCTGGGCCTGCTCCGCCGTCATCGGCATCCCGTTGATGATCGCCTCCACCTCCTCCTCGGACAGGTTGCGGGCGCGGGCGATGGTCTCGACCACCCAGCGGTAGAGGGCGTCCAGCAGCGCGTTGAGCATCTCCCGGTGGGCCTCGCTCATCTCCGCCCGGCGCAGGATGTCGCCCGCCGTCTTGTACTCGGCGATGGCCTCGATCTCCGCCTCGATCCCCGCCAGCGCCAGCGTCTCCTTGAGGAAGAAGGCTTCCATCAACAGACCGGCGACGTGGAGGGCCGCTCCCGGCGGCACGACGATCTCGTCGGCAACCGAGGCCAGCGCATAGGTGTAGGTGCCCAGGGAGGGAGCGTAGACGATCACCCGCTTGCCCGAGCGGCGGAAGCGCTCCACCGCCCGGCGCAGGCTCTGCACCCGGGCCGGCGCCAGGTCAAGCCCCTTGAGATGCAGGACGATGCCCCGGACGCGGTTGTCGGCGGCCAGCCGTTCCAGGACCGCGTTGAGCGCTTCCAGGCTCATCGCTCCCCCCGTCCAGCGGCGGGGGAGCCAGCGGAAGGGGCGGGGCCGGCTCCGCTCCGGGAAGGGGCCGCTCAGGGACAGGAGAACGTAGTCCAACCCCTGCCGCTTTAGGGAGCGCCGGGCGTTGTCCAGCCCCCAACCGAGGAGGCCCCAAGCGTTCTTCACCACCCGGATGCCCTCTCCGGGCGTCAACCGGTGGGCTGCGCGAAAAATTTTACAATCTGATAACATCTTCTTTACACCTTTCGCCTACTTTAGAAAAAGGCCCCTGCCTATAGGCGTGATTCGTTGTGGCGAGTGCTTACGAGTCCTGTATCGAGTCCTGTACGAGAGGAGGATGTGCGATGACCAGACGGAGTTCGGTAGCTCTATGCATAGGCCTAGCCCTTGCTTTGGCCCTGCTCTTTATCGCTGCCACCCAGGCTCAGGCCAGCGGCGGCATCATCACCGGCACAGTGACCACGCCCGATAGCGGTTCCATTCCCCCTGGGACCATCGTTCGGCTCTACGAACCCGGTTCCTGGGAGGTGAAGGGGCGGGCCAACGTGGACCCCGGCACGGGCTCCTTCAGCCTGGGGCCGGTGCCCAACGGTCTTTACGTCCTCAAGGCGATCCCGCCCGCTGCTTCCAACTACACCCAGTCCCAACCCAGGACCGTTTCCATCTTCAACGCCAACGTGAATGTGGGGACGATTGGACTCACATTCCCCCAGGTGGTCGGGACGGTTGTGGACCCCTTAGGGACGACGCCCAAGCGGGCTAAGGTACAGGTCTACGCCGGGAGCGGCATGGTGGTTCAGGTGACCGAGGCCCCCACCGGCACTTTCAAGATTGGGGGGCTCCCTGTCGGCAGCTACGCCCTCCAGGCGTTCCCGCTCACCGACGAACCCTTCTGGAAGTCCCACCGCACGCCCATCACCATCACCTCGGGTACGGCAGTGCTGCCTGTCACGCTGACGCTGCGTCCGGCGGACCTGTGGGGCTGGACGGTGGACAGCACCCATCAGCCGGTGCCCGACGCCACCGTGGTGGCCGTCCGTCTGGGATCGGCGGGCACCTTCTTCCGGGCGGACCGGAGCAGCGGCACCGGCTTCTGGGCCATCGGGGATCTGCCGGCCGGCACCTATCGCCTCGCCGCCCATCCGTCGTGGCGTCAGGCCTGGCTCCTCTCCCCGCTCCCCATCACCGTCACCCTCCCCGGGGCCACCAACCCCTACACCCTCACCTTTGGCACTCCGCCCAAGGTGGTGACGGGCACGGTCCAGACCAACACCGGTGCTCCCGTCCAACACGCCCAGGTGGTGGCCCACCGGGTGAACCGGAATGGGCGGGCGATGGCCCTCACCGGTGCCGATGGGAAGTATACGCTCAATCTGGCTCCGGGTCTGTGGGCGCTCACCATCCGGCCCATCAGCATCACCACCCCTACCCACTGGATCTACCCCCAGCCGCCTCAGTTGGTCGCCTTCCCACCTAACGCCATCTCCGAAACCAAGCGCCTGGACTTCGAGGTGCTGACGGCCGACGCCCGCGTCACCGGCACGGTGAAGATGCCCGACGGCAGCACGCCCCCCTTCACCGTCACCGTCGTGCTTCATAGCGATGAGGGGGTTGGCGTCGAGGGCACCATCAACCCCACCGACGGCAGTTTCAACATCGCCATCCCCAATGGCGACTACCAGGTCTGGGTGCGGCCCGATGATCCCCGCTTCGTAGGCCCGGCGGTGCCTCCGGTGCACGTGCCGCCCACCAGCACGGTGGGCCTGGGGACGCTGACGTTGCTGGCCCGAGACGCGATGATCACCGGCACGGTGACCGATGGGAGCGGCGCTGCCCTCGAAGGGGTCCCCGTCGTGGCCTGGCGGGCCGGTGCGCCGGGTGGGGCCAGGGCCCACACCAACGCCGACGGCCAGTACCAACTGCCGGTGTCCGCCGGAGAGTGGCTGGTGCGACCGGCGCCCCGTCCTGACCAGCCCTACATCTACACCGGCACGGTGGCGACGGTGGTGTTGACCGCCTCCGAGACCATCTCCAACGTCAACTTCTCGCTGGTCACGGCGGACGCGACGCTGGAGGGGGTGCTGGTGACCGAGGACGGCACGCCGGCGACGGACGCGGAAGGGTGGGCCCAGGCGACCCACGTGGGCACTCCCACGCTGCACAAAGGGGCACCCATCCGCAACGGCACCTTCACCATCCTCCTGCCGGCGGGTACTTACAATGTGGGCGCCCACCTCTCCCCGGAGAGCTCCTACATGTCCGTCCGGGAGCGGAATGTCACCTTGACGTCCGGGATGACCGAGACGATCACCCTGATGGTCCAGACGAAAGATGCGACCATCGCCGGGACCCTCTGGAACCCTCGCAATCGGACGGTCGTGGCGGGGGTGCGGGGAGTCGTGGCGGCTTGGGCGAGAGGCAACGGGGTGGCGACGCCCATTGACGCCGGCAACGGCACCTACCGGCTGAGGGTGGCGGCCGGCCTCTGGAACCTGGGCTTCCGCGTGGACCCGGCCTCCGGCTACGTCCCGCTGCGCCGGCATGGGAGCGTGGCCGTGCAGTCGGGGCAAACCGTTCACGTTCCCTTGCCCATCGCACCGCGCGACGGCCTGATCACGGGGACGGTGCTGGGACCCACGGGGAATCCGGTGGCCGGCGCCGTGGTGATCGCCGACGGAGCGGAGCCGGAGGTGGAGCGGGTGGTGCTGAAAGCCCGCAGTGGTCCTGACGGTCGCTTCCGGCTGGAGGTGCCCTACGGACGCTACCGCCTGGGGGCGACAGTAGGCTTCACAGCCAGCGTCAAGCCGGGCATCGTTGAGGTGGTGGTACCCCAGGGTGGGGCCTCCGGCGGCCACGTCCTCCAGTTCCGCAAGCCCGATGCTACCATCTCCGGCGCGCTGATCATCACCGGCACGAGCGACATCACCGGCACCGTCTTCGTCTGGGCCTGGTCGGACGATGACGGCTTCGCCAAGGGGCGCTTCCCTGTCACCAGTTCGACCGGCGTCTACGGCCTGAACGTCGTCTCCAACACCACCTGGCACCTGGGTGCCGTCTACGAGACTTCCGGTCTCTACTGGAGCGCCCGGGCCGACGTGACGCTGGGGAGCGGCAGCGCGACCCAGGACCTGGTGCTGACGGGGCCGTATCCCAAGCCGGGGCCGGTGGCGGTGACCTTCGACGCAGCCGAGCCGCAGCGCATCGAGTTGGCCGACGGGACGTCCATCTACATCCCGGCCAACGCTATGCCGGTCAGCGGCACGGTGACGCTGCAGATCATGCCCATCGCCACGCTGCCCCACCAGCGGCGGGCCAACGTCCTCAAGTACGGCTACGCCTTCACGGCGATGGACGAGAGCGGGGAGCCGATCACCGACCACTTCAACCAGGAAGTGATCATCAGCTTCCCCTACGACGAGGCCGAGCTGCGCCGCCTGGGGATCAGCGAGGCCCGGCTGAGGCCGGCCTACTACTCCACCACGGAGGAGCGGTGGACCTTGCCCAACAGCTTCACGGTGGACACGGCGAACAACGTGGTCACGATGCAGATAGACCACTTCACCGACTTCGCGCTGACGGGCGAGGTGGGGTACGACATCTTCCTCCCCGTGGTGATGCGCAACCGGTAGACGGACGAGAGGGAGCAGGGGCCGCGAGAGGGGCAGGCGCTTTGCGCCTGCCCCTTGTCATCCCCATCGGCGTACTGCTGGAGGCAGGCGATCCAAGACGAAGTGCCAGACTTGACGAGCCAGTGCCAACGCCTCCTCGGCCTCCTCCCTGGTCAGCTCGGGCAGATCGCCCGGATAGCGCACCGCCACCGCATAAGGAGTCAAAGTCACGGCAGCAGTCCGTAGCTCGCTGAAGGCGGGATCAAAGGACAGGCACTTGCCCACCAAGGCAACCAGCGAATGGGTCTTCTCGAAAGGCTCATCGCGCCAGGTCAGGTAGGCTTTCAGGGCTTTTTCGGCAACCTGCTGGCAGTGGAATCCAGCAGCGTCGCTCAAGGGCTCAGGCCGAGCCAGCAACCATTCCGCCGCCTGGAGGTCTTGCAAAGCTTTGCTCAGCCAGGCACAGATTTCTTGAGCCTTTGCCTCATCCATAGAGCACTTTCCCCTCAGCTTGAACTGTAGAGGCCAAGGAGGTCTTCACACGGCAGGCCCGTTGGAATTCGGCCCGGGTCAGAACAATCACATCTACCGGCACCGTCAGTCCCCACAGCAGGTCGTAGGAGAGCGCCTCGCGTCGGTGGCGGGGAAGGTCGGAATCGGGCACCACGACCAGCAAATCCACATCGCTACCCGCCTCCGCCTCACCGCGTCCTTGGGAGCCGAACAGGTAGATTCGCTCTGGATGCAGCCCCCGTACCAACCGATCCACGATCTCTTGGAGAAGTTCAGGAGAAACGCCGGTCATCGGTCCTTCCTCAGCGCTTGCAACGCCCGCCACACCCGCTCCGGCGTGATGGGGAGTTCGGTGATCCAAACCCCTACGGCGTCGTAGAGGGCGTTGACCACGGCCGGCGCCACCCCGTCCATAGGGATCTCCGCCACCGCCTTGACACCAAAGGGACCCGTCGGCTCGTGGGTCTCGACGAAGATCACCTCCATCGGAGGCACCTCGTCGGCCCGGAAGAGCTTGTAAGGGCCGAAGCGCGGGTTGAGCAGCCGCCCCCGCTCGTCGAAGACCATCTCCTCGCTCAGGGCGTATCCCAACGCCTGGATCATCCCCCCCTCCACCTGGCCGGAGGCGGTGATCGGATTGACGATCACCCCGCTGTCCACCGCCATCACCAGCCGGTCCACCCAGACCTGCCCCGTCTCCGTGTCCACGGTCACCTCGGCGAACTGGGCGGCGAAGGGGGGCGGGGCCTGCTCGGCGACGTAGGTGCCGATCCCCATGATCTGGTGCTGCCGGTGGTGGTGGAGGGAGTCCAAGGCCACCTCGGCCAGGGTGACGCTCCGACCGTCGGGAGCCCAGGCCCGTCCTTCGTGGAGGCGGACCGCCTCCGGGTCCAGCCCCCCCTCGGGGTCGAGCAGGCGGGCGGCTACCTCACGGACCTGCCGGGCGGCCATCTCCGCCGCCCGCACCACCGCCATCCCGCTGACGTAGGTAGTGCTGCTGGCGTAGGCCCCTTTGTCGAAGGGGGTGAAGTCGGTGTCCGAGGAGTAGACGAGGACCGCTTCGACGGGGCAGCCCAGCACCTCGGCGGCCATCTGGGCTAGGACGGTGTCGGAGCCGGTCCCTAGGTCGGTCGCCCCCACCATCAGGTTGAAGGAGCCATCGTCGTTCATCTTGATGGTGGCCGCGCCCATATCCAGGTAGGCGATGGCCGTTCCCTGCATCACGGTGGCGACGCCGATACCCCGCCGCAGGTGGGGTTGGTCCGGCACCCGGTGCCAATCGGGGTTGCCGTACTTCTCGTGCCAGCCGATGGCGGCCGCTCCCTGCTCCACGCACTGGGGAAGGCCGACGGTGCGGATCACCTCCGGGTGGCCCTCCCGCCCCTCGGTCCAGACCTTGGAGATGGGGTGCTCGTCGCCCGGCTTCAGCGCGTTCTGGAGCCGGAAGGCCAGGGGGTCCAGCCCCAGCGCCCGGGCGATCCGCTCCATATGGACCTCCATAGCGAAGAAGCCTTGGGGGACGCCGTAGCCCCGCATCGCGCCGGAGGGGGGCGTGTTGGTGTAGACGGCGGTGGCCCGGCCCCGGATGTTGGGCGCGTTGTAGAGGGCCAACGCCTTGTGCAGCGTGTTGCCGGGGACGGTCATCGCGTGGTTGCCGTAGGCCCCTGTGTCGGAGAGGACCTCCATCTCGTTGGCCACGATGGTGCCATCCTGCATCACCCCGGTGCGGACCCGGATCACCATCGGGTGGCGGGAGGTGGCAGCGATGAACTCCTCGTGGCGGGTGTACTCCATCCGCACCGGCCGGCCGGTGACCAGGGTCAAGTGGGCGCAGATGTCCTCGATGAGCATCTCCTGCTTGCCCCCGAACCCCCCGCCGATGCGGGGCTTGATCACCCGAATCCGGCGCACGGGCAGCCCCAAGATGGGGGCCAGCATCCGCCGGGTGTGGAAGGGGACCTGGGTGCTGGTGCGGACGACCAGCCGGTCGTCCTCGTCCCAGTAGGTGATACAGACGTGGGGTTCCAGGGCGGCGTGCTGGACCTTGGGGAGGCGGTAGGTGGCCTCGAAGACGTGATCGGCCCGGGTGAAAGCGGCCTCCACGTCGCCCAGCTCCAGCTCGATCTGGGCGGCGATGTTGCGGCTCGGGTCCGACTCGCCGAAGCCGACGTAGTCGGGCTCGTCGTGGATGATGGGCGCATCGGAGGCCAGAGCCGCCTCGGCCTCCAGGATGGCGGGCAGTTCCTCGTACTCAACCTCGATCAGCTCCAGGGCCCGCTGGGCGATCTCCTCGCTCTCGGCGGCCACGGCGGCCACCCGGTCGCCGACGAAGCGGACCTTCTCGTCCAGACTGAAGCGGTCCAGAGGGCCGGGGATGGGGTCGGACTGGCCGGCGGTGGAGAAGGGAACGCGGGGCAGGTCCCGGTAGGTGAGGACGGCGTGGACGCCGGGCAGGGCGCGGGCCTTGCTGACATCAATCCGCTTGATGCGGGCGTGGGGGAGGGGGCTGAGGAGCAGCTTGCCGATGAGCATCCCCCGCATCTCGAAGTCGTCGGCGAAGGCCGGCCGGCCCTGGACCAGCTTGCGGGAGTCCACCTTGGGCTCCGGCTTGCCCACGACCTGCAGCGCCTCCCGCTCCGGCGTGACCACCATCGTGGGCAGGAGGGTCGTCTTAAGGGCGGTGCCGGACCGTTGGGCCGGGCCGGTGGGGCCGGCAGAGGCGGGCGGTTCCGGGGGGGGGGAGGAAGGCGGCTCGAAGAGGCCCGGTGGGGCCGGGATGGCCGCCTCCGTCAGCGGGGGGACCTCCTCACCCCGCAGCCGGGCCGCTGCCCGGAGCACGGCCTGGACCGGCTTGGCGTAGCCCGTGCAGCGGCAGAGGATGCCTGACAAGGCATCGCGTACCTCTGCCTCGGTGGGGTTGGGATCCTCGTCCAGGAGGGCCTTGGCCACCAGGAGCATGGCCGGCGTGCAGTAGCCGCACTGGATCGCCCCCGTCTCGATGAAGGCTTCCTGGAGGGCGTGGAGCTGGCGGTGGCCCCTCCAGCCGATGGGGATGGACGCGCCGGGGCGGTCGGCGGGGGTCGCCTGGATGCGGCTCAACCCCTCGACGGTGGTGATGGCCCGCCCTTGGGCCTGGGGAGCCAGCATCGTGCAGGCGGTGCGGGGGGTGCCGTCCACCAGGACGGTGCAGGCCCCGCAAGTGCCGTCTTCACAGCCGTGTTTAACGCTGAAGAACCCCTCCCGCCGCAAGAGGGTCAGAAGGGTTTCGTAGGGTGCTGCCTCGACCTCGTAGGGTTCGCCGTTGATGGTCAGGTGGATCCTCATCGTGCTTCTCCTGAGGTGGGGGAAGTCAACCGAATTGTTGTTTCCAATTATACCCATCCCGCCATTTCTTGCCAGTGAGGCACGATAGTCCCTTCCAACGCGAGCGTATCAAGTTGGGGACCTACAGGTAGCCGAAATAGGCTCTGGGCTTCGTAAAATGGTCGAAAAAGGGGGGGGAGCTTGCCCATAATGAATTTGAGCCAACCCGCGAAATAGGGTACAATG
>Ga0256830_1000272_pt1 | contig 45266 bp, 41 predicted proteins | sample 128326metaG_FD_190537 | JGI IMG/M metagenome (GOLD analysis project Ga0256830, IMG submission 190537) | Hydrothermal vent microbial communities from Lau Basin, Pacific Ocean - 128-326 | ecosystem: Environmental > Aquatic > Marine > Hydrothermal vents | place: Pacific Ocean: Lau Basin | collected...
ATCCGACCAACACGACGTCGAGGCCTCCTGGTTTGAGCAACAAGAGGCTGGAGTTTGATCCGAACGGGTATGACCCTGCCCGTGGTCCGAACCAGACCTTCAACAGCGCGTACCATCCCGTGGCCGCCGGGGGTCGTAACACCACGCTTGCGCTGTGCGTTCAGTTGAAGAACGGCGGTTTTCCTAACCTTACGTGCGGCAACCCGTCGCCGTCGCTTGCGAACCTCACCATAAACTGTACAGACTGCCACAATAACGAGCAGACAGGCGGTGGGGCGGGCACACCCAAGGGGCCTGTGACCGAGTCGAACCTGAGGAGCACGGACGAGACATCCGTGTATACCGGCTCTGCCCCAGTGGGGCCGCACGGATCGAGGATACCAACGCCTGCATCGGTAACCGGTGACTTCGACGGTGCGACCGACAACAACGACAGGAGCATCCTGAGGGACTACTACTTTACCGGAAACATACCGACCAATGACAAGCCTTTCTTCTCGCCGGCCAACCAGTCCGACTTCGAGGATCGTTTCAAGCTCTGCTTCAACTGCCACGACTCGAACACCTTTTACGGCAACAACAACGATACGAACTTTTACAGGGGAGGGATGGGGCCCAACAACCTGCACGCATATCACCTGAGGGGTGTAGGGGGCGGCATGATGTGGGCCAGAACCTACGAAGCCTGCATGACCTGTCACTACAACGTCCACAGTAATGTGCAGGCGACAAACACCGATTATGTCGGAGGCGGCTCCCTGCCGCCGGACGGCGATACGCACCTTGTCAACTTCGCCCCCGGCGTGGTAACAGGACGCAGCTACTCCAAGCCTGCCTGGTATTACTCCGGCGGTGCAATGTACTGTAATCTGTACTGCCACGGGGTTTCCATGGCCTACAGCTACAGTTGCAGCCATTCCATCACCGAAGGGACAACGAATACATGCAACGATTGAAGTCGATTAGAAGTAAAATAATTATCTTTATCCTAGCAACGGCCTGTTTTTTACAGGCCGTTTCGGTCTTCGCCTCTGGCAAGGCGGCAGGATACCGTCTGTATGTTACCCGTTTCATGGACGGTGACGTTATAGTCCTTGACAGCGCCACCGGTGAGGAGATGGCAAGGATAGGGTTGGGATTCGGTGCAAACCCTGTCGAGGTGCTTCCGTTCCATGACAACAAGACTCTATACGTCAGCAAGAGAGGCCACGATGAGATAGCTGTCATTGATGCCGGAACCAACAGCCTAAAGACTGTCATAAAGACGGGGATTCACCCAAACTTCATGAGCTTTAGCCGCGACTGGAAGTACCTTATCGTAGCCACCAATCAGGGGGGCAAGGCTATGGTTATAGATCTTGAATCGAATGCGGTCGTCTCGGAGCCGCGGGTCGGGCTCGGCGCATCCGGTGTGGCCGTAACCAATGACAACAGATTTGCGTATGTCACCTCCATATACGCTAACGATATATCTGTAATAGACTTGAGAAGGATGGAGCGTGTTTCAACGATCCATGCCCCTGGTGCCATAGCTATCGTTACCCCGCCCGGAAGCCATCTCGCCTACTTCTGCAGCCACCGTGATAGGGTTTCGATACTCGATACCCGTACAAACAAGGTAGTGGGACACATAAAGGTCGGGGACACCCCCAACTACATTACACTCACGCCGGACGGCGGGCTAGCCTTTGTCTCGAACGCCCTTTCAGGTACAGTCTCGGTCATCGACCTTCACGGGCGCAGTGTTCTGAAGAATATAAAGGTGGGAACCGAGCCCGGTTCATCGGCTATTTCGCCGGACGGCAGGTTCGTATTCGTGACCAATTACGGTAAGGGGAGCAATGACAGCAGCATCTCGGTCATTGATGTGGAAACCCTGGAGGAGGTAGACAGGATCAAGGTCTGGCGGTATCCGCGTGGGATAGCCGTCCTGCCTGCAGAGTGACTTCAGTCGCTTGCCCTCAAAGGTGTCAACTCAAATACCTCGTACATCACTTCATCGAGTAACACCGCGCTCGAATTTTTTATCCGGAGTTCGTTTTCGGCTATTATCCTCCTCACATGAGGCATGTTGGCCTCAAACCCCATGAGGTAGAATATCCTGCCGCCTTCTTTTAAGTGCCCTTCGGCTTCTGAAAAAAACCTCAAAGTGACATCCCAGCACCGGTCGGTGAAGGTGCCGTTCAGGATTTCATTCGTGTCTTCCGGTACCTCTCTTGGAAAACAAGGGGAAAAGATTATCACGTTGAATCTCTCATCGGGGCTTATCGGCTCAAAGAGGTCTCCCTGCCTCACCTCGATCTTACCCTCAAGGCCATGGTAAGCCACGTTGTCCCTCGCGTTTTCAACTGCCAGTGGATCTATATCCGTTGCAACGACCCTCCGTGCCCCTCTGGCCGCGAAGATCGCCTGAATTCCGGTGCCGGTGCCGAGGTCGAGCACCTCGTCACCGTCGTTTATCATGACGTTTTTGAGTAAAAAGACGGAGCTCATGTCCGGCGGATAGACTCCGGGATAAAGAAAGAGCCTTACTCCAAGCACATTGAGCTTCACAGCATCGAGCTCAACAGCCTTTTTCTCAATCATCCGGGTGCTACAGCCGACTAAAAGGATTACGGCCGCCATGGAACAGAGGCCCCGTACAATTCGATCTCTATTGGATCTGACGCATATATGGTCGAGATGCTGAAGATGCATGGCGAACATGTCCCCCGCTTTCTACCGATGAGTTGGCTGGTGAAGCGTGATTGCAAGTAAGAAATCCTTGCATATCGAAGCCTTTTTACAACTTACACCGGCATAAGCTTCGATAACTCTACTTTTTACATCCGCGAGGCGGTTAAGTAACGCCGGAGGTTGCTTGTCGTTTTCCAGACCTGCGCGGTTTGGAAGATGTTGCCGGATACGGCAGATTGGTAACAGATATTTTATACTTTTGAAGGTCGCGTTGGAAGGATTTTTTAGAAAAACCTGGCACCCATGACATGGAAAGTAAAGCCAAGAGTCGATCGAAGACTTCCCTTCACACCACCGGATATTCCATGCAATGTTTTTTTTGTGCCGCATCCGTTCAATATCTTTATTGAAGGTTCCAAAGCCAAAGGTGCGTCTTTACGGTTTTATAAGCGAAATGCCTCCCAAAACCGATTCAAATCCATGAGGCCTGAACACAACCCTATATGCGCCATTAGAGGAGTAGCACGACTAAAGGATAGGTGCTGTCGGTTAGCTTTTTCGGATGCGCCAAATCAAATTCGATATTGACAAAATACGTTACTTTATGTTAATATTATCTAAATGTTTAGCTAAGGACGGCACGCAACCGAGCAAGTCAGTGTCCGTTCGTTTTTAAGATTAGGCAGCAGTGTCTTGTGATGAGACATCATGGTACCGCATCAAAGACGATTGTGTTAATAGCAGCGCTTGCCGTCTGCATCATCGTACTCTTACTTTTCTCTCACAAGGCGGATGCGGTCCACAAGGGAGCAGGGGGGCTCGTCTGCGGACTTTGTCATACCATGCACAACAGCCAGGGCAATAGCGGGCTCGGCGGTGCCTCAGGAGGGTCCATCATCCTCCTGAGGGCCGAGGTCAACTCGAGGGCCGAGATACACAAGCTGTGCCTGCAGTGCCACGCGAGCAACGGCTCCATGGCAAATGACACCCATCCCCCTCAGAACGTTGTAGCGCCAAAGGTCTACTCGACCGCTACCTGGACCCAGAACGATCCCTTCAACAAGATAGGCGCCGGGGGCAACTTTTCGACGGAGCTTGACTCAAACTGGAATACTACCACCGCGAATTACCTGGGTTACGGACACTCGCTTGGTGCGACCAACGTGCTGCCGCCGGGTGGTGACGTATCGATACCGGAGTTTTCATGCACAAGCTGCCACGACCCTCACGGGGCCTCCAGTCCGAGCGATGCGAAGATAAACATATTCAGAAACCTAAAGGTCAACGCAACCGGGGCTGGCGCCAACGCAGGGATAAAGTTCTACTCAGGGACTACAGAGGAATACTACAAACACAAAAGTTATGTTGGTGGTGTCAATGGTTCGTACTTCGGCGGCTCAGAGACCGATGGAGCCGGCCAGGTCATATGGCCCGTCTACAGGGGGACGCTCACCGGTAATCCGGTGACAGACAGCGCAAACAGCAACTCTTATGGTACCGGTACAGACACCTCCGACCCGACCAATGGAACTGCTCCTGCCACCATGTCCAGGTGGTGCGCGCAATGTCACGACAACTGGCACGAAGAGATAGTGCCGTCCAACCTTAACCGCAGCACTGACCTTGACTCCAGAAGGCACGCCGTAAACTCGATGATGCCCAGGGGTGCCTCGGCCGGATGCGCCACGGGATGTCATGTGTCTCTTCTTGACAGGGTTAACTATGATGATGCGCTGATTCAGGCCGGCAAGGGTCTGCCTGTAACAGCGAGCAAGTTTTACAGCGCCAACAGCTATTATCTGCCAACAGATACCACAGGTGCAAGCTTTAACGGCATGGATGATGTGAGTGGCGGAGACAACCACAAGGTCTTCTGCCTCACCTGTCACTTCGCCCACGGCGGGCCGTATCGCGATAACCTGAGATGGGACTACCTCGCATCAGTGGCCACGGGTGATCAGACCGCGAACGGCATACCCTCCAACATAGGCTGCCAGCTCTGCCATAACAGATAAACACCAACCTTTTGCTCCGTTTCCGCCCCCATGCGGTATACCCCCAGGGGTGTTTTTGTTTGTAAACTCCTTGTAAATAACTTATAATTTCCCTTAGATATTCACGATTTGAGCGTCCCGCAGCGGGTGGGATGCCTTGACAGATGGCAGATATTGATCTGTGTTAAGGAACTGCAAGAGAATCCGGCCGGCATGATCGACAGGGTAAGGGAAACCATAAGAAGGCACGGAATGTTCAGAAGCGGCGACACGGTTTGCGTGGCCGTCTCAGGCGGCGTGGACTCGACCGTCCTCCTTGATATTCTGGTGAGGCTCAGCGGCGAACTGTCGCTCGATCTCGTCGTATGCCATCTTAACCACGGCCTGAGGGGAGAGGAGTCGGCGAGGGATGAGGGGTTCGTTAGGGGGCTTGCAGAGGACCTCGGGCTGGTCTTCGAGGCAGGACGGCTTAATCCTCGGGAGGCTGCAGACCGAAGGCGTGAGAGCGTACAGGAATGGGCGCGCAAAAGGCGCATGGCATTCCTCGAAGGGGCCGCCCGAAGGTACGGGGCCACAAGGATCGCCCTCGGCCACAACCGGGACGATCAGGCCGAGACCGTACTCATGAGGATGATCAGGGGTAGCGCCCTGAAAGGGCTCGGGGGCATGGCCCCTTCATGCGGGCGGCTCGTTAGGCCGCTTATAGAGGTATCAAGGGAGGAGATCGAGAGGTACGCCCGTGAGCGCGGCCTGGCCCATGTCGAGGACTCGAGTAACTCGAGCACAAAGTACCTGAGAAACCGCATAAGGCATGAGCTCGTCCCTTTCCTGCAGAAAGGATATAACCCCAATATCAATGAGACGCTTGCGCGGAGCGCCTCGGTCCTCAGAAGGGACGAGGACTTCCTGGAGAGGGAGGCTGAAAGGGCCTTCGAGGAGGTCGTCACAGCCTCGGACCATGGGGCGGTTTCACTGGACAGGAAAAGGCTCCTCGCACTCCATGACGCCATCTCGTCAAGGGTGTTCCTCTCGGCACTCAGAAAATTGGAGGGTGCGGCGCCGGCTCATGTATATACGCCGCAGGTGGAGACCTTTTTCAACCTCCTCAGGTCAGAGCGGCCCAACCTCATGGTTAAACTCCGTGAGGGGCTCTATCTCAAAAGGGAGTATGACGCCCTTGTGCTCACGGCCGGATCACCAGAAGAGAAGGAATGGACCGACCTGGATAGAGAGATCAAGGTGCCTGGGATAACCGAGGTGCCTGAGCTGGGGTTGCGCCTGAGTACGGAGGTTTTACGATACAGGCCGCGGTCATTGAAGGCAAGCGCAGGCACAGCCTACTTCGACTTCGAGAGTGTATCCGAGCCGCTTCTTTTAAGGACCTTCAGGGCCGGCGACAGGATGAGACCGCTCGGCATGAAGGGATCGAAAAAGCTCAAGGACATATTCATCGATGCGAAGATCCCTCTAAGTGACAGGCGTGGCGTGCCGCTTCTGGTCTCGGGCGGGCGGATAATATGGGCCGTGGGTGTAAGGCAGAGCGAGTATTCGAAGGTCGCAGACGGCACGAAGAGGGTTCTTAGAGTGGATGTAATGAAGTATACTGGGTGATAATGATGAAAGGTCGTGGAAGGCATTGCACAACAACAGATATTCTGATAGATTTAAAAGTTTAATACGATGTGCTTTGGATGTCGCATGATATGAAAACGTTGCTGCCTTATAAGGGGATCATGCCCCGTCTGCACGCCACTGTCTTCGTAGAGGAGAGCGCGAGGATAATCGGGGATGTCACGATCGGCGCACATACCAGCATCTGGTTCAACGCGGTCGTAAGGGGGGACGTGAACTACATACGCATAGGCGAAAGAACGAATGTGCAGGACAACTCGGTTCTCCATGTCACAAAGGACGTGTATCCCCTGCTGGTCGGAAGTGATGTCACCATAGGTCACAGCGTGGTTCTCCACGGCTGCACAGTAAGGGACAGGTGCCTTATAGGCATGGGCGCCGTGGTCCTCGATGATGCCGAGATAGGCGAGGACTCGATCGTGGGCGCAGGTGCGGTGGTGGTGGAGTCGATGAAGGTGCCTTCGAGGAGCCTGGTGGTGGGTGTACCCGCCAAGGTCGTAAGGACGCTCAATGACGAAGAGGTTGCGCGGATAGCCCGTTCCGCGCGTAATTACATGGAGTACACAAGGAATTATATCAGGGAGCGGGGATGAGGTACGCATCCATCGACATAGGTACAAACACCCTCAGGCTCTTGGTGGCTGAGGTGGAGCGACCGGAAGCGGGGCTTACTCCCCTTGTCTACAAACGTGCTATAACAAGGCTCGGCGGCTCGTATACCGACGAGACGGGCATGGACAGGGAGGCGGCGGAAAGGACCCTCGTGGCGCTTGTAACCTTCCGCGAAACGATAGACCAATACCGGGTCGAACGGACGAAGGCGGTTGCAACGAGTGTCGTGAGGAGGGCCTGTAACAGAGACTGGTTCCTCGAAGAGGCCAGGAAGAGGACCGGGCTTCATATAAACGTAATCTCCGGCAAGGAAGAGGCGAGGCTTTCAGTTATAGGTGTGCTCTCCGTTGTTGGAGACGGGACTGCCGAAAGGCTCATACTGGACATAGGAGGGGGAAGCACAGAGTTCATAGCGGTCCGCGGGGCGCGGATCCTCGGCTCATGGAGCATGGAGATGGGGGTTGTGCACCTTGCAGAGAGGCACTTAAGGAGCGATCCGCCGCGGCCCGGGGAGCTCAAGGCAATGGAGGAGGAGATAAGGGGGGTTATTGGAAACCTCAAGGAGAATATGAGCGGTGACCCTCTAACATCTTTTGAAGACAGCAGAAAGCGCCATGTTGAGCTTGTTGGGACAGCCGGCACGGTCACGACACTTGCATCCATTGACCAGAACCTGGAGGTCTATGACCGCAACAGGATAAACAACCATGTACTTGAGCGTGGCCGCGTGGAGGACCTGTATCACTTCCTTTCGGGGCTTACACTCGAAGAAAGAAAGGACATACTTTCACTTGAAAAGGGCAGGGAAGACCTTATAATACCTGGCACCGCCATAGTCCTTGCAGCCATGGAGGCCTTCGGCTTCGACTCGATGAGGGTAAGTGACGCAGGCCTTCTCGAGGGCGTGATCCTTGAGGAGGCTCGCGGTGCAAACAATATTCAGAAAAAGGAGGTAGCGGGATAAGATGAAGTCTTCCGATATAAAGGACGGCCTGACATTTGACGATGTTCTGCTCGTTCCGGGCTATTCGAGGGTTCTGCCGAGGGACGTGGATGTGTCGACGAAGCTTACGAGCGAGATAAAGCTTAACATCCCGCTCATAAGCGCCGCCATGGACTGTGTCACCGAGTCGCGTATGGCCATAGCCATAGCCCAGCACGGAGGGATCGGCATAATCCACAAGAACCTCACCGTTGAAGAACAGGCGGCGCAGGTCGACAGGGTTAAGAAGTACGAATCGGTCGTGATACTCCAACCGAGAACGCTCGATCCGGACCAGAGGGTGGCCGACGCGCTCAAGATAAAGAGGGAGGAGCAGATATCCGGCTTCCCGGTTGTGAAAAACGGCATACTCGTGGGCCTTGTGACGAACAGGGATCTGCGCTTTGAATCGAACCCGGAGCGCCGGATATCCGAGATCATGACCAAGGAGGTCGTAACGGCCCCTGTGGGTATTTCCATAGAGAAGGCTAAAGAGCTTTTGAACCGCCACAGGATCGAGAAGCTGCCGGTCGTTGACAGGAAAAAGAGGCTCAAGGGGCTTATTACCATGACGGACATCGAAAAGAGGGAGAAGTTTCCGGACTCCTGCAAGGACAGGCTCGGCCGTCTCAGGGTAGGGGCTGCGGTCGGGGTCTCCTTTGACAGGGACGAGAGGGTCGAGGCGCTCCTCAAAGCAGGGGCTGACTGCATCGTAGTGGACACTGCACACGGCCACAGCAAGGGGGTCATCGAGTCGGTCAGGGCGATAAAGAAGAACTTCAAGTGCCAGTTGATAGCCGGTAACGTGGCTACAGCCGAAGGGGCCGAGGCCCTGATCAAGGCCGGGGTCGACGCGGTCAAGGTGGGCGTTGGGCCGGGTTCCATATGCACCACAAGGATAGTGACTGGCATCGGTGTGCCGCAGATAACCGCTGTCATGGACGCGGTCGGCGTGGCCCGCAGGAAGGGCATACCGGTGATCGCCGACGGTGGCATCAAGTACTCCGGTGACATCACCAAGGCCATCGCCGCCGGAGCGCACTCGGTCATGATAGGCGGCATGTTCGCCGGCACAGAGGAGAGCCCCGGAGAGACGATACTCTTCCAGGGGCGCACCTTCAAGGTCTACAGGGGGATGGGCTCGATAGAGGCGATGAAAAAGGGCAGTAAGGACAGGTACTTTCAGGAAGATGTTGAGAGCGAACTTAAGCTTGTCCCGGAGGGGATAGAAGGCAAGGTCCCTCACAAGGGACCGCTTGCCTCGAGCATATACCAGCTTGTTGGAGGGCTCAGGGCCGGCATGGGTTACATGGGCTGCAGGACCATCGCAGAGGTACACAAGAAGGCAAGGTTCATCCGGCTTACACCGTCAGGGCTCAGGGAAAGTCACGTCCATGACGTGATCATAACCAAGGAGGCGCCCAACTACAAGGTTGAGATACTTTGATCTGTTTTTGCGCAGTGACAACACATGTTTTAATGGACCGGCCGAACGGGGTCCCCTGAGGTCGCAGATGCACGAGAGGAATTGAAGAATGGATATCCACTCACAGAAGATACTCATCCTGGACTTCGGCTCTCAGTACACTCAGCTTATTGCCAGAAGGGTGCGGGAGGCCAGGGTTTACTGCGAGATACACCCCTACAACGCAGGCATCCCTTTCATACGGTCGTTCGCCCCCAAGGGGATAATACTCTCCGGCGGCCCTTCGAGTGTCTTTGACAAGGGCGCGCCGCGCATACCGGCGGAGCTCTTCGAGCTCGGCATACCGGTTTTTTCTATATGTTACGGCATGCAGCTTACGGCGAAGATCTTCGGGGGCGAGGTCGAGAGGTCCAGAAGGCGGGAGTACGGCCCTGCTACCATACTCATAGACGATACCGAGGACATCTTTCATGGACTCAGGTCCCGTAAGCTCGAGGTCTGGATGAGCCACGGTGACAGGGTGAAGAGGCTGCCCGAGGGGTACAGGGCGATAGCGCACAGCGAGAACTCGGTTGTCGCCGCCATGAAGAACAAGGAACTCAACTCCTTCGGCGTGCAGTTCCACCCCGAGGTCGTGCATACGCCCAAGGGGCGGAAGATTCTGGAAAACTTCCTTTTCCGTGTCTGCAAGTGCAGACCGGTCTGGACCATGAGCTCGTTCATAGAGGATGCGGTAAGATCGATCCGCGAGAAGGTGGGTCGTGGCAAGGTCATATGCGGTATCAGCGGCGGGGTGGATTCAAGTGTTACCGCCGCGTTGGTTGGACGGGCCGTGGGCAGGAGGCTTACGTGCATATTCGTCGACAACGGGGTCCTTAGAAAGGGTGAGGCCGAAAAGGTCTATGCTACACTCAGACGCAACTTCGACATGAAGATAAGGAAGGTCGATGCATCCGAGAGGTTCTTCAGAAGGCTCAAGGGTGTGAAGGACCCCGAGAGAAAGAGAAAGATCATAGGCAACGAGTTCATCAAGGTCTTTGAAGAAGAGGCGAAGAAGATAAAGGGCGTGGGGTTTCTTGCCCAGGGCACACTGTACCCGGACGTGATAGAGAGCGTATCGTTCAAGGGGCCGTCGGCGACCATAAAGAGCCATCACAACGTAGGGGGGCTCTTGAAGAGGATGCGTCTCAAGCTCATCGAGCCCCTGAGGGAGCTCTTCAAGGACGAGGTGCGCGAGCTCGGGCGCGAACTCGGGCTCTCCGAGGAGCTTATATGCCGCCATCCGTTCCCAGGCCCCGGCCTTGCCATAAGGATCCTCGGCGAGGTGACGCCTGAAAGGTGCCGGACCGTAAGGGAGGCGGACGCCATAGTGCTCGAGGAGATAAAAAATGCCGGGCTTTATACGAAGATGTGGCAGGCCTTTGCCGTGCTCCTGCCGGTCAAGTCCGTAGGCGTCATGGGCGATGAGAGGACGTATGAGAATACCGTTGCGGTCAGGATGGTCGAAAGCGTCGACGGTATGACCGCCGACTGGGTGAGGCTCCCTTACGATGTCATGGGACGCATATCTTCGAGGATAATAAACGAGGTCAAGGGGGTCAACAGGGTGGTTTACGATATCAGTTCGAAACCCCCGAGCACCATAGAATGGGAGTAACGACATGTCAATAGATGATCTCAAGGGAAAGGAGACCTGGAGGCTCTTCCGCATCCTGAGCGAGTTCGTCGAGGGCTTCGAAGAGCTTACCGATATCGGACCGGCCGTGAGTATATTCGGCTCGTCGCGTTTTAAACCCGGGAACAAGTACTACAAGAAGGCGGTCGAGGTGGCGAGGCTTCTTTCCGAAAACGGCTACGCCATTATAACGGGGGGCGGCGGCGGCATCATGGAGGCTGCCAACAAGGGGGCGTCGCTCAACAAGGGGGTATCGGTGGGGCTTAACATCACGCTCCCCAGGGAACAGAAGCCGAATCGCTTTCAGAACAAGTCCTTGCACTTCCGTTATTTTTTCGCAAGAAAGGTCATGTTCGTAAAGTACGCCATAGGGTACGTGTGTATGCCCGGCGGCTTCGGCACGCTTGATGAGTTCTTCGAGGCGCTCACGCTCATCCAGACACACAAGATATATCCCTTCCCGTTGATACTCTTCGGCACAAGCTACTGGCAGCCCATCCTGGACTTCATGAACGGTAACATGCTCGAATACGGCACGATCACCAAGGAAGACCTTAAGATCATCAAGGTCACGAACGACCCGCAGGAGGTGGTCAGCATAATCAACAAGCACAGGGACTGGAAGATGAGGATGGTGGAGAAGGCGAAGCCGTCCGAAGGCTCGTGACGGGTATTTGCGGACACGGCGGGATCATGGAGAGGTGCAAGGATCCTTGATGACAAACGGTTCAGGAGGACATATGAAAGAGAGTGAAGCACATGCGCATGAACACACCGAGAAGCTCAGGAAGGTCACCGTCAACCTCGAGGAGGACCAGATAGAGCTTCTGAGGGAGATCGCCAGGGAGTACAGCGAAAAGTTGGGACAGCGCTGGAGCGTGAGCGCGGTCACAAGGGTTGCGGTAGGAGACTTCCTGACAAAGTTAGGGAAGATAGCCTGACCGGCCATGTACTATGTGGTCGCATTCCGGAACTGATCCCAGGCGGACCCCCCGGGGGGCGGTCGCCGAAGTGCGGCCATAATTAGGTTGGTATTGGTATAGGTCTTAGATGCGGCGTGGACGGGTGGGCCGGGATGGTACGTGCAATGACAAAGGCATGCGGGGCAATGTTATGATCTTTGGCTCAAGGTTCGGCAAGGGCGTTTTTTTGTTGGCAGGCCTTTTGTTTCTTGCCGGTTGTGTGAGCATAAACATTCCTTCGACGATGCCCCTTACCGAGACGGTCGTAGGGGGAAGGGGACGGGCCAAGATCCTTATAGTCGACGTATCCGGCGTCATAAAGGACAGGAGGCCTTCGGCATGGAGGCTAATCGAGCGTCCTTCCCTTACATCGAGGATAAGGGAGGAGCTTGACAAGGCATACCGTGACGAGGATGTGAAGGCGGTCATACTCAGGATAAACTCACCCGGCGGCGAGGTCACCACTACCGACATAATCCACCACGAGATAACGAGGTTCAAGGAGAAGAAGGACGTCTTCGTCGTAGCCCAGCTCATGGGTGTTGCGGCCTCCGGCGGCTACTACGTAGCGCTTGCGGCCGATAGAATCGTCGCGCATCCGACCACGGTGGTAGGCGGCATAGGTGTGGTGGCATACAGGATAAACGCTTCAGGTCTCATCGAAAAGATAGGTATCACGGACGAGACCGTGAAGTCCGGCGACAAGAAGGACATGGGCTCTCCGCTCAGGCCTGTGACGGACGAGGAGAGGCGCATACTACAGGGTATCGTGGACGGCCTCTTCAGCACATTCCTCGACAAGGTGAGGGCGTCGAGGACGCTCTCGGACAGAGAGGTGGAGGCCGTAAGCGACGGCAGGGTCTATACCGCGTCACAGGCATTGAAACTCAGGCTCATAGACTCGATAGGCTACATGGACGACACCGTGGAGCTTGTAAAGAAGCAGGCCGGGCTCAGGGATGCGCGTATCGTAACCTATGCAAGGCCGGGCTCATACAGGAGCAACATCTATTCGGCCGCAGACCTCGGGGTTCCGCACAGGATAAATATCCTGAACATAGACGGCAGCGGTGTCGTAGAAAACCTGGGCTTCAGGTTCATGTACCTGTGGATGCCTTAGCAGGGCCGCCGTAAACGGTGTGTAATCGATGTCCCCTCTCGAGACAACCTACAGGGTCGGTTTTGTCATAGGAGGCCTCAGCCTCCTTGTTTTTTTGCTCGGCCACACAGGCCTCCTCTCCCCGGTATTTATTGTGCTCGCCGTGCTCGTTGCCGTATTTTTTCTGTGGCTTCTCCTGAGGCAAGGCTCGATCTCAAGCGGCGCAAGGTTCGTCTCCTGCCCCGGCCCTCGTCCATGGCTGCTTCACGGTACGGTACTCCTGTTTGTTCTGCTTGTTCTTCCTCTCGCTCTCACCCCGCCCTCGGTGAGGGATGAGCTGATACACCATCTGGCCGTACCGGCCATCTACGCGAGGGAAGGCAGGATCATTGACCTGCCGACGATGCCCGTGTCCTACTTCCCCATGAACATAGACCTTCTCTACCTCATTCCTCTGGTCCTTGGAAACGATATCGTGCCCCGGCTCGTGCACCTGGCCTTCGGGCTCCTTACCGCAGCGGTGATCTACTCCTACCTGAGCGTCCGCCTCGACAGGAGATCAGCCGTGCTCGGGGTCCTTCTCTTCCTTTCGACCCCGGTGGTCATGAACCTCTCACGCATGGCCTATGTGGACCTCGGTGCAACCTTTTTTTCGACCCTGGCGCTCGTAGGCGTGCTTTTCTGGAGGGACGGCGACGACAGGTGGCTTTTGTACTCCGCGCTGGCGCTGGGGCTTGCGCTGGGTTCGAAGTACAACATGCTCATAAGCCTCATGCTCCTGAGCCTGATGGTTGTACATGTATCGCTCAGGAGGAGGCGGGGGCAGGCCGCCTCCCTCCGGACAGGTGCGCTCTACTTTGCGGTGGCGCTCGTTGTCTTCCTTCCCTGGCTTTTAAGGAACTACATTCTCGCCGGCAGCCCGCTCTACCCCCTTATAGGCGCCGTAAGCTCATCGTTTGCAGAGGGCGGTGGGCTGCACGTGGGCGGAAGCCTCTCCCCTGTGGCCAAGAGGTACATCCTGTACAACGAGAGCACACTGGATATACTGCTTGTACCGTTGAGGATCTTCTGGGAGGGGATGGACAACTCCATAGAGAGGTTCGACGGTGTGCTGAACCCCTTTTTCCTCGTCTTCATCCTCTTCGCCTTCTTGAGGAGGGGACTGAAGGACCTATGGTACCTCGTCGTTTTTTCCGTCCTCTTCTTCTACATCGCCTTTTTCACCTCGGACCTCGTCATACGGTACATCCTGCCGGTCCTGCCCCCGCTCGTGATAATAAGCGTGTGGGGGCTTAAGAATGCCTTTGAAACCAGGGTGCTCAGGTACGCGGCAACGGTTTTCCTTTTCCTTTTCCTTGCCTTCAACCTGCATTACCTGAAGGGGCTTTATACAAGCTATAGACCCATCTCGTACCTTGTCGGCGGCGAGACCCGCCGGGAGTACCTTTCAAGGGTCCTTCCGGACTACAGGGTCGTCGCCTACGCCAACGAGAACATACCCGAAGACTCGAAGGTGTACTTTCTCTTTACCGGCGACAGGGTGTATTACTGGGAGAGGGATGTCTACTACGGGGACAGGACCGGCGGAGAGCTCGTCTCCCTTGTGAAGGGGGCACGCGATGCCGCCTCACTCAGGGACAGGTTCGCATCGAGAGGCTTCACCCACCTCTTCGTCATGGATGCGCTCCTTAAGAGGTTCGCGCTCGACAACTTCGGCGAAGACGAGCTGGCAGTACTTTCCGGGTTTTTCAGGGACCACATCAAGCGGCTCTACGGTGCGAACGGATTTTCGCTTTACCGGATAATTTGACAGCGTACAGGCTCTTACGCACGCCATTCATTCCACCGCCGACCTTGCTTTTGAGCCGCCTTCTCCATTACGCACCGCCCTTTTTTGTCGGCTTCGAGTGACCCAGCCTCACAACCCATCTGACAAAATCACTTGACCACACAATTTGAAAATTGTTAAAGTTATGTGCTCAAGGCCTGATCCGACCCGGATCATTAAGGATCGCTGATGAAGCTTAAGACATTTGAAAGGGGCATACACCCATCATACAACAAGGAGCTGACCGCCGACAAGGCCGTTGTAAAGGCCGGTTTGCCCGGGCGGGTTATCATACCGCTCAGCCAGCACATAGGCGCACCCTGCGAGCCGGTTGTAAAGAAAGGCGACGAGGTCAGCGAGGGGCAGAAGATAGGAGAGGCCACATCCTTCGTGTCGGCCCCCGTGCACTCGAGCATATCGGGAAAGGTAAAGGACATCGTAATGCATCCGCATCCTTCGGGGGCACGGGCGCTGGCGGTGGTCATAGAGGGAGACGGCGAGACAAGGGACTGGGAGTCGGATGGAGGAGGGTTTGATCTGGATGCGCTCGGGCCCGAGGAGATACGCGGCCTTATAAGGGATGCCGGCATCGTCGGGCTCGGAGGGGCCACATTCCCAACCTCCGTGAAGCTCAGCCCTCCGAAGGGAAGCAGAATAGATTCGGTGATACTGAACGGCTGCGAGTGCGAACCCTTTCTCACGGCGGACCACCGTATCATGGTTGAGGAGTCCGAGAAGGTGGTGCTGGGGCTAAAGGCCATAATGAAGACCGTGGGGGCAGGTTCTGGCTACATAGGGATCGAGGACAACAAGCCGGATGCCGTTGAGGCGATCAAGGCCGCGGTTTCATCGCTTGCGCCCGATATCAGGATAGTACTTCTCGAGACAAAGTACCCGCAGGGCGCCGAAAAGATGCTGATAGACGCCGTGCTCGGAAGAAAGGTCCCCGTGGGAAAGCTTCCGCTCGATGTGGGGGTCGTTGTCAACAACATCGGTACGGCGGCGGCGATCTACGAGGCCATAAGGTACAGGAAGCCGGTCATAGAGAGGGTTGTCACTGTAAGCGGAAACGGGGTGAAGGAGCCCAAGAACCTTTTGGTTCGTATCGGCACCACCTTCGACGAGGTCATCAGCCAGTGCGGCGGCCTCGTTGACGGGGTGGAGAAGGAGGTCTTGAGCGGCGGCCCCATGATGGGGGTGGCTCAGAAGACCCTGGAGGTGCCGGTGGTAAAGGGTACCTCCGGGATAACGGTCCTTGCTGGCAGCGAGATAAAACCCGCCACGCACAAGCCCTGCATAAGGTGCGCCAGCTGCGTGGATGCCTGTCCGATGGGGCTGATGCCCTACAAGATAGCCGACATGGGGCGGCTCGGCATGACGGATGAATTCAAGTCCTGGAGCGGCCTTGCCTGTATCGAGTGCGGGTGCTGCTCGTTTGTGTGTCCGGCGAAGAGGCCGCTCGTGCAGTGGATAAGGGTCGGGAAGGTAAGGTTGAGAGAGGCGGAGCGCAGCTCGAGCAAGTAGGCCGGTACGGTTCGCCGACACAGGGCGTGAACCATGATCGTGCCGCTGGCTCGGCTGATGGGGTGTAATAGGGTAAGGAAACTCAGATTTGTTGCCTGTCTCGCATTGCACGGCAAGGCACCGGATCTGATAAACGGGCGAAGCTACCTTGCCGGGGAGGAGGGTTTTTATCTCCTCCAAATATCGTTTTCAGTAAATTGCTTCGTCGGGTTCCCTCGCTCCGCGTCGGGACAAGCCTCTGAACGACGAATTAACCAGAGTTTACGTGATCTTTTACATGACGGGATCGCCTGCAGCCCGTTGCAGGCTGCTTCAATCCTGAGTTCAAGAGAATCTGATTCTGGCAGGGAATGGAATCCATGATGGATAAGACACGGCAGGTTGGAGAGGAAAGCAAAGCCGGGGCGCGGGGCTCAACCCCCGGGGGAAGTGGAGACGGGCCTCTTATAGTTTCGTCATCGCCGCATCTTCTTACGGCCGACAACATCCCTAAGATAATGCATTCGGTCGTGGCCGCGCTCCTGCCGGCATGCGCGGTCAGCATATACTTCTTCGGCATCAGGGCGCTTCTCCTTATCGCCGTAAGTGTGGCGGCATGCATCGCCACCGAGAGGGCGATCCAGCGGTTTTTGGGCAAGCCGTCGACCATTGCGGACGGAAGTGCGATAATCACCGGCATCTTGCTGGCACTCACGCTCCCGCCGAGCTTTCCGCTTCTCGGGGCGGTCCTGGGATCTGTCTTTGCCATAGCCATAGGCAAGCACATATTCGGCGGGCTCGGCTACAACATCTTCAACCCGGCGCTCCTTGGCAGGGCCTTCCTTCAGGCTGCGTACCCGGTGCTCATCACCACTTGGGTGGAGCCGTTTACAAGAGGCTTTGACGTGGATGCCATAGCCGCTGCCACACCGCTTGCGCTGATGAAGTTCGAGGGTCAGATGACACCGCATCTGGACCTTCTCTTCGGGAACATCTCCGGTTCGCTCGGGGAGACCTCGGCCGTTGCGATCATCATAGGAGGGCTGTACCTCAGGTACAAGGGGTACATAAACTGGAAGCTGCCTCTCGGTTATCTCGGCAGCATGGCCTTTTTCGGCGGCATCTTCTGGCTCATGAATCCCTCGAGATACCCGGACCCGCTCTTTCACGTGCTGGCCGGCGGGGCCATGCTCGGCGCATGGTTCATGGTTACTGACATGGTGACCTCGCCCACCACGCCTAAGGGCCAGTGGATCTTCGCGATAGCGGCCGGGGCCATTGCGGTAATAATACGGCTCTTCGGAGGACTGCCGGAGGGGGTCATGTACTCGATACTTCTTCTGAACTCCGTCGTTCCGCTCATCAACAGGTGGACAAGGCCGAAGGTCTTCGGGGAGGTGTCGTCTTGAAAAACAGTTCGCCACTGGGTATGATACTTGCGTTGACTGTCACGGCCGTGGTGATCGGCGCGATACTGGCAGGTTTTTACCAGTTGGTCGAGCCGAGGATAGAGGCGAACAGGCTCGCGGAGGAGAAGAGGGCCATCTTTTCCGTGCTCGAGGGGGCGGAGACATACGATGTCATAGAAAGGGAGGTACCTTCGGACAAGAAGGGCGGGGAGATCATCCGTATCTTCAGGGGGCTTGATGCCGATGGGCGTACGGTCGGATACGCCTTCATAGCCGAAGGACCGGGGTTTGCAGGCATAATACGGATGATGGTCGGCTTGAACTTCGACCTTGAGACACTCTCGGGGCTCAAGGTCATGGAACAGGTGGAGACCCCGGGGCTCGGCAACAAGATAGGCGAGGAGAAGTTCGAGGGGCAGTTCAAGGGGATTGCCATAAGACCCAGGATAGAATATCTCAAGAACAAGAAACCGGTGAAGCCGAACCAGATACAGGCCATAACAGGCGCCACAATATCCAGCAAGGCAGTTGTAGATGCAATAAACAAGAGGGTAGAGACCATCCTTTCGGTGCTCGGGCCGCAGGCAGCGGCCGGGGAGGGTTGATTTGGCCAGCCAGAGGACACTCTTTCAGGAGTTCAAAAAGGGTATATGGGCCGAGAACCCGGTCATAAAGATGCTTCTCGGCATGTGTCCCGCACTTGCCGTTACGAACTCGGCGGTGAACGGGCTCGCCATGGGGCTTGCCTCGACCTTCGTCGTTATCTGCTCCAGCGCGATCGTCTCCATCATCAGGAGGTTCGTTCCTGGCGGGGTGAGGATACCCACGTACATAATCATAATAGCCGGATTCGTTACCCTCGCGGACCTGTTCCTGAGGGCCTACTTCCCGGTCATCTCCAAGGCGCTGGGCCCGTATGTGCCTCTCATAGTCGTAAACTGCATGATAATGGGCAGGGCCGAGTTCTTTGCATCCAAGCATCCGGTCGTGCCTTCGATACTTGATGCTCTGGGCACAGGTACCGGCTTTGTATGGGTGCTGGTGGTGCTTGGATCCATAAGGGAGATCCTCGGCTCGGGCAGCATCTTCGGGGTCACGCTTCTTTCGGAGAGGATCTACACCCCGTGGGTGGTGATGATTCTGCCGGCCGGGGCGTTTCTGAGCCTCGGGCTTCTCATAGCCCTTATAAACTACCTTACTCAACGCAGGCAGGGGGCGCATTGAAGATCTTACTGGTATTCATATCCGCGGCCATAGTGAACAACTTCGTCCTTACGTACTTCCTTGGCATATGTCCCTTTCTGGGGGTCTCCAAGAGGATAGACACCTCTGTGAACATGGGGCTTGCGACCACCTTCGTCATGAGCCTGGCTGCGGCGATTACGTGGCTCATAAACCATTACATACTCATAGCGTTCAACCTGCCGTTTCTGCAGAACGTGACGTATATCATAACCATCGCCTCGCTGGTCCAGCTTGTTGAGATGTTCATAAGGAAGTCGAGCCCGTCCCTGTACCGAAGCCTCGGGATATTTCTTCCGCTTATTACCACTAACTGCGCCATCCTCGGATTGACGCTTTTTGCTGCATTGAGGGAGTATTCATTCATCGAGAGCCTGTCTTTCGGCATAGGTGCAGGGGCGGGGTTTACGATAGCGCTTGTCATAATGGCCGGCATACGCGAGGAGCTGGAGTTCGCCGATGTACCCGCCCCGTTGAAGGGCGCGCCCATGACGCTTCTTGTCGCAGGGATGCTTGCCCTTGCGTTCATGGGCTTCGCCGGGCTCCTTTCGGTTTAGCACGGCTATGGTAATTTATGTCGGTACGTGGTAGAATAAAAATCTTCGTTACAACCGGGCTTAGAGGAGTAGCGTTTTGGAAACAGGACTGGTGATATCGATCGTTGCAATGGGTGGACTGGGGGCCTTCTTTGCGGTATTCCTCACCGTTGCCAGCCAGAAGTTTAAGGTCGAGGAAGACCCCATGGTGGAGAAGATCATGGAGGTGTTGCCCCAGACCAACTGCGGTGCATGCGGTTTTGCGGGATGCCATGCTCTGGCCGAGAAGATCGCCGCGGGACAGGCTCCGGTGAACGGATGTCCGGCTGGCGGGCAGGATGTGGCAGATACGCTCGCCAGGATAGTGGGGGTTGAGTCGATGAAGGCCAAGAGGCTTGTAGCCGTTGTCCTGTGCAGGGGAGGGAACGCAGAGGCCAAGAGGAGCGTCGTTTACAAGGGCGACAGGACCTGCGCCGCGGCCGATCTGACCGGGGGGGAGAAGGACTGCGCCTATTCATGCCTCGGTTACGGAGACTGCGTGGAGGCATGCAACTTCGAGGCAATGGCCATGAACGAGAACGGGCTTCCCGTTGTGTTTTTCGACAAGTGCGTCGGGTGCGGTGCCTGTGCGCGGGCCTGCCCGAGGGACATAATCGAGATGCATACAGAGGACAGGAGGCTCTTTGTCTACTGCAGGAACAGGGACAAGGGGCCGCAGGCCAAGAAGGTGTGCAAGGTGGCCTGCATCGCCTGCAGACTGTGTGTGAAGGACTGCGAGGTCGAAGGGGGCATCGAGATAAGGGACAACCTCGCTACCATAAACTATGAGCTCTGCCCACAGGATGACAAGCCGACGAGGCGGTGTCCGACAAAGTGCATCCTCTTCGGCGAGAACGAAAGGGTTACGAGCGCAAGTTTTTATGCAAGCGGGATGCAAAAGGTCAGCGGAGACTGAGGCCGTAGGCATCCCGCAGGCATTCGATCTGAGACGCCCCGTATTGATTCCATGGGATTGTTGTTACGAACGACGGGAAGTTGTCCCGTATCAAAGCAGATAAGCAAGCTGTGGATTGTCGCGTTGCATGTCCGTGGCAATGATAAAAAGTGGAGTCAATCAGGCCTTTCCAGGCCCGCGTGACCTCTTGCGGGTGCTTAAAAAAACGTAATTTTTCTTTAACTCGTTTTTAATGTCGTTTTGTTATCCTAAAGAAAGGGTGTGGAATAGGCGAAAATATATGTGGGAGATGAACGGCAGCGTAGGAGGTATTACAGCTGTGTTTCGCCGCAGGCTTGTGCCGGTGGTCTGTATCTTGATCATCACCGTGCTGCTTGCCGCGTGCGGGGGCGGCTCGGTCGATCCGGCGGAGCTCAGGGGAGGAGAGACAAGGCGAACCCTCTCTCCAGCATACTTCACCGGCAAGGTAGCGAAGGCGTACAGGATAGCACGCGAGATACCGGATGTCATCGACAGCCTGTACTGTTACTGTGAGTGCAAGAAGAACTTCGGCCACAAGAGCCTTCTTACGTGTTACGTGGACACACATGCCCGCTATTGCAAGGTGTGCATCGATGAGGCGCTTATGGCGTACAGTCTTCACAAGAAGGGGAAGGATATAGTATCCATAAGAAGGGCGGTGGACAGGAGCTTCTCCCACTGATTTCAGCGCGATGAAGGCGAAGAATATTGTATTAGTCATAGTAATAGTATGCATCGTCGGCTTTGCGGGGTACCTGGCCGGGACAAGGTCGAAGGTCGGCCCGTCCAAGGCGAATCAGACGGCTCAGCAGAGGACCACGGCAGGGAGTTTTTCCGCCGGAAATCAGCCCATTGACTTCGATGAGATACTCTCTGAGCTTAAGGCGAGGCTGGCCGAGAACCCGAACGACGGCGAGCTGCACGCCCGCCTGGGAGACGTATACTTCGGCATGCAGCGTTTCGACGAGGCCATCGGTTACTACAAGAAGGCGATCGAGCTTAATCCGGATGATGTGGACTCTTACAACGATATGGGGCTTTCGTACCACTATAAGGGGAACACGGTGGAGGGGCTGAAGTTCATCAACGAGGGGATTGCAAAGAACCCGTATTACCAGCGTATCTGGCTTACCAAGGGATTTCTGCTCGCCTATGGCCTGGGTAACAGGAAGGAGGCTACCGAGGCGTGGCAGAAGGCTGTTACACTCGATCCTGACAGTCCGGTTGGAAAGGCCGCCAATGCTTACCTCGAGGAGTTTACCAAAAAGTAGCTATGACGGAACAGGTCGGTGGAGCAGCTTCTGGTGTGAAAAAGAGGGCCTGGTACGGTTCTGTGTGGAGGTTTTTTGCCTCTGTTAAGCTTACTATTTTCGTCCTGATAGCCCTTGCACTGTCCTCCATAATAGGTACGGTAATCGAGCAGAACCAGCCGATCGAATCGTATTACATAGAGTACGGCGAGAGGTGGGGTGATATTATCCGCACCTTGCAGTTGGACGACATGTACCACTCCGTGTGGTTCGTCGCGCAACTGGTGCTGCTGATGATAAACATAATAGCCTGTACCTACGAGAGGTTTCCGCCCAAGTGGAGATCGCTTTTAAGGAAGGTTGACGACTTCGACCCTTCGATAATAGACAGGTTTTCAAACAGGGAGGCCATCGAGCTCGGAGCGACCCTCGGTAGGGCCAGAGACAGGGTCATCGAGGTGCTCAGGAAGAACAGATACAAGATCAAACTGGACAGGTCGCAGGGTGACGAGGTTAAACTGTATGCATCCAGGGGGCTCATAGGTCGATTCGGCTCTGATATAACCCATGTGAGCCTCTTCGTAATAATCATTGGTGCCATATACGGAAGCTTCTGGGGCTACAGGGACTTCAGGCCCATCCTGGTCGGTTCGATGATACGGGTGCCTGATGCGGACTTCGCCCTCAGGCTCGACAAGTTCTGGATCGACTACTACGATACCGGACAGATAAGACAGTACAACTCGCTTCTTACCGTAATAGAAGACGGCAAGGAGGTGCTCACAAAGCAGATATGGGTCAACGAGCCCCTCTACTACAAGGGGATACGTTTTTACCAGTCCAGCTACGGCACATCCTGGAACAGGATAAAAGAGGCCGAGATAGCACTTAAGAGGCTCGATTCAAACAAGGTAGATCCTCCTTTCAGCGTGAAGTGGGGAGAGGTGAGCAAGGTTCCTGGCAGCAAATATTCCGTGCGCCTGGTGGGGTATGTTTCGGACTTTGCGTTCGATGAGCGGACAAGGACCGTGTTTTCCAAGTCCGGCGAGACGAACAATCCCGCCGTACAGATAGAGGTGTACAACGGCGAAGACCTCATAGCCAGGCCGTGGCTCTTCTTCAACTTCCCGGGGCTCATTCATGCCATACCAGGCACACAGTACGACCTGGTGCTGATGGGGTTCAGGACCATACCGTATTCGGGCATATCCATAACAAAGGATCCCGGTACCAACGTGGTATGGGTCGGCACCGGCATCATGGGCATAGGGTTTTTTCTCGCCTTCTTCGTATACCACAGAAGGATATGGGTGAGCATAAAGGCCTCGGGGAATGGAACGATTGTAAGAATGGGGGGTGTGATAAACAAAAATCCCCTTGGCTTTGAAAGAGAGTTCAAGGATATCGTCGAGGCCGTAAAGGAGACGGATTCTCGCGCGTAATTTACGGAGGATAATACATGACCGAACCGAAAGTTATAATGTCATTGATGTTCTTTACGATGGCATTCGCGTTCTATGCTGCCACCGCGCTCTTCTATATAGGGTACTGGCTGCTGCGCAGGGAGTGGATCGGGCAGACCGCGACCATCATGGCCTATATAGCAGCCCTTGCCACTACAATGGTCTTGATAGCCAGGGCGGGGGAGTCCGGTCATGCCCCGTTTTCGAACCTGTATGAGTCAATGATTCTCTTCGTGTGGGCGATCACAATAGGGTATCTGTGGCTGGAGCACAGGTACAAGATCAAGGTCATCGGCGCCTTTGTCATGACGATCTCTTTTCTCGCCGTTCTTTCCGCGAGCCTCTTGCCGTACAGGTTCAAGAGTGTCGAACCGTTGAATCCGGCGCTGCAGAGCAAGTGGAAGTGGCTCGTTGGCATCCTCGAGCCCATGGGGCTTGAAAGATATGCCATAGGGTGGCTCGACTTTCACGTCTTTACAACCTTCATAGGCTATGCGGCCTTTGCCATAGCATTCGGCCTGAGTATAATGTATCTGCTTAAGGAGAGGTCCGAGGCCAGAAAGAAGGGCAACTTCCTCGTGGACAGTTTCCCTGACACCAGGATCCTGGACGAGTTGAGCTACAGGGGGATAGCCTGGGGATTTCCATTCCTCAGCTTGGGTATAATATCAGGGGCCATCTGGGCCAACTACGCATGGGGCACATACTGGAGCTGGGATCCGAAGGAGACGTGGTCGCTTATCACATGGTTCGTCTACGCGGCCTACCTCCATGCCAGGGTCACAAGGGGGTGGCGCGGCAAGAAGTCGGCCTATCTTTCCATAGCCGGCTTCATAGCAGTTGTGTTCCTCTACTGGGGCGTGAGCTTCATCCTTCCAGGCCTGCATGCGTATGCCTGATTTGGTACGGAGAGGGCTTCTGTTCAAGCCCCTTGCTGCAGAAGGGCTTTAACTTGCGAGGATGCATCGGTCGGCGACTTTGCCTCCCGCATCTGGAAATGGCGGGAAGCCGCCGGCAGCTGACAGGCACGACGCCATTCGTTCATTTAAAGTCTTTTCCGGAGGCGTTACATGAAAGGTTCATTTGACAGTAAGGCTGGTAAAAAGGGCTTCAATCCGGGCACACTGATCTTTGTGGCGGTCATAGTAATATCTGTTGTAATAGTCGTCCTGAAGAACAAAAGACAGTACGAGCCAGTCGTGGCCGGCAAGCCTGCCATAGACTTCTTCCTCGTGGACCTGGACGGCAAGTTGAGGAGGCTCGATGAGTTCAAGGGGAAGGTTATATTCTTGAACTTCTGGGCCACATGGTGCAAGCCCTGTGAAGACGAGATGCCTTCAATGCAGATGCTGCATGAAACGCTCAAAGACAGGCCTTTTGAGATAGTGGCCGTGAGCGTCGACAAGGACGATGTTAGCGTTGTCAAGGAATTTGTCAAGAGGCACAACATAACCTTCACCGTGCTCCATGACCGCAAGGGAAAGATAAAGGACGCCTACAAGACGACCGGCGTGCCGGAGACCTTTATCATAGACCAGAACGGTATAATCGCCGAAAAGATATGGGGGCCACGGGACTGGACGAGGCACGAAAACCTCATCACGATATTCAAGTTGCTTGAAAACGGGCCGGCCCCGGCCGAATCCTACGGCAGCTGATGTTAGGCTTCGGCTCGTAACAAGGAGTCTTTGAGCGAATGGACCACGAGACATTCCTTCAGCTGGCGTTCCTGAGCAAGGTGCTGGCTGCATTCGGAGGAGGATTCATATCATTCGTCTCTCCATGTGTCCTTCCACTTGTACCTTCCTACATCTCCTTTGTGACAGGAATATCCTTTGAGGAGCTGACCGATGAGGAGGGGGCCAAGAGGTTGCGTAGTGTGATCCTCTTCAACTCCCTCATGTTCATACTCGGTTTTACGGCGGTCTTTGTGCTCATACTCGGCCTTTCGGCGCAGCTCTTCGGGCACCTGTTCGTGGAGTACAAAGATATCGTACGTCAGATAGCCGGTGTGGTCATAGTGCTTCTCGGCATACATGTCATAGGCATAATAAACCTCAAGGTGCTTCAGAGGGAGAAGCGGCTGCACTTTTTCAGGGACAAGCCGCAGGGGTTTCTGGGCTCCTTCCTCGTCGGCGTTGGGTTCGCCGCCGGCTGGACCCCGTGCATAGGCCCGATACTGTCGGCCATATTCACCGTTGCGGCGACAAGCAAGAGCCAGTGGACCGGTGTCGTGCTTTTCGTATCATATTCCATGGGGCTCGCCATACCGTTTTTCCTCACCGCACTCGGCATAAATACCTTTCTTAAGCACTTCAAGAGGTTCTCCAGGCACATGCGCCTCGTCTCTGTTGTAAGCGGTCTCTTCCTTATCGTAACAGGGGTCTTGATTTTTTTGAACTCCTTTGCTATCATAACACAGTACTTATACACGGTGCTTCCAAATATCGGCTAAACCCTGGATCAGCTTATGAGTTCACCCACTGTAGAGGTTTACTCAAAGAAGGGCTGCGGCCTCTGTAAAGAGGCCAAGGAGATAATCGGGAGGGTAAGGGGCGATCTGCCCTTTACCTTCAAGGTGGTCGATATCTCTACGAACGATGACCTCCTCAGAAGGTTCAACGACCACGTACCTACCATATACATAAACGGCAAGAAGGCCTTCAAGTTCAAGGTCGACGAGGTCGAGTTCAGAAAAAGGGTACGCAAAGAGATAATAAAGGCCGGCATCTCCCGCGTCTCCAAGAAGATATCCCTGTCCACGACAAGCAAGTAGAGCTTCATACCTCCTTTCCTTTCCGTCCATTACTCGGATAAGCTTTGGACATGCCTATGATGCACCAAGGCCGCACTCTCCAGTTTTTTCTGCAAGCGGCTCCGGTAGAAAACACGGGTTGTGGAAAACTTGCTTTTCGCCTTAATATTCGATATATTTAGGGGAGCCATAAGGACCGCTTCCCGTGTCGTTGTGCTGGCCCGTCCCGGTGAGGTAACACCCCCGCGAGGTAAGCACCTGGGAGGCAAGGGGGCAAGAGCACGATGAGGCGGTCCGGGTCTCCTGATCGACGCCCCGGTGCGGCAAGCAGCTTTGCGGGCATCAGCGATTGATCTTCAAATGCAAGGAAGTGCCTTTTGGATCAGCCCAACATGCACTTCCAGTGGTTGTTTTGCCGCACGATTTCGGTAGCTTCCCGGATTTCAGTGGGCCTTGGGAATCAACGACACAGTTAACTCGTAGAAGGCGATATGAAAAGACTTCTTCTGGCCGTTGTACTGATCCTTTTTTCGACCTCTGCTGCCCTTGCCGCAGAGGCGAGGATAGACGATGTGAGGGTCAGGTATGGATCCGGCCTCACGGCATCCTTTGTCGTAAAAGGGGCCTTTACGAAGGATATAGAGGAGGCCATCAACAGCGGGCTGCCGACCACCTTTACATTCATCGTAAAACTCTACCGCAAGAACGTGCTGTGGCCGGACGAGCACATGGGTACGTGGAGCTTCAACCATACGGTCAAGTATGACGCCCTGAAGCAGGAGTACGTGGTTGACATAGAGGAGAAGAACCGGAGAGAGAAGACGAAGGACTTCGAAAGGATGAAGACCCTCATGGTCACGGGTGACGAGATAATCATTTCCCCTCTGCCGGCCCTCAAAAAGGGTGAAACCTATGAGCTCAAGCTCAAGGCCGAGCTTGACACGGTCGATCTTCCGTTCCTGTTGAAGTACATGTTCTTCTTCGTAAAGCTTTGGGATTTTGAAACCAACTGGTATGTCTACAGGTTATCGCTTTGACGGTCGACAGCGATGCCAGGAATATCAAGTGATCTCTGATTTTATCGCAGAAAAGCTTTGGAAAAATCTCGCAATTGTCATTACGTCGCAGCTGAGCAAGCCTTGATAAGATTTGAAACAACAGTGGCTTTTTCATAGATGCTTCATCGTGCCCGCGTTGCTTTTCCTCGCGCGGGTCTGCAAACCTGGACAGGCCCCGCGATGACATCAAAAAGCAGCTTTTCAGGGCTTCTTGAGGGCATGTAAGCTATACGCAGCGGCCGATGGTAATCTTCAGGTGCAGGGGAGTTTCGCTGTATTTGATCACTGAGGCCCTTTCTTCAGACGAAATACGATGGCACAGGTCCTGAAACATACGCAGCGCTCCGAGCAGAAAAGACGCCAGCGCGAGTTCTATATCATCCTGGCCATAGTGCCGGTCATAGTACTTCTCACCTATATCGAGTCCCACATATCCATCATAAGCGGCGACATACCCGTTGCCACCAACATCTTCGTTCTCGGCCTGATCAATATCAACATTATACTCCTGGGGCTTCTCATATTCCTGGTCTTGAGAAATGCCGTGAAGCTCTTCTTCGAAAGCCGCAGGAAGCTTATGGGCTCCAGGCTCAGGACAAAGCTCATAGCAGCCTTCGTCGCCCTTACCATCGTCCCTACCTTTCTCCTTTTTTTCGTTGTAATAGGGTTCATAAACAAGAGCATCGACGGCTGGTTCGACATCAAGGTCGAGGATTCGCTCAAGGAGTCGCTCGAGCTTGCGCAAAACTACTACAGGGATACCACGGACAAGATGCTCAACGGTGCCTGGAGGTTGTCCAGCCTCCTGAAACAGAAAGGGTTCGAGCCTGGCGGGGACGGTCTGCGTGAGTTCCTGGAAACGAAGATGCTGGAGAATGACTTCTCAACCGTTGAGATATACACAGACAAGGGTGAGAGGGTAGCCTATGCAATAGCAAAGAACGTCAACAGGAACATGGTTCCGGATATCGACATAAAGGAGGTCGCAAAGGCCATAGGTGAAGGCGCAAGGAGCTTCGTGCAGACGTTGCAGGTCGGGGACGTTGTGAGGGGGATCGCACCGTTGCTTTCGCCTGTGGATGGAAGCGTAACCGGTGCGGTGGTCGTAAGCTACTACGTCCCGCGCAGCCTTGTTTCCAAGATGAAGGAGATCTCTGCGGCCTTCGAGGGGTACAAGCAGCTTAAGATACTCAAGAACCCGGTCAAGGCCAGCTACTTTACGATCCTTCTGATAATCACCCTGCTCATAGTATTCTTCGCCATCTGGATAGGCCAGTATCTCGCCAAGGCCATAACCGTGCCCATATTCGAGCTTGCCGAAGGCACGCACGCCGTTGCAAGCGGCAACCTCGACTACAGGATAAACGTTGACTCCAACGACGAGATAGGGTTGCTGGTCAAGTCCTTCAACCGGATGACAGAGGACCTCAAGGCCGGAAAGTCCGGGCTCGAGCAGGCCAACCGCACGCTTCGAGCCACGAACGCCGAACTTGAAAGCCGCAGACGCTACATAGAGATAGTGTTGGGAAACATTCCGGCAGGTGTCGTGTCCATCGACAAGGACGGCAAGATCACGTCCATAAACAGGGTGGCCGCTGAGATATTCGGTGTTGAGGAGTCCAACGTGGTTGACAGGGACTACAAGGAGGTCCTGCGTTCGGAGGACAGGGCTTTCCTGGACGACATGATAAAGGAGATGAACGACCTTTCAGCCGAAACGCTCGAAAGGCAGATGAAGGTCAAGCTCAGGGACAGGATCATGACCGTGCTGGTCAACCTGAATGCGTTGAGGGATGAAGACGGCGAATACCTCGGCATGGTGGCGGTGCTCGATGACCTTACGCATCTTCTTAAGACACAGAGGATGCTGGCCTGGAAGGAGGTGGCAAGGAGGATCGCCCACGAGATAAAGAACCCGCTTACGCCCATAAAGCTTTCGGCCCAGAGGCTGAGGAAGAAGTATATGGACCGTTTCCCTGACGATGACAAGGTATTCGATGAGTGTACGAGGACCATCGTGAGGCAGGTCGAGGAGCTCAAGATACTCGTAAACGAGTTCTCAAGCTTCGCAAGGATGCCGGCGGCCGACCCCACGCCCAACGATCTGAACGACATAGTTCTTGAGACCATAGAGCTGTACAAGACCGGGCACAAGGGGATAGACTTCCAGGCTGTGACTGACCCGAATCTTCCCATACTCAAGATCGACAGGGACCAGATAAAGAGGGTGCTCATAAACCTCCTCGACAACTCCATCGACTCCATGGACGGGGAGGGCTGCGTGAGGGTCGAGACCGGCTATGACGCGGAGTTCAACCTTGCGCGCCTCGTTGTTGCGGACACCGGCTGCGGCATTCCGCCGGAGGTCAAGGCCAGGCTCTTTGAGCCGTACTTTTCCACCAAGAAGTCCGGCACGGGTCTCGGGCTCTCGATAGTGAACAACATAATCGCCGATCACAACGGCTACATAAGGGTCAAGGACAACGAACCAAGGGGCACCAAGTTTGTGATCGAGCTTCCAGTGACTGTGGGTGTGGCATGAAGACGATAATGATCGTTGACGACGAGAAGAATATCAGGTGCTCGCTCGAGGGCGTTCTCGCCGATGAGGGGTATGAGGTCACCTCGGCCGGAAGCGCCGAAGAGGCGCTGTCCAAGATAGAGGGTGGCGTTCCGGACCTCGTCCTCCTCGACATATGGCTGCCCGGCATGGACGGGGTGGATGCCTTGAGGGAGCTTAAGAACCGGTACCCGGACCTTCCTGTGATCATGATATCCGGACACGGGACCGTTGAGACGGCGGTCAAGGCGACAAAGCTCGGCGCCTACGACTTCCTGGAAAAACCCCTTTCGCTGGAGAAGGTCGTACTTACGGTGGAGCATGCGCTCGAGCAGAAAAGGCTTCGCGAGGAGAACCTCGAGCTCATGGAGCGTACACGCAGGGAGTACGTGATAATAGGGCGCTCCGCCGTGATGGAGGAGCTCAAGAGGGATATACTGCGTGTTGCTCCGACCAACTCCTGGGTGCTTATTACAGGTGAGAACGGCACCGGCAAGGAGCTCGTGGCCAGAAACATACATCTTAACTCGAACCGCTCCGGCAAGCCCTTTGTCGCCGTCAACTGCGCGGCGATTCCAGAGGAGCTCATCGAAAGCGAGCTCTTCGGGCATGAAAAGGGTGCCTTCACCGGCGCCGTCTCCTCTAAGAAGGGCAAGTTCGACATGGCCGACAAGGGTACGCTCTTCCTGGACGAGATAGCGGACATGAGCCTGAAGACGCAGGCCAAGATACTGAGGATACTCGAGGAGGAGAGCTTCGAGAGGGTGGGGGGTACGAAGAGGATAAGCGTCGATGTCAGGGTCCTTGCCGCCACCAACAAGGACCTCAAGGAGGAGATAACCAAGGGAAACTTCCGCGAGGACCTCTACTACAGGCTGAACGTGATACCGTTTCGTGTACCCGCGTTGAGGGAACGGGCAGAGGACATCCCCCTCTTTGTAGACCACTTTCTCACCGAGTTTTCTTCCGAGGTCGGAAAGGAGGTGCCCAGGGTGACGCCAGAGGCGATGGAGGTCTTCATGAGGTATGACTGGCCCGGTAACGTAAGGGAGCTCAGAAACCTCATGGAGAGGCTCGTCATAATGACCCCTTCGGATGTCATAACGCCGGATGACATCCCGTCCTACATCAAGGGCGGTCCGGCTGTCCAGTCCAGGGACATCTTCAGCGGGACCCTCAAGGAGGCCCGGCGCGAATTCGAGAGGGAGTACATCGTAAAGAAGCTCGAGGAGTTCGGCGGTAACATTGCCAAGACGGCTGAGTCAATAGGCATAGAGCGCAGCCACCTCTACAGGAAGATAAAGTCCTACGGCATACGGGTATGAACATGCATCGCGAGCGCCTGTCTGCGTATGCTTCACCCGTACAGGCACTCCCCGGAGCCAGCTTCGGGGTTAGCGAGCGAAATATAATCGTACGATTCCTTACATGAGGAGATGCCCCGAGCCTGCTGCAGGGAGCTTCAACTTGGCCGGTGGTCAGGAGGGTTACGGTGTGCCGCCGGGCCTTCAATGTCGTACCGATAGCCCGGTAAAATTGACAAATACCAATGCTTGTGGTAACTAATAATTTTAATCGTCGATCCGCGAGGCCACCTGTAGGCCAGCAGAACGTACCTCGGTTCAGCGAAGGGTGGTTGCGGGTCTGTTGACGCGTCGAACCGGATGCGCGGTCCTGTGGACTGCGGAATGATTATATACAAGGGAGTGCTTGGCGAGCGAACATAACCGAGAATTCATTGCACCACCTCCGGTGGTCACCAGCGGCCTGCCGCAGGAGATCTTCAACCCTTCAGCCGAGGCATGATGTCATGAGGAGACCGATACTTCTCATTGTTGATGATGAGCCCGCCGTCAGGGAGACCCTTGAGATAATACTCGGGGATTACTATGAGACGGTTTCCGTCTCGAACGGGATCGAGGCGTTGGAGGTAGTGAAATCCATGCCCATAGATCTCGTTCTGATGGACATAAACCTGCCTCACATGGACGGTTTCAAGTCCCTCCAGAAGATAAAGGAGTTCGATGACGAGATAGGGGTGGTGGTGGTCTCAGCCATCGACAGCGCCCAGAAGGCGGTCCAGGCACTTAACATGGGCGCCTACGATTACATCACAAAGCCCTTTGAGACCGAAGACCTGCTTTCGACCATCAAGCGTTACACCGACAGGTTGAACCTTAAAAGAGAGGTGGTCTTTTTAAGGGAGGAACTGCAGAACCGGCTCGGCTACGGCGATATCATAAGTAAGACGGCGAGCATGCAGAAGGTCTTCGACCTCGTTAAGAGGGTGAGCAGGACGTCGGCCAGTGTGCTCATAACCGGAGAGAGCGGGACAGGCAAGGAGCTCATCGCCAGGGCCATACAGGAGCTGAGCGACAGGAGAGACAGCCCCTTTGTGGCCGTAAACTGCGGGGCCGTGCCTTCCGAGCTCATGGAGAGCGAGCTCTTCGGTTATGAGAAGGGGGCGTTCACCGGGGCTCACGCAACTAAGATAGGCAAGTTCGAGTACGCCGACGGCGGCACGATCTTCCTTGACGAGGTCGCCACTCTGCCCATGCACCTCCAGGCCAAGTTCTTGAGGGTCCTTCAGGAGAAGTCCTTTGAGCGTGTCGGCGGGAACAAGGAGATAAAGGTCGATATAAGGGTGCTTGCGGCGACAAACATCAACCTGGAGGAAGCCGTAAAGAACGGTACCTTCCGCGAAGACCTTTACTACAGGCTCAAGGTCGTGCCCATAGAACTCCCACCGCTTAGGGAGAGGAAAGAGGACATACCGCTTCTCGTCGAGTACTTTCTGGAAAGGCACTGCAAGAAGTGCAACAAAAACATAAAGGGGATCTCCAGATCAGCGATAGATGCGCTGGTGGCCTACCCGTGGCCGGGCAATGTAAGGGAGCTAGAAAACCTCATCGAGAGGCTCGTGGTCCTCGCAAAGGACGGTTCCGAGATAACCTACGAGGACATTCCGGTCGAAATAGTCTGTCAGGATTCGGATTTTCTGCGTTCCGCCTACGAGATAGAGGACTATCGCAAGGCCTGCAAGACCTTTGAGAGGCATTACATCATAAGCGTGCTCAACAAGACGAACTGGAACCGTTCGGAGGCCGCCGAGATCATGAAGATACACCGCAACACGCTTCTGTACAAGATGAAGGAGCTCGGCATAGAGGAGTTGCCTCAGGCACAGCGTCCGAAGCTGAGGATGTGGGCTTTACAAGGCCATTGATTTTATGGTAAGAATCTTGGGTATACTTCAGCAGAGACCTTAAGGAGGGTCGAGTGGCCGGTCATTCCAAGTGGGCTAACATCAAGCACAAGAAGTCAAGGAGTGATGCCAAAAGGGGAAAGCTCTTCGGCAAGCTTGTAAAGGAGATCATGGTCGCGGCCAAACTCGGCGGAAGCGACCCGTCGGCGAACCCGCGTCTGAGGGCGGCCATCGAGAGGGCAAAGAGCGAGAACATGCCCTCGGACAACATAGAGAGGGCCGTCAAGAAAGGCGCAGGTGAGCTCGAGGGTGTAAATTACGAGGAGGGCACGTACGAGGGTTACGGTCCTGGTGGTGTTGCCATACTCGTAAATTACATGACGGACAATAAGAACCGTACCGTCTCGGAGGTGCGCCGGGTCTTTTCAAAGTTCGGCGGCAGCCTCGGCGAGAGTGGGTCGGTGAGCTGGATATTCGAAAAAAAGGGCATATTCACATTTGATATCAACTCCATGGACGAAGAAAGGCTCATGGAGGCCGCCCTCGATGCAGGGGCCGAGGATGTGGTTCAGAATGCAGAGGACGGAGTCTTTGAGGTCTACACGGCCCCGACCGACTTCCACAAGGTGAAGACCGCCTTTGATTCGATGGGCTTGAAGTACACGCTCGCCGAGATAAGCATGATACCCAAATCCACCGTGCATGTCGAAGGTAATGACGCACGCAGGGTGCTGAGGCTCATGGAGGAGCTGGAGGACCTCGACGACGTTCAGGGTGTATACGCCAACTTCGATATGCCGTCAGAGGATATGGAGGATGTCGCCTGAGGGTGCCCTATGTGCGGAGCCCTGCCGCGGCGGCAAGAGGATTGAAGACGTGTTGCGGGCGTTGAGGCCGCAGCAAGCCGCGGTGAGCTTCAATCCGTCAGAGTCGGACAGGGAATCCCGGCATGCAAGGAATCATACGGGGTACACCCCCGGCCCACCGACCCCGCAGTCCGCTTGGGGAAGCGCCCGCGATGCATCTTCAACTATATCTTCGCACGACGACGGATACACCCCAGCCACATGAATAGAGGGGGGAGCTTGAGAGTACTGGGAATAGATCCCGGAACCCTTGTGACGGGTTACGGCATCGTCGAGCGGGGCAGGTCCGGGGACCTTATCCATGTGTGCGACGGTGAGATAAGGGCCGGTAGAGGCGTCACCCTTGCAGAGCGGCTGTTGAGTATTTCGGAGTCGTTAAGGAAGGTCATTGATGAATACCGGCCGGATTGCGTCTCGGTCGAGTCGGTATTCTTCGCCAAGAACGTAAAGAGCGCACTCATGCTCGGGCATGCAAGGGGGGTGGTTCTCCTGAGCGCCGCTTTCTCGAAGCTTCCTGTTCACGAGTACAGTCCCAGGACCGTAAAGCAGGCCGTCGTCGGATACGGTGGGGCGAGCAAGGAGCAGGTTCAGAAGATGGTCAGCCTGCTCCTCAACACCGCATCCGCGCCGAAGCCGGATGCTGCAGACGCACTTGCCGCGGCAATATGTCATATACACCACTTTAACGAGCCCCTTGAGTCACTCGCCGCCTCGAGGGCCGAGTAGCGTTAGCACACACGGGCAGAACCAGTTTCCTTGAGCGGCCGTCGGTGGAATGGCGCACCATCAATGGTCGGCGGATTCCCGCTGAATAACGCCGTCTGCTCCGGATGTGCACACCCCTCATTGCGGGTACCTCTCGACCATGATAGCCCACATAAACGGCAGGCTAATATTCAGATCCCCGGAATCGGTAGTCGTCGACGTAGGCGGCGTGGGCTACGAAGTATGCATCCCTCTGTCCACCTATTACAGGCTCCCGGACCTGAACGAGACCGTAGCACTAAATACCGTAACCTTCATAAAGGACGACACAATCCAGCTGTACGGTTTCCTGACCCTCGAGGAAAAGGATCTTTTCATGATGCTCATCTCGGTCTCAGGTGTAGGGCCGAGGCTTGCGCGTAACATTCTTTCGGGCACATCCGTGGATGAGCTTGTATCAATCATAGCAGGGGGCGATGTGGCGGCCCTCAAGAGGTTGCCGGGCATAGGTAAAAAGACCGCTGAGCGGGTCATACTCGAGGTCAAGGACAAGGTAGGTCCGTCAAGGAAGACCGAAGCCCTTGAGGCGGCTGGCCTGCCTCAGATGGATTCGACGGTAAGCGATGTTGTCTCGGCATTGAAGAACCTTGGTTACAGAACGGCGGATGCCGAGGACGCCGCTCAAAGGGCAAAGAAGGGATGCCCGGAAGGGGCGGGCTTTGAGGATCTCTTCAAGGCGGCCCTGAGAATGCTCTCTAAGAGATAGATTTTGTTCCGTATTTTTGTTATAAATAAGGCTTGGCAGGAATACGTGGCGGGTAGCCCGATATTACAGGCTGACTTTATACTCTGAGATCTCTGCTGTCTGAAGCTGCGAAGGCTTCAAGCCGTGACAACACCACGGGCTCTGAGCTTATGGATGAGAGGGACATAGCACCTGTGAGGCTGGAAGAAGAGGAGGGCTTCGAAGCGAGCCTCAGGCCCAGGAGCATCGATGAGTACATAGGACAGGAGAAGGTCAAGGACAACCTGAAGATATTCATCGAGGCGGCAAGGGCGAGGGGCGAGGCCCTCGATCACGTGCTCTTCTACGGCCCTCCGGGGCTGGGCAAGACGACCCTTGCGCACATAATCTCCCACGAGCTCGGAAGCGACATAAGGACAACGTCCGGTCCGGCGATAGAGAAGGCCGGCGACCTTGCCGCTATACTGACCAACCTCAAGCGGCGCGACGTCCTCTTCATAGACGAGATCCACCGCATGCCGAACGTGGTGGAAGAGATCCTCTACCCGGCGATGGAGGACTACCAGATAGACATAATAATAGGGCAGGGTCCTTCGGCGCGCTCCATAAAGCTCGACATCCCCCGATTCACGCTCATCGGCGCCACCACGAGGGCGGGGCTCCTGACATCGCCTTTGAGGGACAGGTTCGGCGTCATAGTGAGGCTGGACTTCTACTCGCCAGATGAGCTGAAGACGATAATCGTACGTTCAAGCTCGATCCTCGGCATAGAGATTACACCGGAAGGCGCCTACGAGATAGCGAGGCGCTCAAGGGGTACGCCCAGGATCGCTAACAGGCTCCTGAGGAGGGTGAGGGATTACGCCGAGGTCAAGCACGACGGCGTCATTACGGGAACCGTGGCCGAAAGCGCCCTCCAGATGCTGGAGATAGATTCCCGCGGCTTCGACAAGATGGACAGAAGGATACTGCTCACCATAATAGACAAGTTCAGCGGCGGCCCGGTGGGCATAGAGTCGCTTGCAGCCGCACTCCACGAAGACAAGGACGCGCTTGAAGACCTCTACGAACCGTATCTCATACAGGAGGGTTTCCTTAAGAGGACCTCGAGGGGAAGGGTTGCCACCGAGATCGCATATAAGCATGTGGGAAGGGTCTTTGCGGGCCCGGGTGACAACAACAGCCAGGGCAGGCTCTTGTAGCACCGCCCACAAGGAGATCACAGGTGGCACGTATACTAGTACACATGTGTTGCGGTCCTTGTTCCATCTATCCCCTTAAGAACATACTGGGCAGAGACATCGAGGTACACGGCTTCTTCTACAACCCCAATATCCATCCGTTCGAGGAGTTCAAGAGGCGTCTCGAAGCGGCGAAGAAGCTTGCCGGGTTGATGGAGATAGACGCGATCTTCCATGAAGACTACGAACCGCGCCCCTTTTTCTGCGGGTTGCCGGGGACCGACAAGAAGCGGCTTCCGAAGGAAGAAAGGTGCGCCCACTGTTATGCGCTGAGGCTTGACAGGACCGCCCGTACCGCAAGGGACCATGGATTCGACTTCTTCACATCCTCGCTCCTTTACAGCAAGTTCCAGGACCATGAAGGTATAATATCGCTCGGACTTGACATGGAGCAGAAATACCGTATACCCTTTTATTACGAGGACTTCAGGGAGGGGTGGAAAGAAGGTATACAGGAGTCGCGCAGGATGGGCCTGTACAGGCAGAAGTACTGCGGGTGCATCTTTAGCAGGATCGAAAGAGGGCTCTGAGAATGCACGTCGGGTGCGTATGATTGAAATCTCCTTACCTTGAGGTGCCGCCGCGTGGAGAAACTTTCCGTTGAATTCATCAGGAACATCCCCATACATGAGCAGGCCGTAGAGATCGTGGAGAGAAAGGGTACAGGGCACCCGGACTACATCTGCGACGCGGTTATGGAGAGCATATCCGTTGCGCTCAGCAGGGTATACATGAAGGAGTTCGGTGACGTCCTCCATCACAATATCGACAAGGGGCTTCTTGTGGCCGGGGAGGTTGAGAAGTGGTTCGGCGGCGGCAGGGTCGTAACCCCCATGGAACTTGTCATAGGCGACAGGGCGACATTCAAGGCGGGAAGAAAGAAGATACCGGTGGCCGAGATAGCCGATGAAGCCGTCAGACGCTGGGTCGGAGAGAACCTGAGGAGCGTTGATCCCGAAAGGCACATAAGGACGAGGGTGGTGCTTAAGCCGGGCTCGGTCGAGCTTGCCGATATCTTCTCTGACAGGGGAAGGGTTAAAAAGGCCAATGACACGTCGGCGGCGGTGGGTTATGCGCCGTTTACACCTACTGAGAAGGCCGTGTACGAGTGCGAGAGGTTCCTCAACTCACCGGCATTCAAGACCGCCTTTCCGGAGAGCGGTGAGGATGTCAAGGTCATGGGCTTCAGGGACCGCAACGAGCTGGATCTGACCGTGGCCATGCCGCTTCTTGCGGGCATGGTGAGGAGCGAGAAGGAGTACTTCAACAGGAAGAAGGAGATAGTCGAGGCGCTGAAGAAGTTCATGCGGGGGTTTCCGTTCAGGAAGGTGACGGTAAACTACAACACGCTCGATGAGCCGGGAAAGGGGATAAGCGGCGTCTATCTCTCGCTCCTCGGTACATCCGCGGAGGACGCCGACTCCGGGCAGGTGGGCCGCGGCAACAGGGTCAACGGGGTCATATCCCTGAACAGGCCCATGTCCACCGAGGCCGCCGCCGGAAAGAACCCCACGAGCCACGTGGGCAAGGTCTACAATGTCCTTGCACACCGCATGGCACGGGAGATATACGAGAGGAACAGCGGGATCGCGGAGGTCTACGTGTGGCTCGTAAGCCAGATAGGCCAGCCCATAGACGATCCGAAAAAGATCTCGGTGCATATCGTGCCTGCCGGGCCCCTGAGCTACAACGACATAAAGAAGGATGTCCAGGCGATCGTGTGCGAGTTCCTTTCCGGGATAGAACTCTTCACCGGTGAGCTTACACGCGGAGAATATCCTGTATGTTAGTCCGGCGGCGCGCCCTTGAAACCACACTGTGAGGGAGGTTACCCGATGAGTGAGAAGAGCAATGAGCGGTGCATGAAGCTCAAAAAGAACCTGCTCGAGAAGAAGAGGGAGTTGTGGATAAAGGTGAGGGACGAGTACTTCAGGAAGCTCGGCAAGGAGTATAACGACCAGTTCTCCAACCCGCAGGACATGGAGGATCTTTCGCTTGTAGACCTTATTGAGGACACCGGGTTGAAGATCGCTGATATACACAAGGAGCAGCTTGTTCAGATGGAAGACGCGTTGAGGAAGCTGGAGGAGGGTACATACGGTATCTGTGACGAGTGCGGCGTGGAGATAGACGAGGAGAGGCTCGAGGTCATGCCCTTCACAACCCTGTGTGTGAGGTGCCAGGAGAAGAGAGAAGGCATGCAGGGTTGATGTGCCGATTGCTGTAAGGAAGTATCTTCTACATTCGCCCGCGTTCCCCGTAGCAAGCTGTTGGAGAACGCCTGCCTGTCCAGGGACGGCAGACAGGCGCTTGTTATGCGTTTTCAACCGTCGTACATAAGGCTTTATGAGACAGGAGAGCTCGCCGGGAGGATAGAGTCGCTCGACCGTATCCTCAAGGAGTGCGTCATATGTCCGCGCAGGTGCAGGGTCGACCGTACGGTCGGCGAGAGGGGGGTGTGCGGTGTCGGCACGCTGCCTGTGGTGTCGAGCCACAACCCCCACTTCGGCGAGGAGCCGCCCCTTGTCGGCTGGGGAGGGAGCGGCACCATATTCATGACCTACTGCAACCTTAAGTGCGTCTTCTGCCAGAACTACGACATCAGCCACCTCGGGTACGGCGAAGAGGTGTCCTGCGGAGAGCTGGCGGCGATGATGCTCGAGCTGCAGGAGAGCGGTTGCCACAACATAAACTTCGTCACACCCACCCACCAGATAGCCCAGATAGTCAGAAGCCTTCCCCTGGCCGTAGAAAAGGGGCTTAAGCTCCCTCTCGTCTACAACTGCGGGGGGTACGAGGCCGTAGAGACAATAAGGCTCCTTGACGGGATATTCGACATATACATGCCGGACATCAAGTACGGCGACGACGAGGCTGCCGCGCGGTATTCCGGTGCAGGAGACTACGTGGAGCGGTGCCGGGAGTCGGTAAGGGAGATGCACAGGCAGGTGGGCGACCTTGTGGTGGACAGCCGCGGGATCGCACAGAGGGGGCTCATCATAAGGCACCTCGTCATGCCGGACGGCGTTGCAGGGACGCAGGAGGTCATGCGCTTTATAGCCAGGGAGATTTCGAGAAACTCGTATGTAAACATCATGGATCAGTACAGGCCCTGTTTCAAGGCCTTTGACCATCCCCCACTCGACAGGCGCATCACACCGGAGGAGTTTGACGAGGCCCTGAGCATCGCCCGGGAGGAAGGTATAACGAGGCTGGCCGGTATTACGGAGTAAGAAGAGTGCTCAGAGGAGACGGGTGGCGAAGGCTGGTGGTGACAGGATAAGTACGGAGCGCCGGAGATCCTCCGGCGGCGTGGTGTTCCGAAGAAGGAACGGCAGGGTAGAGGTCGCGCTGGTTCTGGTTGAGAGCAGGAAGGGCAGGGTATGGTGTCTGCCCAAGGGGCTCGTCGAAGCGGGAGAGAGCCCCGAGTCGGCCGCCGTTAGGGAGGTCAGGGAGGAGACGGGGCTCGACGGAAAGGTACTTGAGAAGATCGACGATGTAAGGTATTTTTATTGTCTCAAGGAAGGCAACCGGACGGTGCGTGTGTTGAAGACGGTTTCGTTCTTCCTCATGGAGTATACGGGCGGTGATACCAGGGACCACGACCGGGAGGTTGTGGACTCCAGATGGTTTGCGCTGGACGATGCCTTGGAGTCCGTTGCCTATGGTGACGAAAGGAAGATCCTGGAGAGGGCGAAGCAACTGCTTGAAGACCGTCGGAAAGGTGCATGAAGGACTTGTTATTTTGGTGATTTTGGGTTATGTTAGTGCTACTTTTCAAGCTGGACGCCACTGTGACGCATAGAGAAGGTTAATGGAGATTACCGAAGAGATAGTTGGTGAGCACGGGCTTACCAAGGACGAGTATGCAAGGATCATAGAATGTCTCGGAAGGGAACCGAACATAGTTGAACTCGGTATATTCTCCGTCATGTGGAGCGAGCACTGCTCCTACAAGTCTTCGAGAAGGCATCTAAAGAAGTTTCCCACCTCCGCCCCCCATGTGCTCCAGGGTCCTGGAGAGAACGCCGGTATCGTGGACATAGGGGACGGGCTTGCGGTGGCCTTCAAGATGGAAAGCCACAACCACCCCTCCTTCATCGAGCCCTATCAGGGCGCTGCGACCGGGGTCGGCGGCATCCTGAGGGATATCTTCACCATGGGAGCAAGGCCCGTGGCCTCGCTCAATTCCCTGCGCTTCGGCTCTCCGGAAAATCCGAGGACCCGTTACCTGCTCGAAGGTGTCGTCGAGGGGATCGCCGACTACGGCAACTGCATGGGTGTGCCCACGGTGGGAGGCGAGGTGTACTTCCACGAATGCTACGACGGTAACTGCCTTGTGAACGCGATGACCGTGGGGATAGTGAAGAGGGACAGGATATTCAGGGGAAGCGCCTCCGGTGCCGGAAACCCCGTCATATACGTGGGGGCGCGTACCGGCAGGGACGGCATTCACGGCGCCACCATGGCAAGCGATGTCTTCGGAGAGGGGGGCGAGGAGAGGAGGCCCACGGTGCAGGTCGGCGATCCCTTTACCGAGAAGTTGCTGCTCGAGGCGTGTCTGGAGGTCTTCAGGACCGATTACGTCGTGGGCATACAGGATATGGGTGCAGCCGGGCTCACCTCGTCGAGCGTAGAGATGGCCTCGCGCGCCGGGACCGGCATCGAGATAGACTGCGCCCTCGTGCCCCGGAGGGAAGAGGGCATGACCCCCTATGAGCTCATGCTCTCCGAGTCACAGGAGAGGATGCTGCTTGTGGTCAGGAGAGGCCGTGAGGACGCGGTGATGGAGATATTCAGGAAGTGGGACCTCGAGGCATGCGTCATAGGCAGGGTCACCGACACAGGGAGGCTCAGGGTCATGGACGGCACCGCCGTGGCGGCGGATATCCCGATAGCGGCCCTCACCGACGAGGCCCCTCAGTACGAGAGGCCCTCAAAGAGGCCGGGCTGGCAGGATGAGGTCACCCGGCTTGAGATCGGCTCTGTTTCCGTGCCTGACGACCTTGACGGTGTGCTCCTTAGGCTTTTGTCGTCGCTCAACCTCTGCGACAGGGGGTGGATATACACCCAGTACGATCACATGGTAAGGACCGATACGGTCGTGCCGCCCGGCTCGGATTCGGCGGTCATAAGGATAAAGGGAACCGCGAAGGCGCTTGCGATGACCGTGGACTGCAACTCGCGCTACTGTTTTCTTGATCCCTTCACCGGGGGTGCGATCGCCGTGGCCGAGGCCGCACGCAACGTCACCGTGTCAGGCGCCAGACCCCTGGCCCTTACGGATTGCCTCAACTTCGGGAACCCCGAAAGGCCCGAGGTGATGTGGCAGTTCGAGAACTCGATCCTAGGCATGAGAGAGGCATGCCTCAAACTCGGTATCCCGGTTGTGAGCGGCAACGTGAGCTTCTACAACGAGACCTCGGGCAATGCCGTGTACCCCACACCGACCGTGGGCATGGTGGGGCTCCTCGATGACATAGAAAAGCGTACCACCCAGTGGTTCAAGGACGAGGGTGATCTCATAGCCTTGCTCGGAGCAACCCTCGAAGAGATAGGCGGCAGCGAATACCTCAAGGTCGTACATTCCCTCGACAGGGGACTGCCGCCGCGGATAGACCTTGACACCGAGAAAAAGGTGCAGCATGCTTGTAGGGATGCCATAGCGGGTGGTATAATCAAGTCAGCCCACGATGTGTCCGAGGGAGGCCTGGCGGTCGCGCTTGCAGAGGCATGCCTCTCTCCTTCCACCCCTGTAGGGGCGACGGTGGAGCTGCAAGGTGGAGACATCAGGGAAGACGCCCTTCTATTCGGTGAGAGCCAGTCGAGGATCATAATAAGCCTTGAAGAAAAAGACCTTGAGAGGATGAAAGGGATCGCGGCTGCAAACGGCGCGCCCTTCACCGTGATAGGCCGTGTTGGCGGCGGTTCGCTCAGGATCAAGGGCCTCATAGATCTCAAGGTAAAGGAGCTTCATGAGGCGCGCTCCGGCGTCATCGAAGACTTCGTCAAATAAGTCCGTTTTTCACGGGTGTAGGTACCATGTTCGATAAGTACAAAGACGAGTGCGGCGTGGTGGGCATCTATAACCACCCGGAGGCATCCAACATCGCCTATCTCGGGCTCTACGCGCTCCAGCACAGGGGACAGGAGAGCGCGGGGATAGCGTCGACCGACTCAAGGATCATATATTCACACAAGGACATGGGGCTTGTCGCCGATATCTTCCGTCAGGAGGTGCTCGACAGCCTGCCGGGCACATCGGCCATAGGGCACGTCAGGTATTCAACCGCAGGCGACTCCCACATAAGGAACGCGCAGCCGTTCGTGGTGGATTATGCGCGCGGCAGCATAGCCATAGCGCACAACGGCCACCTGGTAAACGCCGGAATGCTGAGGGATGAGCTCGAGGCATACGGCTCCATATTCCAGTCGAGCATGGACACAGAGGTCATAATCCACCTTTTGGCCTCGTGCAAGGAAAACCACATAGTGGACAGGCTCATATACGCCCTCGGAAAGGTCAAGGGTGCCTATTCTCTACTTTTACTTACAGAGAAGAGGCTTATCGCGGCAAGGGATCCGCACGGCTTCAGGCCCCTTGTGCTGGGAAGGTTGAAGGAAGGTTGGGTCGTGGCCTCGGAGACCTGTGCCTTTGATCTTATTGAGGCGGAGTACATAAGGGAGATCGATCCCGGCGAGATACTCGTTATAAACGAGAAGGGGTTGACATCCCACAGGCCGTTCGAGAAGGTATCGTATACCCCTTGCATATTCGAGTTCATATACTTTGCAAGGCCGGACAGTTGCATCTTCGGCGCCAATGTCTATGAGGTGCGGAAAAACCTCGGCAGGGTGCTCGCCGAGGAGCACGGGGCGGAGGCGGATATCGTATTGCCCGTTCCGGACTCCGGGCTCCCCGCCGCCGTTGGGTATGCCGAGGCATCGGGGCTGCCCTTTGAGATGGGCCTTGTCAGGAATCACTACGTTGGCAGGACCTTCATAGAGCCCAGGGACTCCATAAGGCACTTCGGGGTGAAGATAAAGCTCAATGCGATAAGGGAGGTCATAGGCGGCAAGAGGGTGGTGGTGGTCGATGACTCCATCGTCAGGGGTACTACGAGCCGCAAGATCATAAAGATGATACGGAGCGCAGGGGCAAAGGAGGTGCACCTGAGGATAAGCTCCCCCCCTACTATATCTCCATGCTTCTACGGTATCGACACACCCACCAAGGAGGAGCTCATCGCGTCGTCGCACAGCGTCGAGGAGATCAACAGGTTCGTGACCTCGGACACGCTGGGCTATCTGAGCATCGAGGGCATGTACCGCGCCGTGAAGGACGCCGGGGGGAGCTTCTGTGACGCCTGTTTTACGGGAAAGTATCCGGTGGATGTAACGGTGGACCGCAAGGCCGCCCCTCAGATGGTGTTGTTCAAGTGAAGACGTAAAAACCCTGCGGGCGCACTCCACGCAAGCCCGCTCGGGGCTGGACCGCTGTACCGCCTTACCGGTCGAGAATCAGCCCCTTGACCGTTCTCCGGACGAGGTGAAGGTGAGAAAGATATTGCCTGACGCACGTTACACCGCATCCATCTGCCTGGGGCTTGTGTTCCTTATGGTCGTTTTTGCCGCTGGTTGCAGAAGGAGGCCTGTGTCACCGCCGTCGCAGGAGCGGTCCTCGTATTATCAGACGCTCGATGAGTGGACCAGGAGCACGAAGGTCTTCGAGGGGTTCGAGTCCAGGCTCTATATCTACGCCACATACAAGTCCATGGACTTCAGAAAGGCGTACATAGATGAATACGCGGAGCGGTACCAGCTTGAAGACGATTACAAGAACGCCCTTCTGGAGAGGGAGTCACTGCTCAACCGGAAGTACAACGAGTTCTTCATATCGGCATTCACCCCGGTCGACGAGTGGAACGACTTTGACAAGAGGGGCTCCATCTGGCGCCTCTACCTTTCGGACAACAACGGGTTGAGGGTCGAGCCCCTGGAGATCAGGAAGGTCGACTCGAAAGATCCTGTCTACGGGGAGTTCTTTCCCTTCCTGGATCCATGGAGCCGGGGGTACTTGGTTCGTTTCCCGCGCTATGACTACAAGGGAAGGGGGCCTATCGGGGAAGAGGAGAGTGAGTACCTGAAGCTTACCGTGACCGGCATCAAGGGCCGCGGTGAGCTCGTATGGTCTTTGAAGCCTGATAGGCAGGCAGGAGGCATCAAAGGTGGTCCGGACCCTGTAGATGGAGAGCTTAAGAAGAACCATGGTGATGCACCTTGAAGACACACCCCCGTCAAGGCAGACCCCATCCGACTATAGAGGGCTTGGCGTATCCAGCCGTCTCGTTCATCTCGGTCCCCAGGCATCCTAACAAACCCCTCGGCGCAGCCTGAACATGCATAGCGAGCGTATTCCCCAAAGCCCGCTGCAGTGAATCTTCAATCAGCGGCCGCATATCGTACAGCTTTGTCTCGAGGTGATAGGTTAGGGCACACAAGACCTCGAGTGGGTTGTGATGGTTAGTTGTTTTTAAGTTTACATCCGGTGTTAGTTTTGTCTCGAAATACGTTGAAATAAAAGGTTTTTTTTGATGTGTCGGTGTGTTTGTGGGCAGGGTCAAGAACATACTCCTCACAGGGAGACCAGGTGTCGGCAAATCAACTCTCATAAAGCGCATAGTGGACAGGCTCAGGGACCTCGGGTATACAGGGATCGGCGGTTTTTACACGCTCGAGGTGAGGCGAGGCTGCAAACGCACGGGCTTCCGCATACATGCGCTCGACGGCAGGGAGGGCAGGCTCGCCGAAGCCGGGTTGGAAAGCCGGTACAGGCTCGGCAGGTACGGCATCGATATGGAGGAGT
>Ga0256830_1000273_pt1 | contig 45182 bp, 38 predicted proteins | sample 128326metaG_FD_190537 | JGI IMG/M metagenome (GOLD analysis project Ga0256830, IMG submission 190537) | Hydrothermal vent microbial communities from Lau Basin, Pacific Ocean - 128-326 | ecosystem: Environmental > Aquatic > Marine > Hydrothermal vents | place: Pacific Ocean: Lau Basin | collected...
TCATCGCGGGGAAACCAATAGTATAAGGACTGGATAAAGCATTGGCGTTTTGTATATTTAAATGAGGCAGCAACAGGATACGCTTTGTACTCATAATAATGCCTCCTGCTGATCCGTGATCAGTTTGTGTATGTGGTGCATTTCAGCATCATTTAATGCCAGTGATTTTTTACCGAGAACTTTCTTATAAGCATTAACCATCCACCGGGCAGATTCCTTGGTAAATTGGTCAAGCCATTCTCTCTCGTCTTCGCGCTCCGTCTGGTACTGGTCATCGAGTAGTATTTTTTGATATTTTGGCAATCGATCAAAGCGTTCACGCTCTGACCAACCACTTTCTAATAATCGAATTTGCCAGATTTTTTCAACAATACGATCAAATATAAACAGCAAAATATTGTCACGACCTTGTCGAATCCCGACATTATTCACATCAACAATCAACAACTTATGTAATGAGTCGAAGCTATCCTTGAATTGGTTTGGCCAAAGACAATTAGTAAAATAATCCACTGTGGGTAGCTTTACTTCTTGTTTTGTTAGGGTTGGTGGAAGGCTGGGAAGCAAATATACATTTTGGTGCTTATTGTTCAGACCACTGATATTTTTCGGGTGGTCTCCACCATGCCTTTGCACTGTTATATCAAATAATGACTCATAGCCTTCGTGCACTTTATCATTTGTTTTACACCTTTTCCCTGTATAGGCTTTGTTAGAGCTTGTATTTATCTGATCCAGCCGTTTTTTTAAATCAAACACTACAGGGGTTGGTGTAAGAATCGATAATTGATGATAAGCATCCTGAACAGGAAAATAGACCTGTTTTATTAATCTATTACTTCTATAATCTTGATTTGAAAAAACATCCAGAAAACGGTCTTGCCAAGTTTTTACAGTTTCTACAGATATCTTAAAAAAATCAGCCAGGATTTTAGTGTCATTATTTCTTAGCAAATCTAGGATGGTTATTGAGTTAATCCTCAACTCAAGTAATTTAAATACCTGCAAATCAGCAGCATTAATATGCATGTCAAACTCCTTGCCAGCATTACCAGACCTAACAAACCCATCATTATCTGATTCGCATTGTTCATATATCTTGGGATATTTTGCATCCGGATGTGAAAATTTTGATGCGTGGCTAACAACACATGCATTTTTTGCTTTCAGGCTAATATTTTCTACCTTATTAGCAAGATGAACCGAGATACTATTATTTTCTTTACCTTGCTCAATTTCATCCTTGAAAAAAGTGAATATATCAACAACCTCTGATGGCAGTGCTTGTATGTAATTTTTCCAATTTCTTAAATCATTTGGCTCTAAACCTTTGATATGCTCATGTAAGTATTCAAACTCCTCTTCTATTGCTTGTTTAAAATTCTTTCTGTATCCAACACCAAGTGCCAGCAATTCCAACAACTCAAAATGAGTTTTAGTTAATTCACAAAAATTACTGTATTGATCTGGTGATGACTTAAGTTTTTTTTCTATCCATATTTTTGGCTCAAAATCTAATTTTATTTTTTCTGTAAATTGTTTCTTTTCCTTCGCTGACATTTCTTTAACAGCGTCACATGCCTTGATATGGTTCTTAAAGCATGAATTTATGTACTTAATTATTTCACTTTCCAAAACAACCTCCTATTATTCTTTCACCAGTCCACTCTGCGATGAATAGGTAAATCTGGGTGTATTTTCATATTGCGGTACTGAAATTTCACCGTATTTCAATGACGCACTACGAATTGAAATATCGAATTTCTCCGCTACATCTATTAATAACTTCTGATAATCTCGTACCAGCCACAACCGAGCAATATTGCCTTCAAATGGTATGTGACTAATCCCTTGTGTCTCTTCTGCTTTTGATGACCTACCCTGATCGTCCTTTTCCATAAAGACAAAATTCATTGATTCGTCTTCCGGGTTTTCTGGTACAAGATAAAGATTGAGATTTTTTCCGCTTTTACGAAACTGCCGTAATGCTTGTGGCAGCGCCGTTAGCCACCAGCATTGGCTCAGCCAGCCTTCTAACGAATCAGGTCCTTTTTGTTGATAATTAGTCAGCATATCTGCCATAACCTGGTGTTCCAGCTCTGCCAGGCTGATTTTTGTATTTAATTGTTCGCCGCGCTGGATACGTGGGATGGCGTTAATAGTGGTAACAATAGTTTGCTCATCAAGCAAATGATGCAGGTCATGTGAATCCAGTAATAATTCTTTATTTTCATAACCGGGTCGGTTGAATACTGGCCTTCGCTTATCATTTCTATTTCCATACGCCTGCTGATAACCTTTTAAATTATATTGCAACAGTCCGATATTTGGTTTATCAGGTTCTTTGTTGCGGTGTCGCAATACGCGGCCAGCCAACTGAATGATTGAGCGAAAAGAAGATGGCTCGACGATTGCCCAATCAAAATCATGGTCACGCCCGATTTCCTCTACCGGCGTTGCGACCAAAATATAAATGATATTTTCAGCATTGATTTCTACTAATTGTTTTTTAATGTATGGATGCTCATAGGCCGCTTGTTCCTGGTTGCGTTTTAAAACCTCATCCAGATGTTTTTCCTGTTCACTTCGCATCAACAACACTTGCTGGCTGTGATACGCCATAACTTTTATTGCAATATTTTCCGGCCAGTCTGTGTTGATTAAATACTCATACAATGCAACACAAGGCTTGATATTGGCCACACGCACCACACCAAACGAAACTTTCTTTTGATAGTTAGGTTCTGTTTGATAATGTTGCTGATGTTTTGATATAACTGCTTGTTGAACCGTATAAAAATAGTCGTTTTGTAAATTGTCGCTATTATTTTCATCAATGGTAAGGATATTGACAATATTGGCTTTTCGTCTGGGTGTTTGTTGTTGTAATTTCTTTACTCGGCTACGGATAAAGTTTTCATGGTGCACATGAAAACTTTGTTCATCTGCTTCTTTGGCCGAAACTATAATGGTCTTTGCTTGCGTACCAAACTCATCTACCCATGCACAACCGATTGACTGACTCACGCCGCGAGTTTTGGCAAACAACTGCCAACCCTGTTGATAAGCATTAAAATAACCTTTGGCAAGGTCTGGCGGAATCGTCGCCGATGAAATCATCACTTTTCGACCCAACATACCAGCCAAATGTATCAGACGACCAATTGCTACAAGATCATCACCATCAAAATCATCAATCTCATCAATGACCAGATCTGATGACATCAATCTTAAGCTCGGTAATATATAACGTCCACCACGCTGGGTTTCTGTGGCAGACATAATATGATCAATGGTACAGACTAGAACCGGTGCATATAAAAACTGCCGGTCTTTATTCCGTTGCAGCACTGTTGCCAATCCCTCCTCTGGAATATCACAGTCAAAATCAATATCTTCATCAAGCAAGCTTTCTAATGACTCGGAACCAAGCTCCTCCATATTTATTTTTTCATCATTCTTTTCTTTATTAGCATGATGCAATTCTGAAACAGCTTTTGAACCAATTAATACAGCAAGTTCGGTATTATCTAGCCCAATACGGTTTCGGTATTCGTCACCTGTTTGCAAGGTCAGTGTCCTCAGCCCCAGCGCTAGAATATAACGCAAGCTGTCACCATCATCAGATAAAATCTGCATTATTTTTGCGTTGGCAAATGTTTTACCACAGCCAGTGCTGGCCATATTAACCGCAAAAAAACCAAACTGTGACGATTGCGCCTGTTTTACGTTGCTATCTCGCCAAGTTTTTATTTTATTCACAGCCCTATCTTGCCAAGCAAAAGTTTGGGGACTTTTTTGTTTCAAAGCTCTAACCCCCTGCACTCTGGGTGGATTGTTTTCAAACGCAGGTAGCAAATAACTGATCCTTAATGCGTTCTTAGCAACACCAACCAAATGCTCATCCAGCTTTTGTTTTAATTTCTTTGAAGCCCTGTCTGTATTGGCATACAGGGTTAAGTCACTCTGCCATTTTGCATCTGCTTGTTGCGATGAATAATAATGATCACCTAGCATTAAGGCTAAGCGTGAATAGTGCATTACTAACCGCCAAGCACCTGTTTCAAATGCCAGCTCTATAAGGGGTTGTTGCTCCAGTGCTTTTTTTGCCCATTTTTTAATTTGTTTAAGCCACGGTACTGATTGACTTGGCAAGCCTTGTGGGAAACTAAGACATTGCTCAAGATCAATATCCGTATTCAGATTTTCATAACCGAAGCTTTTATTAATAGCACCAAATAAATCGTCATATTTTCCGAGTGGAAAACCGTTGAAACGTTTTTGGTCTTCTTTTTCTTTTGGTAAAGGCAATCTGTGGTGAGTTAATATTAACCAAGCTACCATGCTTGCAACAGGTGGTAATTTCGCTAAGGGTGACTGATTCTTATTTCCGGCTAATATCTGTTTTAATGTTTCTTCATTAAATTCGCCTCTGGCTAATTCTTCCAGCCATGCCACATCATCTTTGACATCGCCAATAAACGCCTTCAGAAGTAAACAAGACACCCATTCATGTCGTAAAGGATCTCCCTGTATTTTGGAAGATTTCAACTTATCCTGAAAACAAATCGATGCTTTACCCCAGTCATGGAATAACGCCGCCAAAGCAGTTAAGGTTTTAATCAATGGCAGGTAGTGCCAATTATTTTCCCATTGGTTATTGAGGTTATTATTTTGTGTTGAATTCACCGGCACCACACCCTGCTCGTTAAACTTCTGCTTATTCCCCACAACCCAAACCAACTCACTACGACTACGACTCCTTATCCAATGACAACTAACCACCGTATTTTTCGAAGCCGTCTTCCGCAATAATTTTCTAACTGCCTTAAGACCTTCCTGAGTAATCACAGTCTGCCAGGTGTTATCCCCAATCCGATTGGCAAAAGCATCCAGCACGCGCCGGGTTCGGTTAAGTGCTTTCTTCTCACACTGGGAAACAAAGGTGACCATCATTTTTCTATATCATCCATAAGCAATGAATAACTGGTACTACGCCCACCACCTGCATCTTTTTTTAATGCCCCGTGCTTGATTAAATTTAAAATGTCACGGTGTGCAGTATCCTGTGAACATTTTGTAATTTTTGCCCATTTCGATGAGGTCAGTTTGCCTTCAAACCCATCCAATAATTTATTCAATACTTTTATTTGCCGTTGGTTAAAAGGTGTTTTAGCAAATTGTTCCCAAAACTGCGCCTTGTTGAGTACGATGGTTAATGTTTCCTGTGCGGCATCAATGGCATTAAACAAACAATTGAGAAACCAGTCTTGCCATTGGCTGATGTCGAGTGTGCCCTTTTGTGTTTTTTCTAATACCGTGTAGTAACTTTTTTGCTGCTGACGGATTTGTGCCGACATGCTGTAATAACGCTGATTGGTTTGTTCTGCTCTGGCAAGTGCCATGTCTGCAATGGCGCGGGCAATACGACCATTACCATCATCGAATGGGTGTATCGTGACAAACCATAAGTGAGCGAGTCCTGCGATAAACAAAGGGTCATGCTCGCCCGGTTGTTTGAACCAATGTAGAAATTTTTTCATTTCTTCGTTCAGCCGCTCTGCTGGTGGGGCTTGAAAATGAATTTTTTCCTTGCCTATTGGACCAGAAACCACTTGCATCGGCCCCTGCTTGTCATCACGCCAGCAGCCAACACGGATTTTATTCATGCCACTGTAGCCAGTGGGAAATAATGACCCATGCCATGCAAACAAACGCGCCTCTGTTAAAGGTTCGTTTGCTTTTCCGGTAGCATCTAACATCATTTCTACGACACCATCCACATGGCGATCGGAGGGAACCAGACCGCCGATATTCATACCTAACCGCCGCGCGATGGATGATCTAACCTCATCAGGTGCCAATATCTCACCTTCAATCTCACTGGATTTAAGGACGTCGTTTGTCAACGTGTGGAGGTGCGCCTCGTTACGCAACTCAAATCTCAGGCCTTCCATTTTTCCCAACAACCTCCCCTGTTCTCGCGCCACTCGCGCGAGCAGATTTGTCAGTTTTTGCTCATCCCACTGAAAAACCGGCCAATTTGTCTGTTCCCACAAATACATGCATTTTTCTCCGCATTAAATGCGGATATAATGATGTATATTTTCCGCATTTACAACACTCATATCCGCAGTATGTGCGGAGTTTAAGGCAATTATTCTCCGCAGAATCGTTTAAGCCGTTCTAAGAAACCAAACAATCAATCACTTAGCTAAATTCACTATTTGTTTCTTTATACTCCAGCGCAATCTCTTTCACCTGATTAAACATAAAATCCAGCGCTTTGTGATCTGTAAAAGCCTGTAAGCATTGCTGACGAAACTCCTGTTCAGTGGCATTTTCCTTGGCACAGATAAATGCCCAGGGCAGGACCAATGTGTCTTTGATTAAGTCAGCCACATCGAACACCAATGCGCCGCGTCGAGTTTTGCCATGCATTACCGCAAAACCGTGCGGTATGCCCAGCACCCATAAGGTGGTTGCTGCCAGACCATAGGCGAGATAGTTTCCGTGATTTAAAAAATCGTTGGCGATATCTGTTGATTCCCTCTCGCGTACAAAACCTTGTTGTTTAGTTCTGTTTGCCGCTATTTTGTATAAGCGTTTTGTCAGGTCAGCTTCTATTTGTAAGAGATTACCCACTTTGGCAGCATTGCTGATTCTTGCTTGAATATTGTTTAATGCATTCGCAATATCTTCGTCCTGGCTATTGAATCCTTCTGCGGCTAAATCCCGGTCTTTTGACCAAACCTCTTGCATATATTGAATGCGGGATATCTGTAATTGTTTGGCTGCTTCAAGGCGTTTGTTTTCATCAAACCAAAAACTCATCCAGCCTTGCACATATTCTGTGGGGCGATACTCACTTTGCGGACTTAGCCACTCTATTTCTGTTGAAGCTAATAATGGTGTACCGCCACCTCCACAAAAACCAACCAAGACACCGGCGGAAGACAGCATTCGCATGGCGGCCTGGGTTAACGAGGTTCCGGTTCCCAATAACAAAACGGTTGTATTTGCGATGGGTATGTTCCAGTACTGGTTTTCATTTTTGGCTTCGGTTAAATACAAAACCCGCCCATCCTTTTGCATCACCCGGCACTTTTCCAGGTAATAGATATTTGCGCGCTTTGAATGCAGGATGGCTTTTAAGTCTGTCAGTGCTTCCATTTCTACACTCCTTCAATATTCTCATCATCCCACACCCACTACCCCATTCCATGAGGTAGTAAATTATTTTTGATACACTTTTGTCATATTTTTTATGGTCTGAATGTGTTGTTCCCGTAATACTAAGGGTTCAATCACTTCTACCTCTGCGCCGTATTTGAGTATGTCCATCATCAGTTCTTGAGAATGGCGATAAGGTATTTCGAGGCGATACGAGCCGTTTTCCAGCCACTCGCCCTTTTGTTCTGGGTGCCAGGATTCATCGGCAACCCAGAGCGCGTATTTTTCAGTGAATTTTAATACGGCGATTTTGTCCGCTTGTCCGGAGAAGATGCCATACGAGCTGGCAAAATAATCATCCAAGACGGCTTCATCAAAATCGAGCGCGTCACTGTTTTGTTTTCGACAACTGAGAAATTTATCCATGGAAAAGGTGCGCAGGGATTCGCGCTTATGACACCAGGCATCCAAGTACCAGTTGTCACGATAGTGAACAAGCCGTTGCGGTGATAGGGTTCGGCTGGTGATTTCACCGGTGCCGCGTGCGTGGTAGGTGCATTGAATTTTTTTGCGGGTGGCAATGGCGGTGATAATTTGTTGAAAGAGGGGTTTATCAATGGTGCGTGAGGCTTGGCGGATGAGTCGAATTCGTTGCAGAAGGTTTTCGTGGCCAAGTTGACTGCCACTGAGTAAGTTTTTTATTCGGCCGATTAGGGGTTTTAACGGTTCTTCCAATAAGCCGGGCTGTACGTCCTGGAGTAGTTTTTGGCTGGCAAGTAAGGCGAATAATTCGGCGGCATTAAACCATAATCCGGGCAATTCGTATTTTCCATGCTCTGTACTTTTGTAAAAGTAACCGTTTTGTTTTCGATCATAAGTTAGGGGTGCATTGAGGTGATCACGCAGGTCTTCAATTGCACGATCAATCGTGGAGCTGGAACACTCCAGAGAATCCTGTAGTTTGGATTTTGAAACGGGATAACGGGCGTTTTTGAGAATTGCATCCAGCTGATATATACGGTCGAAGCGATCCATTTTTATCCTTTTTATTATAATGGCGCGTGGTCGAGCTTTTATCGATACAAAGCAATACTCCTGACTATACGTAATTTTTTTACGCAGTGCAAAATGGATATTAAGGCAAACCTAATAGCGGAAAACTTCTTGAGCGGAAACGGTAACTCAAGAAGTTTCAGGTGAAATATTCGGGCCGGGGAAAACGACTATTGGGCGAAATATTTGTCCAGATCCAGGCGACTCATTAGTGCAATCGCCCCCATTCTCACAAGCTTGTTTATTTCATTATTCAGCGTGTTTTCTTCCCCGTTTTGAATAACGAGGTTTTTTCTTACCGTGACTTTTTTTATGCGTGTTTTTTTCGCATAAGCTTCAACTCTGACGTTTATTTTATGTGATGTATAGCCATCAACCTCGCTGCTATCATCCTTTATTTTTACTGCTAGCACATGGTCTGCACCCGAACGGGTCTCTATGCCCAAGTCCGCCAGAATATCCTCAAGTTCTTCATTAAGAAACCCATAAGATTCTGGTAACCGCAAACTCATTTTTTTATTTGAAACGGTTTCAACAAAGTTCAGCTTTAGCTTTAGAGTTTCACCGCCTGAGACAAAAAACTGGCCATTCATGGTACGCTTTCCTTGCGCACTGGCTGTAAACTCGTAATTATTTTGTTCCAGAAAAACCCCGCTTTTTACTGGCTTGCCATCGATTGTCACAGTGTATTCAGGCGTATTAGAAACAAACACTACACGTCCCATAAAAATATTTTTTAACAGCAAATCCCGCTTTGCTTTGTTCCATGCTGTGATATCGTCAAAATCATTTAAAACACTCCCGGGCAATACAGAAATCAAGGCCGTCAACTGGTCACTAATCAGCAGTTTTGCCGCTTTCTCATCGCGATTCAATATACTGAAATCCACGTTAAGTTGATTTTGCATATAGTCAATGGTGCTGCGAATGGCAGCCCGGTCAAGACCGGCGGTAATTTTAACATTCCCGTCCTTCTTTATTTCATCGACATAAGCTACGCCTTTTAATATCAGGTTTGATTCAATTTTTTTTACACTGCTTGAATCGCGATTAACGTCATCATTAATTACTGACAATTTTGTTTCAAAGCTGGATTCTACTTTGGATATCACTTGCTGGCTTAACGCCGTAAGTGCTGATGCTTTTGCCTCTTTTACCGTATTACCATTTCCCTCAGCCCACAGAATAAACGTGGCTGCGTGCACTGCGTAAATAGAAGAGAAAAATAAGAAAAAAAAACAGAAAATAAATTTGATTTGCGTCATATCGGCTTTCAGCTTTAATGATTATTGAATGTATCACAAAGAAATGATCACATTATTCGTTGCCTGCATCCTTTACCAAGCAGTGAAACAGGCAACGAATAAAATTTCACACTGATTTATGGCTCTGTGCGTGCAATATCAGCCGCCATCTCATCGAAGGATTTCTTTGCCATAAATTGTTGCCAAAGCGCCTGATCATTCTTCATGCTGGTTTTCGCTGCTTTTTGTATAACACGCTCTGCGGCAGCGGCATCCAGCCCCAGCAATACAAACAAACGCCCATTTGGACCAGTACGTGATTTATACACTTTGGAACCAACAAGGTCTTGGGAGGTAATTGTTTTCAAGGTACTGCTTGCGGCGGCATCGACTGTTTCGGTGTCTGCTACGCCTGTCGTACCAAGGTATTTTTTCACCATTTTATTTACACGCACTTTGGTTTGCTCTGCCAAACGGCCACGCGCATCTGCGGCTGCCATATCTTTCATAAAGCTGATACCGGCTTTTGAAGGCTCGGCAATACCAACGGCTTGAACATCAAGCCCCGGTACGGGTTCATCACAAACCCAGCCAGGTGCTGCCACATCGGTGTTGGGAAACACACAATCGGCAACCATTGCCGGCTTCACTGCCTTGTTGCCACCACACGCCGTCATCCCCAAGGCCACTATTCCTAATACGATTCCTATTAATAGTCGATTCATTTACTTCTCCTTTTATTAATATATGTTATTAATCAAAATCAATGGCTATATCGCCTGATCCGGCTTTTATCACTAATAAACTGCCTGATTCCAGCTCACGAGTGAGCTTTCCTGGACCTTTGTATTTAGCCGACAAACTATCCAACAGGTCAAATGCATTTTCGATTTCTTTTACCCGCAACTGGTATTGAAATGTGGTTTTACCCGCGCCCAAACGCTTCACTTTTGCTGACGGCAGTGCTTTTAAGGCGCGGTAAATGCTTCGATCAACGTTATCTGCATCGGCGCTGCTAGTAAAAATCACCACTTTAAACCATTTGCCTTTTTTGATTTCTTTTAGCCATTTTTTACGAATCTGCGAAATTAATTTATCAGCAACATCATTGGCGGCCTCCTGAATAAGCGCATCATAACCTGATGCTGCCCGCTCTGATGAATGCCCGGTTGTACTGCCAAGCTGTCGCGCCGTTGAGGTTTGAAAGGCTTTTGCTGTCACCGATGCCTTACGGGTTTTTACACCGCTCACCATGCCACTTTCCTTGTTCACTTTGACTTCGATGTAAATCTCACTGCCGGCTTCCAGTGCCCAGGCATAGGCTGGATCAGCGTTACCTCCCAGTTTTGCCAATTTACCCACAATTTTGGATAACTTGCCAGACTGTTCTACCACGTTTACTTCATATTCCTTGTCAGACAAATACTCGCCCAAGGTATTTTTTGCAATTGCCGCATCTGCACTGTTATTTGCCGCGACAATTGAAATGGCTGGCAAACCAATTTCATCCGCCACATCATCAACTGATTTCAATACCTCGTTATTTACAAGATAGTCCGTTAACATGGCAACATCAACTTTTACCAGAATATCAACAATCACCGTTTTACCCGATTTCTTTTTTGACTTGATATCACTGGTATAACGAAAATAAACATCCAGATTGGAATATAGCTTTTCTTCAACATTCTTGACTGCACGTTTTTCCTCTGGCGTTTTTATCAGGGGTTTTGTGCCGGCATGCAATAAATACCAGATAGCAGCCTTTTTTGCGTCGGCTATGGCGTATTCAACACTTGAACCCTTGCCTGTTGCGCGCAACATTGTTTCGGATGAATTGGTGCTTTCAACTTCACGCACCTCATGACTGACAGGGAAAGCATCTTTTGGCGGTGCCGGCTTAACATTTTTTTTACCACAACCGACAACAAATATTGCCACTATCAGTAATACAACTAGCTTTTTCATTGCTTTATCTCCATTGACAAAACGTTTTTTGCGAAAACATTTACCAAACTGCTTGCTATAGGCCAGTATAATTATATTCCCTCAACAACGGTACACTTGTGAAATACTACACACGGTATTACTTGAATCAGCCGTATGTTTTCTGCTTCTTTCAGGGTAGGGCTAGCGCTCTCCCTGTGGATTTTTCAACGTATTCTTAACGCATAAATACCGACAATGGCCCCGTTGAACGCAGATGAAATGTTGCCCCAATGGTCAAATTAATCGCGGGTGACAAAACCGCCTCATAGTCGACACTGTTGTTTTGATCACCATAACTGGCGTTGCTCAGGATTGGCAACAAATAATCCAGGTTGATATAAAATGTGTTGTTGGGTGTTCTGCTGTATCCCGCTTGCAAGCCCAGATTAAGTCCAGCACTGGAAATACTCAAGTTTTTACTGCTAACAACTTCCGTGCCACTGAGGGAGTAAAATCCCAGTCCGTACTTGTAGCCGAAATAAGTACTGCTGGCTCCCAGGTATTTACGCTGCACCAAATCGGCTGACACTGTCAGTGCTGAAGTGTTTTCAAAGGTACCCAGGGTTTCGGTTTGCAGATCCGAGCCACCGGAGCCCAAATTAACAGTAAACTCCAGCCATTTTTCACTTTGTGAAGGTGCATTAAACACATAGCCAAGATCCAGCTTGGCACCTAAATTCAGGCCGGCATAATCACCTCCCCCTGATGCGCTCGCACCGTCAAATTCGGTTAATGTTATTGTCGAGTTGGCATAGCCCAGGTACCAAAACATGCCTGTCCACGGGTGCTCCCGCAATTGATCCTTTATTTCCATATCGCCGCCAATCAAATCAAACTCAGAACGGTAATCAGCGTTTTTATTCAGGTATGTTTCTGCTCCGGCCACTTTTCTGGCTTTTCCCCAACCCATCTCGGTTTTTTTACCATCAATGTATTGATAAATTTTATAAGGTGCGTCAATTCTCAGGTCTTCATTTTCACCAATAACCGAGATAAAACGGTTGCCATCAATTTCATCAACTGTACTAAAAATTGCAAAATTATCATCTTCTTTCAACGCCACGTTTGAGGCTATACCAGCTGCTTTAGCCGCCACAATATAACTTTTCTCAAAGGGATCGTTTATCGCATCAGCCGTTTTCGGTCGGAACGTATAAACGTGATCAGAGGCTGAAACCCGGCCCGAGCTTTCGGAAACGCGTTTGTAGAATTCAAATTTCCCCACATCAGGATTAAAACGGAAAATCGCCAGGTTCGTCGATAAATCAACCGAGACATTCGTGCTAAACTCCAAATGGTGATTGACTGTGGTCTGGGAGATTGTTACCGAGCCTTTTGGGTTTTCACCATGCACCGCAAACACAAATGCTGAATTCATCAGCTTGGCAATAAAATTTGCCGGAACACTGTATTCTTTGGCCGCCGTTGCCAAAAACGTCTCTCGCTCCTTGTCGGCCATTTCCTGATAACGTGCATCTTTTGCCTTTGACAATAATTTTGTCATTAACGGCGCGATATTTTTGTTCAGATAGCCATCAACCGACGATTTGAATTCGGCAAAGTTACCTGTTTCAAAACTAAAGGCTGCTATTTCGCTATCTGATTCAATATCCACTTCAATGGTTTCACGCAAGGTTTTCAAGCTTAGCTTGCCAGATTTCAGGCGTAAAACATCGTAACGCTTACCGGCCAGGCGATCGAATACGGTTGCGGCAATTCGACTCTCCAGGGACGGACTTATCGTAAATTCCCATTTACCAACGGGAATACAATTACCGGCTAACTTACCTAAAATTGCCTTAGCCAATTGCTTGTCAGCGGATTTTTCCTTTTTTTCAATACAAAAGAAAACCGGAAAATTAACATGACGACTGATCAAGCCCATATCACCCAACTGCAATTGCACTTTTCTTTCATATTTTTTTTGTGATTCTGCATCTGTTAATAAGCTTTCCTGACCCGCTTGAGCAAGTGAAAAAAGCAAATTCATTAAAAAGACCGTCAATACAACGTTTGATTTCATTTAAGCTTCCCCTAAATTATTCTCTCTTGTTCTGATCTGGCAAACGCTTTTTTGGTTTATATTTGCTGATATTTGGGCATTCTTCGTGATACCTTTTTCAAATATCGTCGTGTCTCATCGTAAGGCAGTTTTGCTCTTAATTTTTGATATACCTGCTTGGGCGTTAAACGATTTATGACAGCGGATGCTTTATTAATGTTTGTTGTTCCGTTAAAGGCTCTAGCGACATTACCTGCACCAGTATTATATGCGGCAATCACGCAATACAGGCGACTCACCGGGTTTTCAATCTTTTTCAAATACCGAAAATACAATATATGCAAATAGGCACCACCAATTTCAATATTGCGATTGCTGTCATACAAATAGGAGGGCGATAATATTTTGGCCTTACCAAACAAATAGGCTGTTGCATCCCGCCCGGCACTACGTGGTACGATTTGCATCAAACCGTAAGCCGGCACACCGGATTTTGCCATGGGGTTAAAAGCACTTTCGGTTTCCATTATGGCCATCACCAGCGTTAGTGGCAGATTCTCTTTCTCCGCTATTTTTTTTGCCGGCAGGATAAACTGCTTTGATTTGCTTGGCGCATCAGTAGGAATCTTAAACTTAACCCGGACTATTTTCTTGCCACTCTTGGGGGCCGGGCGTGTGTCTGTGCTCGATTGTGCAGTATAGCGCTTTGCTATCTGGCGCAACTTTTTTTCATCTTTTAATTTGTCAGGTGGTAGAAGGGAACTCATCAGTGGCAGGTTCGAGACTGTAGCAGTTTTGACCTGAGGCTTGTTTTTGATTTGTTTTTCTACGGCTTGTGCCACCGGGTCTTTTTCAAATGCTTCCCGGCGAGATGTTTTTAACAGACTGCTAATTTTTTTCTTGAGGGTTTGTTCAGCATTTTTGCTGGATGCCTTGTCATCGACAATCATTTCCAGTACAACTTCACCGGATTCAAAGTTGACGGACTTGCGAATACCGCCTTTATCATACTGTACCCAATTTTTTTTACTTCCCGGGCGATAATCCCCCCAGACCTTTTTCACTGCTTTTTTTTCTGCTTTTTTGGCTTCAAGATAGGCTTTTTTATACGCTGAAAAACCCGCTTCAAGGTCTTTTTTATATTGATCAAATTCTGCCTTTATGGCGCGTGCACTCTGGGCTTGCTGATTTTTAAACTGCTCAAACTCACTTGCTTCGTTAGCGGCAAAACAGCTAAGCGGAACAATGCATACGCAGGCCAAAAGATTTTTTATATGGCTTGTTTGTTTATTCACTCAAATTCCCTGTTGAATGTCATCTCGGTTGTTATTTGGGCACTACCCATAAATACAGTTTTCTTGATGAGGGATGCTTCCACTCGTCTTTTATTTCTGCCTTTACCAAAACACTCTCATTTGCCGATTTTACAGATGCCAACGTCACCACTTTCATCTGCTGGGAAACATTGTCACTTCCTGTGACTGTCGTCCGCTTTTTCACTATAGCATCTTCTGAAATATTCACCCCGTTTTGCGCCGCAGCAATTTCCAGCTGGGCTTTTTTAAACAACACTTCACGGGTTTTATTGGGATCAACATGTTCAGACATGCTAACCACAATGCCTTTGTCTGGCTTACGGTTAACCCAGCATGGAAGCCCGTTATCGTCTATTTTTCCCGCAACACACCCCCTGTTGCTGCCCCCGACGCTGACGCAACTTGACAACAATGTGACAAATAAAGAAAACAGTATCAGTTTTATTAAATGGATTTTCACTTATTTCACCTTGTATTGTGACACAAGTACATTGTTTCAGCTTGATACTTGCAAACAAAGCTGGATACTCTGTTATTTACTATTTGTTTTTCTAAGGTATCTCAGATTAAGTGAGACGGGCGAGATGGAAGCAAAGCAAAATCAAGCAATAAACGCAGTTTATATGAATATAATGGGCATTTGGCGCTTGATACTAATGCCGCTAACACTCACTCAATGACTTAAATCAGAACCCCCCTAAATAATATGCCTAATTTTAGGATACTGCCAATATTTTATTGTAACGTACCGTATTCCCTCACAGTCATTGAATCATTCTCTTTCGCACCATCACAACCGCAATATAATAAAAAACCAGCGCATAGCCCACTAAAACAACTATGTGCAACAGTGGGTTATTCAATGGTGTGCCCGACACAAGCGGGCGTATCAATTCAATGGCATGGGTCAGTGGTAAAACCTGCACAATAATCTGTAACAACTCTGGCAGCGTTGAGATCGGGTAAAATACACCGCATAACACAAACATGGGTGTTACGCCGAGGGTAAAATAATAATTAAAATAATCATACCCCGGCGCCATAGTCGCCATCACAATTGCCGGGCCAGTAAAACAAAGTGCGCTTAAAAATACCACAGGGATAACCAATATCGCCATCCAGCCATCAACCAGCCCCATAATCGAGGCAACAACTAAAATGGCAATGCCGCTAATCGTGGCTTTCGTTGCACACCACAATAGTTCACCCGCCATAATATCATCAACCTCAATAGGTGATGCCATAATGGCGGAATAGGTTTTTTGCGGCACCATCCGTGTAAAAACCGAGTAAGTTCCCTCAAGACTGGCTGTCATCATGGCAGAGGAGGCGACAAGCCCAGATGCGAGAAAGGTTAAATAAGGCATGCCTTCAACATTACCGACAAAAACACTCAGCCCATATCCCAGTCCGAATAAATAAATAATCGGTTCGATAAAGTGCAATACCAAGGCTGGGCCAATGAGTTTAAGCCAAACCAGTGTATTTCGGCGCCAAACAATAAACGCATTTACGCTAAAACCGGGCAAGCGATAATAACGTGACTTATAGCGCCTATTCATTACGGTAATCGCCTACCAGGTTATTCACGCAAATCCCTGCCTGTCATACGCAAAAAAACATCTTCAAGATTACAAGGACGAAAGAAAAAGTCAGGCTTGTAGTTCCCCCGCAACACCTCAATCACGGGCTGCTGTTTGTTGCAATAGCAAAACAAAATATCACCGTAAATCTCGAGACGCACATCTTTCAGGGACTCTAGCTGATTCTGTAATTTTTCGGCCACGTCACTGTATTGTGAATAAAGCAACTCCACAACAAAACGCTCCACATGCGCATTTATGATTTCTCTCGGTGAGCCTCTGTCCAGTATGATACCGTTGTCCATAATAAACAGCTCATCACATAAACGCTCCGCCTCCTCCATATAATGCGTCGTCATAAGAATGGTTTTACCGCCACTCATTAGTTGGCGAAGCTTGGTCCAGATAACATGCCGAACCTGTGGATCCAGTCCCGTTGTGGGCTCATCCAGTATAATTAGCGCTGGATCATTAACCAATGCGCGGGCGATGGTCAGCCGGCGCTTCATTCCACCTGACAAGTTTTCCGGTTTTTCGTTGGCGCGATCACTTAACTGCATAAACTCAAGCAGCTCGTGAATTCTGGGTTCAAGTATTTTACGTGGAATACGAAAATACGTGCCATAAATTCGCAAGTTTTCCAGCACCGAAAAATCAGGATCCAGATTATCCATTTGCGGTACTATACCCATACTGGCGCGGGCCAATGCACCTTGCTCAGGCAGAGTGTAACCAAAAACCGAAAGCTCCCCGGCACTCATTGGTGAAACACCTTCTATCATGCTCAGGGTGGTGGTTTTGCCTGCCCCGTTTGGCCCAAGAAACCCATAGCAATAACCGCGCTCTACCTTGAAATCAATACCACGCACAACTTCTTTGCCGGAATAGGATTTACTGAGATTTTTTGCCTGAATTACCGGGAGAGAAACATTTTTCATAGACTTCCGTGTGCAAGTTATTAAGGCTATGGATTGTGAAGCCGCGGCTTCAATAAACCGGCTGGGCACGACAGATGCCCAGCATGATGCTTGACTCACATGAACGTCGTCTTAACGTAGTGAAATGCCAAAATCAGTAATCGGTGCCACCAATAACAAGGTAAGCAGCTGCAAAACAATAATGGCAACAATAGGGGATAAATCAAAACCGTGAATGGGAGGTATTATTTTTCTCGCGCGACCAAGTATTGGCTCATTAATTTGATAAAGCAGACTGACCACCGGATTGTAAACACCGGGATTAATCCAGCTGATCACAACCTGAATCAAAATAGAAAACGTAAAAACGGTAATCACCAGGGCAATTAATTTGGCAATCGTGATTATCAACATACCCAAAGGAAAAAAAGTGCCGCCCCCCATCACTGTTAACAAATACAATTCGAGATACTGAATCGCAAACAACACAATTAGCGACGAAGTATCCAGCCCTCCCATGGCAGGAATAAAGCGTCGCAACGGAATCACCACAGGGTTAGTCACTTTCACAACAAATTGAGAAACCGGATTATGAAAGTCCGCCCGAACCAGTTGCAGCAAAAAACGCAACATAACAACCAATAAAACCAATCCAATTAATGTTTCAACCAAAAAAGTTCCCGCGTTTGCTGCATACCCCATTATTTTTCTCCGAATTCAGTTGATAGTTCTTCCGCTCTGTCACTTGCTGCCTTAAGCACTTTTTTAAACATATCGTCTATACCGGCATCCTGCATAGCCTCAAGGCCCATTTCTGTTGTTCCGCCTGGTGATGTCACTTTTTCGCGCAAGTGGATTAAGGACTCACTGCTTTCCATGGCTAATTTGGCTGCTCCCAATGCCGTTTGCAACGTCAGCACATGGGCTGTGTCTTTTGCCAGACCCAGCTCAATAGCGGCATTTTCCATTGCCTCCATAACTTTAAACAAATAGGCGGGGCCGCTGCCGGAAAGCGCGGTGACGTGATTCATTTCTTTTTCGTCCGTTACCCAAAGTACAACACCAACGGCTCTTAATATATTTTCAGCCGTATCTTTTTGTTCAACACTGACTTCGGTGTTTGCATATAAACCTGCCGCACCGGTTTGAATGAGTGCGGGAGTGTTTGGCATGGCGCGTACAATTGCGGTTTTTTCGCCTAACCAGTTAGCCATGCTTTTGGTGGTAATACCGGCAGCAACAGAAATAATTAATGGCTGATTCTCCTGAACGGTGTTGGCAATTTCCCGGCAAATCGTCGACATAAGCTGAGGCTTCACACAAATAACTAGCACATCAGCCTTGGCAACACACTGTGTATTGTCGCAACTGGTACGTACGCCAAACTTGACTTCCATTTCGTTCAGGTGTGCGTCATTAATATCACTCACCAGAATATTTTCCGGTGACACATCATCACTGGCAATTAATCCACCAATCAATGCAGACGCCATATTACCAGCCCCAATAAATCCAATTTTTTTTGTTTCCAAAAAGAACACCTCTATTTGATAATAATTTTCAGCCCGGCATTAACCAACAGGCACCTTAACGCCCCAAAACCTGAAAACATTAGCGCCGGGCGCCAAAAATGTCGGACCCAACTCTGACGATTGTTGCACCTTCGGCAATGGCAGCTTCAAGGTCATTCGACATTCCCATGGACAGTGTATCCATGTTGATGGAAAACTGCCTATTCAGCGCATGTAAACGCTCACGCAGTTTGCCAAACGCGCTGCGCTGCTCACTCACAAGCCGGGACTTTGCCGGTATTGCCATCAAACCACGCAAGACCAAATTCGGCAAGGGCAATATCGCCTCAACCAGGCCAGGCAATGCCTCAAGACTGACACCGGATTTGGTTTTTTCATCGCTGACGTTTACCTGCAAACAAATATTCAGTGCTGTCTGATGAGGCCCGCGCTGATCATTTAACCTTTGCGCGATTTTCACACGATCAACGCCATGCACCCAAGAAAAGTGCGTGGTAATTAAACGGGTTTTATTGGATTGTATCGGCCCGATAAAATGCCATTCGATGTCAGTAGACTCAATTTGATGTATTTTATCAACGGCCTCCTGCACATAGCTTTCACCAAAACAACGCTGCCCTGCGGCAATGGCAACACGAATATCGCCCACCGGCCGGGTTTTACTGACCGCCAGCAATTTAACCGTGTTGGCCGTCCGGCCAAACTCAGCTTCCGCCAGGCGGATTCTTTTGGTGACTGTTTTTAGATTATTAGCGACATCTAACATACTATTTTGCTTATTCTTTTTTTGTACAAAGGGAAAATATTGCTTATCATATCAAAAGCGTTTGACCACCTGGGCAACAAGTTCCCAGCATTTCTCGTTTTACGCATCGAGTAGTATGAACAATAAAAAAGAAGGCCTGTTTTCATATTGTATGCCTAAAGAATTAATTTTAAAACGCCGCTACCCAAAAACATTTACCGCCTTCTCAACAACGTAACAAACAAAGGAAAAACATGGACATTTCCGAATTACTTGCTTTTAGTGTAAAAAACCAAGCATCCGACTTGCATCTTTCAGCCGGTGAGCCTCCAATGATCCGCGTCGATGGCGATATTCGCCGCATTAACGTCCCCGCGCTAGAACATAAAACCGTTCACAGTCTGATTTACGATATTATGAACGACAAACAACGCAAAGAGTTTGAGGAGTTTTATGAAAATGATTTCTCGTTCGAAATCCCCGGCCTTGCTCGTTTTCGTGTCAATGCTTTCAATCATCACCGTGGTGCCGGTGCAGTTTTTCGTACCATTCCAACCAAGATCCTGACCCTGGAGGAACTGGGCTGCCCCCCGATCTTTCACGATATTCTTGATGCTCACCGTGGACTTATTCTCGTTACCGGGCCAACGGGCTCTGGCAAATCAACAACACTGGCGGCCATGATCGATTATCTTAACGCCAATACATTGGGGCATATTTTAACAATTGAAGACCCCATCGAATTTGTTCATGACAGCAAGAAGTGTTTAATCAATCAACGCGAAGTACACCGGGACACATTGGGCTTTAGTGAAGCATTGCGTTCGGCCTTACGTGAAGATCCCGACATTATCCTCGTCGGCGAAATGCGAGATCCGGAAACCATCAGTCTGGCCCTGACTGCGGCTGAAACCGGACACCTTGTTTTTGGCACATTACATACCAGTTCCGCGGCGAAAACCATTGACCGAATTGTTGATGTATTCCCCGCTTCGGAAAAAGAAATGACGCGCTCGATGCTTTCCGAGTCATTGCAAGCCGTCATTTCACAAGTACTGATCAAGAAAAACGGTGGTGGCCGCGCGGCCGCACACGAAATCATGCTTGGCACACCTGCAATACGCAATCTGATACGTGAAAACAAGGTGCCACAAATGTACTCCGCTATTCAAACCGGACAACAAATGGGCATGCAAACCATGGATCAAGCCTTAATGAATATGGTCAATAATGGTACAATCAACCGCTCTGAAGCAAAAGGTAAGGCGCTATCAAAAGAACAGTTCTAACAACCCAGTCGCTTTTGCGAATAGACAAGATATTGAAAAATAGGGCAATATATCGCTATAGCAGCGATTAAATAGTTTCACAACAAAATACGGGGACAAACGGGCTTATATGGCCCGCACAATAATAAAAACATGGATTTTAATTCACTTCTGCAACTCATGTGCAATAAAAAGGCGTCCGATCTCTTTATTAGTGGCGGTATTCCGCCAAGCATGAAAATTAACGGCAAGGTCTCTCCGGTATCCCGGGATGCACTTGATCCTGAACAAGCAAAAAAAATCATTTACAATGTGATGTCGCCATCACAAAAACGGCAGTTCGAACGAAGTAACGAAGCCAATTTTGCTATCAGTCCCAAGGGTATTGGGCGTTTTCGCGTCAATGTTTATCGCCATCAAAACCAGGTCGGCATGGTATTACGACGAATTGAAACCCACATCCCCTCGATTAAGGAACTACACCTGCCTGACATGTTTGAGGATATTGCCATGTACCGGCATGGCCTGGTTTTGGTTGTTGGTGCTACCGGCTCAGGAAAGTCCAGCACCCTGGCAGCCTTGATCAACCACCGCAACAAACACAGCAATGGACACATTATTTCCATCGAGGATCCCATTGAATATGTACATAAATCACAAAACTCCATCGTCACCCAACGCGAAGTTGGAATCGACACCGAAAGTTTTGAGATCGGTTTAAAAAATGCGTTAAGACAAGCACCAAACGTCATTGTCATTGGTGAAATCCGCACAAAGGAAGCGCTAACCCAGGCGATGCAGTTTGCCGAAACAGGCCATCTTTGTCTTGCGACCATTCATGCCAGTAATTGCAACCAGGTTTTTGATCGCATCATGCGCTTTTTTCCTGATGATCAGCGTCAACAAGTATCCCTGGACTTGTCACTGAGCCTAAAAGCCATTGTCGCTCAACGACTGGTTCCCACCAAGAATAACCAGGGCCGACGCGTCGCCATCGAATGCTTGTTAAACACCTCTCTGGTTGCCAAGCATATTTTAAACAACGAGATTTACAATATTAACAGCGTTATCGGCAAGTCAAACCAGATAGGCATGACAACCTTCGACCAAAGCCTGTTTGCGCTGTATGAAAATGGTGAAATATCTTACGAAGAAGCCTTGAAAAACGCAGACTCTCGCAACGAACTTCGCTTGCGAATCAAATTAAGCAAGCAACATGATCCCCAATCAATAAGCATGCGCGATATTACACTGGTTGAACACAACGAATAGCCTATTGTAGTTTCTGTATTGCCAGGTGATGCCTTTGGGCAAATACATCTGCCGCATCGAGCAGGCTTTTTCCGCCGGCCGCATACACCTCTATATTGATATCGCGAAAAAAAGTATTGGGCAAGCCCGCCAGGAACGCATCCATAGCCCCCTCATAGCAACCCGGAACAACTGTCTCACTCAACAAGCGACTGGGGATTTTCTTGTCTTCAAGCATTGGACAAGCGGCTAACACCCCTACTGGAATATTTGAAACAATAAATTGTGAAGGCACCGGGGTAAACGGAAATTGTGTTTGTGAAAACAAAAATACCAAAGGCTGAAGCCCGCAAATGATTTTTATTTTTTCTGCCAGAAAGATAATCGCCGGCAGTCCAATATCATCAGCTAACAAAACAGGTTTGATAACATGATGTTCATTACCGATATGTGAAAAAAAAGTCGGCAATACAAACGCTGTGCCTTGTGGCTCGCTGACCAGCACTTCGGTCACGTTGGTGTCTATCTGCGATTTTACTGCATCTTCGCTTGGCAAATAAACCTCAACATAGGCCAACGATACATTGGCGACAAATAAAAAAGCAGACGTGATTTGCTGTGCTTGTTCGCAAGCTGCCAGGTTGACATATTGCCCCGGTAACGCATCCAGCAATGTCTCGTCAGCTGCCAGGCGCAAAACAACATCATCATTTTTCGCTTTGGTTAACGACAAAACCTTTGTGACTTTCACCGTTCAAAAACCAACTGCCCATTTAAAATAGTATGCGTTACTCGGCCCTCAAACTCCCAGCCTTTAAACGGCGTGTTAAGGCCCGCACTTAACATGGTATTGTCATTTAGCTGCCAGATTTCTTCCGGGTCATAAATACACACATCGGCAATACAATCCTGCTCAATGCGACCAACAGGCAAACCGAGTATTCTTGCCGGCTCGAAAGTAATACAGGCTATCGCTTCCATTAACGACAAGTCTCCCGACTCTACCAAACGCATGGTAAGCGGTAATAATGTTTCCACAGCGGATATACCCGATTCGGTGGTACTAAAAGGGCCAATTTTCGCATCCATGTCGTGGGGCTGATGATCGGAACAAATGGCATTTACGGTTCTGAGCTTTAAGCCTTTACGCAAACCGTCACGGTCTCTCATTGATCGCAAGGGCGGATGCACATGATACCGGGCATCAAATTCACCAATATCCATGTCGGTCAAATGCAATTGATGCGCAGAGACATCCGCTGTCACCGGCAAACCATCAAATTGTGCTCGGGCAATCATGCGCTCGGCTTTCACACTGGAGAGTCGGCAAAAATGTGCTTTGACACCTGTGTGCTCAATCAAGGCAAGATCACGGGCAACCGCAATGGTTTCGGCGATCTCGGGAATACCCGTCAACCCCATCCGGGTACTTACTGCACTTTCATTGGCACACCCGTCCGCCCTTAACCAGTGATCTTCGGAAAAAATAAATACCGTCATGTCACAACTGGCTGCATACTCCATGGCACGGCGCATAACCAGGGTGTTTTCTACCGGCTTTAATGCATTGCCAACTCCAACAACACCTGCATTTTTCAGTGCCATCATTTCACTGATTTTTTCACCTTCAAGCTTTTGCGTTAACGCACCAACAGATACAACACGCGCCTTGTTTGCCAGGGAAGCACGGTGATAAATCATTTCCACAACCGTGGGGTTGTCAACAATCGGTACGCTGTCCGGTGGACAACATACAGTAGTGACACCAGCGCTTGCGGCAGCCGCTGTTTCACTTGCAATTGTGGCTTTATATTCAAAACCCGGCTCACGAAGCCGGACACTTAAGTCCACGATTCCCGGAAAAACCAGCTTGCCACTGGCGTCAATTTTTTTATCGGCCGCAAAACCGCCTGGCATTTTATCCGTTGTACCATCCCGGTTTTTTTTGCAAATAGCAATAAATTTTCCATCTGCTATGAAAATATCAGCCAAGGTATCAATATTCGTTGACGGATTAACAAGACGGCCGTTTGTTATTACTATTTTCATGCTGAAGCCCCCTGACCGGCTGTCCCCATTGTCATTGACATAATCGCCATTCGCACAGCAATACCATTGGTTACTTGTTTAAGAATAACTGAACGCGGCCCGTCAGCTACGCTGGAAGCAATTTCAACACCGCGATTAATTGGCCCTGGGTGCATGACAATAGCACTGTCTTTTGCATACCCCAGTTTCTCCTCGGTTAGTCCGTAGGTTTGATAATATTCCTGCATGCTTGGCAAAAAGGCACCGCCCATTCTTTCTTTTTGCAAACGCAAAATAATCACAACATCAACATCTTTTAAACCTTGCTGCATATCGTGATAAACATGCACTCCCATGCTGGTGATGTCCACCGGAATCAATGTTTTTGGGGCAATCACTCTCACCTCATTTGCGCCCAGTGTCGTCAAGGCGTGAATTTGAGAACGGGCAACGCGAGAATGCAAAATATCCCCAACAATGGCCACTTTTAACGGGTAAAAGTCATCGAAATGACGGCGAATGGTAAACATATCCAGCATTGCCTGGGTTGGGTGCGCATGACAACCATCTCCGGCATTTATAACACTGATATGATCCGGTGAGTTTTGCGCAATAAAATGTGCCGCCCCACTTTGGGCATGACGCACCACAAACATGTCACTTTGCATCGCCTCAAGATTGCTCAAGGTATCCAAAAGAGATTCCCCTTTGGACGTGGCGGATACGGCAATATTCAGATTAAGCACATCGGCAGACAAACGCTTTGCAGCCAGCTCAAAAGTGGTTCGGGTGCGGGTGCTGTTTTCAAAAAACAAATTCACAATGGTTTTACCGCGCAAGATTGGCACTTTTTTTACCGCTCGCTCACCAACACTGGAAAAAGACTCGGCTGTATCCAGGATTTTCATCAACACTGCTCGCGGCAATCCTTCAATCGCCAAAAAATGTTTTAAATTTTTTTCCGGTGTTAACTGAATATTTTGCCGATAACTCATGGTGCCGACCCTCCAATTAAACTCAATGCCAGAGGTGATGGCCCCGTTAATTTAATCTGCTGGTCTTTTTCCAGCGTCATATGCAAGCCAACTACATCTGCCTGAATCGGTAATTCACGCCCATCTCTTTCAATAAGCGATGCCAGTGTAATGCTGCCTGGGCGGCCATAATCAAAAATTTCGTTAATTGCTGCGCGTATCGTACGGCCTGTATAAAGCACATCGTCAACCAGTATTATCGAACGCCCTTCAATATCATGACTCACCGTTGATGGACGCACCTGGGGGTGCATGCCAATGCGGGTGAAATCATCCCGATAAAATGAAATATTTAATGTGCCCAGTGGCTCAGACAATGCCATTCTTTTGTGCAGCGCTTCAGCAACCCAGACACCGCCAGTATGAATACCAATCATCAGTGGTTCTGCTGACGAAGCCGGAAACATTGCCATTAGCTTGTCGGCCATGTCATCCAAAACGGCCTCGATATTATGTGTTGTCATATTTAGTTGCTCAAAATTGTTAGGGAAGTTTTTTTAAAACCTCTTATCTGAAAACAGCCCGCTTGCAAAACGGGCCTGAAGAAAAATCAATGGCGATTTTATATCCGGCCTGTAGGTGGCGCTCCTGTCCTTCTGCCAAATTTGTGATCGCTGCTATCCATGCTCGGCAAAATACTGCGCTAAAATCAGTGTGGCAGACAGGCTGTCCACACCAATCTTGTCATTGGCGTGAGCAGCACTTGACTCTTCCAGCATCAATTCAGCTTCATAGGAAGTCAACCTTTCGTCAACCCATTCCACAGGCAAATGAAACCGGCCGTTTAGGCGATTGCCAAATCTTCTTGCCAGACGGGTTAATTCCTGTTCGCTCCCATCCATATGTACGGGTAAACCAACCACCAATAACTGTGGCTGCCAGTCACTGATTAATTGTTTGACCTCCGGCCATTTGGGTGCACCGTCCTGTGCCTTTAACAATGCCAGGGGTTTGGCTGTTTTTGTCAAATTTTGGCCAACTGCAACGCCGATACGCCGCAACCCGAAATCAAATGCCAACACGGTTTTTCTATCAGGCATGACCGATATCAGTTGACAGCAACGAAAGGTTTATACCGAGCAATTTGGCAGCCGCCTCCCAACGCTGTGAAGGCGGCATGTTAAAAATAATGTCCTTGTCTGCCGGGCCATGTAGCCAGGCATTCGCCGCCAGCTCGGCTTCCAGTTGACCGGCATCCCAACCGGCATAACCAAGAACAACAAAAAACTGCTCAGGCGGTGCATCACTCACTATGGCTTTCATAATATCCAGTGAAGATGTCAAGCCAATATCATCATGAGATACCAGTGTCGACTGCCAGTGCCCAACAGGTGAATGTAAAATAAGCCCGCGTTCAACTTCCACAGGCCCACCAACAAATACTTTTTTTTTCACCAGTTCATTATCTTTATCATAGGGAATGGACAACTGGCCCAGTAATTCTGCGATATCTGCATCTAGCTCTCGGTTAATGACGACACCAAACGCACCTTTATCATTATGCTCACAGATATAGGTTACCGTACGCAGGAAATTAGGGTCTTGCAAATTGGGCATGGCAATAAGAAAATGCCCGGTAAGATAAGCGCTGCTTTTCGTATTTTGAGTATTAATAAGTCACGTCCTTTATTTAATTTCCAGACCGCAAAAAACATTCAAGATTTTCGAGAAAACATCAGTGCTGTCATTGGAAAGTGTTCATATCACCGCCCAAGAACTGCCATGTGCGGGTAATATGCAGCACATCAGTTTCTTTTAATATTGCCGCAGACAATGGTGCAAACGGTGCTGCCAAATGAACAATTCGCATGGCAGCGTCATCCAGTATTTTATGTCCCGATGAACGTCTGACTTTTAATGAGTGGATAGTGCCATCAGCATTAATCGCAACATCCAGCATTAAACTGCCAGCAAGGTTTCGTCGTTTAGCCTCTTCCGGAAAATTCAGGTTACCAATTTTTTCAACTTTGCGACGCCAACTCTCCATATAAGAGGCATATTTATACTCTTTTGTTGAAGCGCTTATGTATTTTACCTTTGGCTTCGCCGAATAAGCCCGCATGGATTCACCCAGTTCCACTTCCAGACTGGCAATATTTTTTGACTGACTAATAAGCTGGGCTGCTGTTTTGCTTTTTGATTCCGTCTTTTTTGCTGGCTCGGTGTCAGTCATCATGTGTTGTTTGGCATTTTTTTGCGTCATCAACGCCTTGTGATTTTCTCTCTGCTCTTTTGGTAAGTCCATGCTCGGTGGAACAGGTGTTGTAAGTTTAACCTGGTCTGTTGGCACCCTTGGGGTAAACAAGGTTTCCGGCCGAATTTTTTCCTGCGTATTGCCACCACCCTGCTGATTCGCCTGGGCGAGATAGTCTGCTTTATCTGGTGATTTATCACTGCGCGTATTTACTAACGTCACGTCAATACGCGGTGTTATCTTGCTTTCCTCCGGTATATCATTACCACTAAAACTCACGCCCAAAATAACAATGGCGTGAATCGCTATCGCTAAAATAATCATCAAAGCCAGGTGGTCTGATTGTTTGGCATAGGACATATTAAATACGTGAGACACACTCATTTCAGTTGGTTTCCAGGAATTTTATTTCTGTCGTCGCTTGGCATAAGGGTATCATGAGATACATGATTACGTGACATGTCGAGCCGTGTACTAACGTTTTGTGAAATATAGCCATTAACAAGCCCAAAAATCAGCGCTGCGCTCATCATGACCGGCAACAAATCCAGCAAGGCATTGTGTGGAATAAAAAAAACGTAAACCACCAAAAACTGGGTTGCCATATGCGTCATTGACATCAAGATGGCAATACCGAAAAGACTCAAGCCATGCGCTGGATAACGCCGATTAAAGCCAGCACACGCCAACAACACAAACAAGCTAAGGACAGCACCACTAAAACTTAACGCAAATGTGGGCGACAAAAAAGTGCCGACAATCAGGCTTCCAACAACCACACGCAAAATTGAAACCCAGGCGGCAGCCTCAAGGCCATAACGCAAAAAAACCAGCAAGGTCACAATATTGGCGAAACCTGGTTTGACACCCGGTATCGGGCTGGGCAACAAGCTTTCGATCACATGTATGCCTATCGCCAAGGCGGCAAAGCGTGCAATCATAATGTCTTCTCTTACAGGAGTAATTTTTACTATTTCGCTCATACTTTCGCTCATACTCTGCTGCCGCTTACTTAGCCGTTTGTCCTCGCTGATTTTTTTAATTTTCACAAAATGTCATGCACTTCGTCAGCCCGTCAATCCTAAAAATTTATGGCATCATAGACTTTTGTGCCACCAGACAAATGCAAGCTCACCGAATTAGGTAAACAGGCAGCAAAATCACCACCGTGCATTTGCCAACCACTGCGCACACAAAAACTCGTATTGCAGGGGGAGCTGATAAAACGGGCTTGCCCGTTTTTAATCTCGATCAAGCTGTCACCAACGCTGCCTTTTACGGTGATTTTTTTATCCTCAAACAAATCCAGAATATACGCTTTTTCACCATTGACAAAAATCACAAGCTCGGCTGCGGATTCATCTGCTCGCCAAAAGCCCCAATACAAACTGGATACAAGTAAAAAACCCAGTGCAACAACGACTGTATCGGAACGGGTCAAGGTCATTCGTGAACCAGTCGTGACACGGTAATATCGAGGTTTTTTCTGTCAAGAAATGTTATGCGCGCATTTAGGGCCGCTGATATCAATATTTTACCGGCTTTATCAATTAACATCACCTCTGACACGGCCATTTTTTTTGCAATTTCTTCCCATCTTTTAGGGCCTGCAACAAACAAAGCCGTTGCTGCCGCGTCGGCGGTGGCCGCATCACCGTGAACGACGGTTACCGAACGGGTTTCATTTGCCGGGTAACCGGTACGTGGATCCAGAATATGGTGATAGCGATTACCTTTGTAATCATAAAAACGCTCATAATCACCCGATGTAAAAACGCTTTCATCGCCTTTAATCCTGAGCGAAGCAATTATGCCCTCAGTCCGGGGGTTTCGAATACCAATCACCCAGGGTTTGTCACCTTTGCTGCCAATGGCGCGCAAATCACCTCCGGCATTAACAATTGCATTTTTGATACCCAGTCGCTGCAAATGTTCAATTGCTTTGTCAACCGCATAGCCTTTGGCAAATCCACCAAAGTCCAGAGTAATATCCGGGTTTCGGGAAACCAGACTCAAGCCCTCTACTGTTAAAGCATCAAGTGTTAATCCACTGGTCAACAGTTTTTGAATTTGAGCATCAGATGGCGGCGGCCCTTCTGGCATTTCATCCTGGTGAAAACCCCATAACTTAACCAGTTTGCCAATGGCCGGATTAAACAGTCCATCACTTTTTTGTGCCAAAATGCGCGAGCGTTCCAGGATATCTTTTATTCCCGGCCCTATGGTAAAAGCAGGCCCCATTGGCAACAATTGATTCACTCTGGCCAGCGAGCCTTTTTTCCAGGGATTCCAGGCGGCCTGCATGTATTTAAAGTCGGTTAACAAGTCATGAAAAGCCTTGTTACTCAGCTTGTCCTCTTCACCGGCAATGGTAACGCTAACAACCGTCCCCATAACCATCATTTTTTCTTCAAAAATGACAGGCGCTTTGGGGGATTGGCAAGCGGCAATCAGAATACCTGCCAGCAATAAAGAAATTAGCCACAATGCATAACGCATGGTCTAAGCTACCTGCTGCAATCGGGCGGCTATTGCATCCATTAGATCGCCAGCGATATTCAGACCAAATTCGGCATCCAACTCTCGAATACATGTGGGGCTGGTCACGTTAACTTCCGTCAAATAATCGCCAATAACGTCCAAGCCCACAAAGATAAGACCTTTTTCGCGCAAAACCGGGCCGACTTGCTCACAAATCCATTTGTCTCGCTCACTTAAGGCAACACCCTCACCCCGCCCACCGGCCGCGATATTGCCTCGGGTTTCACCTGTTTTCGGAATACGCGCTAACGCATAAGGTGCAGGCACACCATCCACAAGCAGTATCCGTTTGTCACCACCGGCAATTTCGGGAATAAAACGTTGCACCATAACGGTTTGCGTGCCAAACCGCGTTATATTCTCCAAAATAACCGACAGGTTTTGATCTGTCGGTTGCAAACGAAAAATCGAGGCACCGCCCATCATATCCAGCGGCTTTACAATAACATCTTGATATTCTTCAACAAATTCTCGTATATCGAGAATTGAACAAGAAATTAGTGACGGCACACAACACTGCGGAAAAACACTGGTAAACAATTTTTCATTCGCATCGCGCAAACTTTGCGGTTTGTTTACCATTAGTACACCACGATTTTCAGCCAATTCCAGCATATAGGTGGTGTAAATATACTCCATGTCAAACGGCGGATCCTTTCTCATCAGCAATGCATCAAGCAATTCATCCAGCGGCGATTCCCCCGAATCAATAACACTGAACCAGTTGTCATTATTGTCAATAACTTCAATTTGCTGCCATTTTGCCCAAGTGCGGCCATCGCGAATACACAAATCCTTTTGCTGCATATAATAAATCGGCCAATCACGCGCATTTGCCTGCAAGAGCATCGCAAATGTACTGTCTTTGTAGGTTTTAATTTCGGAAATGGGATCCATTACCACGCCAATTCTCACTTTGGAACTCATCTTTCACCTGTATTTGGTTTCTATGGACTGCACTTTGCTGCTCTCAAAACAGATATCGCGCCACAGTGACTGATTATACCCGCTTGCAGTACGCATTATTGACAGCAAACCGAATTAATTCTGCATTGGTTTTAAACATACGTTACAGCTATAATCCTGAAACCTTACTTTTACTGACGATATTCGATGAAAATTACTGAGCGCAACATTAATAAGCAGCAAAATCATACGCTTAGAAACAAACCGTATTCCAGTGGCAATAATGCATCAGCATATCATTTTGTGTCGCCGTTGGTTATACTATAAGCACTAAACAAACGCTGGTCTTCGAGTCAAAACCCTCGTAAATCGAGCACATACTAACCCCGACTCTCAGAATCGGCCAAAAGTAACAAATACGCGCATAATTACGTGAAAACAGAGGATGAAAACGTGGATTCAAACAATCCTTCAGCTGCTGTCACCCCGCTAACCCGCCTTAAGGTCATGGTTGTGGATGACAGTAAAACCATTCGCCGCACTGCGGAAAACTTATTATCAAAAGCCGGATACGAGGTATTTTCTGCCGCCGACGGATTTGCCGCGCTTGCCGATGTCGTTGAACACAAGCCCGATATTATCTTTATGGATATTATGATGCCCCGCCTTGATGGTTATCAGGCCTGTGCGCTCATAAAGAACAATGAGAATTTTAAAAATATCCCGATTATCATGCTCTCAAGTAAAGACGGCTTGTTTGACAGGGCACGTGGGCGCATTGCCGGATCGGATCAGTATTTGACAAAACCGTTCACCAAAGAAGAACTGCTTGGTGCAATAAAAGAATGTTGCCCTGAGCCAGCCAACTAGCACAGCTTATCCAGGAAGTAACGTGTAAACCATGCAAGCCAGTTCAACACATCCGCTATTGGTGTTAAATGAAATTGACAGTGCCTGTAAAACAATCATTGCCAATGCCGCCTCGCCTGAAAAGCCGTTTGCGAACAAATGGTCCGGAGTTGGCTTTCAAATTGCCAAAGATGCCCTGCTCATTGAAAGCCAGTATGTTCATGAAATCTGTAACTGCCATTTTAATCAAAGCCTGTCCTCCGTGCCCGGTGCAAAACCTTGGCTGCTTGGCTTAACCAGCTTGCGTGGTCAGCCTTTGTCAGTAATTGACCTAAAACAATATTTACTCAACCAGGCAAGCAGCCTCACTGCCAACAACCGCCTGATCGTCATAAAACACGATAATTACCTTGCAGGCTTGCTGGTGGAACACATTTACGGACTCAAGCAATTTGATCGCAATCGCGCCACAGATTCTGCGCGGGGGAATAGCAGTGTATTTTTTTCAGCCAAGGTCAGGGATTTAATTGATGGTGTATTTGATGAAGGTGACATCAAGTGGGGGAAAATGGTCATCTCGAAACTTGTAAGCGACCAGGATTTTGCAAACGCAGCACACTAACATTCCATAGTAAAAACCAACAAAACATGAAAAAAAATCATAACCAGTTTGACTTGCCCAAAACGCAAAAAACAAGCAAGCGCACCAACCGCGTTCCGCTGGTATTAATGATTATACTCGCGCTCAGCGCTGCCGGTATAATATCCAGCCTCAGTTACAAAACCTCAATCGACAATCACAATCATGAATATGCGCATCTAAGCAGCAAACTACATACGTACCTTTTAAAAATCGTGCAAACCTCAAGTAACAGCGAGTTGGGCAATAGCGCAACATTTAACAAACTGCTTGCCAGCAAAACGGGATTTTCAACAACATTAAATCAGCTAAAGAAGGCAAAAGAATCTCCGCTCCTTGTCATTACTTCTGATGAAAAAAATCTCGATGAGCTGACAGATATCACAACAAAATGGGACGAGATGAGGAACGATATTCAAACAATTCTTGACTCTCAAAAGCTCATCAGCCTAACACGGGAATTCGTCAATGCCGTAAATATCGAACTACCCGGCATTATTTCCTCATCAGAACAATTACTCACTCAAATACTACGCAAACAACCAGACTCAAGTCTGATCATTATCGCCAGTCAGCAATTGCTCCTCGGCCAACGCATATTAAGCAATGTGAACCTGGTTGGCGGGTATGACAAAAACACCGCCACGCACATTGAGATTTTGCAAGAGGATGTAAAAACCTTTCAGAACAATCTTGAAAACATGTTGAAAGGCAACAGCAAGATCGGCATAGTAAAAATTAAAAGGCGATCTTTACAAAAAGAAGTAAAAGATTTGATTTTCGCTTTTGAAACCATTGCAGAGTTAATCAACAGGACGAGCAATAATGCAACACAGATAACACAGATACTTACAGCAACAGACAATATTTTGGGCAATGCTGATGATCTGCTCAGCCGTATAAACATCCTGATTGACGCTTATCATTCAAACTCAGCCGAGCAGAAAAAAATCGAATCAATCCTTTATAGCCTGCTAGCGGTGGCTGCTTTGGCGTTTGTTGCGCTCTTTATCTCACTTGCCAGAGCGAATCGCAGCCAATATATAAACGGCCCGGAAAACAACAAAGACACTGTTAATGCCATTATTAAATTACAAAATGAAATAGCCCCTATTGCCAAGGGAGACTTAACCATTAATGCCACAGTTGGCAAAGGTATAACCGAATCACTTTCAAGAACGGTCAACATCTCCATTAATTCACTCCGCCAGCTGGTGCGTAACATTGACATTATGGCCCATCAGGTTTCAGAAACAGCCGAGGAAACCCAGACCATGGCCATTCAATTAGCCAAGGCAAGCAATACTCAAGCCCAGCAGCTAGGCAACGTGACTGACAACATAAACAACATGCTGCACTCTTTTAAAAGAGTCACCAAACAAGCAGAAGAATCAAAACAGCTAGCCAACAAGGCGGTGGAAATGGCAGAACAAGGCGGCCAAAGCGTTCGCAATACCCTACATGCAATGCAAACAATTACCGATGATATTCATCACACCTCCAGTAGCGTCAAGCGCCTAGGTGAAAGCTCTCAGGAAATTGGCAACATCGTTGAGCTAATCAACGATATCGCTGATCAAACCAATATCCTCGCACTTAACGCAGCAATAAAAGCCAGTGTCGCCGGGAAATCAGGTCAAGACTTTACAAGCGTGGCAGATGAAGTGCAACAACTGGCTGAACGTGTGACACAGGCAACCAAAAAAATTGAATCGCTGGTCAACTCGATTCAACTCGATACCAGCCAAGCAATCACATCAATGGAACAAAGTTATACCGACGTGATACATGGCAGCAAACTGGCAAGCACAGCAGGTGATGCTTTATTACGAATCGAAACCGTGTCTGCCCATCTCGCCGAGTTCATCCATGATGTTGCCAATGCAACAATAGATTTAACAGAAACCTCGCAAGAGATATCTCGAGAAATGAATAGCATTAAAAAAGTGACTGGCCAAAACCTCGCCGGCACCAAACAAACAGCGGCTTTAACAGGAAAACTGGCTGAACTGGCAAATGTACAACAGACCACCGTAAAGGGCTTTAAATTACCTGAAGCGGTTTCTTGAAACAAAACTGGTAATAAAACTAAGCAATAATAAAATTCTTTAATAAAGGAATAAACACCATGAACACCATGGCTACACGACATATTTATCACCCATTAAAATGGGTAAAGCCTGAATTTGATGCTACTATCAAATCCATTCATCACTTATTGAAAACATACAGTGAAGAAAAAAATTCAGATACCTCTCTAGAGTCTTTACACGAAATTACCAGTAACCTGCGCCTGCTCCGCGGCAGTCTCGAAATTCTCGAATTTTACGGTGTTTCCCTGCTGATAGAATGCATGCAAAATGCGGTAAAAGCCTTGGGTAATAAAAACACACCGCGAAAAGACGATGTTTTTGAAGCCTTGCTTCAAGCCACTTTGGCTCTCGAATCGTATATCGACAAATTACACCAGGATCATCATGATCTGCCCTTATCATTACTGCCAGTGATGAATGATATTCGCGCTTCTATCAACGAGCCACTGTTAAGTGAAAGCGCGCTGTTTCTACCGAATTTATCCATTGTACCGAAAGCGCCCAACAACTCCCCGGCAAGCGACAATGAAGCTTGTCTTACCAACAGCGCCCTCTCGCTGCGCCCGTATTACCAGGCAGCCTTGCTCACCTGGTTTCGCGACCCCTCCGATCAACTCAGTATGCAACAAATGAAATTGGTGGCAAAAAACCTTGAATCCAGCTCGCTAACACCACGCAATCGACAAATATGGTGGATTATGGGCGGCTTGTACGAAGCCCTCTCCGATAAAGGCCTGAATGTTAATATTTCATTAAAATTATTGCTGGCTCAAACAGACCGTATCTTGAAGTCGCTGTCTCAGGACAACAGCCAGTATTTCGAGAAATCACCACCAATCGATTTGCTAAAAAATGCCCTGTATTATGTTTCCCAAGCCAGCTCCAATGGACAACGCGTTAAAATTCTTAAAAAAGTTTATAATTTGAATAACGTCATTCCGTCCGTGCAAGATTTGTCACGCTATCGAAAAGCCCTAAATTCGCCAAACTCCAATTCACTGCAAGCCATTGCCAAAGAGCTACAAAAATCCCTGGATCAAATCAAGGCAACCATTGCCCATTTTGCCAGAAACACCCCGGAAAATACCGAGGCATTAAAAAACACAATTATTCCACTAAAGCATATTTCAGACACCTTGAGCCTGCTAGGCATGGGGAATGAAAAGAAAATATTGCAGGTTTTACTCGACAGACTAAACAATATTGTGAATTCGCCAACTCCACCAAACAGAGAAGCCATATTTGAAGTTGGCTCCGCCACCTTGCATGCCGAATCGGCAATAAACAACCTTGGAACAAAAAACCTAAACTCAGACTCAAGCACCACGCAATCTACCTCTGAAGACGACAACGCCTCATCAATAAATGCTGACAACGAACGCAGGATACTCACGGGTAAAACCGCAGAAGCGGCAAAAGCCAATATAGTTGAAATCAAACATAAAGTACTCGCCCATCTTTTTGGCGGCGAAAAGCGCCAGGACTCAATAGCTGAAATACCCGCTTTATTCTTTCAAATCCGTGGCAGTATGATTATGCTGAACAATCCGCATTTACCTGAAATAATGGACTCACTTAATCAATACGTTGAAAACACGCTTCTGACAGAAAATAATAATACAGAAACCCAATACGATGTATTTGCCGAGGCAATTATCAGCCTGGAATATTATCTTGACTCCTTGATTGAAGAAAAAGAGCCTGATACAAATATCCTTAGAGTGACTTATGACAGCTTATCCGCATTGGGCTATCCGGTTCATTTGCCCAAAATAGAAGAGCAACCCGATGCCTCTGTCACCCACATCAATGAAATCAGCAAACGATTATCGGCAACGACGGACACAGCAAAAAAACACACAATTTCATCAGACGCGCCGCAAACAAAACAGCCTCCCGAGAAAAAGCAAAATACCGCCGCTAACAACGTACTACCATTTTCAATCGAAGAAAATGACCGGGAAATCAAAGCCATATTTTCTGAAGAAGCTTTTGCTGAACTGGAAAAAATGGACAGTAGCCTAAAAATACTCAAACTCAATCCTGGCGACACAAAAACACTGTCAACAATAAGAGAGATTTTCCACACCTTAAAAGGCAGTGGCAAAATTGCCGGTGCCACACTAACCAGTGAAATCGCCTCTTCAGCTGATGATTACGTCGCACTTGTCTTGTGCAAATCAATCCAAATTGAACAACAAGGTGTCACTTTATTATCCGATGCCCAAACGCTACTTTACCAGTCCATCGATGATTTTTGTCAAAAAAAACCTGACAAGGATGCTGCGCTAGTATTCCAAAAACGGGTGTCAGCGTTAATCACGGCGCAAACCCTAAATTCGATCAAAGAAAACAAATCAGAAACAACAGATTTTCAAGCCACTCAAACAAACACAGAAGGTGACGCGTTAAACAACGTTAGCAATAAGGAAAAAAGTGAAGAAGCTGTTAACGACAAGCCCCAAGAAAACGAGCCAAAGCTTACCAGCGATGAAGCACAATTCGCTATTCCGGCAACTGAACAATCAATGGAGACCACTCCTGACGAAGACTTTGATCTTATCGCCATTTTCATGGAAGAAGCCGTTGAGTTAATTGAAAAGGGGCACGGCATTATATCCAACACCAAGGAAATCGACGATCAGTTTCTTTCCGCCATGCAGCGCTTGCTACACACAATTAAAGGTAGCGCCCGAATGGCTGGCGTCACCTCCGTCGGTAATATTGCCCATGCATTGGAATCCGTTTTTGAGTCCATTATTGCGAAAAAAATCTCTCTGCCTGACAGCATACAGGCACTCACACTGGAAAGCCTCGACATAATCAATGATATTATCGAAGATATTCAAAGCGGCGCCGATTTACGACCTTACAATGACCTGTTAATAAAACTCGAAAATACCAGCAAGCTGAAAAAAACAAATACCCCGAGCGAAAAAACACAAGAGCCTGAAATAACAGTAGCTAAAAGTGTCGATACTGATCTCGCACCTGAATCAGAGCAAAATAAAAAAACCAACACAGACAACAAGGCGACTGCGCCAAAAGACAGCAATGCCACTGATAAAATTACGCGAAAAAAAGAAGAGCCACAAAAAACAAAAGCGCAGACAAAATCCAATGCGCACAAAAAAAGAAATGTTGCAACCCATAAATCCTTCAAAAAAACAGACCCGATAAAAGTTGATCCCGCCGTCTTGGACAAACTCGTTGATTTTGCAACCGAAGAAAGTGCCATATCCAATCGCATTGATGAGCACATAGCGTCATCCAAAGCCAGCTTGTTTGAGCTTGACAAGGCCATTGCACGGACGTTAACCCAAATGAGAGACCTTCAATTTGAATCACATAATTCCCGGCCGGAACAAAAACAAGATAGTGAAGATGACTTAAATCTGAGCGCCTTCTCCGAAACACAAAAAGTTGCGCAGCGCTTAATGGAAAGTATTGGCGATATCGAAAAACTTCATGGTACATTGATGCGATTAACCCTCGAATCTGACAGCCTGGTTCAGACTCAAAAGAAAATCCACAATCAATTGCATGAAACCCTGTTAAATACCCGTATGGTCACTTTTTCAGTGCAAACACAACGAATGCAGAGAATATTACGCCAAACCTGCAATGAGCTAAACAAGAAAGCCAAACTTAGCCTTGAAGGTACAGATGGCGCAATTGACCGTTCAATGCTCGACATGATCATGGGGCCACTTGAACACATCATTCGCAATGCGATTGCCCATGGTATTGAACCACCGAGAGAACGAAGTAAATTAAACAAAGCCAAAGCCGGTTCTGTTCACATATCCTTTAGCAAAGACAAGGCTGAACATCTTATCATCATCAGCGATGACGGTGCGGGATTAAATCTGGACAACATTCGCAGCAAGGCCATTGAAAAAAATCTTATTGATGAAAACTGCACCTATTCAGATGATGAAATAGCAAATTTAATATTCGAACCAGGCCTCAGTACCAATGATAAGATTTCGCAAATTGCCGGTCGAGGCATTGGTATGGATGTGGTGCTAAATACCATTCACGACTTAGGTGGCTCAATCAGTATTGCAACAGAAAAAGGTAAAGGCAGCACATTTACCATTCGCCTGCCCTTTACCTTATCGCGCAACCATACCTTGATCATTAAATCGGGGAACAACAGCTACGCACTTCCCTCTGCATCCGTGGAAAACACCTTCAGCGTTTCACTGGATGAATTAAAATCCTTTTACGAAGCGGAATCGCCGGGATACACATTTAATGCAAACAAATATCCACTATGGTATATCGATGCATTGCTAAACAACGCCGAAACCCGCTTGCCATCAGCGTCAGATCAAGCCAATATTATTTTGATAAAGTTTGGTCAAAAGCGTATCGCTCTCCATGTAGACAAGATTTCCGAGACAAAAGATGTTGTTTTGAAACCCAATAGTCCTCAACTCAGCGATGTCGCAGGAATTGCAGGCGCAACTGTCATGGGTGACGGCAAAGTTGTATTAATAATTGATATTCCGTCATTAACAAAGCTGGCAGATAGCAAGGCAAACAGCAAACGAAAACTGTTATTTGCCGAAGATGCCAAACAAAATGATAAAACAATTACCACCATGGTAGTCGATGATTCCATTACCGTCCGCAAAGTGACCGAGCGTTTCCTGTCACGCAAAGGCATCAAAACCTTATTGGCAAAAGACGGTATAGACGCTCTCAAAGCTCTCGACAAATCACTACCCGACGTAATGCTCTTGGATATTGAAATGCCGGGTATGGATGGTCTTGAGCTCGCAAAAAGACTTAAGTCCACTGAACGCTTACGCCATATTCCAATTATCATGATAACCTCTCGCACCGGCAAACGACACCGCAACGCAGCCAGTGAAATAGGCGTTGATGTTTTTCTCGGAAAGCCCTATCAGGAAACCGAGCTACTTAGTCATATTCAGAATCTGACACATAAGCAAATTGATGAGGCCATTCAAACGAGTTAAGGTTTTATCATGGACACGTCAATCAAAATCCCCTGTGCATTGATTCCTCTGAATCAGTGCCAGTTGCTTTTACCAACTAGCGCCATAGCAGAAATACTCTACTGCGACGAACTTAAAGTCACAGATCATACCTTACCGTGGCTTTTCCAACTGACTGATTGGCAAAATCAAGCGATTCGCGTCATTGACTTTGAAAAGATAAACAGCCCCGATCAAACCATACTGAACACGAAAAACATTGTAGTCATTGTCAGAAAGATCAACGATCGCGCCAAACAAGATGCCGATGCTGGTAGCTCTGATACTGATCACTGCGGTTTTTTCGGTATTTTGGCCAAAAATACCCCGCAAATTGTTGAGGCAAATTCTCGCAATCTTGATCGCAACTTACACCCGAAAAACACCCTCTCACATGTAAAATGTCATATTGACATCAATCACACACAGGCAATAATTCCTGATATTCCGTCATTGGCAAGCTTGGTTTCCAGCGACAAGGACACCGAGGAGAGCCGTTTAGCCCGCATCCAATACTGAGCTTAAGCAAATGTTTTATATGTTTTTTTTAAAAAAAGTATATTTTTGGCAAAAAAAAATCGTTTTTTCACTAAAGATTGCGATGAAACGGCCGACTATCGAGATTAATAAAGGTGCTTTAGTTTAAAAAGTGTAATACGGCTATCAAAAAAATAGCCACGTCGGGATAAAGTCATGAATGTATCAAATATTAAACATAATCAAGGTACAGAGATTCAAGATTATGCAAAAAATCGGGAATCCAATCGCAGCAATGAAATAATAAAACGTGATGACCACGCCAGCCAGCCAGCTGCAACCGCCAGAGCGGCGTCAGACCCCGTATTTTTAAACAATATTCGCCCGGCCCAGGCTAGAGAGTTCTTGCATAACAATATTGGTCGCTCAATCTCGGACTACGCGGCAAAATCCCAGCCTGGCCAATCGGCTTTTGCTCGCAGCTTTCCCAATGCTGAGACGACAGCCTCGCAAATTATTGACACAATTGGCCAAGCTGCTAACACCATCCCCAAAACTAACCCAGGCAATCCAGCATCAGAAACACAAGGAAAAAGCCTCGCTGACTTGGTTAACAAAATTCAAGATGGTTTTCGGCAAACAAAAGAAGCACTAAATCAACTGGGTGCACTGTCATCAGGGTTTGCACCGGAATTTGACAAAATACAAGAGAGAGTAAATAATTTTCTTCAGTTTCTTAGCGACCCTGAAAACAACACCAGCCAAATCGCAAGCAGCTACGAAAGCTACCAACGCGATAGCCAAGCCCGCATCCAGATTGAAACACGTGATGGAGACATTGTCACAATTGACCTGGCAAACAGCCTTAACCAGCAGCAGTCAAACAGCACGATACAAAGCAATAATCAAAATGGCGATCAAAACAGGCGTTTTTCTGGCTATGTGTATGAAGCCTACTCAGAAGCCGCAAATTCCTTTTCATTCACTGTCTCAGGTAATCTTGATGAAGGGGAACTGAAAGCGATTAACGCATTAGTTGGTGATATTGCCAAAACTATTGGCCAGTTTGAAAAAGGGAATATAGATGCCGCCTTAAATATTGCTAAAAACATTGATACACAATCGGCTGAACTAGACAGCTTCAGTTTTAATGTGCAAACATCGGAACAATATCGCGCCATTGATTTATACCAAACAACACAAACAAATCCTTATGTCACTACTGACAATTTAGCCGCACCTTCACCCACTACAGTCTCAACAAGTCTCACGAGACCTTTATCAAATAATGAAAATGTGGAAAGCATTTTTTCAAATAACATTAGCAACATTATTTATGCTGCGGAAAGCGCCAATATTCTTGACCCTGCAAATACGGTAAATACTATTTTTGAAAAATTCTACGCCCAACTGGAAGCACAAAACAAAAAGCTTGAATCACTTATGAGCTTAAACGAAAACGGGAAAAAAGCGGAAAATCAACAAGAGCCTAGTCCTCTTTCCTTATAGGTAAATTAAGTTTCGTATTTATTGCAAATTTGCGTACGCCAAAACCAGCCACTTGTTTCCTTCAGCAAAACTCACTTGTACTCTGGCATTGTGACCTTCACCCTCATAATTAAGCACTGTTCCTTCACCAAATTTCGCATGGCGAACCAACTGGCCAATTTGAAATCCGCTTTCATTGACGGAATTCATTAATCGATTATGCATCGGCGCTGCGCTAAACGGTTGGGAAACCATGGCACGCGGGCGAATATCAATCATGACATCTTGCGGGATCTCGCGAATAAAACGGGAAAGAACCGGGTAAATTTCCCGCCCATACAAACGACGATGTTCTGTCGCTGTTAAATACAATTGTTTTTCAGCTCGCGTCATACCGACATAACACAGCCGCCGCTCTTCAGCCAAGCGGTCAGCTTCATAAATTGAGCGCTCACTGGGAAATAGTCCTTCTTCCATTCCCACAATAAATACCACCGGAAATTCGAGGCCCTTTGCAGAGTGCATAGTCATTAGCTGCACACAATCCTCACCTGCCTCAGCCTGGCTACTGCCTGATTCCAGTGCAGTATAGGCAAGGAATACTGAAAGGTCATCCAGATCTTCTAGCTCCTCATCCAGGGCTTGTTCCAACAACACCTCGTCATCTTCCTGTTCAAATTGCTTTATGGCACTTACCAGCTCCTGAAGATTTTCTATCCGGGCACGGCCTTTCTCGCCTTTTTCTTTTTTGTGATACTCGATCAAACCACTTTTATCCAGTGTTTCAATTAATAAATCCTCCAAAGAGGATTCTTTTGAAAACGCGATGAGAGATTCAATCAAGGTCTGAAACTGAGCAAGCGCATTAATTGCCCTCACTGGCAATAATTTGGACTCAATCACAATTTCCATCGCGTACCAAAATGACACACCTTCTTTCAATGCAACAGCACGTACTGCTTGAAGGGCTTTTTCACCAATACCTCTTGGCGGAATATTCACTACACGATCAAACGCTGCATTATCCAAAGGACTGGAGATTAACCGCAAATACGCCAATGCATTTTTAATCTCCAAGCGATCAAAAAAACGGGTTCCGCCATAAATCCGGTAAGGCACGCTCTCCATCAGCAATGCTTCTTCAAGCACCCGGGACTGCGCATTAGAACGATAAAGAACCGCACATTGTCGACGGTCATTGCCTTCATGTATCCATTGTTTAATCGTGTCCACCACAAATCGCGCCTCATCCTGCTCGTTATAGGCAGTGTACAATTTGATGGGTTCACCGTCCTCACCGTCCGTCCACAAATTTTTTCCAAGCCGGTCAGTATTTTTTTCAATTAATTTATTTGCACCACGCAATATATTGCCGGTGGAACGGTAGTTTTGTTCCAGGCGAATCGTCTCTATGCCAGGGAAATCGCGCTGCAAATGCTGGATATTTTCCACCCTCGCTCCCCGCCAACCATAAATTGACTGATCGTCATCACCAACAATAAAAACTTTATTTGTACTCCCTGCCAACAGCCGAAGCCAGGCATATTGAATGGCATTGGTATCTTGAAATTCATCAACAAGAATATGGCGAAAACGACGCTGATAATGCGCCAACACATCCGGTTTTGCCAAAAACAATTCCTGAACCCGCAATAACATTTCAGCAAAATCAATCACGCCTGCGTGACTACAAATTTTTTCATAGTGCGAATAGATATCAATAAACATTTGTTCCGATAAGTCACCCTGTGCATCCAGATGCTTTGCACGTAAGCCTTCGTCTTTATTGCCATTGATAAACCACTGCGCTTGCTTTGCCGGCCACTTGGAATCGTCAATGTGATGATCTTTCATTAATCGTTTAATAATGCGTAACTGATCATCGGAATCAATAATTTGAAATGCTTTAGGCAAACCGGCAGCGTCATGATGTGACCGAAGAATACGGTGCGCAATACCATGAAAAGTGCCTACCCACATCCCGGCAGATGGAATACCTTGCAAGTTTTCAATACGCGAACGCATTTCAGCTGCGGCTTTATTGGTAAATGTCACCGCAAGAACGGAATAAGGGGAGACCCCCATGGTTTGGATTGCCCACACGATACGATGAACCAGTACCCGGGTTTTACCGCTGCCGGCACCGGCAAGTATGAGCATATTTTCTTCAGGCGCAGTTACAGCCTGACGTTGAGGGTTATTTAGCGAATCTATTATATGTGTCACATCCATACGCCGATTTTAACAAAATTGCAGGCATTACACATCCGTTCGACACGCAAAAATAAACTAGCCGGCAAATCCAATAGACTCTGGTATTAGCTAAAGACTGTATTTGCCAGCAGGCTTGAGAGATTTACAGCTGCGCACAAGGCAAGGCAAAATTCAACGAAAAAGCAGGGTTTATGTGTATTTTGCGCCAAATGTTAACGCAGCTTGGGGCACATGCGCACTTGTCAACAGTTTGCTAGAATGCAGACCATGAAATTACTCAGGCTTATTGCTGATAATCTTGCACCATTAACTCTCTTAGGGGCCATCGCTGCCTACCTGTTGCCGGATATTTTTATCATTTTTAAACACGTATTCCTCTGGTTGTTTGCTGCAACCATGTTCTCCCTGGGGGTTGTGCTTGATCCTGGCGAACTAAAACTGGTTCGCCATCAACCCAAAGAAATCGGTCTCGGCCTACTTACCCAGTATAGTGTTATGCCTTTACTTGGCGCCATCGCCGCCTATAGCAGTGGTTTGCCCAACGAAATAGCGCTCGGGCTGGTAATTGTTGCATGTGCGCCTGGGGCAATGGCCAGCAATGTCATTGTTTATCTTGCTGGCGGTGCACTGGCTTATTCCATTGCCTTGACCACCGTGGCAACACTGCTTTCGCCATTTCTCACACCGGCATTGGTTGAATGGATAGGCGGCGCATTATTGCCTATTCCTTTTTGGCCGATGATGAAAACAATCATTCTTATCGTCGTCTTGCCTATTTTATTGGGTATGCTGGTTAAGCGCTTACTTGGTCAAAAAGCCCAATTCATGACAGAAATCGCGCCGGCAATTGCGGTACTTTCCATTGTGATAATTACCAGTTATGCCGTTGCAGCCAATCAGGAACGTATTTTAGAAATGGGCATAAAGCTGTTTCTTATTGTTGTATTGGTCAACTTGCTGGGATACGTCGCAGGGTGGTACCTCGCGAAAATGTATGGCTTTCAGAAAAAACTGAAAATTGCACTTGCGATTGAAATCGGCATGCAAAACGCCGGCTTGGGGGTTGCACTTGCACTCAAGCATTTTTCCGCAGCAACCGCTTTACCCGGCGCTATATTTGCGGTTTGGTGCATTTTAACCGCAGCCGGAATGACAGCCTACTTGAAAAAAAATACATAATTGCGGGTATTTCCTTAAAAAATTTAATCAATAGCGGTTAACAGCAACTCGGGCGCCCCAATGGCTTTGACCTTGGCGCCGCTTTCTACAAAATACTGCTCCCAAAAGCGTTTGAGCTTTTGCACAACCTCTGGCCTGGCGTAAGTTTTATTATCTGGCATCAAGCCCAGGCCATAAATGTAAACATTTGCCTTTTTCCAAAAACCCATCATACCTTTGCGACGCATTTTTGAAATTTCTTTACGGCTATCAATACTACGCAGTTTTCCCTTTGCATAAAATGATGCAACTGAGCTATTTTCCATGCCGTCGGTAATTATAAACACGGTTTTCTCCATTGCTTTATCGGGCATATATACTTGCTTTGACAATAACTTTAAAGAACCAAGTAATTCAGACTTGGGAATTTTTGGATTGATTGCATTTAGTGACAAATTGAGTTGGCGAGAAAAAGATG
>Ga0256830_1000274_pt1 | contig 45134 bp, 47 predicted proteins | sample 128326metaG_FD_190537 | JGI IMG/M metagenome (GOLD analysis project Ga0256830, IMG submission 190537) | Hydrothermal vent microbial communities from Lau Basin, Pacific Ocean - 128-326 | ecosystem: Environmental > Aquatic > Marine > Hydrothermal vents | place: Pacific Ocean: Lau Basin | collected...
GAGACGGGCTTGGCGCAGCGCTTGGAAGCGGGGTGCCATCTCCTCCAGGCTGTCCCCGCCCAGCTTCTCCAGCAGCGCGTCCGCCAGGACGAAGGCGACCATCGCTTCGCCGACGACGACGGCCCGGGGCAGCGGGCAGATGTCGGAGCGCTCATAGCGGATGGGGGCCGGCTCCCCCGTCGCCAGGTCCACCGAGCGCAATGGGGTCAAGGTGGTGGCGATGGGCTTCATCGCCGCCCGGACGACGATGGGCTCGCCGTTGCTGATCCCCCCTTCGATGCCGCCGGCCCGGTTCGTCCTCCGCACCAGCCGTTCCCCCTCCAGCAGGATCTCGTCCTGCACCTGGGTGCCGGGCCGACGGGTGTTGGCGAAACCGCTCCCCACCTCGACCCCTTTGATGGCCGGGATGCTGCCCACAGCCCCCATCAGCCGGCCGTCCAGCCGCCGGTCCCAGTGGACGTGGGAGCCAAGCCCCGGCGGCACCCCCAGTGCGACGATCTCCATCACCCCGCCCACCGTGTCCCGTTCCTCCATCGCTTGCCGGATGCGGGCCACCATCTGCTCGCCGGCCTCCGGGAGCGGGCAGCGGACGGGGCTCGCCTCGGCGGCGGCGAAGCGGTCGGGGTAGGGGAGGTCGTCAGGCAGGGGAGCGGTGACCTCACCGATGGCGACGACGTAGCCGCCCACGGTGATGCCGAAGTGGGCCAGGAGTTGCTTGCAAATGGCCCCCACGGCGACCCGGGCCGCCGTCTCCCGGGCCGAGGCCCGCTCCAGCGCCAGCCGCAGCTCCCGGTAGCCATACTTGATGGCCCCCGTCAGGTCGGCGTGGCCGGGGCGGGGGATGGTCATCGGGGGGATCTCCCGATCCCGCCAGTTGGCCCAATCCCGGTTCTCGATGAACAGGGCGATGGGAGCGCCCGTCGTCCGCCCGGCCATGACCCCTCCCAGGAAGCGGATCCGGTCCCGCTCGATCCGCATCCGGCCGCCGGCGCCGAACCCCTGCTGACGGCGGCGTAGCTCGGCGTTCACCGCCTCCGGTGTCAGCGGCAGCCCGGCGGGCATCCCCTCCAGGATGGCGACCAGCGCCGGTCCGTGAGATTCTCCGGCCGTCAGAAAGCGCAGCATGCTCCTCTACCTCCCGTAAACGCGCACCGGCGTCAGCAGCACGTGGTCGGTCTGGAGGCGACCGCCGGTGGGGATGATGGGCAGCAGGTGGATCTCGCCGGCCTCGTCCACCCGGTAGACGGCCACCCGCAGGCGGTAGACGCCCGGTGCGGCCTCGGGGATGACGGTCAGCAGGCGGAGGTCCTCGACGATCTGGCCCGGCTGCCAGGTGGAGGTCGGCATCGCCCCGTCCTGGGGCCAACTGTCCTTCTGAGCCGCCTTCACCTGAGCCTCGTTGACGATCTGAGCGGAGATGGCGTAGTTAACGGCCATCGGGCGCAGGGCTTCCCAGTAGAGGGTGACGGTGACGGTCTCGCCGGGACGCACGGCCCGCCGGGTCATCTGATAGCCGACCAGAGCCATCTGATCGTCGAAGTTCACCCGCAGGGGGTTGGGGAGCGGGGCATCCGGCGGGGGCTCCAACCGGACCTGGCCGAAACGGACGCGGTCGCCGATCTCCCGGCCCGACCCATCCACGGCGGCCAGCCGCTCTCCGGTGGCGAAGTCGTACATCCCCACGGCAAAGGTCAGCGCGTCGGGGGTGTAGGCGGTCTCCGGGATGGGGATGATCCGCTGTTCGGCCCAGCGCCGGCCCGGCTCCAGCCAGCGGGTGGGCAGCAACCCCATCCCCGGGTAGCCATCCCGCTGGGCGATGACCAGGTCGTCTCCGTTCACCAGGTGCAGGAAGACGCTGTAGTTGGCTCCGAAGGGCTGCACCGCCTCCCAGTAGAGGGTCACGGGCAGTTGCTCTCCCGGTCGCAGGGGGCGGTCTGTGTCGGCGGCGTAGCCCAGGAGCCGGAGCTGGCCCCCGGCCGGGTGGAAGAAGGTGATGTCCAGCCGGTGGGGGATGGCGGCGACCTGGGCCTCGGTGAGGAGAGGCGGGGGGCGGTAGGCCGGCGCGATCCAGACCAGAGGGGCGAGGGCGGAGATGAGCCCCATCAGGCCGCCGACGGCCCCCAGCACCCACCGCCGGTGGCGGGCTGGGAACCAGGCCGCGATGCCCAGGACCAGCAGCAAGGACCAGACGGCGATGGCGGAGAAGATGAGCCGGCCCTGAGAGGACCAGGTGACGGTGGCCCAGCGGATCCAGGAGACGAAGACGATGATGGGCCAGAGGAAGACGAGGAGGCTGGCGAACCGATCCCCGGCGGGCACCGTGATCCGTCGTCGAACCCAGATGGGAACCAGGTGGCGGGTGCGGGCTGCGATGATCTCTTTGAACAGCCCCAGGATGGCCAGGAGCAGGAGCCCGTTGAGGAGGGTGTAGAGGGGCTTCGGCAGGGGGATGTTGAGGCCGCCGAAGTTGCCCCAGTAGCCGGCCAGGAAGCTGTGGCGCTCCCGCCAGAGCTGGGCCAGGTCGGCCGGCACGTCTCGCTGGCCCAGGACGGCGATGAAGGCGTTGAGTCCCAGCGGATCGCCGTAGAGCCGCCAGTTGCGCCCGTACCACCAGCCGGCGATGAGCAGGACGGGGAGGGCGACAAGGACGAGCCGACGGAGCGCCATCCGCCCGGCTTCCCTGAGCGCCTTCGCCGTCGGCGGGCGCTCCACCTCCCGATAGCCCCGCAGGAGCAGGGCCAGCGCAGCCAGGGGCAGCAGCCCCAGGGCGCTCTCCTTGGTCAGGACGGCCAGCCCTAGGACGGTGCCCAGGGCCAGGTAGGGGCGGGCCGATGAGGTGGCGGAGGGCGAGAGGGCGGGCTGCACCAACCGCACCATCTGCCAGAGGGCCAGGGTGGAGAGGAGCACGACCAGGTTGTCGTTGTTGACCGAGGCGGAGATGAAGAGGAACATCGGCGTGAAGCCGGTGACGGCGGCCGTCGCCAGGGCCAGGTCCTCGCGGTCAGGCCAGAGGGTCAGGACCAGCCGGTAGGTCAGGTAGACGGTGGCCGCCCCCATAGCGACCGAGAGGAACCGGATGAGGTGGACGGCGAGGGCGACGCCTCGCCAGGGCCAGCCTTCATCGGGTCGGTGCACGACCAGGTTGACGTTGCCGTCGGGGGCTGCCTCGCCGTAGTTGCCGTGGGGGTTGGGCTCCCAGACCGCCTCCATCGGCCCTGTGTCAATCCAGAAGGTGAGCAGGGCGGCGATGGCGTAGTAGAGAGGGGGCTGGCTGCCCTCCTGCCGCCAGGGGCCGGGGTTCTCCGGGTCCTGGACGGGAAGCGCCCAATGGTCGGCGATCTGCTTGACCATCGGGTAGTGCCAGAGTTCGTCCGAGGCCTCGAAGATGGGCGTGACCAGGCTGTAGAGGATGCCCAGGACGACGAAGAGGGCGATCAGGAGTCGGATCATTGGTCGGGTGGTCCTTGGTCGGGTAGTCTTCAGTCCTCAGTCCTCGGTCCTCGGTGCCTCCCCTGGTCCGCGGTCGTCAGCCGACCCAGGCCCAGCAGGGCGAAGCTTCCCATCCCGAAGAAGCCGGCCACGGCCACTCCGGTCCGCCCCGCCTCCAGGGCGATGAGGACGTTGGCCAGCCAGGTGACGACGTAGGCCCCGATGGGCAGGGCCTGGAAGCGGGCGCTGCTGGGTCCCCAGGGGCGGGCCGGCCGGTGGCGCGTCAGCAGCCGATAGAGCAGGAAGAAGGTGAAGGTGGTGACCAGCCAGCCGGCGTAGTTCTGAGCCGGGATGCCGAAGTAGCCCCCCTTCACCTCCCACACCCAGTGGCCGCTGGCCACCATCAGCGGGTCCATCATCAGGTCCCAGCCGGTGATGGCCATCGCGCTGAGGCCGGCCCGCCAGATCGCCTGACCGATGCCCTCTCGTCCTCCCCCGCCGGTCAGCCGCTCCACCAGCACCTGGGAGGGGTAGGCCATCATAAACCAGGCGATGGGGATCAGGGGCGGCACCAGGCCGAAGAGCTTCGCGCCTAGCCGGTCGGTGTAGTGGTAGGGGCCGTAGGGCCATCCGGTGAGCACGCCGACGCTCTCGAAGAGCAGGCTGATCCCGAAGGTGAGGCCCAGGAAGAGCAGGGCTCGCCGTCCTCCCATCGTCCAGAGGGCGTGGCCCAAGGAGAAGGCGAAGAAGGCCAGGGTGGCCAGGGGAAGCATGACGACGATGAAGGGCAGGCGCAGCAGGGGCCGTAACACGATGTAGCCCATCACCGCCGTGTAGAAGAGCCCCAGGGCGGTGACCCCGGGTTGCCAGAGGCGTTTCACCACAGGCGTCATAGGAGACCCGCCTCCCGAAGGAGACGGCGTGCCTCGGAGACCTGGGCGGTGTACCGCCGGACGGAGGCGTGCAGGTCCTCCTCCGGCGGGATGCCCAGGAAGGCCCGGTCGGAGGGGGTGTCGGCCTCGCCCCGCATTGGGCCTTTGGGCGTCCCCGGCAGATCAAAGGCGATGCCGCCGACGTCCGTTCCGAAGATCTGCTCGCGGCAGCGGAGGTAGGCTTCCTGGATGATGTCCTGGGCCTCTCGGCGCAGGTAGGTGGGGTCCTCCATCAGGAGGACCTGGGCCTCCTTGAGCAGGTTCGTGCATTCCCGCCAGGCCTGACGGCGTTCCTCCTCTCCGACGAAGGGGTCGCCGCCCAGCCGTTGGGCCACCCCCTCGGCCCGGCGCAGCTTCTCCGCCCAACCGGCCCCTTCGTTCAGGTCCCGGGTGCGCACCTCCAGACAGCGCACGTCCAGGATGACGTAGGACCACTGGGTCACCGGCCGACCGTCGGCCAGCAGGTCGCCGTCCTGCACCTCCAAGGTGGGCAGGGGGCGGGGCAGGGGGTTGCGCTCGTCCCGCGTCCCCAGGATGACGTAGTAGCCATCCCGCAGGTCGCCGGTGGCGATGTTGAAGTCGCCGCTGAAGGCGAGGATGGGCTGGCGCTCCTCCGGCTCCAGGAAGGTCTGGAGGATCTTGTCGGCCAGCGTCCCGATGGTGCGGGCGGCGGCGGCGGCACCGGGGGCCAGGGAGATGGCGGTGATGAAGGCGTCGTCGTTGATGAGCCCGCCCAGGGCGGCCAGTCGGTTCTCCTTGTCCACGATGAACTCGAGGGAGATGGAGACGTGATCCATCGTGGCCGGCACCAGGTTGATCAGGTTGGGGCTCAGCCCCAGTTGCTCCGCCCGCCCTTTGTGCACCTCTCGGGAGCGCTGGATGGCCTGGAGCGGCTCCGGCCCCAGGAGCGGGTGGTTGAGGGAGACCTGGGAGGTGACGATGAGCCGACGGGCCTTCTCCCAGAGGGGGCCGGAGAAGGCGGCCTGGGCTCCTTTGATCCGCACGACGAAGTAGCTCTCGCCTGGGCGGACCGCCTTCGTCTCCGGTCCCCGGGGAATGTAGATGGGGGAGGTGGTGCCCACGGTCACGTAGGGCTGCCGGTCCTGTTGTCGGTCAAACATCGCGTTCTCTCCTCTCGCAATCTGCAATTTGCCATCTGCAATCCGCGACCTCGCAATCGGTAATCTGCGTTCCACACTCCTCATCGGAACAGGTCCAGCCCTTCCGGTGGCAGGAGAAAGGATTCCTCTTCCTGCTCTAGAGGGAGATGCCATGGCTTCTCGGGTAGGAAGGTCAGGAGGGCAAGCAGGAAGAGGAACAGGTAGAAGCCCAGCACCAATCCCAGGACGACCGGACCGGAGAGGGGTCCTGCGGCAGCCCGGGCCACCACTTCCTGTCGCTGGTGGGTTGGGAAGGGGTGGAGGATCAATTTGGCTCCCCAGGCTGCGCCCAGGATGAGGAAGAGAAAGCTGTAGTTGCGGCGCAGACGGTTGCCGATGCCTTCCCACAGGGTCAGGTAGAAGTGGGGAATCTGGATTTCGAGGGCCATGTGGTGACGCCAGCCGGGCTGATAAGGGGCGGTCCCGTTCCCTATGGAGGGGGTTCCCAGGTGCTTCTCCAAGATGCGGACCCACCGCTGCCAGATCTCCCAGTAGCGGAAGCGGCGTCCCTCGATGATGAGGAAGGTGAAGACGAGAAAGGCGGTCAGGGGCAGGATAATCGGTGAGCTGGTGTGATGACCGAAGGCAGCTGCCAACCCGATCCCCGTCGTTCCCACGGCCCAGTTGGTGGTGGTGTCCAGCCGCTTGCGCCAGATCTGGGCTCGAAAGAGGGTGGCCCGGTAGAAGTGCTCGATGACGAAAAGCTCGTTGCCGGAGAACAGCGTGGTGGGCTGGGGGCGTTCCTCGGTCCGACCATCGCCAAGGCGCATCACACTTCCTCGAAAGGGCGTAGGTCTTTGGGTTCCGGCGTGTAGGGGGCCAATTCGCGTCGGGGGGGCTGCACCCGTCCCGTTGCCTCCCGCAAGGGCACCGTCAGCAGCGCCAGCAGCGCCAACAGGCTGTGGAAGAGGGCAAAGGCGGCCACCGTGACGGTGCCGGCGATGGGGCCTACGGTGGCTCGATCCACCATCTCTCCCCATCTCTGGATAGGCGTGGGGTGCATCATCAGCTTTAACAGCCAGCTCACGACCAGGACGCCGAAGATGTAGCTGTAGTTGCGGCGCAGCCGGCGCCCCAGAGCCTCCCAGATGGAGATGTGGAAGCGCAGGTCCTGTAGGTCCTCGGCGAACATGTGTCGCCACTCAGGATTGTAGCGGGCCCGTTCCGGAGAGAGGATGGGGGCGATCAGGTCTACCTCCAGCATCCGGGTGCGGTAGCGCCAGATGTCGAAGTAGCGGTAGCGACGGGCCTCGATCACCAGGAAGACGAAGACCAGCCAGGTGATGAGCAGGATAGGGATGTGGGAGCTCTCCGGGCTGCTGAAGGCCAGGCTCAGGGCAGCGCCCGTGGTCACCACGGCCCAGTTGGTGGTGGTGTCCAGCCGCTGTCGCCATATCTTCGAGCGGTACATCTCGCCCCGGTAGAGGTGGGCCAGCAGCCCCAGTTCGGCGTTGGTGAAGCGCTCGCTGGGCCGCTCACCGATCTCCTGGGCTGTCTTGACCCCCATGAACGGTTCCTGGATGGACATCGGCCTCTCCCACTGGTAGCCCTGTCAGGCAAGCGTTCTGCCGGCTGTTGTGGGTTGGTCATGTCTCAAAGGTTATAATTCGCCACGCACGATAGCTCGCTTCCTCGTCGGTAGAGCAACGAAGTCTCTTGGATTTTCTTGGAATGCTTCGGCCAGGTCTTCAGGGATTTCGGAGGGCTTCGGGCCATCCCTGTCGTTCCCCACCGCCTTGACCTCCCTTTGGCGGGGCTACATCCTGTGCCTACACTCATTATACCTTCCCTTGCGCTCTCCCGCAAGGGGTTGGATCCCGGTGGTTACCCATATCTTTGGAGCTAGGGAGACTAGCCGTCCACGAATGGGGCACGGACACACGGATTAAGGACCGCCTCATTCGTGCATTTGTGAGAAATTCGTGGATGGCCTGCTACGGACCACTCTCTCGCTCACTTGTGGGTAATCACCGCGTTTGATCCTGGTGATTACCCATACCTCGGGAACGGGGCTAGAGCGGAGCAGTGAGCGTTATTCCTTCTTGACATATCGGTCCCTTTTCGTTAAACTATGGGGGCCTGTCTTGTTACCCCCTACGATCTTCCTAGAAAGGAGAGGTTCCTATGAGACGAAGCCTGGCCTGCCTCCTCGTGCTGCCGGTCTTGCTGACGGCCTGCGGATCGGGAACCGCCCCGACGGCTTCTCAGTCGGGCGAGGCCAAACCGTCCAACCCTACCATCCTCCTGGCGACGACGACCAGCACCCAGGACTCTGGTCTGCTGGACCTGCTGGTGCCCGACTTCGAAGAGAAGACGGGCTACACGGTCAAGGTGATCGCTGTGGGCACCGGCGCGGCCCTGGCGATGGGGGAGCGGGGCGACGCCGACGTGCTCCTCGTCCACGCGCCGGCGGCGGAGATGAAGCTGGTGGAATCGGGCGATGTGGTGGACCGTCGTCGGGTGATGCACAACGACTTCGTCCTCGTCGGGCCGGCCGAGGATCCGGCTCAGGTGAAGGGGATGACGGACGCAGCGGCTGCCCTGAAGCGGATCGCTCAAACCCAGGCCCTCTTCATCTCGCGGGGCGACGATTCGGGGACCCATAAGAAGGAAAAGGCCCTGTGGCAGGAGGCCGGGGTGCAGCCGGCGGGGGCCTGGTACCAGGAGTCGGGCCAGGGGATGGGAGCCACCCTCAAGATTGCTTCGGAGAAGGGGGCCTACACCCTCACCGACCGGGGAACCTACCTCCACCTACGCGACAAGCTGGACCTGGCGATTCTGGTGGAGGGCGACGACCGACTTCAGAACATCTACCACGTGATGGTCGTCAACCCCCAGAAGCACCCGGGGGTCAATGCGGAGGGAGCCAAAGCCTTCGCCGATTACCTGACCGATCCCGAAACCCAGAAGGTCATCGGGGAGTACGGCAAGGACCGTTTTGGTCAGCCGCTCTTCTTCCCTGATGCGGGGCAGGAGTAAGGGGGCCAAGGAATCGTGGAAGTCGTTCTCGAAGGACTGCAGCAGGCGTTCTGGCTGATCTTGCGGCGGGACCCGGCGGTCGTCGAGATCACCCTACGCACGCTCCAGGTCTCCGGGACGGCGACGCTGATCAGCCTGTTGCTGGGGGTGCCGCTGGGCACGGCGTTGGCCCTGGGGCGCTTTCCCGGTCGCCGCCTGGTGGTCAGCCTGGTCAACACAGGGATGGGGCTGCCGCCGGTGGTGGTGGGGCTCTTCGTGGCCCTGATGCTATGGCGCAGCGGCCCTCTGGGGAGGCTGGGCCTGATCTACACCCCGCTGGCGATGGTGATCGCCCAGGCGGTGATCGCCGCGCCCATCGTGGCCGGGGTCAGCCTGGCCGCCATCCAGCAACTGGACCCCCGCCTGCACTTGCAGCTTCTGGGGCTGGGGGCCTCGCGGGGGCAGTTGGTGCTCGTCCTCTGGTGGGAGGCCCGTCGGTCGCTGATGGCCGCAGCGATGGCCGGCTTCGGTGGGGCCATCTCCGAAGTCGGCGCTTCGATGATGGTCGGCGGCAACATCGTCGGCCAGACGCGGGTGCTGACGACGGCGACGGTGCTGGAGACGAGCAAGGGGAACTTCGACCTGGCGATGGCCCTCGGCCTGATCCTCCTGCTCCTGGCCTACTTGGTCACGCTGGCGATGACCTGGCTCCAGCAGAGCGGGAGGACGGGATGAGCAAGCCGGTCCTCTCCCTGCGCGATGTGCGGGTGGAGTACGGCGGGCGGTCGGTGCTGGAGGTCCCGGCCTTGGATGTGTGCTCTGGAGAGGTGCTGGCCGTCATCGGTCCCAACGGGGCGGGCAAGAGCACGTTGCTCCAGGTGATGGCGGGCCTGCGCTCCCCCGGCGCGGGGGTGCTGCGCTTCCGGGGCCAGACCGTCCGGCCCGGCGACCTAGGCTATCGCCGGCGCATCGCCCTGGTGCTCCAGGACCCGATGCTGCTGGATGCCTCGGTGCTGACCAACGTGACGTTGGGGCTGCGCTTCCGACGCTGGCCGAGGCGGAAGGCGGTCGGGCGAGCTATGGGCTGGTTGGAGCGGCTGGGGGTGGCTCACCTGGCCCACCGGTCGGCCCGCACCCTCTCCGGCGGCGAGGCCCAGCGGGTCAGCCTGGCCCGGGCGCTGGTGCTGGAGCCGGAGCTGCTCCTACTGGACGAACCCTTCAGCGCCCTGGATGCGCCCACCCGAGTGGCTCTCCTAGACGATCTGCAGGGCCTGCTGCGGGAGACCCGGACGACGACGGTCTTCGTCACCCACGATCAGGACGAGGCATTGCGGCTGGGGGATCGGATCGCAGTGCTCTTGGGAGGACGGCTGCGGCAGTTGGATGTGCCGGAGCGGGTCTTCGCGGCGCCGGCCGACGCCGAGGTGGCGGCCTTCGTGGGGATGGAGACGATCCTGACGGGCCGGGTCGTCGCCGTGGAGAACGGGATGGCGCTGGTGCAGGTGGGCTCGCAGCGGGTGGAGGTGCCGGTCACGGCGGGGATGCGGCCGGCAGGACCTGAGCCGGTCCCACCCTTGCAGGAGGGAAGCGAGGTGCTGCTGGGCATCCGTCCCGAGGATGTGACGCTGGCACCGGGGGAGACGCCCTTGTTGCCCAGCAGTGCCCGCAACCGCTTCCGGGGGCGGGTCACGCGGGTCGTGCCCCAAGGTCGCCTCTACCACGTGACGGTGGCCTGCGGCTTCCCCTTGGTCGCCGTCGTCACCCCCCGTTCGGTGCGGGAGCTGGCGCTGAGGGAGGGGCGGGAGGTGGTCGTCGCCTTCAAGGCCACCGCCGTGCACGTCATCCGCCGCTGACGCCGGTTGACCGGCCTCCGGGAGTGCGGTATACTTCGTGCAGAGCCGACGGGCAAGAAGATGCCAGGGAGGTGTAAGGGTGCCGGAGATCGCAGAGATCCAGGAGCGTGTAAGCGATTTGGAGGCGGTGCTCGCCCGGTTTATCGTGCGCACCGAGCAGATTCTGGAGCGGATGGAGATTGAGGCCAAGCGGGATCGGCGAGAGTGGAACAAACGGTGGGGCGAGTTGGCCAATCGGTTGGGGACGGTCGTCGAGGACATCGTGGCTCCCAACATCCCTCGGATCGCTCAAGACTACTTTGGCCTCCTGGAGATCGAGGACTTTATGGTCCGCCGCAAGGTCCGGCATAAGCGGGATCGAGCCCGGCGACGGGAGTTCGACGTGATCGCCGTGGGGGAAGACTGGGTGATCATCAACGAGACGAAGGCGACGCCGAGGATCGAGTACATCCACGACTTCGTCAAAGCGCTGGAGGAGATCGAGGATTACTTGCCGGAGTACCGGGGGAAGCGGATCATCCCGATCTTCGCGTCCCTGTATATGGGCGAGGATGTGGTGAACTACCTGACCCGGCACCGGATCTACGCGATGGCGATGGGCGATGAGACGATGGACCTGCTTAACTTCGCGGCCTTGGGCGATGAGGGGGTCCGGCGGCCTCGGACCTCGCCAGAGTGAGACAGAGGAGGACCGGTGAGAGAGGGGCACGCGGCCTTTGTGGCCCGGCTGAAGGCTCGCGGAGGGTGAGTTGGCGATGTTTGACGAAGTGGGCAAGGGGCTGATCCTGATGGGGGTGATCCTGGTCCTGCTGGGCGGCCTTCTCTGGCTGGCCGGCAGGGTGCCTTTTCTCGGACGGCTCCCCGGCGACATCCACATCCAGCGGGACGGCTTCTCCTGTTTCTTCCCGCTGGCGACCTCCCTCCTGCTCAGCCTTCTGTTGACCCTCTTGCTCAACCTGCTCCTGCTGTTGGGGCGGAAGTAGAATGCGAACGGACGAGTTTGACTACCACCTCCCGCCGGAGTTGATCGCCCAGAAGCCGGTGGAGCCCCGAGACGCCTCCCGCCTGATGGTCCTCAACCGGGCCGATGGCTCCATCACCCATCGCATCTTCCGCGAGATCGGGGCCTACCTCCGGCCCGGCGACCTGCTGGTGTTGAACGAGAGCCGGGTGATCCCGGCCCGCCTCTTCGCCCGCAAGGTGCCCACCGGCGGACGGGTGGAGATGCTGTTGCTGAACCCGGAGGGGGAGGACGGGCGGTGGCGGGTTCTGGTCAAGGGGCGGCGGGTTCGGCCGGGGACGCGGTTGGCCCTCACCGCCGGCCCGGAACCGGAGAGCCCGACCATTGATGTGGAAGCGACCGTCGTCGCCGAGGGGGAGCGGGGGGAGCGGGTCGTCGTCTTCAGCCGGCCTGTGGAGACCTTCTTGGAGCAGGTCGGCGTCATCCCGCTGCCGCCCTACATCCACGAGCCGCTGGCCGACCCGGAGCGCTACCAGACCGTCTACGCCCGGCGACCGGGATCGGTGGCGGCACCCACCGCCGGCCTCCATTTCACACCTGAGCTGCTCTTGTCCTTGCGGGAACAGGGGGTTCAGTTCGCCTACGTGACGTTGCACATCGGTCTGGATACCTTCCGCCCGGTGAGCACCGAGCGGGTGGAGAACCACAAGATGCACAGCGAGTGGTGTCGGTTGAGCCCGGAGACCGCGTCGCTGATCAACCGGGCGAAGCTGGAGGGGCGGCGGGTGGTTGCCGTGGGGACGACGGCGGTGCGGGTGCTGGAGACGGCAGCTCAGCGGGCGCTGGCTCAGTGCGGGGGTGAGGCGTGTGCCTGGCAGGCGGTGGTCGCCTTCGAGGGGGCGACCGACCTCTTCATCACGCCGGGGTATCGTTTCCGGGCGGTGGACGCCCTCATCACCAACTTCCACCTGCCCCGTTCAACGCTGCTGATGCTGGTGGCCGCTTTTGCCGGGCTGGACCTGATCCGCCGGGCCTACGCGGAGGCAATCGCCCGCCGTTATCGTTTCTACAGTTTTGGGGATGCGATGCTCATCTTGTAGAGATGCACAATCCACGTAGAGTCTGGCGTTATTGGGGGAAGTCGGTGTGTTCTCCTACCCAATGGGCCCAGGTTACCCCTAGCTGGTGGGCGCGGGCTATCAGGCGGCGATCAGTGCTCCAGAATTCGACGCTCAAACGCTCAGCCAGAGCCAAGTAGAAGGCATCGTAGGCTCGCTTCTGCCTTAGACGGCCAGCCCAGATCAGCGCGCTTTGGGCCAGCGTGGTATCTGGGATAAACGTTATAGGCAATTGGAGCATGCGGTTCAGGGCTCGTTCAGCCTCTGCTGGCGTTAGGATGCGTTCCCAAATAGCTCGACGCAAGCCTGAGGTAACTTCTGCTACCCAAAGGTGGGGCGCACACAGGGGCCTTTGTTCTTCTATCCATTGACGCCATAAGGAGTGGACGGCATCTTGATAGGGATGGGGGAAGACGGTGACTAGGAAAAGACCGGCGTCAATGACCACCGAGTAGCTCTTCGAAGATCTCATCTGTACGCTCTTGGCGCATTTGGGTGAGCCAATCCTCCGGCCACGGACCCGGCCACCGCGCCCGGATTTCCTCACTTAGAGCGAACAAGTCTTCCAGCGCTTCTCGAGCCCGTTGCCACCGATGCTGTTCGTCCTCCAGCGCTTGGTCCAGGAACTCTCGGATAACCTGACTCACGCTGACCCGCTCGCCTTGCTGCAGGCTGCGGGTACGGGCCAGTGCACGTAGCTGTTCGTATTGCCTATGCTCCAGCAAAATCTGGACTCGGTGATAGTCGTTCATCTCTTCTTGATCCCTAGTTGTCTGCCTGACGGTTCCCCACACTTCATTATACACTCATCTTGCTCTTCCGCAAACCCAGGCCTACCGATCACTTGCGGGTCAGGTAGGCTCGCACCTCTTCGGCGCTCTCCATACCTAGCACGGCGCGGGCGATCTCTTGGGCTTCGGCTCTGGTAATCTGCCGGATGGCCTGCTTGACGGCAGGGATGGCCGGCGGGTTCATGCTGAACTCGTCCAGCCCCAGCCCCAGCAGGACCGGCGCGGCCAGAGGATCGCCGGCCAGCTCTCCGCAGAGCCCCACCCAGATGCCGGCGGCGTGGGCCGCATCAATCACCGCCTTGATGAGGCGGAGCACGGCCGGCTGGAGCCCGTCAGCCAGCTCCGCCACCTGGGCGTTGGTCCGGTCGGCGGCCATCGTGTACTGGCTCAGGTCGTTGGTGCCGATGCTGAAGAAATCCACCTCCTGAGCCAGTTGCTCGGCCTGCAACGCCGCTGCCGGCACCTCGATCATAATCCCCACCTCCATCTCCTCGTCGAAGGGGATCCCCTCTTGGCGAAGTTCGTCCTGGGCCTGGCTCAAGATCTCGCGGGCGGCCCGCACCTCTTCCACCGTCGAAACCATCGGGAACATCACCTTGATCTGGTGATCCGGGCTGGCCCGCAGGATAGCCCGAAGCTGAGTCCTGAGGATCTCCGGTCGGTCCAGGCAGAGGCGGATCCCCCGCCAGCCGAGGAAGGGGTTGGTCTCCTCGCCCAGGTCCAAGTAAGGGATGGGCTTGTCCCCGCCCACGTCCAGAGTGCGGATGATGAGGGGGCGCTGGCCCATCACCTGGGCGATGGCCCGGTAGGCGGTCAACTGTTCTTCCTCAGAGGGGGCAGTCTCCCGGTCCAGGTAGAGGAACTCGGTGCGCAGCAGCCCTACCCCTTCGGCTCCGTATTCGAGGGCCACCCGGGCGTCGGCCACGCCCCGGATGTTGGCGACGACCTCGACGCGATGGCCGTCCAGGGTGACGGCCGGGGCCTGTCCGGCGGCTCGGGCGGCTTCTTGCCGGGCCAGCCAGGCCCGCCGTCGGGCTTGGAACTGGTCTAACGTCGCCTCGTCGGGATCCACGTGGATCAGGCCGGCATCGCCGTCCAGGGCCAGCATCGTCTCCGGCGCGAGGCGCAGGAGGTCTGGCCCCACGCCGACGACGGCCGGGATGCCCAAGGCTCGGGCTAGGATGGCGCTGTGAGAGGTAGCCCCGCCCAGGGCGGTGGCGATGCCCAGGACCTTCTCCACATCGAGCTGGGCGGTGTCCGAGGGGGTTAGGTCGGCGGCGATGAGGATGCCAGGCTGTTCCAGATGGGGCCGGGCGTGGCGCACACCGGCCAGCAGCCGGAGCACTCGGTGACCCACGTCGGCCACGTCCCCGGCCCGGGCCTGGAGGTACGGGTCATCCAGCGCCTGGTAGGCGGCAACCATTGCCTCCACGGCTTCCTGCCAGGCAGCTTCGGCGTTGATGTGGGCCTCTCGAATGCGGGCGTAGGCGGCTTCTACCAGGGCCGGGTCATCCAAGAAGAGGAGGTGGGCATCGAAGATGGCAGCTTCGTAGTCGCCCACCTGGGCTGCGGCTTGAACGCGCAGGGTCTGGATCTCCTGGCGGGCTGTCTGGATGGCTCCGCGTAGCCGTTTGACCTCGGCCTCCGGGTCCTCTACCGAACGGCGGTCAACCTCTGGGAGGGTGGGCTCGTAGAGGTAGGCGGGACCGATGGCGATGCCCGGCGAGGCCGGGATACCCCGCAGTTGGCCGGGGAGCAGGGCGGTCACTGGGGGGGCTTCGGCGGTCGGGGTGGGGGGAAGGGCAGCCTCAATCTCTTCAGGTTCGCCGAAGTTGTTCTCTACCAGAGCAGTGAGCGCTTCCAGGGCGGCCTCGGCGTCCTCTCCCCAGGCGGCGATGGCGATCTGGTGGCCCTGGCGGACCCCCAGCGTGGCCACCTGGTTGATGCTCTTGGCGCTGACGGGGGCGGTCTGCCGGGTGAGGTTGCGGACGGTGATCTCGGCCCGATAGCGGCCGGCGGTGGCGACGAAGAGGGCTGCCGGTCGGGCGTGGAGCCCCAGCCGGTTGCGGACGGTGAGGACCACCTCCCGGGCAGGTGCTTCGGTAGGGGGCATCACGGACAAGGCGGTCGGGGGGATGGCCTCGGGGAAGCGATCGCGGAGCTGGGCGATCTTGCCGGCCAGGGCGTTGCGGGCTTCAGCGGCGACGGCTTCGAGGGAGCTGCCGGCGGCGGCTTGGACGGCGGCGGCGATGGCTCCTTCCACCAGGGGGGCTTCGCATAGCCGAACGTGTTTCCGCTGTTCTGGGGAGAGGAAGTCCAGCGCCATCTCGGCGCTCAGCAGGGCGCTCCCCAGGTCCATCAAGACCAGGACACCGTCCTCGCTGTAGACAGACTCGATGGCCTGCTGCACGCGCAGCGCATCGGTCCCGAAGGGGTTCTTGGGGTCGTCCACACCGCCTGCCGCGGCCAAGGGAACCTGCCCCTGAACCATTTGATCCGCCAGTTCCCGCACCCCCTCGGCCAGTTGGGCGCTGTGGGCGACGATCACAATCCCAACCATAGCTCCTCGCGTGTTACGTGTTGTGGGTTGTGGGTTGCGTATTGCTACGTGCTACGTGTTGCGTTATGGTTCGGCGATGGCGGCGATGAGTTCACGACAGAAGGCCGGGATGTCTTCCACGACCCGCCCCCAGACGAGGTTGCCGTCCCGGAAGGCGGCCTCGTCCACCCAGGTGGCCCCGGCGTTCAGCAGGTCGTCTTTGATGCCGGTGGATCCGACGGCCCGATGTCCTTTCACGATGCCGGCGGAGATCAGGACCCACCCCCCGTGGCAGATGGAACCGATGATCTTACCCTGCCGATAGGCGGTGCGCACCAATTCCAGGACGGCGGGAAAGCGGCGTAGTTTGTCGGGAGCCCAGCCACCGGGCACGACCAGGGCGTCGAAATCGTCGGCCGAGACCTGGTCGGCGGTGACGTCAGGCGTGGCCTCCAGGCAGTGCTTGCCCCGGAAGCGTTCGGCCCGCCCGCTGCCGATCACCGTGACCTGGGCTCCTTCCTCCCGCAGGCGCATCACCGGCACCCAGAACTCCAGGTCCTCAAATCCTTCTTCGACAAAGACTCCCACTCGCTTGTTCTGGAGGCGCATAGCATCCACTCCACCTTGACGAACTAAAAGCCTTCCGGTATCATTGGAAGCAGAGAAACCCTTGGAGGAGGAAAACATGACTTCCGATGAGCTGAAAGAACGGATTGTCGAAGCCTTAGAGACGCTTCCTCCTGAGGCATTGCAGGAGCTGGTCAACTATTTGGATTACATTCGGTTCAAGCTCCAACTTGGCCAGGAACCCTCCTCGTCAGAAGCAGCATCAGGGCTAGAGGGCATCTTGGAGGGTTATCGCTTTTCAGCGGAAGAGATTGAGCAAGCGCGGCGTGAGATGTGGGGCGGTCTTGGAGAGAATCTGCTGTGAACCGCTATGTATCGCATCATTACAGCAACGGCTTATAAGCTTCGACTCCCCTTGATCACCCGAGACCGGCATATACAGCAGGTGCACTTGGTTACTACCGTTTGGTAGCATCACCTACTGGATGCAAGGTGAGGGGTAGAACGTCATCCATATGGCTGACGAAGTGGAAGCGCAACGCTTCCCGCGCTGAGGCCGGAACGTCCCGCAGGTCCCGCTCGTTCTCCTCCGGCAGCACTACGGTGTGGACGCCGGCCCGCTGTGCAGCCAGCACCTTCTCCTTGATCCCTCCCACCGGCAGGATTCGCCCTCGCAAGGTGATCTCCCCGGTCATCGCCACCCGTTTGCGGACAGGCCGTTTCGTCAGCGCTGAGATGAGGGCGGTGGCGATGGTGACCCCCGCCGAGGGGCCGTCCTTGGGGATGGCCCCGGCCGGCACGTGGATGTGCACGTCGTACTTCTCGTAGAAGTCCTCGGCGACCCCCAGCTCCGCCGCCCGGGAGCGGGCGTAGGTCAGGGCCGCTTTGGCCGACTCCTGCATCACCTCGCCCAGGTGACCCGTCAAGATCAGGTGTCCCTTGCCGGGCACCAGGGCCGCTTCGACGAAGAGCACTTCGCCGCCGGTGGGGGTCCAAGCCAGCCCCGTCGCCACACCGACCTCGTCCTCCCCCAGAGGGGCCTCGGGCCGGTAGCGAGGGGGTTCCAGCAGTTCGTCTAGGTCTTCGGCTTTGACGACGAAGGGGCCGGATTCCCCTTCGGCCACCCGGCGGGCGATCTTGCGCCCAATGGCCCCGATCCAGCGCTCCAGGTTGCGCACACCGGCCTCCCGGGTGTACTCGCGGATCAGCCGCCGCAGGGCGCTTTCCTCGATGGTCAACTGCTCGGGTGTCAGGCCGCTCTCCTCAATCTGGCGGGGCACCAGGTAGCGTCGGGCGATGTGGAGCTTCTCCTCCTCGGTGTAGCCGGGCAGGTCCAGGACCTCCATCCGATCCAGGAGGGCCGGCGGAATGGTATCGGTGACGTTGGCGGTGCAGATGAAGAGGACCCGGCTCAGGTCGAAGGGCACGTCCAGGTAGTGATCCACGAAGGCGTGGTTCTGCTCGGGGTCTAGCACCTCCAGGAGGGCGGCGGCCGGGTCTCCCTGGAAGCCGACGCTCAGCTTGTCCACCTCGTCCAGCATGAAGACGGGGTTGTTGGAGCCGGCCCGGCGCAGCCCCTGGATGATGCGGCCTGGCAACGCACCGATGTAGGTGCGGCGGTGGCCCCGGATCTCGGCTTCGTCGCGGATGCCCCCCAGGGCGACGCGGACGAATTTACGCTCCAGGGCGCGGGCGATGGATTGGCCCAGGCTGGTCTTGCCCACCCCTGGCGGCCCGATGAAGCAGAGGATCGGCCCTTTGGCCTGGGGGCGCAGCTTGCGCACGGCCAGGTACTCCAGGATGCGCTCCTTGACCTTGTCCAGATCGTAGTGGTCCTCGTCCAACACCTGGCGGGCCCGGCCCAGGTCCAGGTTGTCCTCGGTGCTCACGTTCCAGGGGAGGCTGAGGACCCAGTCCAGGTAGGTACGGGCCACGACGGCCTCGGCGGCGGCCGGCGGCATCCGCGAGAGTCGGTCCAGCTCTCGTTCGGCCTCCTTCCGCGCTTCCTCCGGCAGGTTGGCCTCTTCCAGCCGCTGGCGGAGTTCGTTGATCTCGGCCTCGCGCTCGTCTACCTCGCCCAATTCCCGCCGGATGGCTTCCAACTGCTGGCGCAGGAAGTACTCCCGCTGCGTCTTGGCCATCTCTTGCTGGGCCTTGCGCCCGATCTCCAGGATCTCCTTCTCCCGGCTGAGGAAAGAGGTGACCTTCTTCAGCCGTTCCACCACGTCCAGGGTGTCGAGGATCTCCTGGCGCTCGTCCGGCTTCAGGTTCAGGTTGGCGGCGATGAAGTCGGCCAGGGTGCCGGGCTCCGGGACGTTGGCGGCGGCCAGGGCCAGCTCGTTGGGCAGGTAGGGGGCCAGGTTGACCACCTCTTGGAAGAGGCCCAAGGCGGAACGGGCCAACCCCTCCAGTTCGATGCTGGGCTCCACCTGATCGTAGAAGATCGCCACCTCGGCCAGGGGGTAGGGCTCGACGTGGATTAGCCGCTTAATCTGGACGCGGGCCAGCCCCTGGAGCAGAAGCTGCAGGTTGCCGTCGGGCAAGCGGGCCATACGAAGCACCTGGGCGGCAGTGCCGGTCTTGCCCAGGGCCTCCAGGTCGAACTCCTCATCCCCACCCCCCTTGCGGCGGAAGAGGCCGATCACCTTGCGGCCCAGCAGCGCCTCGTCCACCAGCTTCACCCAGCGCTCTCCCTGGACCAGCAGGGGGAGGACCATAAAAGGGTAGATGACCGCGTCGGCCAGGGGAAGGATGGGCAGGATCTCCGGGACCTCAGGCTTCTCCTGGTCCGCTTGGCGCTGCTGGGCCAGTTTCTTCTTCACGCTCTCCGGGAGAACGAGGTCGCTCACGCGGAGCTCCTTTCTTCCGGCGGGATGCGGATGGTGATGGACTGCCTCGATGGGGCTGCCCGCTTGGGCAGCCGGACTTCCAGGAAGCCGTTGGCGTAGCTGGCCTCGGTCTGCTCCGGGTCTACCTCGCCGGGCAGCGGGATCTCAAGGGCGAAGGGGCCGGACTGGATCTCCATCCGGTGGATGGTCTGGGTCTCTTCTGACAGGGCCTCGCGCCGTCGCCCCCAGATGAGGAGCCGGCCCGGCTCGAAGCGGACGGTGACCGCGTCGGGGTCTACGCCGGCCAGCTCGACGACGACGACGATGGCGTCCCGGGTTTCGTAGACATTGACGGCCGGGCGCCAGCGGGCCAGGGCAAAGGAGGGCGCGGGCGGACGGGCACCGACGATGTGGTCCATAAAGCGATCCATCGCCCGCGTCCATTCATCCATTTGGCGGAAGAGTTCGTCCCAATCCTGGCTCATGGTAGCGAATAGCGATCAGCGATTGACGGCTAGCGGTTGGCGGCTAGCGGGCCAGCAGGCCGGGCAACGGTGGACCTGATGGACGGTGGCCTCCAGGGCCGGCGTGAGCGCTTCGGGGGGGCCGGGCACGAAGCCGATGGCCCCACAGCGACAGGCATACCAGCCCATACCCACCTGTTCCCAGGGGAGGGCGGGAGCCGTCAGGTCCACCACCTCCACACCCATCCCCCAGCGGGCATTGGTCACCAGCCGTCGGCAGCCCGCGGCGCTCAGCTTGTCGGCGTAGAGGGCGAAGTGCCGGCAGTGGCGCATCAGGAGCACGCCCAGGGAGATGCCGGCGGGGAAAGGTAGCCGGCGGGCATCGCCGACGATGATGGTTAGGTTGTTGGGCAACGGGCCAGCCCGCCGGCCTCGTTCTACCAGATCGGGTTGAATCTCGATCGCATAGACATGCCGGGCTGTCCGGGCCAGCCGACGGGCCAGCCGCAGATCACCGGCCCCGATTTCCAGCACCACATCCTGGGGATGGACCCAGGTCAGCACTTCCCTGTACGTGCTCTCGTCGTAGGGAGCCCAGAGGCGCTCCCAGTCAATTCCCGCTTGACCCACCGTCATCGGCATCGGTCACCAGCCGAACTTGAACCTTCCCACACCTCCGGCTGGTCAACCAACCGCTCCTGGAAGAAGGCGATGGTTCCCTCCAACTGTTCCCAAGTTAGGGGTTGGTAGCCACTGCGCTGGGGAGGACCATTCATCGGTTTAGCTCACTTCTCCGAATCCACAGCGTGAAGCGGAGGGTCAGGAAGAAGACCACCCAGATGCTGAGGCCGGCGATCAATCCCCATCGCACGGCCTCCTTGAGCCCACCGACGGGGAAGACCTGCCAGCCGACGAAGAGGGCCAGGGCCAGGCTGACCAGGCCATTGAGGAGGAGCCCCGTGCGCCAGCTCATCCAGGCGTCTTCGGTCAGCTTGCGCCTTGGAGCCTTCTTCGAAGGGGGCTGGCCTTCATCGTTAACGGCCTCTGGGGATAGGCTGGCTTGCTCCTGGATCCGTTTCAGCCGCTTCTTCCGCCGTTGTTGGGCTCGCTTGGACAATCTCCCCTCCCTTGGGCAGGATAACACCGGGCCTAATGGGCTAGATGCGTGCGGCCTTGAAGGTCTCCACCTGCTGGCGGATGGCGACCTCGGTGGGGAGCCGCTCGATGCTGGACGCGCCGAAGAAGCCGACGACCCCTTCAGTGTGATCGTAGATGTACTGGGCATCTTCCGGCATAGCGATGGGGCCGCCGTGGCAGAGCACGAGGATGTCGGGGTTGACCGCTTTGGCGGCATCGTGCATCGCCTGCACCCGCTTGGCCGCTTCCTCCAGCGTCAAGGCCGTCTTGGCTCCGATGGCTCCCTTGGTCGTCAGTCCCATGTGGGGGACCAGGACATCGGCGCCGGCCTCGGCCATCTTGACGGCCTGCTCCTCGTCGAAGACGTAGGGGCAGGTGAGCATATCCATCTCGTGGGCCAGGCGGATCATCTCCACTTCCAGGTCGTAGCCCATCCCGGTCTCTTCCAGGTTCTGGCGGAAGACGCCGTCAATGAGGCCGACGGTGGGGAAGTTCTGTACACCGGTGAAGCCCATCTCCTTCAGTTGCTTGAGGAAGACGGGCATCAGCCGGAAGGGATCGGTGCCACAGACACCGGCCAGGACGGGGGTGTCCTGGACGACGGGGAGCACCTCGGCGGCCATCTCGACGACGATAGCGTTGGCGTCTCCGTAGGGCAACAGGCCGGCCAGGGAACCCCGCCCCGCCATACGGTAGCGCCCGGAGTTGTAGATGATGATGAGATCGGCGCCTCCACGTTCAGCGAACTTGGCGGAGATGCCGGTGCCAGCACCGCAGCCGATGATGGGTTTGCCCTCGGCCACCGTCTTGCGTAGACGGGCCAGCGCTTCCTCGCGGGTGATGAAAGCCATTGTGTGCCTCCTCTCTCGGACACAAGGGCCTCGGTCATCCTCAGATTCAGGCCGAGCCCAGGAACTCCAGCAGCTTGTTGGCCACGGCTTCGGCGAATTCGGGATCGTTGATGTTGTGGTCCAGTTCGTAAACCGGGATGTCGGAACGCAGGTTGGCTTTCAAGGCGTCACGGAAGGCCCGGTCCGCCTCCGGATCCCAGAAGGGCTCCCCTTCGCTGTCGAGCATGGAGACGCCCCGCATGGGTATGAAGACGGCGACCGGGCCCGTTGCCTGGTTCAGCTTCTCGGCGAAGATCTCGCCCATCCGTCGGTTCTCTTCGACGTTGGTGCGCAGCAGCGTGACGTTAGGGTTCCATTCGTAGAGGTTGCGGTCCTGATACCGCTCGGGCACCGTGGCGCGGGCCCAGAAGTTGGCCATATCAATGCAGCCGGGAACGACGACCTGGGGAGTGCCGGTCTTGGCAGCCGCCTCCAGGCGGGTGGGACCGGCGCTGAGAACACCCCCGCAGACCTCGTCGGCCCACTCGGTGGTGGTGATGTCCAGGACGCCGGCGATGTAGCCATCCTCAATGAGGCTTTCCATCGTGCGCCCCCCGGTGCCAGTAGCGTGGAAGACGAGGACTTCGTAGCCGTGGGCCTCCATGATCTCCCTCGCCTTGTTGACGCAGGGGGTCGTGTTGCCGAACATCGTTGCGGCGATGAGGGGTTTCTCCTCGGCCGGCGGCGGTTCCGTCTCCACCATCCCGCAAATGGCCCCGGCGGCGTTGGCGTAGATCTGGCGGCTGATCCGGTTAAAGCCGGCCACGTCCACCACCGAGGGCATCATCGTGATGTCTCGGGTCCCGACGTAGGCGCTGACATCGCCGGCCGCCACCGTGGAGACCATCAGCTTGGGGACGCCGACGGGCAGGGTGCGCATCGCCGCCGTCGCCACGGCGGTGCCGCCGCTGCCGCCCATGCTCATAATGCCATCGAAGCGCCCTTCATCGTACAAGCGCCGCACGACGGCAGCGGCCCCGGCGCTCATCACTCGCATCGCCTCGCCCCGGTCCTCTTTTTCCTGGAGGGCTTCAATGCTGCTCCCTCCGGCCTGGGCGACCTCTTCGCGGCTTACGTCGGCTTCAAAAGCCGGTTCACCGATTACGCTGGTGTCAATGACCAGCGCCCGGTGGCCCTGGGCTTCGATCAGTTCCTTGACGAAGCGGAACTCTTCCCCTTTGGTGTCCAGTGTGCCCAGCAGGGCGATGGTCTTGGACATCGCAATCCCTCCCCCGCTCCCGGCACGCGGGTGCCGGAATCACCGATCAGGTGGAACGGACCATCAACTCCAGGGTGGAGGCAAAAGGTGAGGGCGGTCCGCCGGCTCAGCCATCCCCCTGTCGGAGGGGATGGGCTGGATTGGGTGTCTTTTGTTTCCTCCTCCCGCTCGACGACCCCGGCGGACCGCCTCCTCCCGTCCTGAGCCGTTTCAGCCATCCCGTCGCGCCCACCTGGCCCTGGCCTGACCGCCTCTATCTCTGCTTAGGCCCTTCCCTGGATCATGAGGCTCAGCCACACACCGTAGGCCACCGCCACAATGCCCAGCAGCGTCAGGACCAGGTTGACCCGGCGCTCGGCGGTGGGGCTCAGCCCCAGGTCGAGGAGGACCGACCGTACCCCCAGCCCGGCGTGGAGGGTGACGGTGAGCAGGAAGAGCACCTCCAGCACAAAGACCAGTGGGTTGGAAAGGTAGGTGACCACATCCTGGTAGGTGCGCAATCCCCCTTCGACGATGAAGTGGTTGGCCACGATGTGGAGGGCCAGGAGCAGGACGAGGAGTAGCCCTGAAAGGGCCTGGAGCAGCCAGAGCCACCCTCCTCGGGTTCCCTGTTGACCGCGTTCCATCGGAACTTTCCCTCCTGTCAGACCGATCTCAGACGCTGAACTCCCCGAGATCCTCCCGCAGGGTCCTCGGCAGCCTTCGATAAGCCATTGCTGTTGTCAGGCACCGCGCGATCTGCGGGAGGGCAACAACGGTCAGGTAGCTGGGCTGCTGAACACCTTCCAAGCGCTAAGGAGCAACAGCACTGCACCGATGGCCATCAGGACCCAGAAGAGGGTCTTGTGGCGCTCCACACCCAGTCCCATCCCTACCAAAGCCACGCGGATGCCGTTGAGGCCGTGGAAGAGGAGGCCGAAGAAGAGCACCACGTCCAGGAAGAGGAAAGCAGGGCTCTTCGCCAGAGCGATGAAATCGTTCCAACGGCTCTCCCCCTGGGCCAGCAGGCTGAGCACCAGCAGGTGGATGACCAGGTAGAGGACGAGGCCTAGGCCGGTGAGCCGGTTGAGGGCGAAGGCCCAGGCCCCCAGTCGGCGGCCCCGTACATCGAGCCAGCTCCAGGCACCCTTTCGACGGATCAGGCCGTAGGTTTGGCGCTCTTGGACCATCCGGGTTCCCCTCCTACCTTTTGCCGAAAAGCTGACCGATCTTGCGACGGGTCAGTTCCCGCCGTAGGGCCATGATCGCCCCTGCCGGGTCCACGTTGGAGGGACAGACCTCGCTGCATTCAAAGGCGGCGTGACAGCGCCAGCAGCCGTGTTCGTGGTCCACCCATGCCAGGACCGTAGCGGGATCCCGTCCGCGGGGCTCCTCCACCATCCGCCAGGCGGCGGCCAGGGCAGCCGGTCCCAGGTAAAGGGGGTCACTGCCCGCCACCGGACAGGCGGAGAGGCAGAGGCCACATTCAATGCAGTTCTCCAGCCGCATATGGTGTTCAACCCCCTCGGGGACCTGGGAGTCGGGCAGGAATTCGCTCTCCCGGATCATAGGCATCCCGGCCGGCTGGTAGCGGGCGTAGAAGTCGCCCATATCCACCACCAGGTCGGTGATGAGGGGGGCGTTGTCCAGGGGCTCCACGATCACCTCAGACGTGCTCAACTCTAGGACGTTGGTCACACAGGCCAGGACTTCCCGGCCGTTGACCTTCATCCCGCAAGTGCCACAGGAAGCGTGGAAACAGGAGTGGCGGAAGGCCAAGGTCCCATCCTGTTCCTGCCGGATCTGCTCTAGAGCACGAAGAACGGTGGTCCGAGGATCCACCCGGACGGTGTAGGTCTGGTAGGAGGGGCGCTCTCCCTGTTTGTAGCGAAAGACCTTGAACTGCACGGTTTGTTCGGCCATCGCGTTCCTCGAAGGTCAGTCGGGTTGGACGTAGTAGGCGGTGTGGGGCAGGAGGACGACCTCGCGGGTGCGGCAAGGGGCGTCCACGCCCAGCTTCTGACAGACCACGTTGGCCGTTGTCTCGGCCATCCCTCGGGCTGTCGTAGCCTTGCCGCCGGTGATGGTGACGAACCCTTCCACGCCTTCGTCGGCGTGGTCAAAACACTTGAAGGTGCGGCTCAATTCGCGCCCGGTGGTGGCCCCCCGCTCGCCGACCAGGGGGCGGGCCGCCGACCAGGCGGCCCGGAAGGGCGCCTGCTTGACCATCGGGACCATCTCGGCCCCTTTCTCGTACATCAACTGAACGTGGTCCTCAGGCACTGGTAGATTGTCGGGGTCCTCCACCACCCAGGAGCTGGTGCCCACGACGGAGAGCCCCCGCTGAGGGACGATGATGTCCCCGTCGCCGGAGCGGTGGAGCCGGTTGATCACCATATTGCACAACCGTCCTCGAAGGGCCAGCAGGACGCCCGGAGAGGGCTGGATGGGGACGTGGACGCCAGCCATCGCGGCCACCTTCTCCGACCAGGGGCCGGCGGCATTGACGACGATGTCGGCGCCGATCTCGTACTCCTTCTCGGTCCGGTGATCGCGCACTCGGACTCCGGTCACGGTGTTCCCCTGCTTCAAAATCGCTACCACCTCCGTAAAGGGCTTGACGACTGCGCCGTTGTGTTTGGCGGTGGCCAGGAAGCGGAGGGGGATGCGCATAGCGTCCATCGTGCCGTCGGGGACCTGGACGGCCAGCTTCAGGTCGGGGCTCAGGTTGGGTTCCAGACGGAGGGCTTCTTCGCGCGTTAGCTCGCGGGTGGGGATGCCACACTGGGCGCATCCCTCCAGGAAGAGGTCTCGGTAGGCGACATCCTCTTCGGTGATGGCGACGAAGAGGCCGTCATTCAGTTCGAGGGACTCTGGCGCGATACGCCGCAGGATCATGTTCTCTTCGATGCATTCCCGGGCCGACTCCTGGTCTTTTACAGCGTAGCGGGCTCCGCTGTGGAGCAGGCCGTGGTGACGTCCGGTCGTTCCCGAGGTCACCTCCCCGCGCTCGACCAGCGTGACCTGGAGCCCCCGCAACGCCAGATCGTGGGCCAAGGCGGCTCCGGTTGCGCCTCCACCGATGATCAAGACGTGGAATGTTGCCATCGTGCCCTCTGGTGCTGTCTGTCTGGTGCCCGGCTGCTCCAAGGGCGCTCATGGACCGGGCACCCCCACGGGGGTACGGGCGGGCTGGACACCCGCCCGCACCCTGCGGCGGACTTGGTGCGCCATACAGCGCTGGGAGGGAAGGGATGTGGGGTCGCTTTCCCAGACGGTGGTCGCACCAATGTCTCCTTCGAGAGGGGATTACTCGACCCAGTTGAAGGTCCGTTCGACGGCCTTGAGCCAGCCCTTGTAGAGCTGCTCGCGGGTTGCCTCGTCCATCTTGGGCTCCCAGGTCTTGTCCACCTGCCAGTTGGCCCGCAGGTCCTCCAGGTTGTCCCAGAAGCCCACGGCGAGGCCGGCGGCGTAGGCGGCACCCAGCGAGGTGGTCTCGGCGACCTTGGGCCGGACGACGGGCACACCCAGGATGTCGGCCTGGAACTGCATGAGCAGCTCGTTGTAGACCATGCCGCCGTCCACCTTGAGGGCCTTCAACTCCACGCCGGAGTCCTTCTTCATCGCATCCAGCACCTCGCGGGTCTGGTAAGCGGTGGCCTCCAGAGCGGCGCGGGCGATGTGGCCCCGGTTGATGTAGCGGGTCAGGCCGACGATGACGCCTCGGGCGTCAGAGCGCCAGTAGGGGGCGAAGAGGCCGGAGAAGGCGGGGACGAAGTAGATGCCGCCGTTGTCCTCCACCGTCTTGGCCAGGTCTTCAACCTCAGCCGACTTGCTAATGAGGCCCAGGTTATCCCGCAGCCACTGGACCAGGGCACCGGTGATGGCGATGGAGCCCTCCAGGGCGTAGACGGCCGGCTCGTCGCCGATCTTGTAGGCCAGCGTGGTCAGCAGGCCGCTCTTGGAGGGCACGGGCGTGGTGCCGGTGTTCAGGAGCATGAAGCAGCCGGTGCCGTAGGTGTTCTTGGCCTCACCCACGCTGTAGCAGGTCTGGCCCACCAGCGCTGCCTGCTGATCGCCCAGGTCGCCGCAGACGGGGATGGCGTCGCCGAAGGGGCCGTCCTTGGGGGTCGTGCCCCAGACGTTGGGGTCGCTGGAGGGGACGATGCGGGGGAGCATCTGGCGCGGGATGCCCAGGATTCCCAGGATCTCGTCGTCCCAGTCCAGGGTCTCCAGGTTCATCAGCATAGTGCGGCTGGCGTTGGAGACGTCGGTGACGTGGGCGCCGCCGTCGGGACCGCCGGTCAGCCACCAGATCTCCCAGGTGTCAATGTTGCCGAAGATGGCGTCGCCGCGCTCGGCGGCCTCGCGGACCCCTTCCACGTTATCCAGGATCCACTTGATCTTGGGGCCGGAGAAGTAGGTGGCCAACGGAAGGCCGACCTTAGGGCGGAAACGATCCTGCCCGCCGTCCATCGCCAGCTCGTCGCAGATCTCCTTGGTGCGGGTGTCCTGCCAGACGATGGCGTTGTAGTAGGGCTTGCCCGTCTTGCGGTCCCAGACGATGGTGGTCTCCCGCTGGTTGGTGACGCCGACGGCGGCGATGTCGCCGGGTTCGGCGCCGGCCTTGGCCACGGCCTCTTTCACCACCTCCTGGGTTCGCTCCCAGATCTCCATCGGGTCGTGCTCGACCCAGCCCGGCTTGGGGTAGATCTGCTCGTGCTCCTTCTGGGCGATGCTGATGACCTCGCCGCTGCGGTTGAAGATCATGCACCGGGTGCTGGTCGTGCCCTGATCTACTGCTGCTGCATACTTGGCCATGGAACTCACTCCTTTCTAGGAACTCCTAAGGTAGGTTCAATGGATCCGACGCGCGATCTCTCCCACGCCCCGGGCGGGAGATGCGGTTGCCCAGATGCCAGGCTGGTGGTCTATTGGGGTTGGGAGATGACGTCGAGCAACGCCTTGAGGATCAGGTAGGAGGAGGTCGCTCCAGGGTCTTGGTGGCCGATACTTCGTTCACCCAGGTAGCTGGCCCGCCCCTTCTTGGCCAGCATTGGGATGGTGTCCTTCATCCCTTGTTCCGCCGCGTCCACTGCCCGACGCAGGGCTTCGATGGTATCGGCTCCCTCACCGATGGCCTGTTTGAAAGCTTCCGTGGCCGGAGTCAGGGCGTCTACCATCGTCTTATCTCCTAGTTGGGCTCTCCCCCGCTGCACCACGCCATCTACGGCGGCCTGGAGGAGGGCGGCCAGGTCCTCGTCCGTGAGCTCGTACTTGCCATCCACCGCCATGCCAGCCCGCATAAAGAGGGTGCCGTAGAGGGGACCACCGGCGCCTCCCACGCTGGAGATGAGGGCCATCCCCGTCGTCTTCAGGATGCTGCCGATGTCCTTGTCCTCGACACCGGGCAATTGGCTCATCACTTTTTTGAACCCACGGTCCATGTTGATGCCGTGGTCCGCGTCGCCGATGGCGGCATCCAATTGGGTCAGGTAGTCCTTGTTTTCTTCCAGCACCTGGGCAACTGTTTTCAACCAGGCGACGATCTGATCTCTGGTGACCATCTCAGACACGATCCTCCTTTGCAACACCGTGGTCTAGGGGCATGCCCGGAAGGCCAGGGGGGGCTCCCACACCGCTGGTGGGGCCGGGAGTGGGAGCCCTCACCCGCCGCCGGGAGTCAAGACCTTTAGAAGGCGGAGAGGGGGGTGTTGCGTTGCCTGCGCGCCTTCTTATACCCCCCAGCGTAGTCCCGGCGTCTTCACCGGGGCATCCCACAGCTCTAGCATCTCGTCGTCCATCTTGAGCAGGGTGATGGAGCAGCCCTGCATCTCCAGGGAGGTGATGTAAGCACCAACCAGGCTGCGCACGATCTGGAGGCCCTTCTTCTCGCAGATCTCGGCCAGCTTGCGGTAGACGACGTAGAGTTCGGCCACCGGGGTGCCGCCCATGCTGTTGACGAAGGCCAGGACCTTGTCGCCGGGCTGGAAAGGAGGATCCACCAGTTCGACGTCCACCCACTCGCCCTTCTCGTCGTCCCACTCGCGGACGATGCGGGTGTATGCGGGGTCCTCAATGATAGAGAGGGCCAGCATCTCGGTGATCTCATCGGCCGGCTTCAGCTTCATCCGTTCGCGGCCCGGCTCGCCGTGGATGCCGATGCCGATCTCCATCTCATCTTCCGCCAGATCGAAGGTGGGGGTTCCCTTGGCCGGAACGATGCAGGAGGTCAGGGCCATCCCCATGCTGCGGCCATTGATGTTTACCCGGCGGCAGAGGTCGGCGACCTTCTTGAGGTCGTAGCCGCGCTCGGCAGCTGCACCGCAGATCTTCTCGGCCAGAACGGTGGTGCCGACGCCCCGTCGCCCCTGGGTGTAGAGGCTGTCCTTCACCGCCACATCGTCGTCAATCAGGATGTTGGCCACCTGGATCCCTTCGGTGCGGGCCAGGTCTGCGGCCATCTCGAAGTTCATCACGTCACCGCTGTAGTTCTTGACGATGTAGAGGACGCCGGCCCCGCCCTGAACCATCTTGGCCGCTTCCAGCATCTGGTCAGGGGTGGGGGAGGTGAAGACCTCACCGGGGCAGGCAGCGTCCAGCATCCCCATACCCACAAAGCCGACGTGCATCGGCTCGTGGCCGCTGCCACCGCCGGAGATGATGGCCACCTTGCCCTGCACCGGGGCGTCGGCCCGGTAGACGAAATTGGGGTCCAGATGAATCTTGATCATATCGGGGTGGGCCGCGGCCATCCCCTCCAGGCTTTCCTTCACGAAACTCTCAGGGGTGTTAATCAGTTTTTTCATAACACTTCTCCTTCACCTGTGGTCTGACCCTCGCAGGAATCGGTGGGATGTAGGGGCGAGCATAGGCTCACCCCTACTCTCCTCCCTTGCGGAAATCGTCAACGTAGGACCTCTGAGGGCCTATCCCTTGCTGGCCAAGCCCGGGGTGACGAACCAGTCGTAGGTGAGGACGCCCAAGATACCGCCGATGATGGGGGCGATGACCGGCGCGACCAGCCAGTAGAGGCCATCAAAGAGGCCCGTGGTGCCCACCAGGGTCCCGAAGATGCGCGGACCCAGGTCGCGGGCGGGGTTAATGGCATAGCCACTGGGGCCGCCCAGGGTGAGGCCGATGGCCAGAACGACGAAGCCGACCATGAGGGGACCCAGGTTGGCACCGACGCCCAGGTTCTTGGTGTCGAAGACGGCCAGGACACCCCACAGCAGCACGGCGGTGCCGAAGATCTCTGCGATGACGGCGACGGGGAGGGAATAGCTGCCGGTGGATGCCGCTCCGGCGCCGCCCCAGAAGGCCTGACCGAAGACGGAGCCGGGGCCGGTGCACCAGACGTTGGGCATGCCCGCGGCCTTCAGGCCGTCCATGTAGACCAGGTAGACACCCAAGGCTCCCAGGAAAGCGCCGATGAACTGGGCGATGATGTAGGGAACGACCTTGCCCCACGGGAAGTCGCCGCGCACAGCCAAAGCGATGCTCACGGCGGGGTTAATGTGAGCGCCGGAGACCCCGCCGACGATGTAGACGGCGAAGACAACGGCGAAACCCCATCCAAAGGCGATGGTGTTCCAGTTGTAGGCCGGAGCCGCCAGGCGGGGAGCCAGCCCGACGTTGGCGACGACGCCGTCACCGAGCAGGATCAGGATGAAGGTCCCGAAGACCTCCGCGATGAACTCGTGCCGCAGGGTTTTGTCTTGCATAGTTCCTCTCCTTACTTGCGTGATGTGGCGGGTCGCTAGAGATGAGGGAAGCGTTGGGTGAGGAAGAAAAGCATTTGACGATGGTTGGCTGTGGACAACACCTCCTTTCTAGCGCTCTTTGCTGGCTTGGGGAAACGGGATTACAGGTGGTTGTGCGTCTCCTACAGGTGGGAGGGGGAGGCGATCATCTGCTGGTTAATCATGCCGGCCAGATAGCCTGCTCCTACGCCGTTGTCTATGTTCACCACAGCGACCCCCAAGGCGCAGCTGTTAAGCATTGCCAGGAGAGCAGCCACACCTCCAAAGCTGGCTCCGTAACCGACGCTGGTCGGTACGGCGATGACGGGGACGCCGACCAACCCACCCACCACGCTGGCCAGCGCTCCTTCCATACCGGCGACGACGACAACAACTCGGGCTCGCATCAGGGCCTCGCTGCGGTCCAACAACCGATGCAGTCCGGCGACGCCAACATCGTAGAGCCGTTCGACCTGGTTGCCCATCACCTCGGCCGTGATGGCCGCCTCTTCAGCGACGGGGATGTCAGAAGTGCCACCGGTGACTACCAGGACACCCGGTTGCTTGGGTCTGTCGGGTTCCCGGTCCACCACGATGAGGCGAGAGAGAGGGTGGTAAATGGCGTTTTCGACGACGGTGTGGAGGGCTTCATAGACCTCTGGGCTGGCTCGGGTGACCAGGATGGGGCTATGTCGTTCTACCATCCGTTGCACGATTTGGATCACCTGCTCTGGGGTCTTCCACTGGGCCATCACGATCTCTGGGAAGCCCTGTCGCAGGGTCCGATGGTGGTCCAAGTGGGCAAAGCCCAGATCTTCGTAGGGCAGGTGCTTCAGCGTTTCCAGGGCCTCTTCGACGGAGGTGGTGCCGTCGCGCACCCTTTCCAGCAGGGCGGTCAGGCTGTGGAGTAGCTGAGACATAGACCCTCGCGATCTAGCATGCTCCCTCAACCTTGGTGATCCTGGATGCGGCGGTAACAGGGTAGGACGATCTCAAGGGCATCGTTGGATGGCCGGGAGGGTCAGGAGTTCGGTGCTCGGTAGGGGATTCCAGATCGGAACACGGGACGCCCCGATCCACACTCGGTTGGCCGTCGCAAGCGAGGAATAGTACTACACTACTATTTTATGAGGATAGGCGGGGGTGTCAACGGCGAGAAGATTTTTGTTTCACTTTGGAACATTTCGGAGGGATGAGGTGTTTCTCCTTGAAACGTCATGACATTTTGAGGAGCACCTCTCTCCTCTCAGGGGAAAGGTAGGGAGACTCCAGCCCGTGGGCTTCCAGCAGGGCCTCGTCGGCCAGGAGGTGTCCTGTGGGACCGTCGGCCACGACCTGTCCGGCATCCAGCACGACGGTACGGGGGAAGAGCTCCGCCACCAGCCGCATATCGTGGGTGGCGACCAGCATCGTCTGAGGAAGCCGGGCCAGCAGGCGGAGGAGCCCTCGCCGAGCCCGAGGGTCCAGGCCTGCCGTCGGCTCGTCCAGGGCCAGGACCTCGGGCTTCATCGCCAGCACCGTAGCAATGGCCACGCGCTTCTTCTCCCCCTGGCTCAGGTGGTGGGAGATGCGGTCGGCGAAGACGTCCATCCCCACCTGGGCCAGTGCCCAGGCAACCCGTTCCCGCACCTCGGCCTCGGGCAGCCCCATGTGCAGCGGTCCGAAGGCCACATCCTCGAAGACGGTGGGTGAGAAGAGCTGATCGTCTGGGTCCTGGAAGACCAGTCCTACCTGGGCGCGGATCCATCCCAGGTTCGCGCCGTTCACCTCCTGTCCCAGGATGCGCACCCGCCCCTGACCGGCCAGGATGCCGTTCAAGTGGAGCAGCAAGGTAGACTTGCCGGCCCCGTTGGGTCCCACCAGCGCCACTTTCTCCCCAGGGGCGATCCGCAGGTTGACACCCCGCAAGGCCGGCCGGCCGTCGTGATAGGCAAAGCGCACGTTCTCCAGCTCGATGGCGTATTCCATCAATCCTCAGTTCCTCGGCCCTGGGCTCCTCGGTTCGGTTCACCAGCCCAGCAGCGCGATGAGGGCCAGTAGGGCGACGAAGAGCAGGCCCAGCACCCCGTCGGCTGGCCGCAGCCGGGGCGGGCTCAACGTCCGCAGCTCCCCCCGATACCCTCGGGCCAGCATCGCGTTGTAGATGCGTTCGCTCCGCTCGACGCTGCGGAGGAAGAGGTTACCCACCATCCCCCCCGTCACCCGGGCTCGCCAAGTGATGCTTCCGCCGCTGCCCGGGCCGATGACGGCACTGCGGGCTTCCCGTGCCCGGTGCAGCCGCAGCGCTTCATCGGCTAACACGAAGAGGTAGCGCCCCATAAAAGCGATGATGGACACCAGCAGCCGAGGGAGGCGCAGCGCTCGCATCGCCACGACCAGCGTGGGGAAGGGAGTCGTCGCCGCCAGCAGGATGGCTCCCTGGACGGAGAGCCAGGACTTGAGCAGGATGCTCAGGAAGCGGATCAGTCCGGGTTGGCTGGCGGTGAGGTGCCAGGCTCCCAGGGAGAGGGTGAAGAGCGGCCGGCCTTCGGTGGTGAACAGGACCGTCAGAGCGGCCAGGGCGAAGGGGAGGGCCACCAACGCCCGCCGCTGGACCAACAGGGGAGGAAGGCCGGCCGCCAGGATAACCCCCAGGGCCAGCAGAGTCAGCCCCAGATAGGCGAGCCAGGCACCGGCCGGCGTCAGAGAGGTCACCAGGATGAAGGCCAATGTCAGCAGCAGCTTGACCCTGGCATCCAGCCGGTGGACGGAGCTTCGCCCGGTGTGGTACTGATCCAGCAGGTGGATGTGCATTTTGGTCGTTTGGTCAAGTAGTCCTCAGTCCTCAGTCCTCAGTCCTTGGTCCTCGGTCCTCGGTCCGTCGCTAGGTCGCTAGGCCACTAATCGCTAGGCCGCTAATCGCTAAGCCGCTGGTCGCCTAGTCGGCGGTCATCTATCCGGCCTTGGTGCTCCCCCGGACGACCCCCAGGGTCACGGCGAAGACGAGCAACGTCCCCACCAGGCCGGCCAAGATGGTCGCCAGGGCCTCGTTGCCCACGCCGGGGAAGAGGTAGTCGGGGATGATCTGGTAGGGCGCGTTTCGGGCTGCTTCGATGAAGCCGTAGTCCTCCGCCACCCGCTCCAGTCCGTCAGGAAAGGAGGAAGCCAGAGGGGCCAGCAGGACGACCAGGAGCGCCAGCCCCAAGCCGGCCACCCACCATCGTCCGCCGGTGCCTGCTCCCATCGGTTCCGCCGACAGGAGGTCAGGGCGGGTGGCCTGGATGAAACCCAGCGCTCCGACGGTGATCAACCCCTCACCGATGCCGATGAGGAGATGGACGCCGGCCATCGCGGGCACCGCAACCTCCAGCGCCGAGGTGCCGGAGAACCCCAGCTCCAAGGCGGTGGCAATGGCGGCCACTACGACCGACAGCCAGGCGGCGATGAACCCTCCGGCGAAGGTCCCCCAGGGGCGGTCGCCGGCCAGCCGCCGGACCAGTTGGTAGGTCCCGTAGCTGACGATGGCGGCGATGACGGCCATGTTCAGGATGTTGGCCCCCAGGACCAGCAGCCCGCCGTCCTGGAAAATGAGGGCCTGGACGGCGACGACGCTGGTCATAATGAGCATCGCGGCCCAGGGGCCCATCAAGATGGCGGCCAGAGCGCTGCCGATTAGGTGACCGGAGGTGCCACCGGCGACGGGGAAGTTGAGCATCTGCGCGGCGAAGATGAAGGCGGCCAGCACGCCCATCAGCGGAACCTGTCGTTCGCCCAGCGTCTCCTGGGTGCGGCGCAGGGCGACCCCCAGGGCGATCAGGGCCAGCACCCAGGCCGCCAGGTAGACCGGGGTGGAGAGGAAGCCATCGGGAATGTGCATTCGGGCCGGAGCCAGCAGTGCGTCAGCGAGAATTGGGATCATCGTCTTTCCTCCTTCTTCTTTCGCTGGTATCTATTCAGCCTACCCTCCCGCAGGTCACCGGTCGAGGGCGCTTTCAGCCCCGATGGGCTATTGGAAGCGCGGTTTCGCGTCGGAAACGTGCCTAACCTGCGGGAGGGTGAACAGTTACGTCTGGGCGTCACGGCAGTGGGCGCACAGGCCGGAGATGGCTATGTGGCGGAACTCGGCGGCGAAATTGTACTGGTCCAACAGCATCTCTTGCAGGGGGTGCAACACTTGGTCGGGCAGGTCAATCATCGTACCACATTGGCGGCAGATCAGATGGTGGTGGGACGGGCTATCCGCCCGCTCGTAGCGGAGGGGTTCGCCGGCGACCTGGAAGGCGGTGAGGATGCCCAGATCGCAGAGCAGGTCCAGCGTGCGATAGATGGTGGCGATGTTCACCGCCTCGCTCTGCCGGCGCACCTGACGGTAGACTTCCTCGGCGGTGAAATGGCCTTCTTGGTCCAAGATGGCCAAGACCACCATCTCCCGCTGAGGGGTCAGCCGATAGCCCTGCTGGCGCAGGAATTGGATGGTGGCGTAGTGGTGGGACAAAGGACGGCCTCGTGCGGATGATCGTTCTTGCAAAGAGTTGCAAGTACATTTTAGCACAAATAGCGACGCCTGTCAACCCATAAACCTCCCGCAGGTCCTCCCCACGGCCTGAAGCGCCTCGTAGGCGGCTTCCGATGAGCTGCCGCTGTTGCCAACATCGTGTGACCTGCGGGAGGGTGCAGCCGTCAGAACCCTTGACACAACCCTCCCCCTCGGTTATCATAAGGTGCCGGGTAACTGTTCACCCTTCCGCAGGTTAGGCGCGTTTCCGACACGAAACCGTGCTTCCAATAGCCTATCGGGGCTGAAAGCGCCCTCGACCGGTGACCTGCGGGAGGGTAGGCTGAATAGGTACGGTGCCGGGTTCGTTATCCCCAGGCCGGTGCGAAGGCCGGCCTTCCAGGTCGTCTCGATGGCCCAACTCAGCCTTTTCGCCACCAGTCAGCCGGCTCTGCCCTACACCGTCAGCCAACTGACCGGCTACATCCGTCGCCTCCTGGAGGAGGACGCCGAGCTCCAGGACGTCTGGGTGGAGGGGGAAGTCTCCAACTTCCGCCGCTACACCTCCGGCCATTGCTACTTCACGCTGAAGGATGCGGGGGCGGAGCTCTCCTGCGTCCTGTGGCGGAGCATCGCCAACGGGCTGGACTACCTGCCGACCGACGGGGACGCCGTGCTCGCCCACGGGCGGGTGGGTGTCTACGAGACGCGGGGGGTCTACCAGCTCTACGTGGACGCGCTGCGGCCGGCCGGCGTGGGAGACCTCTACCGCCAGTTCGAGCTCCTCAAGGCCCGTCTGGAGGCCGAAGGGCTCTTCGCGCCGGAGCGAAAGCGCCCGCTCCCCGCCTTTCCCCGTCGGATCGGCGTCGTCACCTCGCCCGACGGCGCGGCCCTGCGGGACATCCTGCACGTGTTGGGGCGGCGGTACCCCCTGGTGGAAGTGCTCCTGGCCCCCACCCGGGTCCAGGGGACGGAAGCACCGGCCGAGATCCGGGCGGCCCTGGCGGCCCTCAACGCGCGGGACGACGTGGACCTGATCATCGTCGCCCGGGGTGGAGGCTCCCTGGAGGAGCTGTGGGCCTTCAACGACGAGGGCGTGGCCCGCGCCATCGCCGGCTCCCGCATCCCCGTCATCAGCGGGGTGGGGCACGAGACCGACTTCACCATCGCCGACTTCGCCGCCGACGTGCGGGCGCCCACCCCCTCGGCGGCGGCGGAGATGGCCGTCCCCGACCGGATGGAGCTTCAGGCGGCCCTGGAGAAGCTGCAGCGGCGTCTGGTCGCCGCGATGGAGAAGCGGGTCGAGCGGCAGCGTTGGGCCCTGGCCGAGCAGCAGCGGGCGCTGAGACACCTGGCCCCCGCCGTCCGCATCGCCACCGCCCGCCAGCGGCTGGATGACCTGCTCCTCCGGGCGGGTGACCGCCTGCTCCACCGGTTGGCCCTGCAGCGGGAGCGGCTGAGCGGCCTGGTGGCCCGCCTGGAGAGCCTCAGCCCCCTGGCCACCCTGGAGCGGGGCTACGCCATCGTCCGCCACGCTGAGAGCGGGCGGATCGTCCACCGGGTGGACGACGTGGCTCCCGGCGATCCCCTCCAGGTCCGGGTGCAGGATGGAACCTTCGACGCCCGCGTGACGTGAGGCGTGTTGCGTAGAGGAGGAGACTGCTATGGCCGATGACGATCTGGAGCGCCTCTCTTTTGAACAGGCTTTCAAAGAGCTGGAGCAGGTGGTGGCCCGGCTGGAGGGCGGGGACCTGACGCTGGAGGAGTCCATCGCCCTCTTCGAGCGGGGTCAGCAGTTGGCCGCCTACTGCGGTGCCAAGCTGGACGAGGCAGAACTGCGGATCCGCCGGATTGCGACGCCGGCTGCGGGGGCTTCCCAGGACGTCCTTTCCTGACAGGGTGGGCGCTGCGATGGGACGGTGGACACGGTGGCTGCTGGTGGGAGGGACCCTGTTCCTGCTGACCGTCGGCTCGGTCGCCTGTCGGAGGACCGATTCCCTGCCCTGGCGTGAGGACTTCTCCTCGCCGGAGAGCGGCTGGGACCGCTACGATGACGATTACGGTGGCGCCGATTACCGGGACGGTCAGTACGTCGTCTGGGTGTGGGAGGAGCGCACCACCGTCTGGGGGAACGCCAACCGGGACTTCGACGATCTGGACCTGGAGGTGACCGCCTGGGCCGATGCTCAGGGGGAGGCCGAGGTGGTCGAGTACGGCGTCCTCTGCCGCTATCAAGACGCAGACCACTTCTACTACTTGGGCGTCAGCAACGACGGCGTCGCCTTCATCCGGGTGGTGGACGGCGAGGACGATTTCCTGCACTCCTTGGGGCCGGAGGCGGTCCAGCTCAGCCCGGCGATCCGGCGGGGGAACGAGCCCAATCGCCTGCGGGTCGTCTGCGATGGGGACCGGCTGGCCCTCTACGTGAACGGGTCGCTGGTCGTGGAGGGCCGGGACGACCGCTTCCGCCACGGGGACATCGGGCTGGCGGCCGGCAGCTTCGCCGAGGTGGATGCGATCGTGCGCTTCGACGATCTGGAGGGAAGGAGGCCGTGAGGCAACCCTGGTCGCTTCTGGTGATGGTGGCCCTGCTCGTCGCCCTGGCGGGCTGTGGCGGGGCCCGGAAGGGCTCTTCCGCCCAAGGGCTCTCCCCGCTGCCCTACGAGGACGCCTTCGACGATCCGACCGGCGGGTGGTATACTGAGGAACGGCCCGAGGTGACCATTGCCTATCGGGATGGGGCGTTACACATCCTGGTCCAGGTGGAGGGCTATGCGGCCTGGAGCGTCGTCGAGCGTCGTTTCCGGGACTTCATCGTCGAAGTGGACGCCACCCAGGTTGAGGGGCCGGACAACAACAGCTACGGCCTGATCCTCCGCCACGTGGACGACGATCACTTCTACCGCTTCGACATCAGCGGCGACGGCTACTACAACATCCAGAAGTGGGTGGATGGGGAGCCTCAGGGGCTCATCCCCGATTGGACCCCCTCTGAGGCGATCCACCAAGGGGCAGCTACCAACCACCTGCGGGTGGTCGCCCGGGGGCCGACGATGACCTTCTACGTCAACGGCGTCGAGCTGGCCCAGGTGGAGGATGGGGACTACCCGGAGGGGCGGATCGGCCTGGTGGTGGGAACCTTCCTGGATGCGCCGGGGGCCCACATTGCCTTCGACAACCTGCGCGTTCTGCCCGTCGGCGAGTAGGGGCGTTCAGGGACGATGCGCGTTTACCTCACCTTTCTGGGATGTCGGGTCAACGAGAGTGAGATCGAGAGCCTGGGGCGGGACTTCCTGCGGGCCGGCCACCGGCTGGTCACCGATCCGGCCCAGGCAGACCTGGTTGTCGTCAACACCTGCACGGTGACGGGGGAGGCGGGCCGCAAGTCGCGCCGCCTCATCCGCCGGCTGCACCGGATCAACCCGCGGGCCGACTTGGCCGTCACCGGCTGCCACGTGGAAGCGGCGTGGGAGGAGGTGGCCGTCCTGCCCGGCGTGCGCTGGCTCGTCGGCAACGCCGACAAAGAGCGGCTGGTGGAGATCGTCGCGCCGCCGGCGGCCCCGATGGACCGGGAGCCCCTGCTGCGCGACTGGCGGCCCGGTCGTTGGGGGCACACCCGGGCCTTCGTCAAGGTGCAGGATGGCTGCGACAACCGCTGCACCTTCTGCGTCACCACGCTGGTGCGCGGGACGGGACGCAGCCGGCCCCTCGCCGACGTGGTGCGCGAGGTCCAGGCCCTGGTCGAGGCGGGCTACCGGGAGGTGGTCTTGACCGGCATCCACCTGGGCTCCTACGGCCACGATTGGGGGGACCGCCAGGGGTTGCGCCACCTGGTCGAGGCGCTGCTGACCGACACCGACCTGCTCCGACTGCGCCTCTCCTCGCTGGAACCCTGGGACCTGGACGAAGCCTTCTTCCGGCTGTGGGAGAGCCCCCGGCTCTGCCCGCACCTGCACCTGCCCCTGCAGTCGGGCTGCGATGCCACGCTGCGCCGTATGGCCCGCCGGACCACGACGGCCCGGTATCGCCGGCTGGTCGAAGCGGCCCGGTCCGCCATCCCCGACCTGGCCCTGACCACCGACATCATCGTCGGCTTCCCCGGCGAGACGGAGGAGGCGTTTCGCCGGAGCTACGACTTCGTGGCCGAGATCGGCTTTGCCAAGCTGCACGTCTTCCCCTACTCCCCCCGGCCGGGGACGGCGGCGGCGCGGATGGCCGATCAGGTTCCGCCGGCGGTCAAGGTAGCGCGGGGCCGGGCGATGCGCCACCTGGGGGAACGGATGGCCCGGGCCTTTCGGGAGCGTTTCCTGGGGCGGACGTTGCCGGTGCTCTGGGAGGGGGCGGTGGAGCCGTCGGAGCCGGGGGAGGGAGGGCGACGGTGGGAGGGGCTGACGCCCAACTACCTGCGGGTGGTGGCGGTCCACCCGGACGATCTGCACAACGCCATCACCTCCACCCGCTTGGTCGCCCTCCAGAACGGCCATCTGGTGGGGGAGGTAGCATAGGGTGTTAGAACGGCCAGACTGGGTGGAGCGTTATAACCGCTTGGTTCAACAGCTTGGGGGGAGGTTATGACCCAGGACTGCGTCTTCTGCCGCATCGTCGCCGGGGAGGCACCGGCTCAGATCGTCTATCAGGATGACCTGGTCACCGCCTTTTGGGACATCCGTCCGGTGGCTCCGGTTCACATCCTCATCGCCCCCAACGCCCACTACCGTTCCCTCAACGAGATGGGGCCGGAGGAAGAGGCGGTGGCCGGTCGGATGATGCTGGTGGCCCGACAGATCGCCCAGGAGCAGGGGATCGCCGATCGGGGCTATCGGCTCATCCTCAACACCGGGCGGGATGCCGGGCAGGTGGTCTTCCACGTTCACCTTCACCTGCTGGGCGGCCGCCGTATGCGCTACCCGCTGGGCTGACTTTGTGCCCCACTCACGCCCTACGTTTCACGCCAAGGAGGAACCCAATGGACATCTCCACCACGTCTTACAAGCGCTGTGAGCTGGTCGAGGTGGCCGGCCGGATAGACAGTGCTTCGGCTCCACGCTTCGAGGAAGCTCTCCAGGAGGTCCTGGAGCGGAAGCGGTACAACATTGTGCTGGACCTCTCCGGTCTGGAGTACATCAGCAGCGCCGGCCTGCGGGCGATGGTCTCTACCCAGAAGGTCTGCAAGGAGCACGGTGGGCAGTTGGTCCTGGCCGCCGTTCCCAAGGCCATTCAAGAAGTGCTCGACTTGACCGGCCTGGATGCTCTCTTCACCGCCTATCCCGACACGGTCTCGGCGGTGGGGAGTTTCTGAGGGCCTGTTGGAAGCCCCTAGGCCCTGTTGAAAGCTGTACCAGAGCTATGGAGCGATCGCTGACAGTGCCGGCCCGGTTCACCGAGTTGGCCCATATCGCCGAATTCATTGCCCAAGCTGGCCGGGAAGCGGGGCTGGACGAGCGCACCCTCTTCCACGTGCAGATGGCGGTGGACGAGGCCTGCTCCAACATCATCGAGCACGCTTATGGCGGGGAGAGCGATGAACGGATCAGGCTGAGCTGGCACTGCGAGGGGGAGAAGTTCGTCGTAACCATCCAGGATTGGGGCGAACCCTTCGACCCTTCTGCCGTGCCGGTGCCCCGACTGGACGTTCCCCTGGAGGAGGTGCCCGTGGGGGGGTTGGGACTCTACATTATGCGCAAACTGATGGACGAGGTCACCTTCCACTTCGATGAAGTGGAGGGCAACATCTTGCGGATGGTCAAGCGATGTCCTCGGTGATTCCCGTCGTCGTGGAGCGAATCGAAGATAGGGGTGGGGCTGAGGGGGAAGAGGGCATCTGGCGGGTTGTCCCCCAAGGACGGCTGGACGCCCGCACCGTGTCGGCCCTGGAGTCCGCCCTCGAATCCGCCCTCTCCCAAAGCCCCCGCCTGGTGGTGGATATGAGCGAGGTGCCTTACATCTCCAGCGGTGGTCTGCGGGCTTTGATGGCCGCTCGACGCCGGGCGAGGGCTCAAGGGGGTGACCTGAGGCTTTGCGGGCTCAATGAACGGGTCGAGGAGATCTTCGATCTGATCGGCTTTGCGGCCCTCTTCCCCATCTTTGGGAGTCTGGAGGAAGCGGTGGAGTCATTCCGCCAGGAGGGGTGACCTAGCGGCGTCCAGGGGGCTTCCTCGTCCGTGTCAGCGGCCAGTCAGGCCGCTTTTTTACGAGGGAAGCTCCGGCGGGATTAGAATCCCAGGAAGTGGCGGAAGGCGAGGAAGATCAACACACCTAGGACGACCAGGAGCACCATCCCCTGGAGCATTGTCCAGAATCCTTTTAGGAGGTTTGTCACGAAGGATGAGAAGGCCTCGATAAGTTGGCTGGCCCCCTGAGAAGCCCGTCCAGCTCCCAGGGTCAGAAGCCCCAGCCCTCCCAGAAGCGTGAGAAAGAGCGCCGCGAAGCTGGGATCAATTGAGGTCAAGTCAAACATTTTGCATCCCTCCGACCCATCTCGCTGTGTCGCCGGACCGCTTGTGGGCTATTGTATCACCATTTTGCGTCCAAGGCAATCCCTAATGAGAGAAAGAGGTTGGTTGGTGCGAATAACCCCCGGGGCAGGACCTCTGAAGTCCGCCGGACTTCGGAAGTCTACGGCGGTTAACCCAACGCTTCTTCACACTAACGAAGATTGTCCATCGCCGGTGGCCGGTAGTCGGGAAGGCAAGAGGTTGCGATGAGTGGGTGGTGGCTTCACGCCGTCCTGGGAGGGGCCATTGCTGCGGTGATCTGGCTATTGCGTCGGCGCTGGCGCTCCCGACGGGCGCTGGAAGCCCGCGTGGCCGAACTGACCGCCCTCAGCCAGGCGGGCCGGGCGATCCTGGAGGCGCCTCCCGACGTGGATCGCCTCTGCGAACTGATCTACCAGCAGGCCAGCCAGATCGTGGACACCTCCAACTTCCAGTTGGGGCTCTTCGAGGATGGTCAGTACCGGATCAAGGTCTGGGTGCGGCGCGGAGAGCGACAGCCCCCCGCCAGCTTTGATCTGACGGATAATGGGGGACTGGTCGGCTGGATGCGGAGGAGCCGACAACCCCTCTTGGTGCATGATTTCCTTCGTGAATTGGACCGCCTGCCTGCCCGTCCCCGCTACGTCTCGGATGATCCCCCTCGCTCGGCCATCTTCGTCCCCCTTATCGCCCAGGAGCGGGTGATCGGGGCGATGGCCATCCAGAGCTACCGGCCGGCCGCCTTCACGCCGGACCACCAGCGGTTGCTCTCCATCATCGCCAATCAGGCCGCCGCCGCCATCGAAAATGCCCGCCTCTTCCAACAGGCCCAGCGGCGTGCCCGCCAGCTCACCCTCATCGGTCAGGTCAGCCGTCAGGTCACCGCCGTCCTGGAGCTGGACGATCTCTTCCAGCGGGTGGTCACGCTGATCCATCAAACCTTCGGCTACTACCACGTCGCTCTCTGCACCGTGGACGAGGCCCGTCAGGAGGTCGTCTTTCAGGCCAGCCTGCGCCCCGAACTGGAGGACCTGCGTCTTCCCCTAGGGGAAGGGCTGGTGGGCAGCGTGGCCCAGAGTGGCGAGCCGGCCTTGGTCAACGACGTCAGCCGAGACGAGCGTTATCTCTTCCTGGCCGCGCTACCGGAAACCCGGAGCGAGTTGGTCGTCCCCCTCAAGATCGAGGGACGGGTCCTGGGCGTCCTGGACGTGCAGAGCGATGGTCTGCACGCCTTCTCCAATGACGACCTCTTCATCTTAGAGACGCTGGCCGACCAGGTGGCCATCGCCATCCAGGAGGCGCGGATGTATGCCCAGGCGCAAGAGCGGGCGCGCCAGTTGGCCGTCATCAGCGAGGTGGGCCGAGCCGTCGTCTCCATCCTGGACCTGGACCGCCTGCTGGACCAGGTGGTGATGCTGGTGCAGACCCGGCTGGGATATCCCTATGTCTCCCTCTTCGTCGTCTCCGAGGACGAAGACCTGGTGCGCTATCAAGCCGGCATCGGGCGGGACGACCGATCCTCCCCGCTGAGGGGACAGACCTATCACCTCGACGACCCCAATCCGGTCCCCTGGGTCGCCGTCCATGGGGAGCCCCTCCTCGTCCACGATCTCCACCAGGACGCCCGGTGGCGCGCCGGAGCCGGTCCCGAGGTCATCCGTTCCGTCCTAGCGGTGCCGTTGAAGATCGGCAAGCGGGTCATCGGGGTCCTGCAAGTGCAGAGCGAGGAAGTGGGGGCTTTCGGCGAGGAGGATCGCTTCCTGTTGCAGACCTTGGCCGATACCGTGGCGGTGGCCTTGCGCAACGCCGAGCTCTACGCGGCCGAGCAGGCGCAGGCGTGGGTCTCGACGGCGCTGCTCCAAGTGGCCGAGGCGGTCGTCCGCCAGGCCGAACTGAGCGATGTGCTCGACGTCGTCGCCCGACTGACGCCGATGCTGGTCGGCGTCGAGGTCTGTCTCATCCTGACTTGGGACGAGACGCGGCAGGTCCTGCTGCCTGGCGCGGCCTACGGCTTGGATCGGGAGCGGTTCGAGCGCTTCCGGTCCCTTCGGCTGCCCAGAGAGGCGTGGCCCGCCCTCCTGGAGCCGCCAGCCGAGGAGCGGATTGGACGGGGAATCGAGCCCCTGGAGGGGCCGGTTGCCTCGGCTCTCTCCACGGCGCTGGGCCTCACGGCACCTGTGGCCTTTCCTCTGTGGACGCGGGGGAAGCTGAGAGGGGTCCTCGTTGTCACGCTTCCGGCGGAGCACCCTGCTCCGACGGAGTATCAGATGATGATCCTAGGTGGCGTGGCCCGTCAGACGGCGATGGCCATCGAAAACGCCCGCCTTCAGGAGGAGGCAGTGGTCCGTCAGCGGCTGGAGCAGGAGCTAGAGGTCGCCCGGAGCATCCAGGAGAGCTTCCTGCCCCGGCGGCCTCCGGAGATCCCCGGCTGGGAGATCGCCGCCCTCTGGCAGGCCGCCCGGCAGGTGAGCGGCGACTTCTACGACTTCATCCCCCTGCCCCAGGGGCGGTGGGGGCTGGCCATCGCCGACGTGGCCGACAAGGGGGTGCCGGCGGCCCTCTTCATGGCCCTCTGCCGCACCCTCCTGCGGGCGGTGGCGGTGGATGGGCGAGGACCGGCCCAGGTCCTGGTCCGGGCCAACGAGTTGATCCTGAGCGATGCCCGGTCGGACCTCTTCGTTACCGTCTTCTACGGTGTGCTGGAGCCTATCGGAGGACGTTTCACTTTTGCCAGCGGCGGTCACAACCCTCCCTTGCTCTTTCGGGCGGGTGCTGAGCATCCCGTCCTCCTGACGGGCCAGGGGATGGCCCTGGGTGTCGTCGAAGAGGTGCACCCCGAGGAGCGGTGGGTGGACCTGGAGCCCGAGGACCTGCTGATCCTCTACACCGATGGGGTCACCGAGGCCATCAACGAGCAGGAGGAGGAGTTCGGGCTGGAGCGGCTGCGCCGGGTGGTGGTGGCCCATCGGGAGCGGCCGGCCGCCGAGATCGCTCAAGCGATCGGAGACGCCGTCGCCGCCTTCACCGGCGATGTTCCCCGCTTCGACGACCTGACGCTGGTTGTCCTCCGACGCCTCCCCTGACGGAGGTCGCACCGGGGTGGGCGTGATGGCGCGACGATGCGCCGTCTGTAGCCTCGGCGTCCGATTCCGGGGTGCTGCCGTCCGCGAACGGACAGGTGGGGATGGGCGGGAGGATTGGCCCAGTGTCGTCTGTTCTACGGCGGTGCTGGGGGCGTCGGCCTGGGAATCCATAGGCCGTTCGCCGGGCTTGTGCTGGGGCCGGGGTTGTGTTACAATCCCCGGCAGCGCCGGCCGCAGTCCGCAGTCCGCTGTTTGGTCGGGTGGTCGCTTGGTCGCTTGGTCCGCAGTCCGCAGTCCATAGTCCTCGGTCCGCTGCTAGGCCGCTAGTGGTTTGTCAACTGAGATTTTGGTGGGCGCGAAACAGCCTTATAGGGAGGTGCTCACACCCACAAATTCGGGGTTGACGGTCCACTAGTGGTTTGTCAAGTTTGAATTTGTGGATAGAGGTGCTTGAGCCGAATACGGGCATCTTCGGTTGTGAACTGCCAATCCACCTGCTTCTGAGAAGCGTTCCGCTCGCTATACCAGGCCCGTGTC